>ENA-UPTA01000239-UPTA01000239.1-activated-sludge-metagenome-genome-assembly--contig:-NODE-239-length-63493-cov-10.982566_pt1 | contig 63493 bp, 41 predicted proteins | sample MGYA00238184_ERZ773361 | MGnify/ENA primary metagenome ERZ773361 (study PRJEB29100, sample SAMN05720205) | activated sludge metagenome | isolation source: anaerobic digester from wastewater... | reverse complement strand
GCTTCAGCAGGTTCAAAAGACTTGAACCGTTCATGAAAAAAATGATACTCCAGAGAGCTTTAAGACAGACCGGAACCGTATATAATCCGGACAGGATCAAAACGGAGATCATAATAGACGGAATAGAAAAAAGAAAGCCTTCGGTTTTTTCAACTAAAGACTACTCCATTTCAATATATTCGGATAATATAATAATAATTGATATTCATTTATATAATAATCCCGTATCGATAATCTTAAGCAGCAAAAGAAGATCGCCGTATTATATCGATATGAACAAAGTTAAAGGGAACGTCAGGATTTGTGATATCAGCGGTAATGATCAGTTTGTTCCTTTCGGTAAAAAAAGCCCCGTCGCAGTTTCAAAAGTGCTCAGCGATAAAAAGATCCCCACTATGTTAAGAAAGTCACTAAAATGCCTGCGCGACGATGAAAAGATCATTTTTATTCAGGGCGCCGGAATATCTGATGCGGTTAAAGCAGGCAAAGATCCTGAGCTTATCTATATTGTATTAAAGAACGATATACTGAGAAAATTATTCTGATGGAAAAGATACTTCGGCTATGCATTGATTCAGGCATAAAAGATCCTGAAATAATACCGCTTAAGGGGGATTATTCCATGAGAAGGATATTCAGGATCAGATTTACTTCAGGAACATTGATAGCTGTATCTGGTCCTGATATAGCGGAGAATGAGGCTTTTTTAAGCTTCAGAAACACATTTGATGAAAGCGGATTCAATGTTCCCGGGTTCATAGCTTCAAATGTGGATAAAAGCGCATATCTGATCAGCGATCTCGGAGATGTAACGGTCAAAACTTACTGCGAGAAAAAAACGGCTGAAAACGACATTGCTGCTGTAAAAAAAGTTTATAAAATGATATTAAAGGATCTTACAAATATCCAGTCAGTACTTTATGAAAAGATAGATTATTCGAAATGTTATCAGGGGGATACATTCGACAGGGAAAGCATGAACAGGGACATCTCCAGATTCGAAGAGTATTTTCTGGAAAAATATCATAAGAATTATGACAGAGAAACTTTTTCAGTGTTTAAAGAATTTATACTCACCACAGCTTCTAATGCCGGTACCGAAAGCTTTATGTACCGCGATTTTCAGACAAGGAATATAATGCTGAAAAACGGAAAACTTTACTATATTGATTTTCAGTCGGGAAGAAAGGGAAGCTGTCTTTACGATCTTGCATCTTTTATTTACAGTTCGGGAACTATAGCCTATGAAGGATATGAGGAAGATCTCGCAAGAACCTATTATGACAGCAGCTCAAAATGCGGAAAGATTCCGTACGACAGCTTCAAAATCCTTTTAAACGTCTTTGCCTGCCTGAGATTAATGCAGTCGGCGGGTAATTACGCATACTACTATTTTCAACGCGGTGACAAAACCGTTGAAGAAAAAAAACATTACTCGCTTAATATCCTAAAAAGATTAAGCGGGAATCTTAATATAGAAACTGGTTTTTAGTGAGGATAAGTGCCGCTAATATAATCCATTAGCAGCTTGTTGTCTTTTTTTGCTGCATCAAGAAGGTTTTTGATAACGTCCCCGATAGACACAACACCTTCAACACTGCCGTTTGCGATCACAGGTATGTGCCTGATTCTTTTTTCTGTCATCAGAACCATCAGAGATTCGATCGTATCGTTAGTTCCGCATGTTATAAGTTTGTCTTTGGGAGTCATGAAATCTTTTACCTTCAGTTCGGCGGGTCCTTTTGATGAAATATGGCAGATCTTCATAACATCCTTCTCGGATATTATTCCTTCAAGTTCGGATCCGTTCATTACGAGAAGAGCCGAAACATGTTTGTCAAGCATCGTAGCCATAGCTTCGCAAAGACTACTTGATTCTTTTGCTGTATAAAGTTCGGTTTTTTTACCTTCTAAAATTTCTTTGATCTTCATCATGAACCTCCTTATTTGTGATATTTAAAATAATCAATTGCTTTAATGAAATCAAGCAAAAAAAATATCTTGCTCATGCTTATTGATAACAATATATTTCATCATAGTATCAACATCTTTCATTCAAATAAAAAAAACTTGACATAGCATTTTTTATTTGTTAAATTTGTAACAGTAAAAAACAACATGAACAAACAATTTGGAGGATATCATGAGTAAAACAAAAGCGCTGATCATCGACGACGGCATCGATTTTATCGTAGCCTACAAAGCAGTTCTTGAAGCTGACGGAATTGAAGTTATTTCCGCAACTACTGGAAAAGAAGGGATGACAAAACTTGAGAATGAGAAACCCGATGTCGTGATCCTTGACGTTATGATGGAATCTCCGGACTCGGGATTTGAATTTTTAAGCGAAATGAAGGAAAAGAACCTGAATACTCCCGTTATTCTGTGCTCTTCTATCGCAAAAGCTAGCCAGATGAATTTCGACATTTCAGACCTGGGAGCAAGGATCATAATGCAGAAACCGGTCGATCTGGAAAAACTTGTAGCGAATGTAAAAAAACTTGCTTCGGGTAACTAGAAAAGAAAAAAAGCAAAAGGCAGGATCAATAAAATGAAACAGTTGAAAAATTTCGGTGAATTCGAGTCATTAAGACAGGAACTGAAAGTTAAAGAGGCCGAAAACGAAAAGAAGGTCAGGATATATATAGCCATGGCTACCTGCAGCATTGCATCTGGCTCAGCTAAAGTCCTGGAGTATTTTAAAGAGGAAATGCCAAAACAGCCTGTTGAGTTCGTCATAAAACCTACCGGCTGTCTCGGTTTGTGCCATTCCGAACCTACTGTTGAAGTAGTCTTACCCGGATCGGGACCTGTAGTTTTCGGAAAAGTGGATACTAAAAGAGCGAAACTGATAATAGATGAATACATCAAGAACGGAAAACTAATCGACGGCGTCATAGAGGAAAATTAAATATGAAAAGTAAACAGATTAAGATAGCTTTACGTAACTGCGGTCATATCGATCCGGAGGATCTGTCAGATTACATCGCAAGAGACGGCTACAAAGCCTTGAGCACTACGCTCAGCGGTTCGAGAGAAACAGTTGTTCAAACAATTATAAAATCCGGCCTCAGAGGAAGAGGCGGCGGCGGATTTCCAACCGGAAAAAAATGGGAGCTTGCAGCTGCTGTTAAGGGAGACAAGAAATATGTCATCTGCAATGCTGATGAAGGCGATCCCGGAGCTTTCATGGACAGATCCGTCCTCGAAGGCGATCCCCATTCGGTCCTCGAAGCGATGGCTGTCTGCGGATACGCTATCGGAGCTGACGAGGGATATATCTACATCCGCGCTGAATATCCTCTGGCGATAAAAAGGCTGAAAATAGCGATGGCTCAGGCTAAAGAAGCCGGCCTTCTGGGTCAGAACATACTCGGTACCGGTTTCAATTTCGAGATAGGTTTAAAATACGGCGCCGGGGCTTTTGTGTGCGGCGAAGAGACAGCACTTATAAAATCTATGGAAGGGAACAGGGGTGAACCTATAATGAAACCTCCGTATCCTGCTCAAAAAGGATTCATGGGAAAACCGACGAACGTGAACAACGTGGAGACTTTCGCGAACATTCCCGCGATCATAAACAAAGGCGCGGACTGGTTCGCATCTATCGGAACCGAAGGGTCTAAAGGCACCAAAGTTTTCGCGCTTGCGGGAAAAGTTAAAAATGTCGGTCTTGTCGAAGTGCCGATGGGAACGACATTAAGAGAACTTATTTTCGATATCGGCGGCGGGATAGTCGGCGGCAAAAAATTCAAAGCCGCGCAGACAGGCGGACCGTCCGGCGGATGTCTGACCGAAAAACATCTGGATACTCCGATAGATTATGAAAGCCTCAAGGCCGCAGGATCGATGATGGGTTCGGGCGGTCTTATCGTAATGGATGAAGACAACTGTATGCCTGCCGTAGCTCAGTTCTATCTTGATTTTACCGTGGAGGAAAGCTGCGGAAAATGCGTTCCCTGCAGAGAAGGCAACAAAGTTCTTTATCAGATACTTAATAAGATCACTCACGGAAATGGAACTCTCGAAGATCTTAAAAAACTCAAAGACCTTTCAGAAATCATCAAATCAACTTCTCTATGCGGACTGGGACAGACCGCGCCTAATCCTGTCCTTTCTACTCTGAATAATTTTTATGATGAATATTACGAGCATGTTGTAGAAAAAAAATGCCGCGCGAAAGTCTGCAGAGCACTTATAAAATACATTATCATACCCGACAAATGCGTAGGATGCGGAGCATGTAAAAGAGCCTGTCCGGCTGAAGCTATCTCAGGCGAGATCAAGCAGAAGCATCTGATAGATCAGGACAAATGTATTAAATGCGGAGCCTGCTATCAGAAATGTAAATTCAATGCGATAATAATAGAGTAACCACTCCCGGAGAAAAAAATGGCCTGTGCAATAAAAGAAAAGGAAATAAAAGAAAAAGTCGCCGAGATCTGTAAAGAATTCAACAACGACCCGAAAGAACTTATCGCCATACTTCACAAATCCCAGAACCATTTCGGATTTCTGCCTAAAGAAGTTCAGACTGCGATAGCGGAGACTATACACATTCCGGCATCAAAGGTATACGGCGTAATAACTTTTTATTCATATTTTACTATGGAACCTAAGGGTAAGTATCCCATTTCGATATGTATGGGAACAGCCTGCTATGTTAAAGGCGCGGAAAAAGTTCTGAAGGAATTTGAAAAGCAGCTTGAGATAAAAAACGGTCAGACCACTCCCGACGGAAAATTCTCCATGAATACATTAAGATGCATTGGAGCCTGCGGTCTCGCCCCGGTAATAATGATCGGAGAAAAAGTATACGGCAGCGTAAAACCGGAAGAAGTCGCGAAAATAATTAAAGAATATGAATAACAAGACGGTTATCCCGAACGATCTGTTTTTCCAGACGGATAAACAGATGAAGAAAGTTAAGAGGTTTTTTAACAAAAGACTTCATAACTTCAAGGCAAAACTCAAGATATTCGTTCCGATACTTTTGATAATCGTCTTTTCAGTTTCGGCGATGACTTTCTTCTCGGTCTATCTCTCAAAAAAGAACATATACGACTCGATCGAAAATTATCTGAGCCTTGAAGTTCAGTCCCTTATGAAGATGTTCGAGAGAGAATACGAGCTCAAAACTGAACACGCCCAGAAAAATCTGAGGATAAGTAAGGAACTCTTCTACCAGAAAGGATTTCAGATATCGAAAGAGAAAATTAAATTCTCAATTTTTAACGATAAAGGTAAATATCTTGAGGATATCGAGGTCAGAAAATGGTTTTTAAATAAAAAGGAACTTCACTATAATTATGACTTCGTGGACAAGATCAAGTCCACTCTAGGCTGCCAGGCTACTGTTTTCCAGAAAACCGAAAAAGGTTTTATCAGAATATCAACTAATGTCACAAACAATGACGGCAACAGGGCGGTAGGCACTTTTATCGGATTCGATTCACCCAATTACTCTGGCATTTCAAACGCGTTTTACGACGGAAAAGACTTTTTCGGAAGGCTCCCTGTCGTTAACGAATACTATATAACCGGATACAGTGCGATCCGGGATGAGGAAGGCGAGATCGTAGGCATGCTCTTTGTCGGCTCTAAAGAAAAAGACCTCCCCGAGCTTGCAAGTAAATTTCGTGAGCTCAAGATCGGAAAATCCGGGTATCCATTCGTGTTCGACGGTTCGGCTAAAATGGTAATTAACCATAATGACAGGGGCTATGACTGGGAGAACATGAGCATAATTAAGACCATAATGAGCGAAAAAGAAGAGCTGTTAAAGGATCAGTCGCACGTAAAAAGATTCGTATCCGAGGTCGATAACGAGGAAAAAATAATAGCTTACGATTATTTTAGGGATTTTGATTTTTACATATGCGCCGCCGTCAATGAAAGCGAAGAGACCGCTGATCTGATAAGGAACCTTATCCTTGCTTCTTTACTTTTGAGCCTTCTTGTAGTGCTTGTTATATCCGTAATAGTATATTTCGTCACTATAGAAAGATTCCATGGCTATCTTCAGGCTCTTGAAACAAGAGATCTGGAACTTGCGACAATGCAGGACGCGCTTAAACACTCAGAAAAACTAGCCACGATGGGCCAGCTTTCGGCAGGGATAGCGCACGAAGTCAATAACCCGCTCGGAGTCGTTCTTATGTACAGCAACATTCTTAAGGATGAATGCGACCCGAATTCAGAGATTTATAAAGACCTTGATACTATTGCCACGCAGGCAGGAAGATGTAAAACTATACTGTCGGGGCTTTTGAATTTCGCCCGTAAGAACGAAGTGAACAAAACAAAAGTCAGGCTCGACAGCTTTTTTGACAATTTGAAAAGAAGCGTTATTCTGCCTAAAACGGTTAATCTGCTGATAACACACGAAGATCCTGCCTTTGAAGTCCCCATGGATGAAAGCCAGATGATCCAGGTGTTCGTTAATTTCATCAATAACTCTGTGGATGCTATGAAATCGAACGGTGAGATCAGAATATCGACAGGCATCGACAAGCAGGCCGTGATATTTATACACGAAGATAACGGTCCCGGCATCACCGAAGAAAATCAGAAGAAGCTTTTCGAACCTTTCTTCTCGACCAAACAAATGGGCAAAGGAACTGGCCTTGGCCTCGCGGTAGTCTATGGAATTATAAAGATGCACAGAGGAAAAATAATCGTAGAGTCGAACGCGGATAAATCAAAAGGCAATACTTTCGCGAGATTTATCGTGACACTGCCTAAAAACCCCGAATAGAAGGATAGAAGATGGATGAGATCAGCATATTGGTCATTGATGATGAAGAGGGTATCAGAGAATCGATTAAGAGAGCTTTAAGGAATTTCAAGATGAGCCTTAGCTATATCGAGTCTGATTACGCCTTTACTGTGGATGTCGCGGAGACCGCGGAGATCGGGCTCGAAATGATGAAAACGAAGCAGTACGACATTCTGCTTCTCGACAACCAGCTTCCCGGAATGCACGGGGTCGATCTTTTAAAACTGCTTCACGAATCGCAGAGAGACATTCTTACGATCATGATAACGGCATTCGCATCGATCGAAACAGCCATTACCGCCACGAAGAACGGCGCTTATGATTTTCTAACCAAACCTTTTACACCGCAGGAACTTAAAGATGCTATTCTTAAGGCGTCCAAACATTTTATTTTAACGAATTCGGCGAAAAAGTTCGAAGCTGAAAAAAAGAAGATCAGATTTGAGTTCATTTCAGTTTTGTCCCACGAACTGAAGTCGCCGATCGCGGCGATAAGCAATTATCTCAAACTTATGGAAAAAAGGATAGCGGGGAACGATATTGCTGCTTATGACGAATTTATCAAGCGGTCAGAGATAAGGATCAAGGATATGGAAAAACTGATCTTCGACCTTCTCGACCTTACCAGGATTGAATCGGGCGAAAAAAAACGCGTTCTTTCTCCCGTCAGGATCGATACGATAGTAAACGAATCTCTGAGCAATTTTAAAGAGGAAATTCAGAAGAGGAGCCTGAACGTTGAATCAGAGCTGTCAGAGATTGAATTTAATTCGGACAAAACCGAAATCGAGATAATAGTGAACAACTTCATATCGAACGCGATCAAATATAATGTGGATAACGGAAAGATAAAGGTCTTCCTCGGAACAGATAACGGATCATTAAAATTCTCAGTTGCGGATACGGGGATCGGTATCGAGCCAAAAGATCAGGAAAAGCTGTTTAAAGAATTTTCTAGGATCAAGAACGAAAAGACAGCTAATATTTCCGGCAGCGGGATAGGGCTTTCGACGGTCAAAAAGATTATCTCGCTGTACAACGGAAGCGTTGACGTTAAATCCGAATATGGAAAAGGTTCGGTATTCACAGTTATTCTAAGACAACAGGCCTGAAAAAAATGGAACCCATAAACGGAAAAACAATAGAGAGGCTTTCGTTATACAGAAGGCTGCTTAAAAAAATATACACTGAAGGTACAGGATATTTTTATTCGCACGATCTCGCGAAAATGGCGCATGTAACTTCTGTTCAGGTAAGAAGGGATCTGATGTATATCGGATATTCGGGCAATAATAGAAAAGGATACGAGACAAAAGGAGTGATGGACAGTATCGGTGAAATCATGGATACGAAGAACGGCATGAATATCTGCATCGTCGGTATCGGAAACCTCGGCAAAGCTCTCGTCAATTTCCTGCACGATAAAAGCGAAAAGTTGAAGATCACTGCACTTTTTGATATTGACGAAAACCTGATAGGCAAAAATTATATGGGAGTGCCCTGCTATCATGTTGACAGACTAAGCGAAAAGATCAGTGAAGAAAATATAAGCATAGGCATGATCGCGGCATCTAGCAGGAGCGCAAAAGACATTGCGGAGAAGATGACAGCATCGGGAATAAAAGCCATCATCAATTATACGACCACGCCTTTAAACCTTCCCGAAAACACATTTCTTGAAGAGATAGACATAACGACATCTTTGGAAAAAGCTTCTTACTTTGCAAAAGTGCTGGGCGAGAAAAAAATATCTCAGGAATGTGGAAAAAAAATTCTGGTTATCGATGATGACAGCGACATTGTTAACATTTATACAGTTATTCTGAAAAAAAACGGTTATGAAGTATCTTCCTCTTTGAACTCGAAAGAAGGATTCAGCATGATCTCGAAGTTCAAACCGGATCTGATAATTTTAGACATTATGATGGAGGATCCGGATGCCGGGTTCCTTTTCCTGAACGAACTGAAGGAAAAAAATATCAATATCCCGGTTATACTCCAGTCCTCGATTGCGAAAGCTACTTCTAACGTTCTCGATGTGAGTCAGCTGAACATCAAGATCATACTTCAGAAACCTGTCGATCCGGACGATCTGATCTTAAAAATAAAAAAATATATTTAGGGGGGATAAATGGCCAAGAAAATACTTCTTATTGACGATGATACCGATATTCTTACTGCCTACAGCGCATTTTTTAAGGGCCAGGGCTACGAGATAAGAACCGCATTGAACACTACTATTGGAAGAAAAGAGATCAGGGAGTTTTCACCGGACCTGATGATAGTGGACGTAATGATGGAACAGCCTGACGAAGGTTTTGTGTTCGCTCAGCAGATGCTTGACGAAAAGGTCGCGATACCGATCATAATAACTTCATCCATAGCTAATGCGGGACAGGAGATATTTGACATCGATATCCCGAATGTTAAATCCGTTTTGCAGAAACCCGTCGATCTTGAAAAATTATCAGCACTCGTTAACAGAGTGCTTAATAAATAATATGGCAGGTAATAAAACATATTCGGAAAACGACATAAAAAAGGCTCTGACCTTTATCGAGATCTTTGATAAAGCAGACGAGATCGACTGTGGCGGATGCGGCTATAAAACATGCCGGGAATTCGCCGCTGCGATGCTCGACGGTACTGCAAAGCCTTCGATGTGCGTAGTCCTTTCGAAAAAGATAATCGAAAAACTCAAGAAAAAAGAGAAAGAATTAAGGGACAGCCTCTTTTTAAATCAGGAGATCCTTGATGCCGTTCCAGCTCCGATCCTTTATGAGGATATCGAAGGAAGGGCCATAGGATGCAATAAAGCCTACGAAGATATAGCCGGAATAAAAAGGTTCGACATAAAGGACAAGAAGCTGTTTGAATACTCCGACAACAAGCTTTACAACGAGCTTAACGAAAAGCTTAACGCGAGTCTGTTGAAAAACCCCGTGAAACAGGTGGTCGAGGCTGATGTAAAGTATCCCGGTGGCGACACTATAACGATCGAACTTCATAAAGCCGTTTTTACAGACAGATCAGGCGCGGCTGCAGGATTTGTCAGCGTTCTTTTCGATATTACGGAAAGAGTAAAAAGAAGCAGAGAGCTGGCGATCGCAAAAGACACTGCCGAGCTTTCGGTATCTCTATTAAAAAAGATGCCTTCAGGATTCGTGATCGTAGATGACCGGCTTACCATCATCGAATCAAATTCCGCTTTCGCCAAACTAATGGGTGATGATATTGAAGTTATCGAAGAGATAAATCCGGGACTGAAAGGTGCCGACCTCAGATCGGTTTTTTCTCATCACCAGCTTTTTTCCGCACTCATGGAAAGCGGCGAGGACACTTACTCAAAAGATGTTGTTCACAACGGTAAGAAAATGAACATCACGCTTTTTACAATAGAAAAGAACAAGACCGCAGGCGCAGTTTTTCTGGATCTGAGCATGCCGGACGTAAGGAACGAGGAAGTAAGAAAACGAGCGGAGAATGTCATCAGGGAGAACCTGGACACTGTGCAGAAGATCGCATATCTTCTGGGTGAGAACGCATCCAAGACCGAAAATGTTCTAAGTTCAGTAATAAGGCTTCTGTCGGAAAATGAAAAATAAAGAAATATTTACAGATATAGATCATTTTCAGAAATCGAAGAACGGACAGTATTCTTTCGGTGATGTCATTACAAAAAAATACATAAAAGAAGAGAACCGGAAGATCGCGGTCCTTTCGGACGGAATGGGAAGCGGGATCAAGGCCAATGTTCTTGCAAGCCTGACAGCTTCGATGGCTTTGAATTTCATATCCGAGCATAAAGATATTTCTGAAGCTTCAGAGCTTATTATGAACATCCTTCCGGAATGCAGCGAAAGGCGGGTCAGTTATTCGACTTTCGTTATAATCGACATCCGAGGTTCAGAGAAAGCCGATCTGATAGTTTACGACAGCCCGTTGCCTGTTATAGTCAGGAACCTGTCCGTATTCGATCCCGGATGGAATTACATAGAACTTACCGGAGAAAAGCATAAAGGAAAAAAAATTTACCTGTCTTCGTTCATTCCTAGAACGGGCGACAGGATAATCGCTTTTACGGACGGGGTATCTCAGTCCGGCCTGGGATTCGATGTGGAATGGGAGAGAAAAGGCGCTGAGGAATACATTCTCAAATCACTTTCAGAAGATCCTGATATATCGGCTAGGGTGATAGCCGAAAAGATCGTAAATAAAGCTGAAATGAACGATAAATTCACTTTAAAGGACGATTCGAGCGTACTATCGGTTCATTTCAGAGAGCCGAGAAAGCTGCTTATTTGCTCAGGCGCACCCGCTTCGAAAGAAAAGGACTTCAGCTTTGCAAGGCAGTTCGCCGAATTCAACGGAAAAAAGATTATCTCCGGCGGCACTACATCCGATATTATTTCGCGCGAGCTGGGATTTAAATTCAAAGACACTATGATAAATCTGAACGACGGCCTCCCGCCGATAAGCAAAATGGAGAATGTCGATCTTGTCACTGAAGGAGTAATGACACTTTCAAGAGTGGAAAGAATGCTCAGGGATAATGCGGATCCGGATAAAACGGGAGACGGAGCAGGGGAGAGGATAGTGAAAATGATCCTTAATTCGGATTCGGTACTTTTCCTTTTGGGAACTTCATCAAATGAATATCACTTCGATCTTCAGTATAAAATGCGCGTTCAGCTCATAAAAGACATAGCCGAGATCATCGAGAAAAAGTATCTCAAGCACGTTGTATTGAAACTTTTTTAATTACCTTTAAAATAATACCTTAGAATTTCAAAAGGCTCACTGATGTCTTTTAAAGTATAATTTTTACCTTCAGAGTCAGCTTTACCTGAATTATAGAGGCTGTAATTACCCCGCAGAATATACCAGTAGTTAAGATAGGAATAATTCGCCAGATTATAATTGTATCCGTAGGTAAGAGACAGTATCTTCAGGCTCTGGCGGCTTTTTTTAAGACCGGTCCCGGCAAGTTTTTCGAATTCGACGCTTTTATTTTCAGCTTCTGAGTTAAGCGATATGTGATCTAAATAATCCGCTATAAATTTATCGGTAAAATTGAGGACCGAGGTTTTGAGAACTTTCTTTTCGAACATATGGTCGATCTCTTTCTCGAAGCCGGAAATTATATTTTGATCTTCATTTCCCGCAACAGATCTGTACCACTTGTCGATATTATCAAAAACAAGAAGCGAATGTTCTTTTTTCGCCGACAGAATGTATTTCGTCATTTTAATGCCTGTGATCGCAAGACTTATGCCTATAGCGGTCAGTATTATTGTTAAAAGGCTCATTAATCTTTAACTATCCTCGTTATTCCGGCGCCCAGTCCTTTAAGTTTAAGATCGATATCCTGGTATCCTCTGTCGATCTGCTTAATATTCTTTATGACCGTGGTACCTTTAGCGGCCAGAGCCGCTATAAGAAGCGCCATTCCGGCCCTGATGTCCGGTGAGGACAGTTCGGTAGGTTTAAGCCTGCCCGGTCCTGAAACAACCACTCTGTGGGGATCGCACAGTACGACTTTCGCGCCCATCCTGATAAGCGAATCGACGAAGAACAGCCTGCCTTCGAACATTTTCTCATGAATTATAATTGTTCCTTTCGAAAATACTGCCGCTACGACCATAATACTCGTCAGATCCGCCGGAAATGACGGCCACGGCTGGTCGGATATCGAAGGAATGCTTCCGCCAAAGTCCTCTTCGATACGTGGTTTCTGATTCCCGGGAATGAAGATGTCGTTACCTGTCACTTTATACTCTATACCCAGTTTTCTAAATGCGGGAAAGATTATCTCCATGTGCGGAGTATATGCGCCTTTTATAGTCACTCCGCCCCCGATGACCGCGGCAAGCCCCATGAAAGATCCCGTCTCGATATGATCGGGCAGTATTCTGTGCCTGGTTCCGTGAAGTTTTTTCACTCCTTTGATCACTATCCTGTTCGTACCTATGCCCGATATGACCGCTCCCATGTTGTTCAGCATTATGCACAGGTTCTGAACGTGGGGCTCGCAGGCGGCGTTGTATATCGATGTCGTTCCGGGCGTGAGTACAGCGAGCATGACCGCGTTCTCTGTGGCCATGACTGAAGCCTCATCCAGTAAGAAATCAGTTCCCTTAAGTTTTTTTGCGGTAAGCACGCACTCGCTGCCGGCATCATTTATCGTAACTCCAAGCTTTTCAAAAGCGAAAAGGTGGGAATCGATCCTCCTTTTTCCTATCTTATCTCCGCCGGAAAGTGGAAGAGGCACTGTTCCCTTCCGGAGCAGCATCGGCGCGAGAAAAAGAAGCGAACTTCTTATAGCTGACGAAAGCGCAGTATCAAGCCTGTCCTTAGTAATTTTCCATGCTTTAAAAGAATAATCATTCCCGCTGATCTTTTTAACTTTAACACCGAGATCTGCGGCGATATCTATCATGTGCCGCGTATCGAGAATATCAGGTATGTTCTCAATAACGACTTCCTCTTCGGTTAAAAGCGCTGCCGCGATGGCAGGGAGAGCTTCATTCTTGTTGCCTGAGGGCACTATAGTGCCTGCGAGTTTTTTCCCGCCGGTCACTTGAAAATAATCATTGTTCGCCATCTGATTTCTCCTTTATATACTTCTCCTGTTCCTGACCCTTTTTCTTACGGACGGGCTTACCTTTGTTTTTTCACTGACCGCTCTGCGTGTTTTATACGTGCTTTTTATTAAAATCTTACTGAATTTATTAAATTCTAATGTAAGATTATAATCCTCGATCTGACCTGAGATCGTGTTCATGCGGTCTGAAAGCTCTCTGCAGGCCTGATATTTTCTTTTTGAATACAGTATCTTTAACAGAACAAGTTCCGTTTCGAACAGAAGGTCTTTATTGTTTGACTGAGATGTAGAATAGAGCTCTTTGAGAATCATGTCCATTTCCGAATCGTCAGACTGCCTTTTTTTATAATTAATTATCTTAAAGAGCATTTCAGCTTCAAAAAACTTTGCTTTCGCGCATTTTTTCAGAAATTCATTAGACTTTTCAAAATCATCCGTATATGCGTAAAGAAGCGCGAGCTTGAAAGAGAATTTCAGGTACAGATCCGAACCGGAATCCTTGATTTTTTCCAGCGCGGTCTTGAAAGTTTTTTCGGACATCTCGGTCTCTCCGAAAAACTGATAGATCGAGCCTAACAAATACAATGCTTCGTAATACAGTTCGCGGTTTTTGACAGAGGCAGCGACCGATTCGAGGATCGATATCGACTGCAGGAATTTATTCTGATAACTGTAAAGACGAGCGAGGAGGATATTACCCGTAATAGTATTATTCTCGTCGTTCTGATCTTTTCCGGAACTGAGCATGAATTTGCAGTAGTCTTCCGCGGATTTATAATCTCTTGCCCTTATAGATAATTCTATTAAAAGCTTCAAGATCGAGCTGATCCTGCCGAAATTCAGCTCCAGTGAAAATTTATCTAAGAGACTTTTTAAAAGTTCAAGAGCCTGCCTGACTTCGCCGTTGTTGTACAGATACATCGCCCGCGCGAAAACATAATAATCGGACTCACCTTTAACTCCGGCTTCTTTACTTATCTGCTCGGTTCTTTCAAACTCCGCTGCCGCTTCAATTGTCCTGCCTGTTTTAATCAGATTTACTGTTTTTAAGATCAAGAGCTGATACAGACTATGCTTCAGATCTTTCTCTTCGGCTGTCTGGACGGCAGTGTTCAGCGCGCTCTCAGCTTTCTTAAATTTACCGCTCTCTATGTAGAATCCGATCAGGATCTCGTAAAGATCAGCTGATAATTCTTTCTTTCCGATCTTTTCGAGATATTCAACTGCTTTCTCGAATCTTTTTATATGATCGGCAGGATCAGTTCTGTCAAAAAGCCATTTTGTGCTCATCAGGTTCTTTAACCACAATTCAGGGGGGTAAAGATTGTCTTTCATGCATAATTTAAAAAGAAGTTTGTCGGAGATCTCAAGCATGTTCCTGAGCGCCGCAAAATGAAGTCTGGAGTGGGATGCCGCGATCAGTTCCGGAAGCAGGGGAAGCAGTTTCTCATAGTCTTCCGCCCTGTACGAATGAAAGAACACCTTGAATCCGAAATCCTCATACCCTTTTGTTTCAAAAAGTTCAGCGAGTAGCTTGTGAAGGAGTTTTTTATTAGGATCTTTCACCGTTTTATAAATCCCGCTGATAAGAGAAGGTTCGTTTATAGAATAAAAATCGCCGTTGTTCGAGATCATTCCTTTTTCTTCCAGCTCCGCAAGACCTGCAGCTTCATCGAAAGGATAATTTATCGTATGCAGCAGCCAGTCCAGATCGCTGTTGTAGAACTGCTCGCCGATTATAGAAACGATCTTTAAAAGAGTAACGGCGTTCTCAGAAAGCGAATTAAGCTTTTCGGTATAAATATCTGACAGATTGTCTGGTACTGAAAAGCCTTCAGCCTGTCTCAGTTCAACTTTTCCGTCATTCACAGTTATCGCGTCTTTTTCGATCAGATATTCGATATATGAAACAGCGGTATAAAGATTGCCTTCTGTGACCCTGTGTATAAAGTCCGCAGTTTTTCCCGAGATCTTTGTATGCGGATAGGCCATCTGGAGAAGCTTCGATATCTGAACTTTATTTATCTCGGATACTTTTAAAAATCTCACTGGGATCTTTATATTATTGGAATTATTTTTATCGTCGGAAACTAGTATCAGCCTCAATTTACGGTCAGGATGATCTATAAGCCCGAGAAGCAACTCCTCGCAGTTCCTGCTCATCCACTGATGATCGTCTATTATAACGACCGTTTTTCTCTGAGTGATCTTCAGACAGTCGTCCAGTGCGGTTTTCAGGCTTGTTCTGTAATCTCCGTAACAGAACAGAATATTCCCGTTCTCGCAAATATCGCCGAAAAGCATTCTGATCAGACATGTTAGATTGTCTTTATTTATTGTCTGCAGGCTCGAATTTTGAACCGCGGAGATCACGTCGTCTATGCCTGCAACATCTTTATATCTGTTAACGAAAAGTAGATCGTACATAAGTTCATGAAGGACTTTGAACTCTCTCGTCGACTGTTTTTTTTCTCTTAAGAATATTATTCCCGAGTTGTCGGATCTTTTTACCGCTTCGTTTATCATGCAGGATTTGCCTGATCCCTTGTCGCCGTAAACGAAAAGTACGTTTTCATCGTACGGTTTATTTATGAAATCCTCTATGCCGTTCTCTTCGTCCCTGTTGAAATACAGCTTTCTTATCCTCTGAGCCCGGCTGATCTCGATACCTTTCGTATGCCATATATTTTTAAGACCGGTAAAGCTGACATCATAATTTTCGATGATCGAAAAAGCGGTCTTGTCAGTAAGAAGTATGTCGGGCAGAGATTTTATCTCATCGTAATTGAACGACCATTTAAAAGCGTGCCTTTTATCCTCCTCTTCCAAAGTTATTATCCCCGGTTTGATGAAAAGCTCTCCCTGAAAATCTTTTAATAATGACCTTAATCTTGATATCACGCTCTCTGCATAAGAAGCCATTTTAAATACGTTTTTGAACGAATTGCCGGTTATATCTTTAAATGTTAAAGATCTGTTGTCAGAAGAGGTCATTTCGTAGTTTAACGCGCCCAGTTCGTGTATTATGAGCTGTTTTATATTGTCGAACTGTATCTCGAGATCTTTTTTATAAACGTCCTGAAGATAGCGGTAGTTTACAAGAAAGATATATAATCTGTATTCCATTTTTATCCTTTATTTATTCCACGCCGTATTGTTTTCTGTATTCTTTCATCTTTTCTATTATGTCCTGTCCGACTATTTTTTCCGCTTCCAGATATTCCATTATTTCAATTATGTTAACGATAGGGTAGAACTCTATACCGAGGCTTTGTTTGAGTTCCTGAATAGCGGAAAGTTCGCCTTTGCCTTTTTCCATTCTGTCGACCGATACTACGACGGAAACGATCTTCGGGGCTCCGACAGCAGCCAGAATGTCGATCGTTTCTCTTATGGCAGTTCCCGCGGTGATAACATCGTCAATAAGAACGATCCTGTCGTCTTTCGTCAAAGGCTTACCGACAATTATACCTGAAGCATCGCCATGATCTTTAGATTCCTTCCTGTTAAAAGAATAGCACTTGTCTATCCCGAATTCCGAGAACAGGGAAGAAGCGCAGGAAACCGCGAGAGGGATGCCTTTGTAGGCGGGTCCGAACACTACATTATAATCTTCTTTTACTCTGTCTGAAATTGTCGCAGCATAAAAATTTCCGAGCCTGTTTATCGCGGAGCCTGAATAGAGCATTCCCGTATTAAGAAAATAAGGCGACAGTCTGCCTGATTTCAGCGTGAATTCACCGAATTTGAGTGATTTGTTCTCGATCAGAAAACATATAAATTCCTTTTTGTAGTCCTTCATTTCTTATCCTTTCAGTTTTTATCATTAATATCTATAACATCAAGATCGTCCGCAAGTGTAATCTTTCCGCTGAATTTTTCCGCGCATTCCGTTTTAAAATCATCCGTTACCGGATACTGGGCGCTGAAATGGTATAGTACAAGATGCTTTAAACCGCTTCTTTCCGCTACGTTCCCCGCCATCGATGCGGTCAGATGGGTTCTGTTTTCCGCCCGCTCTTTCTCGCTTTCGAGAAAAGTGGATTCGATCAGCGCCAGATCGGCTTTTTCTATGCATTTATAAATACCTTTACACAGGTATGTGTCTCCTGTAAGCGCGATGATCTTTCCCGGCCTGTCTTCCGTTGCAACATCCTTGAGCGTGACTGTCCTACCGTCAGATAGAACGACGGTCTCTCCCTTTTTGAGTTTTCCGCATACAGGTCCTTCAGGGATGCCGTATTCGGCGAGTTTTTCCGGTATCAGATTGCCGGGTTTGTCATCAAATTTTATTCTATAGCCGAAGCAGTCTATCCGGTGCTTTAACAGGGTAGAGGTAACAGAAAAATCGTCGAATCTGTATTCAGAGCCGTCAAGAACTTCGATTATTTCTATCTCGAAAGATAGCTTTGAATTGGTTATCGCCATCGTAAAATCGAAATACTCCTTTATGCCTTTCGGTCCCAATATTGTGATCTTGCCTTCGATCCCGAACATGCTCTTGGTAGAAAGCATCGGTATAAGACCTGCGAAATGATCGGCGTGAAGATGGGATATGAAAATGTATCTGATCCTGCTCAGTTTATATCCTGCCAGGACGAGCTGCCTCTGTGTCCCTTCCGCGCAGTCGAACATAATCCCGTATGTCTCGCAGGCTAACAGGAACGAACTGCAGTTGCGCCTTCTCGTCGGCGCTCCTCCGCTGCTTCCCAGAACTATGAGTTTCATACGGTCTCCCTTATAATTTTTTCAGATCCGCGTATCGGACAAGCAGTTTTTTTATCCCGAAATCATCGAAATCGACAGTTACCACTTTTCTGCCCGCAGTGCCTTCCACATCCAGCACGATCCCCTCGCCAAACTGTTTCGAAAGCACGATGTCTTTTTTTGACAATGGCTGTTCCATCTCCTGATTCAACGCATTTTTCTCATACTTTGTGAATTTATCAAAACGGATCTGGGGTTTATCGGTTTTTTCGTAGCCTGTTTTATCCGTTGAATTATCGGGCAGATCATCGAGAAATCTTGACGGAACATAACCCGTATTGTCGCCGAAATATCTGCTTCTGTCCCGGAAAGTTGAGATGACAAGCTTTTTTCTCGCCCTTGTGACAGCTACATAAAAAAGCCTGCGTTCCTCTTCGAGTTTTAAAGGTTCATCTACCCTGATGAAAGGGAAGAGGCCTTCGTTCATTCCGATTATCAGCACATTGTCATATTCGAGCCCTTTTGCTGAATGAACTGTCATCAGAACTATCTTGTCCTCTCGATTATTGTAAGTGTCAATATCGGATAGAAGCGAAACCGTTGAAAGAAAATCAAGAAGCGAATTTTTGTCTTCAGTGCGCACGAATTCTGACACGCCGCTTAGAAATTCATACAGGTTGTCGATCCTCGAATTCGCCCCGCTTTCGTCCTCAGCCTTCAGATAATGCTCTTTCAAACCCGATTGGTTAAGCATCATTTCAGTGATCTTCTTCGCATTATCTTTTTTCATTTCCGCGGCCGCTTTTTCGATCATACAAATAAAAGCGTTAATTTTTTTTCCGGTAGGGCCGGTAAACTGCCCTTCATCAGCGTTTTTCAGCGCTTTGTAATATGAAGTCCCGTCTGACAGAGCCTGCCGCTTTATTTTCTCCATCGTTGTTTTCCCGATCCCTCTCGGAGGAAAATTGACTACTCTTTCAAACGAAACATTGTCGTCGGGATTTACCGCAAGCCTTAAATATGAGATCAGGTCTTTAATCTCTTTTCTTTCGTAGAACTTCAGCCCGCCTACTACGGTGTAGGGGAGACCGTTCTTCCTTAAGTTCTCCTCGATGATCCTGCTCTGCGAATTGGTTCTGTACAGAACGCATATTTCCTTTAATTCTGACCCGCAGTCAATCATCGAATTGATCTGTGAAACGGTTTTTATGCCTTCCTCGATATCTGTAGGGGATGAGATCAGAACGACTTTTTCGCCATGACCGAAATCGGTAAAGAGGTTCTTGCCCAGTCTCTGCGTATTTTTCAATATCACCGAGTTCGCAGCCTTTAATATATGCCCGGAACTTCTGTAATTCTGCTCGAACTGGATAAGCCCGCAGTTCTTGTGCCTGTCCTTAAATGTCAGTATGTTGTTTATGTCCGCGCCGCGCCAGCTGTATATGGACTGATCCTCGTCTCCGACCACGCAGACATTCTCGTACAGAGCGGAAAGTTGAGTGATAAGAAGGTCCTGAACATAGTTGGTATCCTGATATTCGTCCACGCAGATATACTTGATCCTGTTCTGATAATCGAAAAGAACTTCCTTGTCCTGCTTAAAAAGTTTTACTGTCAGGCACAGAAGATCGTCGAAATCCATCGCGTTGCATCTAATCAGCTCTTTCTGATAGTCCGCATAGATGTCTTTTATCCTGTCGTGAAAATTCTCGTCCGTTCCCGGGTTGTAATCTTCAGGATAGATCAGCCTGTTTTTTAAAAGCGATATTATCGATGCGACTTTCTTTACCGGGAATGACGCAGTGTTAAAATTATTCCGTCTGATCATCTCCCTTACGACCTTTTCGCTGTCATCCGAATCATAGATCACAAAGTTCGAGCCGTAACCGAGAATGTCGGCATGCCTTCTTAATATTTTTGCGCAAAGCGAATGAAAAGTTCCGGCGAATATCATTTTTCCGATCTCGCCGACCCTCGAAACTATCCTTTCGACAAGTTCTCCTGCAGCTTTATTGGTGAAAGTGACCGCCATTATCTCGGAAGGATACGCCTTTTTGGATGAAATGATGTTCGCAATCCTTTCTACCAGCGCTCTCGTTTTTCCGCTTCCCGCTCCGGCTATAATAAGCAACGGACCGTCAATATGCTCGGCCGCTTTTCTCTGGCGTTCGTTAAGCTCGAATTTCATTTCTTCTCTTTTCTGACATTGCGGTCGAACCTGTTCTTGTCGTTGATGTGATCATTTAGATCCACATTAAAATTGTGCGTTCCGTCGCCTTTCGCAACCATAAATAAATACGGAGCATCCGCAGGATCTAATGCGGCTTCTACGGCTTTAACTGAAGGATTGTTTATCGGTCCCGGCGGAAGTCCCTTATATTTGTATGTATTGTACGGATTATCGATGGATGTATCGGTTTTTAACAGCCTTTTCGGCCTGTCGAACATGTACTGAACGGTCGGATCCGCCTGGAGCAGCATCCCTCTTTTCAGCCTGTTGTGATAAACAGCGCTGATAAGCCGGATCTCATCGTAATTCATTACCTCGCCCTGAATTATCGAAGCAAGAGTAATAATTCCGTGTTCTCCAAGCGCATTGTTGTCGATCTTATTCTTCAGCCTGTAAAGCTTCTGCCTGCCCGTATTATACATCCTTTCTATCACGAGATCGATGTTCTCTTCCATGTTGAAATTGTAGGTTTCGGGATATAGGTAGCCTTCAAGAGACTGAGCAGGGATCTTGTATTTATCGAGAACGTCCTGATCGTAAACCCTGTCCATGAAAGCTGCCGAATCGACATCAAGATATTTTTTTAGTGTGCCTGCGATCTCGACGAGCCTTGAACCTTCCGGGATAGTCACGTTCACGGTTATGTTGTTGCCTTCAGAAATCTGTGTTATCAGATCTTTCAGCCTGACAGGTTTTTTTTCAGGATGAAATGTATATTTTCCGTATTTGATCTTTCTGTCTTTCTCAAGCCATTTAGCCGTGAATTTGAATTCGAGATCGGAAACATCAATGTTCTTAGCTCGGAGTATCGAAGCGATCTCATTAAAAGCTGCTTTTTTCGGTATCTTGAATGATACGCTGTCCTGTCCGGAAAAAACGACCTTGTTTATGACAAATCTGTCAGTCCAGAAAAATCCCGTCATTATCACAAAGCCCGTTACAGCTAAAATAAAATATAGGGATCGCATTTTATTCATCAGGCTATTTATCCAGTCCTTTGATTATCTTTTCTACGGCTTCGTTTCTTTTATGCTTCTTTGCCAGTATTTTGATAAGTTCGTAATCTTCAAATTTCGGTTTTTTGTCCGCAAAAAAACTATATTCGACTTTTCCGATCTTTTCGCCGTCCCTGCCGTTCTGAACGTGGATTTTATTCTCGATTCTGCGTGCGTACTTGAATTCTTCTCCGTTATTACCGCCGATAACAAGGTCGTATCCGTCAACATTATCAAGAAGTTTTACTATCCCCTCATTATTCAGATTCGCAAGGATTACAATGAGGTCGGCTTTACCTTTCATTTCGGAAAGGCTCTTTTTAAGATTGTCGAAAGCCTTATCAACAGTGATATCCGATTCTTTTATGACATTCGATCTCATCAGATATTTGAAGTCAGTATTATAGTTAACTGCCGTAACGCCGACCTTTATTCCGTTCGTGAGCTGAATGATCCTGTATCTGTCAATTTTAATCTCTTTGTCTGAGAACTGCAGGTTGGATGAAATGAAATTCAGTTTACCGTTCAGATTATTTTTAAAAAACGGAATGCCGTTATTAAGCTCCTGATCGCCGATCGCACATGCGGAATAACCAAGCGCGGGATAAACGGCGGAAATGATCTCATCATCATTTAAAGATGACCTCATACTTAAAAAATCACCCGTATCTAAGAAAATTGTATTTTCGTCAGCAGTTTTCAGGCTGTCAAAAACCGTTTTTCTCTCGGCAAGACCGCCGAGCCTTTCGACCGGTCATCCGCAGTCTCTAAAATAGCCGTTATTGCTTCCGCTAAAGACTATTACTGCGTTTTTCGGACAGACATATACTGTAAAGCTCATTAAGAGTAGAAATATTATCTGTTTCATAAATTTGTCCTTTAATTAAACAGCTTACAAATATATAGAATTATATTAAATCGTGCAAGTTTTCCTTGAAAAATATCTTCGTGTGAATTAGCTTTCCTGAATGTTTTTTATTAAAGCTGAACATATCAGAAAGACCGGAGCTGTTGCTTACTTTTTTCTTGTTTATATCTATGTGGCGTTCTGTCTTTCCGTACTCAGACTGATATTCTTGTTAAGAGTTTCGCCCGACGTTTTTAGTACAGCTGATTCAGGAGCGATCATTAAAACTTTTCTTGTCGGTCAAAGGTTCGACACTTCCATAATTTCATATTCGCTCCTTATGATCGCAGCGCTTATTATTATAATGTTTATAATATCACTATTTAAGGAAATAGGCAGTTTTATATATAAAACATTAATAATATTCCATATATTATTATTATTCATTATATTAATGACGCAGATAGTCGATATTGAATATTTCAGGACTTTCAGCGGACATCTGACTTTCAGAGACCTTATCTATCTGAATAGCGGTGAAGTTTACGGAACAGTTTACTCAGATTATCCGGTTATTACTTATCTTTCAGGACTTTCTGTCTGTCTCGTCATTTATTATTTTTATCTTAAGCAAATTATTTTTTTGCTGAAACCTGAAAGATCGGCAGCCGGTTTTATAATTCAGGGAGTATCGCTTTTAATTACTGCAGGGATTTTAATTATCGGAGCAAGAGGCGGGATCTCCACTTCAAATCTGAACTGGGGATCATCTGTTTTTTCCGACAACGAAACCTTGAATCAGGCATCTCTGAACGGTATTTTTACGATCGGAAAATCTTATGATCTGTATAAGAAAAGCAAAACTGCTAAAAAAGCCGGATTATATAAGGATATTATTATCGATGAAAATTTAATATCGGATCTCGTTCTCAAAGATGAAATTCATCAGAAAATACAATCAGAGAACGTTCTTCGACGGATAACTAACACCGGATCTGAGAGAAAGGATCTGAACGTGGTATTGATCCTTCTTGAAGGCTGGACATTCGAAAGCGTGAACAGACGAATAGGGGAGATCGAATTGATTCCTTTCTTTAACAGTATAGTAAAAAAGGGCGTTTTTTTTGACAACTGCTACTCAACAGGAACGAGATCGAATAAAGGTATCGAATCTGTCATCTGTTCCGTTCCGTCCCAGTACGGGATCTCAGCTCTAAAAAAGATCGAGTCTAACCGTCCGTTTTTCAGCATACCGGTGATTTTAAAGAACCGGGGCTACGACAATATGTTCATATACGGCGGCGATCCGGAATTCGATAACATGAAAGGTTTTTTAAGGATAAACGGTATAAGCAAATGCATTGGAATGAAAGATATAGATCCCGATGAATCCGCTTCAAAATGGGGAGCCTACGATAAAGATACATTTGAGAGAACTCTAAGTGAGGCTTCAGAAATGAAAGAACCGTTTTTCCAGTTCATCTTTACTCTTTCCAGCCACGAACCTTTTGATCTTCCTTCGGATTTTCCAAAAAAGCTGGATGAATCAGTACCCGGTAATAAATATCTGAATTCATTAATGTACGCGGATACATCTCTTGAATACTTCATAAGTTCCTTTTCAAAAAAGCCGTTCTATAAAAATACCGTCTTTGTTCTGATTTCAGATCACGGCCGGAACAGGCACTTCAAAGAAGTTCCGATGGACAGAGAGAAATTCCATATACCTTTCCTTATATATTCAGAGAGCGGGTTATTTTCTGATCTTAAAGGAAAAGTCTCTCACACCCTGTGTTCTCAATACGATGTGCTGCCGACTTTGATGGGTCTGCTCGGTGGTGAATATGAAAACGCGTCGTGGGGAAGAGACCTGATTAAAAATCCGGATGGGGGATACGCTTATATGACTGACGGTGATAAGCTCGGTCTTATTATAAACGATACTCTTCTTGTCAGAACTTCAGGGGTTGAACCGCGTTTTTATGGTCCGCTGAATAATCTTATAGAATACAACAAAGATTCGCCCGGGCTGGACAATAGAAAACACATTCTCGGCAATATTCTATATTTTTCTACTGAATATCTGAACCGTCAGGTCCACGGACAGTAGAATAAAAGCAAAGAAATTATCTTCTTGATAAATAAGATTATTTTAGTGATATTTACAAAAAAATAAATTTATAAATTGTTCGGAGAACGGAATATGTTTGAAAAACTGTGTGGAAAGATCGAAGGAAAAGGAAATTTTACAATTAAAATCCCTGTGCCTGCAATAGGCTGTGGAGTTTTAGGGCTCTCATTCGCAAAAATGGATGTAAACATGGGAAAATACGCATCCCAGCTTCTTAAAAGCCTGGAATATAGAGGTTATGACTCGACGGGAGCGGCTATACAGGACGATAAAGGGAATATTAGTCTTAAAAAAGATGTGGGCGCTCCGTCCGATCTCGTAAAAACACTCGGAATAACCGATATGAAAGGAAAAATTTTCTGCGGACAGGTTAGATGGGCGACTTTCGGCGCTGTAACAAAAAACAACGCACAACCTCACGAAGTTAAATGCAAAAAGCATATTTACGGAGCTCATAACGGAAATATTACGAACACAAGTTCTCTCAAAGAATTTTTAACGAATCAGGGACACAAAGTAGTAAGCGATAACGACGGAGAAATGCTCGTTCATACCGTCGAGCATTATTTCGATCTTCATCTAGAAAAATTTAAAGAAAAACAGAATTCCGACAGAGAAATTAGAAGGGAGTGCATGAAAAAAGCTATTCTGAGCGCGTCCGAGAAAGTCGTAGGCTCTTACGCCGCTGTTATAGTCGATCCGGTGACGGAACTTTCTTATGCGATCAAGGCCGGAAGCAGTCTTTATGCCGGAAAAGGAACAGCAGAGGGAAATGATTTTATACTTCTTTCTTCGGACCTTACCGCAATCTTAAAGTTCACGAAGAACATCATAGATCTGAAAGAGGGTACGTTCATCGAGTATTCAAGCAGTGAATATAATGTTTACAGCTTTAAAGGCCTTAAATGGAAATATAAGGACGGAAGCGTAAAACAAATAAAAAAGGGTGATAGTATAGATGTTCCTGTAACAAGGAGCAAGCTCAGAGCCGAAGATACGGAGCTGATACCGCCGTTCAGATTCTTTATGCATCAGGAGATATTCAACCAGGTTGACAGCTCGAGAAAACTGATCGCCTTTTTCAACAAAGGAAGCGAAAGCACAAAAGCGATCAAGGACGTTCTGGAAGTTCTTAAACTTGTGGATTTTGTAACTGCAGCTTCTAAATCGATATATCGAGCTGATACTTTATTAAAACAGATCGAGTTATTCGAAAAATTCAGGTCATCAAAGGAATTTAAAAAAATATCGGAAAAGATCAAATCAGACATTCCTGATCTTATCGAGAGGGTAAACAAGAAAAAGTTCATAAATACGGAATTTTTCTCAACTTACTCGAATATATTTCTGGATGTAATTTCAGGAAGGGAATATACAAAAGACAACGTGCTTACTTCAAAGATCCTGGATGTTGGAGCGGAGATCAGGGAAATGGATAAATTCCATCAGCACGCTGACAGATTCGCTGAAACGATCTTCAATGCATGGAAGAATCAGGAAAGCATCTATACTGTTTCTTGCGGAACGTCCTACAACGCTACAAAAACAGCCGCGCTGTTCTTTAATGAGATCGCAGGCATAAAATTCACGCCTATACTGCCGGGGAATTTCAGGGGGCAATATTCAAATTCGATAAGAGAGAACGATGTTATCATAGGTGTAAGTCAGAGCGGCGAGACCAAAGACCTGATCGATATATTTAATGATATCGAAGCGGCGGGTATAAATGTGAAAAGAATAACGATAGTGAACAACGAGAATTCTACGCTAGCTCAGGAGAAAAGCGATTTCTATCTGCCGATCAAATGCGGACCGGAGATAGCAGTACCTGCGACAAAAAGCTATATGAATCAGGTACTACTGCTTTATTATCTAGCCATTAAGGTCGGAGAATTCAAGATGTCCCACATGAAAAAAGGATCGGAACAGACCGCTTTAAAAAGAGAACTTGAAAGAAGAAGAGAAACTCTGAATTTTATACCTGACCTTATAGATGAAACGATAAAGACAACAGAAACTCAGGTAGAGATAATGGCCGATTCGCTGTTCATGCAGCCAAGCATACACATCCTGGCCACAAAGATAAGTTCTGTTGCGGAAGAAGGTGCATTAAAGATCAGAGAAACTGTTCTTAATCATACTCAAGGTATTGAAAGTTCGGAATTCAAGCACGGTCCTAATACGATACTTGGATTCAATACGATATTCGGTACTAAAGACCTTGAATATTTCATTAAATACAACAAAAACCTGATCTCATACGCTCTTGAAAGAACTCAAAAAGAGAAGCTCGGCGAGAAAGATACAGCCAAATTGATATCCGATCTCAGTTCTTATATCTTCGAGCCTGTAAAACCTTTCAACATTTCAGCAAAAGCCCAGAAAATATTCGATGACGCGATCAATAAATTCGATTTTATAGAAAATCTTGATACTAACTATCCTCTCGCATTCCTTACTGGACCCGATCAGAGAGACGTAAATTTAACTATATCTCAGATCAACACTCATAAGATCAGGGGAGCCAACACATACCTTATAGCCGAAGAGAATGATAATCTTATTCAGAACTGCAGATCAGTCCCTGAAGGCAACAGCGATTATGAATTTATTTACGTAAAACTCCCTAAAACAGATGATACGCTTCTTGCTACGTTCTCCGGAATGGTCGTACTTCAGCTACTGGCTTTAAAAATGAGCATTAAAAAAATGAAATACCTTAATAAGCTTCACATTCCGATGCACGGGGTTCATCCGGACGTCCCCAAAAATGTTTCTAAAAGTATTACGGTTGATTAGGTAATATTTCTTAAACAGGCAAAGGCGGAGTTCGATCCGCCTTTTTTATTTTCTCCAAAATAAATAATTCTCAATATAAATATCAGGATCATTACGGATTTTCAATTATAGAAAATCTCACAGAATTCTAATGAATTCACATTAATTCTGTTTACAAACTGATTATTCACAAAACTAATCACAAATCGATTTTATAACATTGCATCTTACAATCAATATGCAACATACCGAATAAACAGTACAAAAAAGGGCAAAATCAAGTCAGCTACAAGCGGTGTCGTATAATATATATTATGTAAACTTAAAGCGGTTTTTAATATGGTTTTCCCGTTTTTCTTTCTCCCTGTTTTAATTCTGTAAATATATCTTTCAATTATTTCGTAATATGAATTATTCCGAATGTCGGATAAATCCTTTAATGCATCCAGTTTTCATTTTTTGATCGCTTTCTACATTATCCCCCGTAAAAAGCTTTTAAAATTCTTATCAAAAATAATTGACATTCTTTTTATATTTTCTTAAATTAGCCCCGCAGTATAAAAAACAGGGAACTAAAATGTATAACTTCTTATTGTTCATCTTCGTCGTAAACACTTTCATTCTAATGATCATTATTCTTATGCAGTCAGATAAAAGCAGCGGTCTGACCGGAACTTTCGGCGGCGTAAGCGGTGCTGCGTCCTCGACTTTCGGCACAAGAGAAACCGTAACTTTTCTCCACAAAATGACAATAATTTTAACAACCACATTTTTCATCCTGGCGATAATACTCGGATTAATGTCTAAAGCTGAATTCGGTGATAAACAGAATTTCGACCAGAGCGTTATTATGCAGAAAAAAGCCGATTCTCCTGTTTCCGGTTTGCCTTCTCTTCCTCAAACAACTTTGCCTGTGAGCGGTCAGACAGATAAACCGACAGAACAACCTTCTGCTCCCGTTAGTCCGGTTGAGCCGGGAAAATAATTCAAATGCTGGAGTGGTGGAATTGGTAGACACACCATCTTGAGGAGGTGGCGCCCTAGGGTGTAGGAGTTCAAATCTCCTCTTCAGCACAAAAGTCCGGAAATTTCCGGACTTTTTCTTTTGTTCTAATTCTTCTAATACCTGACTTATATTTTGAAAAGCGGAAACGCACTCAATTTTTATCGCAGGTACGTAGCAGCTACATATTATAGTGAAATTAATGCCGGCAGCAGCCGGTTGCGGTCCGCTTAGAAAAATGATAGGTCAGGTATTATGTAAACTATCCGTTATATAAATTATGTATTGAAATTATTAAATAAAAAGCATAAATTGAAATGTTGTGTAATAAACAGGAGCGATTGATGGCGCAAAGGACATTCATACTCGACACGAACGTGCTGCTTCACGATTATAACTGCCTAAAAGGTTTCGATCAGGACGATATCGGAATACCCATTACCGTTCTGGAAGAACTTGACGAATTTAAAAAAGGCCACGATCAGTTGAATTTTAACGCAAGGGAATTCACCAGACAGATAGATGAGATCTCCGGAGGAGAAAACGGTTCTAAAAAAGACCTTTTTTCTGAAGGTATCCCAATTGGAGAAAACAGAGGTAAAGTTTTTATCCTGACTGACGTCAGCTTCAGAGAAGGATTCGGCAATAAATTCGTTTCTGAAAAAGAAGACCATCATATCCTGGCCGCCTGCTATAATTTTCTCCAGGATCACCCTGACAGAGAAGTGATCTTCGTAACGAAAGATGTTAATCTGAGATTAAAAGCTAGAGCTTTAGGAATTACCGCTAGAGATTATCAGATAGGCAAGATCAAAAGCGCTGAAGACCTGTTCACGGGAATCGAGCTGATGGAGGATATGGATGAAACCACTATCAATTTATTATATCAGAAGAAGAAAATATTAAAAGATGATTTCTTAAAAGACAACGATGCTAAAAATATTACTCTTAAACCGAATCAGTATTTCGTTCTCAAGTCGAACGATAAGTCTGCCCTAGCTAAATATGATAATTTCAATCAGGAGATCGCTCTTGTAGAATCAAAGGAAGTATTCGGTATCAGACCCAGGAATTCCGAGCAGATATTTGCGATAAACGCGCTTTGTGACGACAGGATCAAGCTGGTCACGATCTCAGGAACCGCAGGAACCGGAAAAACGCTGATCGCTCTGGCCGCCGCTCTGGAGAACAGAAAAGCATACAAACAGATATATTTAAGCAGGCCTATCGTTCCGTTAAGCAACAAAGATATCGGTTATCTTCCCGGAACCGCGCAGAATAAGGTGGAACCATACATGCAGCCTCTTTACGACAATCTGCAGTTCATTCAGAATAATTTTAGCGAAGGTTCGGATAAATATGAGATCATCAACGAAATGCAGAAAAGGGAAAAGCTGGTTATTTCGCCTCTCGCGTACATTAGAGGAAGGTCTTTGAGTAATGTATATTTCATTGTTGATGAGGCGCAGAACCTCTCCCCTCACGAAGTAAAAACCATCATTACAAGGGCAGGCGAGGGAACAAAGATCGTATTCACAGGTGACGTATATCAGATCGATTCTCCTTATCTTGATTCCGAATCCAACGGGCTTTCATACATAATCGACAAACTGGACTATCAGGACCTCTACGCTCACGTTACTTTAAAGAAAGGTGAGAGGTCTGTTCTTTCAGAAATAGCTTCAAAATTATTATAATTTAAGGAAAAACATGGAAAGCGTATCAACAGAATATGTAAAACCGAAAGCCTTTCTTATTGGCGTCTGCATGGACAACCGGGAATATGAAAAAGCTCAGAGATCGCTTGAAGAACTCGAAAGGCTGGCTGATACAGCAGAGATCGAAGTAGTAGAAAAATTTATACAGAACAGAAAAGCTATAGATAAGGCAACTTACGTCGGGAAAGGGTTTCTGGAAGACATTAAAGCGAAAATGGAAATGGCTGATGTCCAGCTCGTAATTTTCGACAATGAGCTCGCCCCTACCCAGGCCAGAAACATGAAGAGAGACTTCGAAATTGAAGCTCTTGACAGGACAGAGATCATTCTCGACATTTTCCAGATGCACGCAAAAACTAAAGAAGCCAAGCTTGAAGTCAAACTTGCCGAACTTAAGTATCAGCTGCCGAGGTTGAAAAAACTGTGGTCACACCTCGACAGGGAAAGAGGCGCATCAGGCAGCGCTTCCGGTGCATCCCGCGGAATGGGTGAAAAACAGATCGAAGTTGACAGAAGGATCGTAAAGGACGAGATCAGATTCATTACTCATGAGCTTGAAAGAATCATGACACAGAAGATAACTCAGAGAAAAAGCAGAGAGAACGCCAAAAAGGTTTGCATAGTAGGTTATACTAACGCAGGTAAGTCTTCTTTATTTAATAAGTTAACAGGCGAAAATGTACTGGTTGAAGATAAGCTCTTCGCCACACTTGATTCAACCGCACGCGCCCTTGAGATCGGCAGAGGAGACAGTATTGTACTTTCTGATACTGTCGGTTTTATTTCAAACCTTCCCCACAGCCTGATAGCTTCGTTCAGAGCAACTTTAAGGGACGTTATGGATGCGGATCTTCTGATACATCTTGTCGATATTAATGACGAGAACTGTGAAGAACACATAAAAGCCGTCAAATCCGTTCTTAAAGAGATCGAAGCGAATAACATACCTTCGCAGATAGTTTTCAACAAGATCGATCTTCTCGGTGAGTACAGAGTAAAAGAAGAGGTTTTCGCAGATGTTTATACCGGTTCCCTTTTTATATCGGCGGTTACCGGCGAGAACATTGATTTACTTCTCGCAAAAATTGACGAAAAACTTAATCAGGCTTCAAGACTTAAGCTTCTATTTCCCTTCGAAGAACAAAAGCTGATAGCGAACCTTCACGAATACGCGACGGTTATCTCGAAAGATTTCACCGATTACGGTGTTTCTGTTGAAGCAGTAGTCAACAAAGAGGACCTATATAAGATCAAGAAGTTCATCGCAGGTTCTGAAAATTAGAGCTTTGGCGAAACATCTTTTTTAAATAAATTTCTTGCAGATTTCATTTTTTTTTCATATTTTTAGAACTTCGTTATCTGTAGCTGAGTACGTAGTAAATGGATACAATGCGCAAATATATTTTTCACTGCGATTACAGATATTCGCTGAGCGATGACTGTTTTCTCGTGTGGATAGAAATATGCGATTATGACAAAGGTCTGGAAAAATTCGCGACAAAAGAGGATATAAAAGATATCTTTTTCAAAAAGAATATCCCCTTTCTCGATACTGTCAGCGCTGATTTTTACATACCTCATCAGGATAATATAAGAATCCTGAGCACTGTTGAATCTCTACATCCCGATCTCGCTATAAATAAGGATAAGGTTCAGTATCTAAAAAAATACATAGACTGCGCTCTTGTTCCGTGTTATGAGTTCTGCTATTTCGTAAAAGCGCTGAAGAATATCCGGAATTCCTCGCTTTCCCCGTCATTTAAATATTACGATAAGTTCCAGGAATTCGTGCGCGAACTTATTGATAAAAAATACTATGTACCCGGTTTTTACATAGAAGGCGATTACTACAATTTTGTGTACTACCCATATTTAACACCCGAAATAAAAGGTAGAATGGCTGTATTTTACGATAATCTACCTCTGATATCGATATACGGAAAAGGATTTATCGAGGAAAAAAGATCTTTCGTCGACAATCTGCTGATGGCATGCCTGAACTCAACAACGGATTTTCTAATGACAAAAGGAGATGCCCCAGAATTTTCTGATAAGGTCCTAAGGGCGAGCAGCATAGCGCATTTAGTTATTAAAGACAGCGGCGTAAAGATCTGCGGTTTTAATTACTCGGAATGGAAAAACTGGGCCGGGCGGATAGCGTCGGAACATATTCTGCTTCTCGCTTTTGAGAAGACCGAGAACGGTCTGTGGAGAATATTTTACGGATTAAAATCCGGAGATAAAACATTTCATGCACGAGAGATCTATGATTCTGATGATAACAATTTAAAAACGTTTTTCATTCTCGAACTTGTAAGGATCTCTCAGTTCTCAAAATACATCAAAGACTCTCTGCTCTCCCCTTCTCCCTGCTATGTTGATATTACTGAGGACGAACTTCTCGAATTTTTAAAATATGATGCCGGAATGCTTGGGAACAACAGGGTCAGGATCCTCTATCCCCAGTTCTTTCAGAACATTCATAAGATAAGGGCGAAAATAAAGTTCAAAAGAAAGAATTCAGTTCATTTCTCAAAGGGAGCGATATCGAGAGCCGTGCTTGATTTTGACTGGCAGCTTTACGCGGGAGATATCCTCATTGACAAGAACATGATGGATGAGATCCTTAAAACGGATCAGGAATTTATAAAGATCGGAGACAGATATATTGAACTCGACAGCCTTGCTCTAAAAAGGATCATATCTAACCTCAGATCGGAAGAGGCTGCGCGTTCTGAAGGTGTTGCTTTTTTCGAAGCTCTGAACTATGATCTTGAAGAAGATGTCGAGATAGACAAGTCAGAACTTTTCGACGAGATAATTTCAGGAAAAGACCTTAACAGGAACCTTACCCATGTAAAGGAGATAAAAGGATTCGTAGGCACTCTCAGAGAGTATCAGGAAAAAGGCGTTTCATTTCTGTCATATCTTGATGAACTGGGATTCGGAGCTATACTGGCTGACGATATGGGACTTGGAAAAACAATTCAGATCATAGCCATGCTGCTTCATAAAAAGAAGCAGGATCCGGCGCTTATCGTAGCTCCGACCACACTATTATACAACTGGGAAATGGAACTGAAAAAATTCGCGCCGGAACTAAAGTCCTGTCTGCATTACGGCGTTAACCGTGAAAAAAATATCTCCGGCATCGTAAAAAACAACGATATTATAATATGCAGCTACGGGATCGTAAAAAGGGATCTCGACCTGCTTCTTGAACATACTTTCTCTTATGTCATCATAGACGAAGCCCAGTACATAAAGAACGCTTCGAGCGATCAGGCTAAAGCCGTAAAAAAACTTAGGGGCGGGAATAAATTCGCCCTAACCGGAACTCCTATAGAGAACAGACTAATGGAACTCTGGTCTATCATGGACTTCGTCAATCCGGGACTTTTATTGGGAAGCCGTGAGTTTTTTAACAAGTATGAATTCCCGATTATGAAAAATGAAGATGATCTAAAGAGGAAGCAGCTTCACGAAATTATCTCCCCGTTCGTTCTTAGAAGGATGAAGACAGATAAGGACATCATAAAAGATCTGCCCGATAAACAGGAGATCAAGATATTTCTTCCTCTTACGGACGAGCAGGCCGTTCTTTACGATAATGAGATAAGAAAGGTAGAGACCGAAATGGAACGCTCCGACGGCAGGATAGCTAAAACCAATATGCTAGCCACAATAACGAAGCTGAAGCTTATCTGCAATCATCCTTTAAATTACCTGAACGATAATTCGCCCGAGAACCTCAAAAAAAGATCGTCAAAACTTGACAGCCTTGTAGAAATGGTCAACACAATAGAGCAGGAAGGCCGTAAATCCATCATCTTTACTCAGTTCATAGAAACAGGCAGGCTTATTAAAAGAAGGCTGACCGCTGAACTTAATAAAAAAGTCCTGTTTTTCCACGGATCCTTAGATCTTGAAGACAGAAGGGACATGATCGACGAGTTCGAGAAAGACGAAAGCATTCCTGCAATGGTACTTTCTTTAAAAGCGGGTGGTCTCGGGCTGAACCTGACCATGGCGAATTATGTTTTCCATTTTGACAGATGGTGGAATCCCGCTGTTGAGAATCAGGCTGTAGACAGAGTTCACAGGATCGGTCAGAAAAGAAACACTTTCGTTTATAAGTTTATCATTAAGGGTACTCTGGAAGAAAGAATAGACGAGCTTATTGAGAGTAAGATCAAACTTTCTGACGGGATAATACCTAAAGGCGACAGCATAATCGCGGAACTGACAGAAAAAGAATTCATAAAATTAATTCAAAGGCCTTAAATTGGAATTTGACAATAAACAAGCCTGGTGGTACGATAAATTCTACGAAAAACTTTATAACGATTCGAATATAACCAAATTCAATCTGGGCAGAAAACTTTTTAATAAAAGGGCAATAACATATCTTTCTATCGAAAAGAACGAAGTGGAGGCTTCGGTTTATGACGGAAAGAAGATTTATTTTGATACTTCGATAATTTTTTCACTTATAAATTACAGCGAACTTGAAATACTGGAAAGGATCTTCAGGGACAATACTCACTTCGCGCTTGAACTGATAAACGGGGTATTCCCGCCTGAACTTTACAGGCTTATGAAAGACAGCGATATAAACATTTTCCCTTCATGGAATGATCTGACTCACAAATGCTCCTGCAAAAAGCTTAAAAAATGCGAGCATGTTTCCGCCGTGCTGCACAGAATATTCAATGAAGTGATCTTTGAACCTCTGCTGCTTTTCAATCTAAGGGGGCTCGATACGAGCGTACTGTTCTCGATATTCATGAACGATCCTGATTTTACATTAAGCGAGATCCTGCCGCCGAAAGAAATGACGATAGATCACTACAGGGTAAAAAGCTCGGTCTTCGACACGTCGGATATAGATCCGGCAAAATATTACGGAGTTGAAATTCCTGATGCCGACCTTTCAGACATCAGAAATTCAGGTCTTACAGAATCGAAGGTGTTCCACGGAAAGATCCGAGACGAGTTCTACGACATTTACGAAAGCATGACCGATATTATTAAAACGAACATTAAAAAATACTGACGGAAAGATTATGAAACCAAAGGTTCTTACGATCATTACAGACGGTATCAACTGCAACGCTGAAACAGGCAGGGCATTCGAGCTTGCCGGAGCCGTGAACAAAGAAGTGCATCTAAATCTGCTACTCGACGGAACGAAAAAGATAACCGATTATAACATCCTTTCGTTTTCCGGCGGTTTCTCGTACGGCGACGATGTAAAAAGCGGAAAAATATTCTCTTTAAAACTTTTAAAGCTGAAAGACGATCTTGTCTCATTTCTTGAAAAAGGAAATCTTACAATAGGGATCTGCAACGGATTTCAGGTACTTACGACCCTTGGCGTTATACCATACAACACGATCGGAGAACCTCAGGTCTCGCTGTACTGGAACGACAGCGCCAGATTTGAATGCAGGTGGGTCGATCTGACCGTACCCGAAAACATCCGTTCGCCATGGCTGAAAGACATGAACGGGAAAAAGATAAAGATCCAGGCCGCTCACGCGGAAGGCCGTATCCTTACGCGTACTGATGATGAATACGAAAAACTCTTCGAAAAGTCTCTTGTAGCCTTCCAGTATGTAGATCCGTCAGGAAAAGTGACCGAAGAATACCCGTACAACCCGAACGGATCGAAAAAAGGGATAGCGGGTCTTGTTGATGTTACAGGGAACGCTCTGGGAATGATGCCCCATCCGGAAAGAAATTCAGAAAAATTCCAGCATCCTAATTTCAGGGATACTGATCCGGATACCGAGCCTGACGGTTTAACGATATTTAAAAATGCTGTTAATTATTTCAGATAAGCAAATATGAAAAAATGGATGAAACTAATAGCGCTTGAATGGTTCGTACTAAGAAAAGATCCGAAGGTCAGAATAAAACTCATGATCAGTTTTCTGCTCGTGCTTTACGTTCTTCTTTTCTCAATGGTAGAGACCGGCTCGAATGTTTTACCCTTTTTCTTTTTCGGATTTTTCTTCGTTTCTCCGCTGATTGATTACAGCTTTTATATGCAGAGGGTCCGCAAAAGATTCCCGGTTCTCTTAGGTAAAGGCTATACTCTTACTCAGATTTTTCTTGCAAAAACAGCGGTGATATTCGCGGCCGGACTGGTTTCGGGGACCATTTTTACTTTACTGGCGCTATATCTGAACAGACCAGGCATACTTCATGCGCATTTTGAAAACCGGTATTTAATTTATTTCATCACTGTAGCGGTATTCAGTCTCTGGATGATAGTATTCAGCGGACTTATCCAGACGCGTTTCGAAATAATTTTTCCTTTGAGACTGTTAAACATAATGGCTTTTATTCTTTTCGTAAATTTCCAGACAAGCGTTGTTGACGGGTTCCTGCAGTCGTATAATTCGGTGATAATCGCAGTGCTTCTGATACTCACTGCTCTGTCATTTTTTCTGGCAGGTAGATTAAATAAAGACAAGATCGTATAGGGATAAATAATGCTTACAAGTTTTCTTCCATACTTTCTTCTTTATCCAGAGATCCATTACAGGTTCAGGTTCTTTAAATTCTCAAAATACTACGTAGAAGAACCCGAGATTCTGATCGACATGCCATATAAAACCAAAAGCGGAAAACTTCCCGTTTATCTGATCATAAAGGACGCAGACCTCTTCCCCGTCAGGCTCTGGGCTGTAAAGCTCCATTTTGTTTTCGGGGACGGATCTTTATTCACGAAAACCTTTATGATCAACGAGCTGATCAATGATCCGCTTTATTTTAGGGAATTCACTTTCGATTTTCAGGACAAAAAGGGATTCGTGAACGTTAGCGCGGAGATAGCGGTCTATATTAAAGAATCGTTAAAAGAAATTATAAATGACAATTTCAAAGAGATCCCGTCATTTTTCGAAGTCTATCTTTCGGACAATGAGGAGCTTTTCGATAACTATATTCAGGGAGATCTGCATTATCATTCATTTTACACACGGGATCAGGTAGAATTCGGAGCTCCCGTAAAGGCTGCGGCCGGATGCGCGAAGGCATTGGGACTGGATTTCTTTGCCGTAACCGACCATTCGTACGATCTTGACGACAAGCGTGATAACTATCTAGAGAACGATCCGGAGATCCCCAATTTTAACGACATGAGAAGTTCATGCGATGAGCTCTCCGACGATGAATTAACGATAATACCCGGCGAAGAGGTCACGGTACGTAATGCAAAGAACAGGAACGTGCATCTGCTCGTTTATGACGATGAGTATTTTAAAGGGAGCGGAGACGGCGCTGAAAGATGGCTGAGAACAAGAAGTGAGAATTCTATTGAAGATGTGACTAGCGCTATAAAAGATACATCTCTCGCGGTTGCCGCCCATCCGTTCAATAAGATCCCGAGGCTGGAATATTTTTTAGTAAAAAGAGGAATTTGGACAGCTGAAGACGTTCTAAATAACAATATAGGTCATATTCAGATACTGAACGGTGAATATGACGCGGATTTTTTTACGGGTCTTGAGAACTGGGTGCAAATGCTTCTCGCGGGAAACAGGGTCTTAATTACCGCCGGTAATGACGCCCACGGGAATTTCAACGTTTTCAGGCAGGTGAAAATGCCCATGTTCAGGCTTACATCAGAGAAGAAACAGTTATTCGGAAAATGCAGAACCGTAGTCTTCTCGTCTTACAGAACAAAGGAAAGTATTCTATCGGCAGTCAAGTCGGGTAATATGTACATCACGAACGGACCTCACATTCTTTTTACTGTAAGGGACGCGGACCGTCAGTACGATCTGGGCAGTTCTTTTAATGCGGTTTCTGATAATATCGAAGCTGAATTATTCGTAAATTCATCAGATTATTCCGGACATCTCAGATCAGTTGTCATCTATAAAGGAAATATCGGCTCCATTGAAGAAAAAGTGTTATGGCAGCAGGAATTCACAGATAATATATACAGCTTTAACGTGACGATTCCTCTCCAAAAAGCTAAGACCGATCATTACATTAGGATCGTTGTATGCACGTCTTTCACTTTAAATAACGGTCAGCAGCTTGAGCACAGGGCATATTCGAATCCGGTGTGGATAAATAAATAAACGGAGAAATATTTATGAGCAGGATCGTACAGGCGATTATGATTTTTATGTTTACAGCACAGATTTTCTGCCAGTCTGACGAAAGCTCGAACCTAACCTACGGTATGAAGCTTTATAACGATAAGATATTTGATGTCGCTGTAACTCAGTTCAAAAGCTTTATGGAACAGTACGGCTCCAGCGTCTCGGCCCCGAAAGTCCAGTACTATCTTGCCGAAGCATACCTCGCACTCAACGATAAAGAAAACGCGCTTAAAAACTACCAGAAACTCATTCTCGATTATCCGAAATCCGAATTCTGCGAAGCAGCTATAATTAAAACAGCCGATCTTCACAAAGAAAACGGTGAATTGGAAAAATCAGCCCGTTATTATCTGCAGCTTAAAAATTATTTCCCGTCTTCAAGCCGGATACCTGAATGCTATTATAAGGCCATAGCGCTTTTCAATGAGGCCGGAATGGCTGAGAATGCAAAGGATAATGCGGCTCTGTTAAATAAAACCTATCCTAAAAACAACTTCACGAAACTTTCACAGCTTATATTAGCAGAAATATATGAAAAAGAAGGCCAGCCGGCGCTTGCAGACAGAATATATTCGGATGTTCTGCGTTCAGCTTCGGGTGAAATAACGGCCTCAGCAGGCTTAAAGTACTCTGATTTCCTTTTAAGGCAGAACGATGTTTCCGGTGCAAAAAGAACGCTCAGATCGGTTTTTAAAGAAACATCCGCAAAAGACGACAGTTATTATCCCGTTCTGATCAAACTGAGCGAAATTCTGCTGCTTTCCGGAGGATACGAAGAAGCTTTAAAAATAGTCGACACGGAAAGATCAGTGCCTGAAAATTATAAGAAGGCAGTTCTGAATATAAAAGGCGATGCCGAATTTTTCAAAAAAGACTATAATAAAGCTCTTTTATCTTTTGAACAGGCGCTTGGATCGGGAAAAGATCCTTTACTTGAGATGAAAATAGCTCATACGCTTTCCGCACTTAATCAGTTCGAGAAATCCGGCGATGTTTTCCTTATCCCGGCCGGCGATAAAACTTTTATTGAAAAAGATCCCGATATCGTCAGAACCGCCCTTTTAAATTCGTCAGAAAACTATTTTAAGGCTAAAAAGCACGAAAAAGGAATTGGTGCTCTTCAGAAATATCTGGAGCTTTTTCCCGGCGATCAAGCTTCAGGAAAGATCAATTATATGATAGGCAGATCGTATTTCGATTCAGGAAAATACGCTTCCGCATACGAGATCCTTCGAGATCATTTTCTGAGTTTCCCTTCTTCTGTATTTGCTGACGATGCCGTTTTTTCCTGCGCTGAATCAGCTTTCAAACTGCAGAACTGGGAAAAAGCTTACGAGCAGTATGATCTTTTAATAAAAATGTACGGAGCTTCGGAATTCAGATCAATATCTGAAACAAGGATAAAATATCTTCTGGAAAATAAACTCAGGAGTCCTGAATTAAACGACAAACTGGCGGATCTTGCTTCGAGATCGTCTTATGAGGAGAACAAACAGAAACTTTTTTTAGACTGGTCGAGGTTCTATTTTAACGATATGAAAGACTATGTCAGAGCCGGCGAGTTTTTAGAAAGATATGTTACCGCGACCGGGAACAGGGATAACGGAACAGAAGTAAGGTTCATAAGAGCCGTTTGTAAATTAAGGCTGAAAGAAAAGGAAAAAGACGAGCTGAAAACAGCCGCGGATATATTAAGGGGTATAATTTCAGATCCGAATTCGCAAAAGAACTGGAAATTCAAAGCATGCTCGGAATTATTGAGCATTGCGGATAAGATCTGGGAAGCTAACGAGCTGAGTTCGATCGCCGGAGAAACAATGGAAGCAGTTCAGAGAGAACAGCTCGACGATCCCGACGGAACTCTTTCGTTCAGATATTTTCAGCTTAAGACAAAAAATTCGAAACAACCTGATCTGATAAATAAAATAAACAGTATCTTCAAAACGAAGACAGGATCTGTTTACTATGATGCCGCGACATACATGATCGCATCGCTTTACAGAGCTGACGGTAATGTGTCAGCTTCAGATGAGCTGCTGAAAAATTTATCAAGGTCACCGGACGCTCAGATCGCTTTCAAAAGCCTGAATACTCTTGCGGATTCTCCGAATGAAAAAGCTGAAAATAGAATTACTTATCTTAACACGATCGCCGCAAATTACTTTTATGCATCCGATCCTGCCGGACTTTCAGAACGAAAGGCGGGTGTGTTTGCTTCTGACGGGAAGTATGAGAAAGCTCTTGCCATATATTCTGAACTCCAGAATGATATTGATAAAGGCAATATTTCATCTTCGTGGAGCATCAGTGACAGGGATTATTCAAAATTCATCGCGGATATTTATTTTAAGATGAGCGATCTTAGAAGAGCTGAAACCTTTTATCAGAAAGCGCTTATTTACAAAAACTCGGGTTCGGAAAAGCAGTACATTCTTCAGAAACTATCTGAAATATACAGAAAACAGAATAATCAGACAGCGCTCGAAGAGAATTTCAGGGCTCTGAGCTCTCTGACCGGCGGAAGCAGCGGTTATGAAGCCGCTCTCGCTCTGGCCGATATTGAAGCAGAAAAAGGGAATTACGACAAGGCCATAGCTCAATATAATGAGATCATGAAAAAATCCGATCCGTCAGATAAAAAAGCCGTTGAAGCAAAAATAATAAACTCGACCTACGCAAAACAGCACATTACTCAGGCTGACGGTCTTCTTAAAGAATTTCAGAAAAAACACAAAGACAGCTACGACAGAGAAATATTCGATCCGGAATTCTATCTTTCCAAAGCCAACGCTTTTTTATCGCTGAACGATAATGATAAAGCTCTCAAAGCCTATAAAGCACTGCTGAGCGATTTTCCGAAAAGCCTTCTTGTGCCGAAAGCGCTTTACGGTCAGGCTGTCTGTCTTTACAATATAGGTAAAAAGGACGAGGCTTTTGAGATATGGAAGAACGTCGTTGATAAATATCCGGAAGACGAGATAGCCGTTGAGACCAGCTATCATCTCGGCGCTATTTATAATAACCGCGAGGAATTCGATAAAGCAATAGAATCGTTCCAGAAGATCATAAAGTATCCTAAGGATCACAGACTGAAAAAGAATACGTACAAGAACATCATCGACCTTTATCTGAAGCTCGGGTTCAACGACGCGGGCGGGAAATTGATCCGGGAATATATATCAAAATATCCCGATGAGGATGATGTTTTCCAGAAGAGGATAGAGATCGGTAATATATATCAGCGGAACGAGGAGTACGATACGGCTCTGGACTATTTCAAGCGTCTGCTCTTCGAAGCGAAAGGCGACGATGAGGCCGCATGTCAGTTCTTTATAGCGGAAACATATATGATGATGAAAAATTACAGGCAGGCTATAACGGAATTTCTGAAGGTTAAATATTTAAGTAAAACTGATTCGCCTTTTGAATGGAAACTGACATCGATATATAAAACAGCTCTATGCTACGAAGAACTGAACGAATTCGACAAAGCTCTCGAACTTCTGAACCAGATCGCAAAAGACCACGCTGCCGATTCGTACGGCAGACAGGCTAAAAAGGTCATCGAGCGGATAGAAGAGAAAAAAAATATTTTAAAATAACAATTTGATAAGGCTCGATATTATTCTTCGAATAATTCGAACTGGACTGCACTTTTCACCAGCAGGATCGGCGGCAGATCTTTATAATCTGCAAGACCGTTTTCAATAAAATTCCGGTCGAATTTAAAAACTCTTTCATCGTTCTCGATAACATACTGCCCCGGAAGTCCTATCATGATCAGCTCAGATCTTTCAGAAACTTTTTTTATCGTATCTACAAAAGGCTCATCAGAATAAGGGATTATTATTATTTCGCCTAAAAGCCTTGCCTTGTTTAAAAGAGTCTGCATTTCGGATCTCGCGGTGTCAGCGGCTTCGTCAGCGCTCAGTTTTCTTATAATTCTGAGGTTGCAGTCTTTCTTTGTATCTTTTTCAAGGGTCGTACTTATTATATAAGCCAGCATAACCATAAGGTTTCCGTTCTTATCTCCTCTCCACCATATATCAATATCGATATTCCCCTCAATTATAAAACTCTTATTGCTTTTTAGCAGGAGCACATTCTTTTTTAGATCCAGTATTCTACGGAAAACCGTAAGGTTGTCAATACCCGGATTATAATCGAACAGGATCGTATTAGGCACGAATCCGCCGATATAACTAACCTGAAGAATGCTTAGCATTGCCAGCGAAGGATCTCTTACCTCAACGATATTGAAAGGTGCGCCTTCTTTATAATGCCTGAGACGGATCGTTCTTTCGGTATCTGTATGTTTTTTAAGAATATTAAGATTAACAAGCCCTTTATATTTCGATATTACATCCGCCATAAATTTAATATTAAAGACCTGATCTTTTCTGTCTGAGAAAGCAAATGCGGTGACTACCGGCCTCCAGTTCTTACTTCCCTGAACTATCGTGTTCAAAGTTTTGAGCCCCTTCGATACAAAAAAGAATATGACTCCCCACCAGACTCCTTCCAGCCGGCCTTTAGATTTGAATTTCAGGATAAGCACAAAAACAATATACTGGAACAGTATCGCCAATACTCCGATCCACCAGCTGAACAGCAGGATTATCACCATAGATATTACAAAGCCGTAGAACGAGATCACCCAGTGACCTTTAGAAGTCGGCCTGAATGAAGGATTCCCGCTTATTCTTTCGAGAAAAGCTGAACCGTTTAGCATTCCGTATACTATCAGAAAACAGATACCGACTATTGTCGCGGCCATACTGATGTCGCCCATCCATATAACTCCGAATCCGATAAAGAACGAGACTATTACAGCAAATCTCGGCTCATTTCCGTCCTTTTTAAAATCCCTGCCTAAAAAGCTGAACAATTCGGGGAATATTCCGTCCCTTGTCATGCTCTGTAAGGTTCTCGGAGCGGTCATAAATACGCTGAGGGCGGATGAGCCTGTCGCGAATAAAATCCCTATAAGTATTATTATGCCGAAAATTGTACTTGTATATCCTGAAGCTGCTTTTAGAATGTCAGGCAGAAGATATCCCGTCGCGTCTCCGTTTTGAGTATAAGTTGTAATAAGAAGCTCTTTGTTCATTAATGAGAAAACAAAGGTTACGATCAGATAAACAACAAAAGTGATGGTGATCGAGTATAATGTGCCTTTGACGAGGCTTCTTTTCGGGTCTTTCAGATCCCCGCTCATTCCCACTCCGGCATCCACCCCGCAGACGGCAGGGAAAAACTGCGCGAAAGCCGTAAAGAATATTCCGGTAGTTATTGCCCTGTTGCCTGTCAGATTTATCTGATCGAGGCCGAGAAACAGTTCTTTACCCATGAACTGGAAGTCGAAGAAGGGAGAAATTATAATGGTCAAAATGCTTATACCCATAATATAAAGTATCAGGATCTGAATTTTAAGTGTAAAATCAGCACCGCACATCACGATCGTGAAGAATATCATAAAAATTACGCTTGACAGCAACTGCTTCTGAAATAAAATATCGGCCGCCTCTGTTCCGGAAAAAAATGAAATATCCTTTAAGAACGGCATCAGTATCGGATGAAGCGGCTCTGCGAAACCTATCGAATAAAATCCGATGGATGCCGCCTGAGCAAGAAAAAGCTGAATGCCGATCGAGCCGCCCATCGCTTTACCCAATGATCTTTTGATAAGCGCGTACATTCCGCCGCCGCCTATAGTATTCAGATTTGTAGCGATGTCCGAGATCGAGAACATAGTAGAGAAAGTTACGGTGTGGGCTAAAACCACGATCAACAACATCTTATAAAGACCTAGGTCGGCTGTCAAAAGCGGCAGCAGCAGAAATAGGACCGCACCGAGTATCGCTTCGGTCGAAGGCACGAAAACGCCCTTGAATGTTCCGAATTTTTTTATTTCTTTTTTGTCTATAGTCATTTATTTGCCGGCCCGATTTGAATTCAATCGATTCCGAATATAATCAAAACAAATAAAAAAGTAAATATTCATTACATCGCGTTTGAAAAAATTATTTGGAATATACCCTCAATTTAATTATATTCAAAAATGAGACCCTGACAGCTGATACGAAATTATTGCCGTAATAGTATAGGTGAGTGCAAATGAAAAAAACCATAATATTCAGCGATATTGACGGTACATTTATCGACAGCAGCTACAATATTGTTTTCAGCAGGACTTTTTTAAAAAAAACAGCCGATAAATTCAGAATAGTCTTTGTTTCATCAAGAACGGCTGAGGAAATTATTTATCTTCAAAATTCCACGGGACTGAAAGGCGATTTTATAGCGGAGAATGGCTCGGTCCTGGGTTTTTTCGACCCTCCGGTTCATATTAAAAATTCAGTCATATCTGAAACCCTGAAAGAACATCATCTTATATTTACCGGAAAATGTGCCGTTGAACTTCTGTCTGAAACAGAATCGATACTTAAAAAATTGAATATTAAAACCGTCATTCTTAACAAGCTGGAGCCTGATACTGCGGCTGTATTTAGCGATTATGATAAAGCATCAGCAATAAGATCGCTTTCACGCAGGGCGACCGTTCTTTTCAGATCAGAAATACCTACTGCCAATTCAGCTCTTGCAGATGAGTTCAGAAGATCGGGGATCAGCTTAGTTTTCGGCGGAAAATGGTTATCCGCTTCAACAGGATTCGATAAAGGCGAAGCTGTAAAATATTATATAAAAACTATGAACATTGATCCTGAAATGACCGCCGGTGTAGGTAATTCCGACAATGACTTCAGTCTTTTGAACGCCGTATCTAAGAAATTCATAATCAACAATGACGGGTATAATGAAAAATTGAATACGATAGAAAACGCTGTAAAACTGAAACAACCCGGCACAAAAGGCTGGAAAGAAATGATCTCCATTCTTTCAGAAGTTCATGAAGTACGATAAAAGGAGGCAGTAAAATGAAAATTAATAATCCCTTATGGAATATATCTATACTGACAATTCCCGGAAGAGAGGAGTATCTCAAAAAACTAATTCAATCGCTCAATGAGCAGGAATTTAAAAGAGGCGCGAAGATCATAGTCGTTTACAACCATGATCAGAAAACAGAACATTATAAGATCGAAAGCGATATAAGAAGTTATTCAAAAAAACTTCCTTTAAGCGTGTATTTCAACAATGCCGATACATCCATAAGCGGAGGCAGGAATTTTCAGCTTAACATTTCAAAATCCCCGCTTATCTGCTTTATAGATGATGACATAACTTTGCACGGAGATATTTTCCCTTCTATCGAACAGGCACTTCAGAAATATCCTCTCGGACTGGTGGGAATACCTTCTCTAATTGAAGGAACGGACGAAGTTTTTAAACCGCGGCAGAATACGCCGAGTATTGATAAGGGAGAATTAAAGTATATGCCGATACAGGGTATGCTGATAGCGGGATACAGGCAGCTTTTCTGCGATATCGGGAATTTTAATCCGAGAAGGTTCTACTGGGGTGAATGGACGGAATTCAATCTCAGGATGCTCAGGAACGGTTATCCCACTGCCTACATTATGGACAAAGGATATCTGAGGCACTGGCATAAAGCTCCTTCTTCCCCTACTCGAAGTCTGACGGGAAGAGAGAAAAATGTTCTGTGGGGGCTTTTCTGCACGGCTATCGAATATGATGCTGTTGATATAAATGAAGCTACAGACAGTTTCTGGAGGCTTGTTGAAGAAAGATATCTTACCTATTCGTTCGGAGAAGAACTGAATATGAAAAATCTGCTTAAAACGACTCTTGAATTAATGCCCCGCATAGCCAGACACTGGAACGATATAGCTTATTTCAGGCAGGAAGTAGAAAAACATAAATTCAAATTCATGCCGTTCCAGAAGCTGTCAGAAGCCGAACTTGAAGAAGTTATCAAAAATGCCGAAATTGAAATAGAAAGCTACAGGAGCGACACTTTCAGCCCATACGATCACAAATTCAGTTCCATCGTGGATATTGCTAAAAGCTTCTACCGCACCGTTAAGTCAGGCTTGAACAAACTGAAAGAATAGATATTATCAAATATCTTTCTACTTTACCGCACCCGCCGCTGTCACGCAGTAGAATTTCTTTTTCAATGTCGAATTGAGTACATAGCTGGTTCCTGTCACGGAATTTACGAGTGTCCATCCCTCCGGGAATACAGCGTGCGGATCATCTGAGCTGTAAATATTATATAACATAGTCTTTTCGCCCTCTTTACCTGTCCCCCACTGAAGAGTTACATAGTTGCCTTCGACTGAGATCGAAACCGGCGAAGGTGCTGAATAGATCGGATCATAAATGAAGCTGAGCGGGTTCCCTTTAAAACTCGTTACTCTTTTGCTGTTTTTGTAAACAGGTTTCATTCTCCAGTAATAGGTCTCGTTGCTAATAAGACTGTCATAAAAAGCGATCTCATTGAGAGCTAAGTTGTAAAAGAGTGTTTTTTCGTTTCTTATTATATTTTTGGGCAATAAAAGAACAGTTTCATTATACGGGTTCTCGAAGTTGACATTATCATCTATCTGTATCTGATAATTCACTATAGAATCCGGATATACATACTCCCATGAAAGATAATCTGAAGGCAGCATAATGTTCTTGGAGATGACTTCTAGCGTATCTGAAACTATTGTAGTATCTGACACCGCAAATTCAGATCCTGCAAAACAGTTATCCACAGACTGTATTTTTGTGATAATGCGTTTCATGTTCTCCATCGGCAGCAGCGGGAAAGGGATTGAAAGATCAATTAAGAAATCAAGTGCCGAACCTGTGTTTCCGATAGCTGCGAGTCTTCTGTAACCGCTTTGAGGATCTGAAGAAGCATAAGTCTTCACTTCACCGTTACAGATCAATTCTGCATTGTATGAAACTCCCGCCGGTAAGGTTTCTAAATCGTAACCTCTATTCCAAGAGGCGATCGTATAGTTTCCGCTGAAAATAACATTCAAAACAGATGGAGGAGCAGGTTTTGTGTTTTTTGTTTCTGAATTATTAATATAGATCCCTGATAGTTTTTCGCCGGAAAAGTCGTTCCCTGAAATCAGGATGTCAAGATCTCCGTCGTTATCGCAGTCTCCCCATGCTGATGAAGAGAAACAAACTCCAGACAAACCTGCTGAAATATCAGTAAAAATACTGTCGCCATCATTTCTGTATACCATCGAAACCGGTTCTGAATCAGCGTATCCGCTTAAAAGTATGTCGAGGTCTCCGTCGTTATCATAATCGCCAAATGTTGCCGTTCCTTCATAAACCCCTGTCAATCCTGAACTTATCCCGGTAAAAATATCATTCCCGTCATTACGGTAAAGGATACTGAACTGACCCGTTAAAGCACTGTTGCTGCCGGTAATCAGAACGTCGGGATCTCCATCACTATCGTAATCTCCCCACGCGGATGAGCTGTAACGTACTCCAGTCAGCCCTGCATTTATATCTGTAAAAAAACCGTTTCCGTCATTTTTGAAGATCATTGTTTTCTCCTGCTCCCAGGTCTCGCCTGTAATGACAATATCCAGATCTGCGTCAAGATCGTAATCTGAGAAAGCGACTGAGCCGAACCTGGCACCCGGAACATTCGTATTAAAGTTCGAGTTCAGCATAAAAATGTTGTCGCCGGAGTTATCGTATAAAATTGAAACAGGCTCATAAGCGTTATCCCCGGCAAGTAAAATATCCAGATCTCCGTCATTGTCGTAATCGCCCCATGCAGCAGAGCTGTATCGTACTCCAGTCAGTCCCGCAGCTATATCAGTAAATATTCCGTTGCCGTCATTTCTGTAAACAACGGAAACGATATCGGTGGCGGTCATTCCGGTAATCAGAATGTCAAGATCCCCGTCGTTATCGAAGTCTCCCCATTCAGATGACCCGTATGCAGTTCCGACGAGGCCCGCATTAATATTCGCAAATACTCCGTTGTCGTTCCGGTATATGTATGATATGTATCCTGAACCTGAATCTCCCGTAACGATTATATCCAGATCGCCGTCGTTATCGTAGTCACCCCAGGCTGATGATCCGTAACTAACATTTACTAATCCTGAGCTGAAATTACTGAATTCGGGTAATGTTCTCACTGTTATTGTATCGCTGTAAAAACTTGTTCCGTCCTTTGTATAGGCTGCTACACGATAGTAATAAGTTGAATCAGGATTTAATCCGGCAATTCTAAGCGATGTTGCAGCGCCTGCATCAAGGCCATTGTAATCATTAAGGGGGCTTGAAAAATTAATATCATTATCAACATCGATCTTGTAGCCTTCAGCGTTTTGAACCGCTTCCCAGTTCGCTTTAAAACTTTTCGGGAAAATATTATCAGCGTTTAGAGCGACTGGCGTACTCAGAATAGTAAAAAAGGTGTTTGCCGAATTGAAAGAAGAACCCGCAAAAGTATTGTCAACTGTCTGTACTCCCCAATAATATATACCGGAAGAAAGATTTTTGACTGACCATGAATTATTTAATCCGCAATTACCGGAAGATGCTATTTCTCTATACCCTGTTAAAATATTGCTCATCGGAGAATTGACATCACAGTTTCCGGATGTTGTCCCGGTGTACAGGTTATAAGTTAATCCGCTTTGAGGTGTTTGAGGGTCTGTAGATCTATCCCAGCTGAATGATGCTTTATCTCCATATACCGCAACAGTTAAACCTGTAGGCTGCTGGGGGGCTGTATTAGCCGTTGCCGAATTATTTCTATAGATTTTTGTAACATATACATCATTAACATCCTGACCGGTAATAATAACATCCAGATCGCCGTCATTATCATAATCTCCCCATGCACACGACCCGAAATCTACTCCGATTAACCCTGCGTTTATATTTGAAAATGTTCCGTTGCCGTTATTTCTGTATATTCTGGTAATATAATTATCGTAATCGATACTACCGGTTAACAGGATGTCGAGATCGCCGTCATTATCATAATCTCCCCATGCCACGCAATTATAAGCTATATTGACAAGCCCGTCGCCGATCTCGGTAAATATACCGTTATTGTTATTGTAAATCTTAGAAAGATAATTAGAACTCCCGTCAGCGCCTGCCAGCAGAATATCAAGATCGCCGTCATTATCGTAGTCGCCCCATGCTACAGAACTCCTTAACATTCCGGTAAGGCCTGCATTGATGTTCGTAAAGATTCCTTCTCCGTCGTTCCTGTAAACAATTGAAACATAGGAAGGATAATTCATACCTGTTAGAAGGATGTCAAGGTCGCCGTCATTATCATAATCGCCCCACGCTACAGATCCGTATTCAACCGGCTGAAGACCGGCATTTATATCTGTGAAAGTACCATTATTATTTTTATAAATTCTGGAAATTAAATTATAAAAGTAATCTCTGCCTGTTATGAGAACATCCTGATCACCGTCATTGTCATAATCCCCCCAGGCAACTGAATCTCCTCCGTTGTCAGCATCGTCCCTTCCGGGCAGCCCGGAATTTACAACGGTAAAGATACCGTTGTTATTATTATAGAGCCTTGTAATCCTTTCAGTGTACGTCGCTCCTGTCAGAAGTATATCAAGATCGCCGTCATTATCGTAGTCTATCCAGTTAGATGTGCCTGATGCTACTCCGGTCAGTCCGGCATTTATATCTACAAAAACTCCACTGTCATTCCTATAAATTTTAGAAATACAACCGGAGTTTGAGTACCCGGTAATCAAAATATCGAGGTCGCCGTCATTATCATAATCGCCCCATGATTGAGATCCTGAAGTAACTCCCGTCAACCCTGCGCCGATATCGGTAAAATTCTGGCAGTATAGAATGCCGACAACCGCCGCAAAATAAATAATAACTAATTTTTCCAATCTGAACACCTTTATTAAATTGTATTTTAATAATATTGTTTTGCTACTTTCCCGTACCCTCTGCCGTTACGCAGTAAAACTTCTTCTTTACTGACGAATTGATCAAATAGCTGGTTCCCGTTACTGAATTTAAGAGTGTCCATCCTGACGGGAAAACCGCGTGAGGATCATCGCTTGAGTAAATATTATATAAAATGCCTTTTTCATCTTCTTTACCGCTCCCCCACTGCAAAGTAATATAATTCCCTTCAACAGTAATCGTGACAGGCGAGGGTGCGGAATAGACCGGATCATAAATGAAGCTGTCAGGTACTCTTCTAAAGCCTGTGGCTATCGCTGAATTAATATGCTCAGGCTTTACACGCCAGAAATATTTACCGTTGTTCTCAAGGCTGTCAATAATATCTAGCGACAGCAGATCAACTCCGAAATAGCTTGTTTTAATATCTTTTGAAACAGGAAAAGATTTTTCATAATAATCCGTGAACAGGCTGTCGTAGCTCATCTGAAGCGTGTATGATGCTATTGAGTCTGCAGGCATATAATATTCCCATGTCAGCATATCTGAAGCGATCATTTCAGCTTTAGGAACAGTCAGCAGACTTCTGTTCATTATAGTATCGGCTGCTGAAGCAAACAATGATCCTTCATAACAATTATCCACGCTCTGAACATTCCATATTACTTCGTAAAGCTCGTTGGGTATAGCATAATCAGGGAATTCACCCCGGAAGTTCCATGAAGTGTTCTGCTGAATATTTCCCATATTTGAAATCCGCCTCTTACCCGTAGCAAAATCAGACGAAGCAGCTTTAACGGTTCCGTCGCCTATATTGATGTCGATATTATAGCTTAACCCTGCGGAAGGTGTCTCGGTATCCGAAGCAGGATCAAATGAAAAATGCAGTCCGCTTTCATTCTGTGATAAAGCAAGGTTTATAGGCTTTGCAGGCTGAGAGTTCTGTGTTGCGCAGTTATTTCTGTATATTTTTGAAATATTAACTCCTGTAAGCATTACATCAAGATCGCCGTCGTTGTCATAATCTCCCCACTTTGCAGTGCCGTGACTGACATTTGCTAAGCCGGAATTTATAGCAGAAAACGTGTCATTTCCGTCGTTTCGGTATAGCTTAGTGGTAACACCTACTGTACCGCTGTAACCGGTAACGAGAAGGTCAAGATCGCCGTCGTTGTCGTAATCTCCCCACTCGACTGAACCTGATCTGCATGCCGGGGTCAATGCCGAAATATATGAAAACGAATTGCCTCCGTTATTCTTGTATATCCTTGCTTCTTCAGTATGTGATAAGTTATTTCCTATCAGAGCAAGATCAAGGTCGCCGTCATTGTCATAATCAGCCCACTTTACAGAACTGTAATAAACGCTCAACAGCCCCGCATTTATATCTGTGAAATTACCGCCGTCGTTAATATATATTTTTGTACTGCTGTTTCCTGTAATTACAAGGTCGAGATCGCCGTCGTTGTCATAATCCCCCCAGTCGCCATTGCCGTATGTTGCTCCTGTCAAACCTGCGCTTATATTCGTAAAAACTTCATTTCCATCATTTCTCAGTACCACAGCCGTACTTGTGGAAGATATCTGTCCTGTCAGTACGATGTCAAGATCACCGTCATTGTCGTAATCGCCCCACGATGCATTGCTTGTAACCGCATTAGGTAATGATACGCTAATTGAAAATATTCCGGATTCATTCTTGAATATCTTTGTCATGTTGCTTCCGGTTAATAGCAGGTCCAGATCGCCGTCATTGTCGTAATCACCCCAGTCAGCAGAACCGGAATTAAAACCAGGCAGCCCGGCATTTATGTCAACGAACACACCCGCGTCGTTCCTGTAAATTCTCGAATAATAGTATGGCGAGTTTGAATTGTATCCTATCATAACTAGATCAAGATCACCGTCATTGTCGTAATCGCCCCAGTCAGCATGACTGTTTGACACATTTATAAGACTTGCTCCTATATCGGTGAAGTAATTCTGTGTTGTAAACGAGATTTGTTCCCCGTATGAAGTTCCTATCGCATTTACCGAATAAGCTTTTACATAATAAGTTGTGCCTGCCGTTAATCCGGTAAGAGTGCTTGCAAATTCACCCGTACCTGTTCCGTCTTCGGTTTTAAAATTGGCAGTTGTGGGATTTCCTGTGGTATTCCAGCAGACTCCTCTTGCTGTCACATTTGAACCTCCGTCTGACGAAACATTTCCTCCGCCGATTGCGGAAACAGGGGTTATATTCGTTAACGAATCTGTCGTTACGATCGGTGCCAAAATATAACCGAGCCCGTTCATACCGTTCTGGTAATGCCTGAGTATCTCGGTTCCGGGCAGTGCATTATCCCAGATCGCGACTTCATCTATACTTCCGGTAAAGCTGTGATTCGCGAATTCCGGTTTACCTATATGAATATTCCCGGCAGTCTGTACGATCGGTCCTCCGGCAGTTGCAGCGCTGGATTTAAGAAGACCGTTTACATACACCTTTACAGTTGTACCGTCATAAGTAAATGCCATATGATACCACTGATTCAATGACACAGCATCAGGGGATGATGTTGCCCACTGCGAAGCTATCGTACCGGGATTTGCTGAATTTTCATTGAACCACAACGACCACGCAGTCCATGGAGAACTCCATGTCGAAGGGTGGTAATTTTTCGTTACCATCGAAGTGTAATATCCTGATTTCGTCGAATTCACCCAGGCTTCAACTGTGATATTCGTTGTATTAAAGGAAGGTATTCTTATAAAACTTGTGCCGACGCTGAAATTGACCGCATTTCCGACTTTCCCGGCAGGAAATGTAACTCCGCTGCCTACAATTGTCCCATTATGATTACCGGTAAGATCGTTCGCGTTCCCGCCGTCGAATGTCCAGTAACCTACAAGTCCAGAGCTTTTAGCATCTGATCCTGAATTTCCGAACAGTGAGACTGCAATCGCAATTATTAACATAAACTTTTTCATTCTAAACTCCGTTTATAATAAAGCAATCTTACAAAATAAATTGAATATTGTCAAACTATAATATTACTTCACCATAAAAGGCTAATTATAAGCTTTCACATAATAGAAATATCTCGCCGCAGAGATAGGAACTGTCCATGAATTAGTAATTACCGTCGCAGCTTCAGTAAATGTTCCATAAGGACTGGCGCATGAATAAACTTTATATCCTGTGGCTCCGCTGACTGCAGTCCAAGTAATATCCAGATTACTGCCGTTCTTCACTGAAGTCACATTCTGAGGTGAAGACAGAGGAATAAACTTATATTCGAACGGACCCATGTCAATAATGCCTGCTGTTCCATCAGCCTTGTTCAGCTTACGGGCATAGCTTCTTATATCTGTTGTAAGTGTGTTATAATCATTAAATCCGGTATCGAGGCAGGGTGAACTTATCAACAAACGGTAATCTTTATTTGCAGTATCAGCAAAAAGAGGATCGGATGTAATATTATTATTTGTTGCGGTAAAAGTACCGGTGCCGAGAGTAATATCACTTGTTCCGTTGGCATAACAGCTGTAATTAAGCGTGCAGGTACCGCTCCAGACATAGATCTGATGCCCGTCGTATCCTGACGTGTTTCCCCACACGATACAGTTATTTAGGATCAGATCGATGGATCTGGTATATATTCCGCCTCTGGAATTTAAACCGGAGGTGTTTTTTGCTATCGTACAGTTAGTTATCGTTAAAGAAGAACTATATCCGTCAATTGATATACCTCCGCCGACATTATCAGTGATCTGACAATTTACCAATGCAGGAACCGAGTAAAAAATAAATATTCCGCCGCCATCAAAAACAGCTGAATTTGATCTTACGGTACAATTGATTATAGCCGGTGATGACTGATACAAAAAGATCCCTGCACCTGAATTGTGCGGAAATGACCCGTCTGCGTATCCGTCTTTGATCGTAAAACCGTCTAAAACGGCATTGTATGTCAAACCGTTCTGATTATTATAGACTACATGGTAACTGTTGTCAGTACTTACGCCTGCAGTTCCGATATCGCCTGATAAAATGGTCGGATTTGCTCCGATATCTCTTTGTGACAATTCTGTTTCAGTACCTGCAAAACCGCCGTAAACAGCAACGCCGTTCTTCATAGTAAAACTTATCGTTCTGTCTGTTGAAGCCGTCGGCTTGTACGTTCCTGCCGCGACCCAGATCTCATTTGGTCCGTCAGCCAGCGCTGTCTGAAGCTGGGTATTATCATAAGCGTTAGCCCAGTTCGAACCGTCTTTAAGTCCGGCACCCGTTTGAGTTACATATTTATATGAATTTATATGTGAATAACCCTGCCAGTATAAAAAAGGATAACCGCCGTTCTCCGACGGATTAATACCCCAGATCTCATCAGTGCCGTTAAAAGCTTCCTGAATAAAATCCCATGTTTCATAATTTGACTGTGTTTTCATTTCAGCAGTTGTCTTGCCTGAACTCGTGTCAGAACCGGAGCTTGCTGACTGTCCGGTAGTTTGTTTATCCCAGTAGCTTTTTTGCGGATACACATCTCCGCCGCCCACAAGTCCTCCTGTCGCGGTCGTTCCTGTTACGGTTCCAATTGCATAACAACAGGAGATCATTGACCCGGAGTATCCTATTCCCACCAGTCCTCCGACATGATCCGAACCGCTGACATCACCCGACGCATAGCTGTCATTACATATAACGCTACCTCCTCCTATCAGACCGCCAGCATTAGAACCGCCGGTCACATTCCCTGTTGCATAGCATCCTGATACTGAACCTGACCAGTTATTTCCGACAAGGCCGCCGATATAACTGTTCCCGCTCACATTTCCGTCAGCGGTACTGCAGCTGATGTCAACCGGACTGCGGTTGCTTCCGACAAGGCCGCCCGTATAATAATCGCCGTTAACTGCGCATGATGAATAACATATTGTAATTTCGCTGCTGCTTTCTCCGACTAGACCTCCGGTATAACTGTTGGCTCCATTTACGTTACCGATAGTCTGACATTGTGATATTTTACCGTTTTCTCCGTAAATCCCCACGAGTCCGCCGGTGCCGTTGATGCTTCCTATAACAGTTCCTTCAACATAACACATGCTTATCGTACCGCCTTCAGCGTATCCGGCAAGACCACCCGTATAGTTCTTTCCCTTCACTGATCCTGCAGGATCGATCTGAATAAAGATGCCTTCCAGCGCCGATCCGGTTCCTGCATAGCCGAACAGACCTGAGTAATCCGTTGCCGCTCTGTTTATCTTCAGTGAGGAGATCATATTGTAGCCGCCTTTGAACTTTCCGCAGAACGGATTTGCCGCGTCTCCGATAGGAAGCCAGAAATATCCGTTGTTGTATCCTGCGCCGGATGAAAGGTAAGCCGCCAGATCAATGGCGTTCATCACCTGAAAGTATTTGTCCGCGTTAGCGCTTCCGAGATAATTTCTTACCGCGCTTAACTGTGCGGAGGTATATATTCTAAACGGATCAGGTTCTGTTCCGCTTCCGTCAAAAGCAGGCATTGCAGGCGATATTATATTTGAATTAATGCCTATTCCGGCAGTATTATAAGCTCTTACGCGGTAATAATAGGTACTCACCGGATCAAGTCCGGTAACGCTTAATGAAGTAACATTTCCGGCATCATAACCGTTGTAGCCCGGTACAAAGTTCGAAAAGTTATTATAATTTGATATATCAATATAATATCCGACCGCATCATCAGCTGAATTCCAGTTCGCTGTAAAGCTTGTAGCTGTTATGTCTGTCGCCGGAACGGCTGTCACTGCAGCAGGCGGGATCAGCTGCCATGAAAGATGAGGGTATCCCGAGTTCTGCGCTGTAATATGCCAGACCGGTTCGGTTGTGAAATCCCAGCCTGAAAAAGTGGTCTGAATCTTCATTTCAGCGGTCGTTTTGCCGTAAGTATCCGCAGAACCGTATGAAGTCGTCAGTCCGGTTGTCTGTTTATCCCAGTAGGAATTATTCACCGTGCCTGTCGAATAACCGCAGAGCCCTCCTTTCTGACCTCCTGTAACGAGTCCGGTTGCATAGCAGTTCGTGATCGTTCCTGCGCCTATATTTCCGACCAGACCGCCTATGAAATGAGCACCGCTTACAGACGCAAATGAATATGAATTGTTTATGTTCCCCTGATTCTGCCCGACCAATCCGCCCTGTGAATTCTCCGCTCCGGTAATGCTTCCGGCTGTCCAGCACTTATTGATCGTGCCGTTGTTCCAGCCGACAAGACCTCCATTCCATGTATTTCCCGTAACACTTCCGGTTGAGTAACAGCTGTCGATCACAGCTCCTGTCTCGTTTCGGCCGGCGATCCCGCCGATACCGTTGCATGATACACCGCTTCCGGATCTTGTTATAGTACCCGTAAAGCTACAGTTGGTAGTTCTTCCGGCATTGTTGTTGCCGACAATTCCTCCGCCCGTAGTAGCATTACCGATATTTACGGTAGCTGCGGATCTGCATTTTCTTACAGTCCCTTTATTATGCCCGACAATTGATCCGGTGTCCGCATCACCAAGAATGAAACAGTTGCTGCTCATAACTACATTCTCAATTGCACTTCCGGTGCCTGTAACTCCGAAAAGACCGTGATAGGTTCCGTAATAAGCACATCTTAGGTTCGATATTGTATAATTGTTGCCGTCAAAAATACCGTAGAAATAGTTCGATCCGTTGCCTATCGGAAGCCATCCGTTCGTACCCCATGCCGCATAACCTTCGCCGCCAGGCGCAAGATAGGCAGTCAGGTCAATATCATTCATCAATTTAAAGTATTTACCCGCATAGGCCGTACCGAGACAGTTTCGAACATAGTTCAGATCCGAAGGTGTATATATAAGAAAAGGATTTGTATCAGTACCGTAGATTTTCGGCGGAAAGACGATGTTATCCAGCCATGCGGTACCGCTGCCGCCCGATTCAGTCCTTAGTAAGAACCACTCGAATGTATGATCGCCCGACCCGACATAATAGCTCTGCTGAGTCCATGTATCATCTCCGGTCATTATACCGCCTGCATACGCTCCGTCTATAGCGAAAGCAAAATAATATCCCGAATCACCGCTTACTTTCCTAACAAAAGAAATGTATCCTGCTGAAGATCCGGTAACTGAAATACTGATCGTAGATCTTTCATAGTCATTTGCCAAAGCACCGGATTGAGCCGCATAAGACCCGGAATATTTCTCCGAACTTTGTACAGTCCACGGGATTGGATAAGAATTATTCCAGTCGAAGGCAGAGAGATCGCCGGTTTCAAAACCTTCAAAACCTGTCATTGAAGGACCGGCCACATCATCGAGCAGCAGCCCTGACATATTCGTAGAAATTGCCTGAACGGCGATATGTACTTTTTGACCGGCATAGGCTGAAAGATTATATGTATATTGTGTCCATCCGGCTGTTGATTGAATGTTTGAAGCTAAAGTTACTGTAAAGTCGGTGGTAACATTTCCGCCTATAGACAGCTTTACATTAAATCTGTCAAAATAATAAGAGCTGACGCTTCTTGCCCAGAAACTGAATGTAACATCACCGGTCTTAGGTGACAGCTGAGGACTGATCAGCCAGTCATCGTGCGCAGCTGTAGAATAATTGATAAATGCACAGCTACCGCCGCTATGTGCCCCTGTTCCCTGATAACGGTACCATCCGTTGGTATCTCCGTTATTCACTACCGACCATCCCGCAGGAGGAAAAGCCGTACCGGTAAAACTTTCATTAAGTGCTGTTGCGAACAAACTGCCTGATAAAAGTATGACGGATATTAACATCGTTGTGATGAACTGCCTTGTTGTTCCCATGATTCCCTCTATTTTTAAATTATAGTTATAAATTACACAATAACCGTTCCTAAAATAACGACTAAATTGAAATAAAGCTACTAAAATTATTAAATCTTTGTAGATCTATTTTGGAAGTAATTATTTTCCCGCACCTCCAGCGGTCACGCAGTAGAATTTCTTGGCTGCAGTTGACCTGACCGTCCATTCTGTAGCGTTCAGGTTCGAGATCAGAAGTGTCCAGCCAGCCGGGAATACAGCGTAGGGATCATCGCTTGAATAAATATTGTATAACAATCCCTTTCCAGCCTCTTTACCTATCCCCCACGTCAAAGTCACATAGTTGCCTTCAACAGATATTGAGACTGGCGAAGGTGCGGAATAGATCGGATCGTAAATAAAGCTGAGGGAGTTCCCTGTAAAATTCGTTACTCTTTTGCTGTTTTTATAAACAGGTTTCACTCTCCAGTAATAAATTTCATTGTTTAATAGACTGTCGAAATTTGTCAGTTCATTCAGAGCAAGGTTAAAAAAGAGCGCTTTACCGCTTTGAGTGATCTTTTTTGAAGGTAACGATACCGTTTCGTTCAACGGGCTGTCGAAATTCGCATTATCATCTATCTGAACCTGATAATTCAGTATAGAATCAGGATACACATATTCCCATGATAGATAATCCGAAGGCAGCATGATGTTCTTGGAGCTGACTTCAAGCGTATCTGAAACAAAGGTAGTGTCCGATACTGCGAACATTGATCCTGCGTAACAGTTGTCAACAGATTGTATTTTCGTCACGATATTTTTAGCTTCCTCCATAGGAAGCAGAGGAAGTTTTAAAGGTAATATATTGTAGCTCATCTGATTTTGACCCAGATTCCCGGTTCCGGTAATTCTTCTGTAACCGTTCGCAGTATCGGATGAAGAGGTTCTAATTGTTTTACCGTTCAGCATAAGCTCAATATTATATGAAAGACCGGGCTGTAGAGTCTCCGAATCGGATGCCCCGTTCCATGTCGCGAACGTATTCTGCCATGTGAAATTAACATTTAATACTGAAGGCGGTAAAGGTTTTGTGTTCTTAACAAGAGTATTGTTGGAGTAGATGCCTGAAACTTTACTTTTTGAAGCAGCCGTACCGTTCAGGAAGATATCAAGATCGTTGTCGTTGTCATGGTCGAACCATGAAGCTGAACCGTACATTACATGCGGTACCGCAACGGATGCTTCCGTAAAAACATCACCGCCTTCGTTTCTATACAGTTTTGTCAGAGGAGCCGCTCCGTCGTACCCGCTTATCAGCACATCCGGATCGCCGTCATTGTCATAATCTCCCCATCGGCCCGAGCCTCTATGAACTCCTATAAGTCCCGCACTGATATCCGTAAAAACATCATATCCGTCATTACGGTATATTTTTGATGTAAAAACTGTCGATGAAAAGTCGCTGCCGGTAATAATAATATCCGTATCGCCGTCGCTGTCATAATCGGCGCAATCAACAGAGCTGTAGCAGACTCCCGTCAGCCCGGCATAAATATTGGTGAAAATCCATCCGTCATTTCTGTAGATGAACGCATTTTCAACATCCCATGTTGCGCCTGTAATAATGATATCCAGGTCCGAATCTTTATCGTAATCTGTCCATTTGAGAGAGCTGTTTCTGAACAGCGGAACAGCATCTGAAAAAAACAGTGCGATCTCTGCAAATGTATTATCGCCAAGATTACTGTAGAGTCTTAACTCAGGAGAATAATCATGTTCGCCGGACATCAGAATATCAAGATCGCCGTCGTTATCATTATCACCCCATGTTGCGCATCCGTAGCGCATACCTAAAAGCGGCGCGTTGATATCGGTGAAGATGCCGCTACCTTCGTTTTTGTAAACAGCAGATATAATTTCTGAATCTGTCATTCCTGTTAACAGAATGTCAAGATCACCGTCATTGTCATAATCTCCCCATTCGGCTGATCCGAAAGCGGTTCCGGGCAGCCCATCATTTATGGCGGTAAAGACCCCGTTATCGTTCCTGTAGATCGTTGAAATATATCCCGTACCTGTATCGCCAGTAACGAGAATATCAAGATCGCCGTCGCTGTCATAATCGCCGTAAGCTACGGAACCGTTCTCAGTTCCCTGTATCGCAGCGGTTATATCTGTGAATGTGATCTCGACAGTGTTTCCGCTTAAATGATAATGCGCGAACAGGCTGTCAGTCACCGTCTGTGCGCAAATAAGGTTTATAATAAACATTAAACTCACAATAAACTTTTTCATTCTAAACTCCGTTTATAATAGACTAATCTTACAAAATAAAATAAATATAGTCAAATTAAAAAAATAATTGAAAGTAAGTTCTAGTACTTGGGTTCGAAACCTTTTTCTCTGATGTATTTTCTCAAGTCTTCCGCATCCGGATTCTTTCCGCCGCCAAGTCTGAGGTATTCGTTTATATCGTCAACGGTATCTTTGATCCTGTTCAGGTAAGAATATGTCTCTGCCCTTCCCCTGTATCCGTCAGGATATGCGGGATTAAGTTTTACAGCCTGATCAAAATCCGACAGCGCTTTTTCGTAATTTTTCATTCCAAGATATGAATAACCTCTTTTAACATAATGGCCTGCATCGTTCGGGCTTTTCTTTATTGCGCCGGTATTCAATTCAACTGCTTTGTCGAACATGCCTTTTTCATAATAGATCCTCGTTGCTTCGGCGTACATCATGGCGGTGCTGTTCCCGAGTTCTGCCGCCTTTGAAAAATCCTCAGCCGCCTTCAGATCTTCTTTAAGATCAAGATAAGCATATCCCCTTGTTCTGTAATTATTTCCTTCGGCAGGCTGAATTTCTATCGCTTTACCGTAGTCGCGAAATGCCTGATCGTAATCTTTTTTAAGAGTGTATGCGTATCCTCTCCATAAATAAGGCTCGGCATAACCGGGATCAAGAGTCAGAGCTTGAGTAAATATTTCTATCATCTTATCAGGATCGGATTCAGTCTGTCCTTTCTTGAAAAGCTCCGATGCCCTCATCCTGTCCGATATCTTTTTTCCGTCATCTTTTCCCGCATTCTGATTCTTCTGAAGTTCTGCTACCTGTCTGGTCAGCTCTTCCACCCTTTTTCTTTCGTTTTCAAGCTGTTTTTTAAGCTGATAGTCGTTCCTGACTTCATCTATTCTTTTATTCAGAAGCCCGGTATCCACCGTCACTTTGATATTCACTTTGAGCGCGAATGAACCTTCGAGCAGGGCATTCTCGGTCTTAAGCACATCGGCTTTGAGAACGCTGCCTGTAAAAGTTTTAATTTCGTCCTTTGTGATGATATAATTTAAGGCTGTCGTATTCGATTCAAGATAAGTACCCACCTGCTCCAGAGCGTTTCTCTTTGCATCGTTAATCGCGAAAACTTTCGCATCTTCGACGGTTATCCCGTTGCCGATTATGGCCGTACCTTCAGCTTCAAGCGAAATTATGTTGTTTTCAAGCAGAACTGAATTCTGCGCATTGAGCGTGAAAATTAAAGCGAGTATAAAAAAAGGCACGAACTGTTTCATTATTATCTCCATTTAAGCGCGGAAATTTAATAATAAATATTCAGTTCGTCAAATATAAAAATTCTATCAACTTTTCTTTAGGTTTTATTTTGTTTGAGGAAAGTTTCATTCGTTATCAAGCTTCAGAAGCCTGACATCTTCAAGATCTTTAGGTCTTCCTGCAGCCTCTTTGGAGGCGATAAGATCAGCTTTTGAAAGAAGGTGGAATTTCTGACCTTTATATTCGATAGTGTTTTTGTTTTTCCAAGCAGTTTCAAATTCTATTCCGGGAGTCTTGATCTGTACATCGATCCTGACTCTATCCTGAAATATAGTTATTTCGTTTTCAAGGATTTTCTCAGATGTTGTAAGTAAGGCAGTTCCTAATCCTGATTCCTCGAGGGCTTTCAATAATTTCTTAGAATTTTCTAAAGTAGCTTCAATAAGTATATCAAGATCAAATGTAGTTCTTGGCACTCCATAAAGTATTGAGGCTATACCGCCTATCACGACATATTTTACATCATGCTTTTCTAAGCACCTGAATACGCCCTGCAGCTGATTTATCAATTTTCTTTTCTCCTAAACGGGGATTTATGGATAGAGCAAGGTCAGTAAAATCGCAGAATGTCTGAATTCTTTCTTCCATCGAAAGACTCTTAAACCATTTAGTTTTGGCTTCAATGCTTTCTTCTTTAAAACTATGCGATACCGCGCTGTTCATTTGCTGCTCCGGAGTTATTCAATAACACAAGAATATACGAAAAATATTTTGTTTTTACTAATTAAATAGTTCGTCAAACTGTAATTCTTTCTTTTTCCCTTTTGCATTAATCTTATATATTTCTTAATTTCTGTTTAAATATTTACCGGAGAAGCGAATTGGCATTATTTCAGAAATCGGTCATAAATAAATATCTTAAGAACCTCGACAAAGCAGCATTAGATAAAGCTTTCGGCAGTTATAAAGCCACTTTCACAGGCGAAAAGATAGCGATCATCAGGACCGTTAAGGAAGAGGAATATCAGGACGGATTCTTGCGAGACCTGTTCGTGAAAGTTCTGGGTTATAAACTGAACATCGACAGCAAAGAGCATGACCTCGTCAGAGAGAAAAAGAATCAGACCGACGCGAAGAAGGCAGACGGCGCGATCATCAGAGACGGAAAAGTGACAGCCGTGATCGAACTCAAGGACACGAAAACGAAGGATATGGGGAGCGTGACCGAACAGGCTTTCGGCTACAAGAACAGTCAGGAAGGCTGTAAATATGTCATCACATCGAACTTTCACAAGCTCAGGTTCTATATAGACAACAAAGTTGATTTTGAGGAATTCGATCTATTTGAACTGAGCAGGGATGATTTTGAGCTTCTTTATCTGCTCTTAAACAGGGACAGCATTTTTAACGACATTCCGGCGAAGTTAAAGGAAGAGACGAAGTTCCATGAGGAAACGGTTTCAGGCAAGCTCTACAGCGATTATTCGAGCTTTAAAAAGAACCTTTTCGGCGATATGACAAAGAACAATCCGCAGTACGACAAACTCACCCTTTTCAAAAAATCCCAAAAGCTCATAGACAGATACCTTTTCATCCTTTTCTCCGAGGACAGAGGATTACTCCCGCCCAATTCCATATCGAGAATGATCACGCGGTTCGATGTCTTAAAAAGCGAGGACTCATACAAGCCCCTTTATGAGATATGCAGGCAGTATTTCGGCTACATGAACACGGGAAATCACAAAGAGAACATTCCGGCATACAACGGAGGATTATTCCTGCCCGATGAGATCCTGGACAGCATCAAAATCGACGACGGCATATTGAGAGACCACCTCTGGCAGCTTTCAACCTATGACTATGCGACCGAAATTGATGTCAACATACTCGGACACATCTTTGAACACTCACTCTCGGAGATAGAGGAAATAACCGCTACCATCGAAGGCGTAAAGACCGACAAAGCCAAAAGCAAACGCAAGAAGGACGGAGTTTATTACACGCCCAAATACATCACGCAGTACATAGTCGAAAACACGGTCGGAACACTCTGCCGCGAAAAAAGGCGCGAACTCGGCATAGAACAGATCGAATTTGACGACACATACAGAAAAGCCAACGGATTCCTCACCGAAAAAGGCAAAATACTCTTCGACAAACTTGAAGCCTACAAAAAATGGCTCATCACCCTCAAAATAGTTGATCCCGCGTGCGGAAGCGGAGCTTTCTTAAATCAGGCACTCAATTTCCTCATCGCGGAACACAAAACCATAGACGACATCATAGCAGAACTAACAGCATCTCCCCTGCGCCTGTTCGACACCGACAAGGCAATACTTGAAAACAACCTTTACGGTGTGGACATCAACGACGAAAGCGTAGAGATCGCAAAACTCTCCCT
>ENA-UPTA01000236-UPTA01000236.1-activated-sludge-metagenome-genome-assembly--contig:-NODE-236-length-63740-cov-6.347397_pt1 | contig 63740 bp, 57 predicted proteins | sample MGYA00238184_ERZ773361 | MGnify/ENA primary metagenome ERZ773361 (study PRJEB29100, sample SAMN05720205) | activated sludge metagenome | isolation source: anaerobic digester from wastewater... | reverse complement strand
GCCGATATCAGGGTACAGATTGTCAGGCATCGCGCACTAGCACTTAGGGATTATTACGATACAAAATCGATAAAATAAAAAAACCGGTTTGTGCCGGTTTTTTTTATTAATTTATGGTTTCATTTTATTTTACATGCTCTTTCTCGAAATCTTTCATTGCGTTCACAAGAGCTTTAACATCGTCCATGGTACATGCATTGTAGGTTGATGCCCTGAAGCCTCCAACTGAACGGTGACCTTTAATTCCAACAATGTTCCGCGATGAGGCAAATTTAATGAAGTCATCTTCGAGGTGCTTGTATGCTTCCTGCATTACAAAACAAATGTTCATACGCGAACGGTCTTCTTTATCAACGGTACCAACAAACATTTTACTGCTGTCGATTGCATTGTAAAGGTAATTGGCTCTTTCATCAGCCATTCGGTTCATTACCTCCAATCCACCCATTTCTTTAATCCAGTACAAGGTTTCACGCAACGCGTATATATTAACACAAGGAGGAGTATTGTACATAGAACCTCCTTCGATATGTGTAGAGTATTTCAACATTGTAGGGATAGGTCTGTCAACTAATTTGTTCAAATACTCGTTCTTGATAATTACAAAAGTAACACCGGCAGGGCCAAGATTCTTTTGAGCACCTCCATAAATCATAACGTATTTCGAAACATCAACTTTACGGCTCATAATATCGGAACTCATATCAGCAATCAAAGGAACTTTTACGTCAAGGTCTTTTAATAATTCAGTGCCCTTTATAGTGTTGTTAGTTGTAATGTGCAGATATTCAACGTCATCGGGAATAGCATATCCTTTAGGAATATATTTAAACTCTCTGTCTTTCGATGAAATTTCAACTACCTCGCCCCAGATCTTTGCTTCTTTAATAGCAGCTGTAGCCCATGTTCCTGTGTTAATGTACATGGCTTTCGATTTCATGAAATTGTAGGGTATCATGCAAAACTGCATACTGGCACCGCCTCCGAGGAATAAAACACTATAGCCTTCGGGGATCTCAAGAATTTCTTTGAATAAAGCAACTGTATCCGCTAGAATTGCTTCGAAGTCTTTTCCACGGTGCGATACTTCCATTATTGATTGCCCGGAATTGCCGAGTTCAAGTACTGCTTTGGCAGTGTTTTCCAATGTTCGGTCCGATAATTTACAAGGTCCGGCATTAAAAATGTGTTTTCTCATATTCGATATGTGTTTTAATTTCTCTCAAAGGTAGAAAAATGTTGAAAAAACAATAATGATTTATAACATACTTATTGTACGGTTTCACGGTAAAAAGTCAGGACTACCTTAACCTACTATGCAATTAGGTGGGTAATAAGAATTCTGGTACCGAGGCCTGCCAGTATCACCCCCGCCACGTACTCCATCTTAAACTTAAGATGTTTCGATAAAAATACACTTGTCAAAGCTCCGCCAAAAGAAACGAAAAATGTTACGCCAAAAATAAATGCAAGGGGGAGCCATATGGGTGTATCGATTAGGCCAAGAGATACTCCAACAGCTAAGGCGTCAATGCTGGTCGCAAATCCCAGAACAATAAGCAGCAGAATATTATCAGGGTCAACAGTCTTGCGGTAATTCCCTTCTTTTGCAGCACCCCAAACCATTCTTATTCCTATAAACACAAGCAGTGCAAATGCAATCCAGTGATCGAACCGACTGATTACACTACCGAGTTGCATCCCTCCAACCCATCCCAAAAGAGGTAAAAGTGTTTGAATGATACTGAATACGATTGCAATCCGGAGTGATGATATTAGCTTATCCTCTTTGATACAATAGCCCGTTGCGATTGATACTGCAAGGCAGTCAGCATTTAAAGCCAACGCAATAAGAATCCATTCAATCATGCTTGCATGCTGGTTTTCTGAAGGGTTGAGTGCATAGCTGCATCATTGCCAACTCAATGCTTAGTATAAATACCTCTTGATCTTCTGAGTTGCGGTTTTTTCAAAAGGCTTATTCTGTGCTTCAATACGGTTCACTCTGGCATATTTGCTAACTTGCTTATTGATGTACTGATGCAGTTCTTTTTTTAATATTTCAATGGTATCGTCGGTATATTCGGATATTTTGCCATATAGATCATGGTATTTCTGTTCAATTTCTTCTTTGTTGAAATGAACAAGAGCAACAATAGAACCATTCTTTTCCACAACAAGCGATTCAACCACGTGATCGTATTTGTTTATTATCGATTCTATATCTTCCGGAAAAATGTTTTCACCGCTGCTGCCCAGTATCATGGTTTTATTTCTTCCTTTAATATAAAGGTAGTTATCGTTGCTTAGCATTCCCAGATCGCCGGTGCGAAACCACCCGTCAGGGGTAATTACCTCTTCGGTTTGAGCGGCATCCTTATAGTATCCCATCATTACATTTTTACCCCGTACCCATATTTCACCGAGACCCGTTTGAGGATTCTGGTTGTGTATTTTTATTTCCACCCCGGTGATTGCTGGGCCTGTTGATTGATGTCGTGCTGTTTGCGGATTGGTACCTGCAACCAGTGGAGCTGTTTCGGTAAGTCCGTAGCCTATGGCGATGGGTACTTTTGCATCAAGCAGAAATTGTTCAACAACCGGATCGATTTTGGAGCCACCTACGCCGAAAAATCGCAATTTACCGCCAAATGACTTCATTAATTTTTTGCCGGCAATTTGGTGCAGGATTAGCTTTAAGTTTTTATTTTTATATAAGCTGCGCATTATTTTACTCTTACTGAATGAAGGTGCAATGCGGCTTTTATATATCTTTTCGATAATCATTGGTACAGTAAGTATAATGGTCGGTCTTACTGTTTGCATTGCCTGAATAAGCACAGACGGAGCGGCGGATTGTTTCAGGTAATATACGCATGCGCCGTTCATTATGGCAAGAATAAATCCTAAAGTGTTTTCGTAAGTGTGTGAGAGCGGTAGAAGCGATAAAAAGCGATCCTTATTATTAATTGGTTGAAGTATCCCTGCCGAATGTGCATTAAAAGTGATGTTTAGATGCGATAACATAACACCTTTCGATTTTCCAGTCGTTCCCGATGTATAAATTATTGCGGCGAGGTCATCTTCATAAACTTTAAATCCGTTATTTTCAAACTTCCCGTATTGGTAGTAAACGCCTTTCACAGGACTTGAAACAACCGAAAAATCATCGATTGAAACAATACTTTGAAGTTTCGGGAGATCTTTAATATCGATTTTCGACCGGTATTTATCTGATACTAAAATGCACTTAGCCTCGGAATGCGCTAAAACATTGTTGATCTCAGTGTTGCTGAATCCCGTAAGGATTGGAACAGCAACTGCACCCATACCGGTAACTGCCAGGTACGACATTGCCCAGTTTGGAGAATTATCGCTCAGTATGGCAACTTTTGTGGATTTTTTGATTCCCAGTCGGTTTAAAAATGACATAAGGCTTTTCACCAAAACCTGAACCTCCCGGTATGTGTACGGTGTTTCAGATACAAATGAAAAAGCGGGTCTATTCCAGTTCTTTTCAACCGATTGATTGAAAATCGCTGGTATTGTATATTTTAAGTCACTCATTTCTAATAAATTCGTCGACAAAAGAACGAAATAAAACAATGATTATTCTGGATATCATAAAAAGTTATTAATATTTACCTGAATTTTATACCAACATTTCATTTTATAGGTTATTATATTTGATGGCAATACAAATACGGTAATTAATCGCTTATTTATTAATTAATTTTTTAACAAACCTGTTTAAAAACTCCTCATTTACTACTTTTACAAAAAACAAATCAATGCGACAAAAAACCATTGTCCTGTTTTATCCACAAAATCTATTATCGCATTATTTGCGGTGCATATCCATTGCAAAACAACTGGGAGAGGATTATGATGTTTTTTTTGTTGGATCAAAAAACTATAACCGCTTTGTTGAAAAAGAACATTTCCTAATTATCGAAAACAACAGCATTGCCATAGATGAAGTGGTTCAGAAAGCAATGTCCTTTGATTTTTCATGGATAAACAAAGGAAACCTCGAAAAGGCGTTTCTTAACGATTTGGAAATTATAGAAAGATGCAAGCCCGATATTATTGTTGGTGATGCAAATCTTAGCCTGCGAATGGTAGCAGAAAAAATGCATGTTTTTTATGTTGCCGTAGAAAATAATTATCTGAGTAACCGCTACTCCGACATTCGCCCGGTTCCGCATACCCATAAAGCATGGAATTTCAGAGATAAAATGAGTGATGCCAATTGGGAAAACCTGATCAGCTTTGTTGAGAAAATTGTACTTAGGTCGGTACACAAACCTTTCAGGTACCTGCGAAAAAAATACGGTCTCTCGCAGCAGCGTAATCTTCTGGATGAATTTGAAGGTGATGTTGTACTATTGCTTGATAATCCAGATATTTTCCCGCTTGGAGCTCTTGAAAGTAATAAATTTTGCATCGGACCCCAATTATACCGTAATGAAGGTTCTGAGGCTGAAATTAAAACGTGGATACAGGAAAGGAAACATCGCAAAACAATTTATGTTAGTATGGGAAGCAGTGCTGATGTGGAAAAAAACACATATTTTATGAAACATCTTTCTACTTCAGAATTTAATGTAATCTTTTCGGGGAATGGAAATTGTGTTACTGATACAGTTTTTAGCAAACAATTTATCAATTTTACCGAAATTGCTGAATATATCGATGTATATGTGTGTCATGGAGGAAATGGAAGTATTTATCAGGCTCTGTTCCATGCCATACCATTGCTTATGATCCCCTCAATTTTCGAGCAGGAATGGAACGTTCATCGCATCGTTAAGCTCAACCTGGGTTCAGTTCATTATCCAGAAAAGGGGATTACCGATTTTTTAAAAAAACTGAACATTCAGATATCACGGAAAGATTCAACTGCCACTTCCGCTATGAAAAATAAGCTTCTGGAAGGAAAGCAATATCATGATGTCTCAGAAATATTTGAACAAATTCGCAGACAACTATTTCCTGCTGATTATCCACAAACCGGTATAGGTAATAATTCCGTTCAGGATAAGAAGCTCATATCCGAAAACATAACCACCGAACCATTGTGCTGAGTTTGATGACAGTATATAGCACAGCATGGGAGCAACAATACAAACTAAAGGCGTAAGTTTATCAGTTATTTTCCTTCGTGTAATAATACCAAAAAAGAAAAGCCCAAGGAGTGGCCCGTAAGTATAGGAAGCAACGGTCAGCACAATTGATATAAGGTCTTTTGAGGCGACTTCTTTCATTATTAATATTATCGCAAGAAATAACAACGAAAATCCAATATGCACAAATAGTTTTATAAGCTGCTTCTGCTTTTCGGTTCGTTTCCGGAAATTCAGAAAGTCAATACAAAAACCGGTGGTTAATGCTGCAAGAGCACTATCAGCGCTTGCATACGATGAAGCAGTGATGCCAAGAAGGAAAAAAATACCGGCAAGGGTGCCAAATTCACCCATTGCAAGCGTAGGGAAAACACGGTCGCTGATGATTGACCCATTCGCATCTGTTGGGAGAGCCAGCCCGTTCGCTCCTGCATATACATATAATGCCCCTCCGAGCAAGAGAAAAAGAAATGTTACAACCACCAGTACTGCAGTAAAAGAGTACATGTTTTTTTGAGCGTCTTTAATGTTTCGGCAGGTAAGGTTTTTCTGCATAAGATCCTGATCCAGCCCGGTCATGGTAATCGCAAGAAATGCACCTCCAAAGAACTGTTTAGGAAAAAACAAAGCAGATTTGTAGTTTTCGAAAAAGAAGATTTTACTAAGGCTTTCTCCATGTATGTTTTTACTATCAGTAATTTTCCCAAATAGTTCAAACAGGTTCAGACCCAATGTTTTTGAAATTATTACGACGCTGATTACCACTGCGGATACTAAAAAAAACGTTTGAAAAGTATCGGTGAACACAATAGTTCTTATTCCGCCTTTAAACGTGTAAATCCATATTAACACAACTGTAGCTACAGCAGTAACCCAATAAGGGACTCCAAGGCCATCGAATAAAAACAACTGAAGAACCAGCGTTGCAAGATATAGCCTCATGGCAGAGCCCAGTGTTCGGGATAGTATGAAGAAAGCTGCCCCGGTTTTATGGCTCCAAAGTCCAAAACGCTGCCCGAGAAATTCATAAATCGAAATTAAATTCAGTTTGTAGTACACCGGCATAAGTACTTTGGCAATCACTATGTAACCGATAATATAACCAAGTATTACCTGAAAGTATGCCATGCTTTCGTTTATTACCATTCCGGGTACCGATATAAACGTAACCCCCGACAGAGAAGCTCCAATCATTCCGAATGCAACCAAATACCATGGACTCTGGCGATTACCGGTAAAAAATGTTGAACTCGTGGCTTTTCGCGATGTGATAAACCCAATCAGCACCAATGCACCGAAATAAAGAATAAGTATACTTGCTACCAGCCAGGTCGACATGATATGTTAATTAATCAATGCTACAAATAACCATGGATTTTTACGAAACACAAGGAATAAATACAAAAGTTTTAAAACTGCCTGTGTTAACATTTAATCGAAAAATAAAACATAATGATTGTATTTTATTTTTTGCACTTAAACACAATGTGTAATTTTGCAGAAGTTATGGAAAACAATTTTATCTCCAGTAAACTGTTTGCTGATGCTGTCAGCGAATTGTCGAAGCTGCCGGGTATTGGGCAGAAAACTGCGGTTCGTTTGGTATTGCACTTGATACGGCAGGAAAACAGCGAAGTAGAGGCTTTAGGCAATGCAATCATTACCATGAAGAAAGAAATAAGGTTTTGCAAGCAATGCCATAATATTTCGGATAGTGAATTGTGTCATATTTGTGGTGATAATAGGCGCGATTCATCAACAATATGTGTTGTGGCAGGAATTCAGGATGTTGTTGCTATTGAGAACACGCAGCAGTACAGGGGGGTGTTTCATGTATTGGGAGGAGTGATTTCACCACTTGATGGGATTGGCCCCCAACATTTGCATATTCCCGAACTTATTGACCGAGCTCGGAATGGTATTACTAGAGAAGTAATACTGGCACTACCGCCAACTATGGAAGGCGATACAACAGGTTTTTATATTTTCCGTAAACTTGAAAACTCTCAGATTCCTGTAACAACCATTGCAAAAGGTGTTTCGGTAGGCGATGAATTACAATATGCCGACGAGATTACATTGGGACAGTCAATCCTGAACCGACGGCCTTTCCTCACCACGAAGATTAGTTATTAATAATGGCTTATCTGCCAATTCCAAAGTAGCTGAACCCGTGCGCAATAAGTTCATTTGGGTCGTAAATATTTCTTCCGTCGAAAACAACCTTGTGCTTCATAAGTTGCATTTTATCGAAATTCAGCACCCTGAATTCAGTCCACTCTGTGACCAGAAACAAAGCATCGGCACCGGCGAGAGCTTCGTAAGGGTTTTCGGCATAGGTGATTATTTTACCGATGCGCCGTTTAGTTTCTTGCATGGCAACAGGATCGTATGCAAAAACCTTGCAGCCGGCTGAAAGAAGGTTCTCGATAAGTACCAACGAAGGGGCTTCTCTCATATCATCGGTGTTCGGTTTAAACGACAAACCCCAGAGAACAACCTTTTTGCCAGATAAATCACCCGAGAAATATTGTTTTGCTTTTACAAACAAACGTGACTTCTGTCGATCGTTGACATTCTCAACTGCTTTTAATATCTCAAGGGAATAATTCAGCTTGTCAGCCGATTTTATAATAGCTTTAACATCCTTCGGAAAGCATGACCCCCCATAGCCAATGCCCGCATAAATAAAATATTGCCCAATTCTTCTGTCACTGCCAATCCCCCGCCTCACAGCACTGATATCGGCACCCACAAGTTCGCAAAAATTAGCCATATCGTTCATAAAACTGATTTTTGTGGCAAGCATAGCATTTGCAGCGTATTTGGTAATCTCTGCCGAAGGTATATCCATGTGGATAATAGGATGCCCGTTCAGAACAAATGGTTTATAAAGTCGGTTTAAAATTTCGCGGGCTCTTTCCGATTCGGTCCCGATTACAATTCGGTCGGGATGCATACAATCTTCGATGGCGTCACCTTCTTTAAGAAATTCAGGGTTTGAAGCTACATCGAATTTGATTTTTTCTTTGCGCTTCTTTAGCTCATTTTTAATAGCTTCTTTTACTTTATTTGAAGTACCTATGGGTACGGTGCTCTTTGTTACTACCACAAGATAATCGTTCATGTATTGCCCGATTTCCGAAGCCACAGCTATTACATATTGCAAATCAGCACTACCATCTTCATCGGGAGGGGTGCCTACAGCAATAAAGCAAGCATCGGCGCCTGCAATACTATCTTTCAGGCTTGACGAAAAACTGAGTCTTCCACATTCTGTATTTCGCTTTACCATGTCCTCGAGCCCAGGTTCCCAAATAGGTATTATCCCTTTTTTTAGATTGTCGATTTTAGTCTTGTCGATATCTACGCAAACCGTATTGACACCCATTTCGGCAAAACATGTTCCCGAAACCAACCCAACATAACCAGTACCTACCATTATAACTTTCATATGCAGTCGGCTTTAATTCGCCGCAATATTAATAAATCAAATCCGATAAATTGTTTTTATAAATCATAATATTACAAAATCATCTGTAATAATTGGGTAAGGAAATTTGTTTCACTTACGAATATTCCCTGCCGGAAGCAACTATATTCCTTATTAGTGCCATTTTGTCGATGAAAATGTTTTTTTGAGTAACCATTTAGGGTAATTTATATGTATATTTGTACTAATAACCCTCATAAACCGTCAGAATGAAGAATATTGAATTTGATAACGATCTGGTGCTGATGCGCAATCAGCTATTTTCGAAAGCAATGTCGCTGTCGGTAAACAGGCAGGATGCCGAAGACCTTACACACGAAGCGATTGAGAAAGCAATATTTAATAAAGCCAAATTTCGCAAAAACGACAGCCTGAAAGCCTGGGTTTTTACTATACTGAAAAATCAGTTTGTGAACAGGCATCGCAGAAACCGACAGTTGCGAGCCATTCTTAAATCAGCTGAAAAAAGAGGCCTGCCCTTTGTTTATAATAGCGGTAATTATGCCGCTGAGGCTGACTCAGCATTAATGACTGACGATGTGCAGAATATGATTAATCGTCTTGGCCCGAAATACAGTGGGCCGTTAAACGATTATATCAACGGGTATAAATACAAAGAGATTTCCGACCGCTTCAAATTGCCGATAGGAACTATTAAAAGCCGTATATTTTATGCACGAAAGATGATAGCGGAAATGCGAATGAATGAAACAAGTTAATCCTCGTATAGTACTTCAGAGTAGTCTTCAACTGCACCGATAATCCTAAACTCTGTTCTCCTGTTCTTTGCTCTTCCATCAGGATTATCGCTACCATCAGGGTTTGAATTCGGAGCAATCGGGAATTTTTCGCCGTAACCTTTTGCAACCAGACGTTCTTTACTTATACCTTTATTAATAAGATATTTAACAACGCTTTCAGCACGCGCCTGCGATAAATTCATGTTGAAATCATCTGATGAAACACTGTCGGTATGAGAACTGATTTCAACGATTATGTTCGGATATTTCGACATTAGACTGAAAATTGTTTTATCAATAGTCGATTTGGCTGCCCCGGTAAGGTTCGACATCCCAAATTCATAATAAATGTTCTTTACAATAAATGGTTGCGAAGGGATGGTGTTTACAATAATTGCATCCAAAACCAATGTGTCTGATTTTACAATATTTTTTGTTGTGAAGTCGAGGCGCTTTTCTATGCGGTTAAAGTCTTTAACTTTAATAAAATAATCAACACCCTGTTCAAGATGGAAGAAATAATCGCCGTTTCGGGTACTGTCAGTCTTAATGAAAACCTCTTTGCCCGTTTGGCTGTCGATTCTGAATAGTGAAACGGGGTAATTGAAAAGGACTTTAATGTATTCTTCCGACTTATTAAGGTCAACATTAAGCTGCATATCTTCGCGGTAATCCTCTTCAATTGATTTAAAGAAAGTGCTGTCGGTGATGCCGAAAACCTGACCGGTAACCGAAATGCTAATGAAATCTTTGTAAACAAATTCATAAATATCGTCACAGCAATTCTCATGTCGAATTGAATTGCTGCCGGTGCGGTTCGATACAAAGTACCCGCTTTCACGATTGGCTGTTAAAATATAATATAGGTCATCAAATGATGAGTTGATTGATGCCCCAAGGTTAACAGCGTCGTCCCATTGTTTTCCTTCACCGGATGCACCGAATATGTCGTAGCCGCCAAGACCAGGATGCAAATCGGAACTAAAATAGAGTGTTTTTGTATCAATACTATAGTAAGGAGTTATTTCATTTCCCAGCGTGTTGATTGCCTTTCCACAATTCTTCGGGGTTTCCCAAATATTCTTTTTATCATTAAACACAGTGAACCATATATCCATTCCACCTCTGCCATCTGGTCGGTCTGAAACATAATACAGGAAGTCGGTGTTTCGCTTCGAAACTCCCAGAGTTGGCATAGTGGAAGTATATAAAGGCATATTGATTTCTTCATTTAACTCTGTGGGAGGCTGCCATTCGTTATTCATGTTAATACTTACGAAAATCTTACACAAAACCTTATTGTCGCCCGGATTTTTTTCGCAACGTGTAAAATAGAATTTCTTTTTACTTTCGGAGAATGCTCCATTGCCTGTATTTGTGTTGTTGCCGTTAATATTTTTGTCAAACTCTCCCAGATTAACCCATTTGCCGTTTTTATTATAGGCAACATAGAACTTGCGAACCGGTAATTCTTGTGTAACCGGATCGTAGTACTCCAGTTTTTCCTGCTTCAATGAAGCAAAAATAAGTTTATCTCCTTCGTAAGGAATCGGAGAGAATTCAATATGAGGTTTATTAACTGCAGTATCAAGGTGTGTAACTACAATACTGTCCGCGTTTTTTTGTAAATCCGGTATCTTTTTAAAACTTTCAATCTGCAGCTTAGCCATCTTTCCATATGTGTCTTTATATTTTTTCGACTTAAGATGGGTTAGGAATATCCCAAATTGTTTTTCCGATTCTTCATAATCGCCCATTATTTTAAGGCAGCTTGCATAATAATACTGATCAATGATATATTTCTTTCTGTTGCCTTTGAACGATTTTCTCAGATTTTCAGCGGCTTTGGTGTAATTTCTTTCGCGCCAGTACAAGTTCCCGAGTTCGTGCTGAACCTTTGTGTTCCCTGGCCGCTCTTTTGCGTAAGCTTCATATAAATCGATTGCTGTAAATATATCGCCAGATTCGGCGGCAACACGGGCAACATTTTTTATCTGGTAGGGCTTCATTTTGGTGTTTCCATCCTGAGCATATACCACCATACCTGGCAGTAATACTGCAAAAAACATAAGCCATTTTATAAACTTAGTATCTGTCACAGGGCAATGTAATCTGATGTAGGGTTTTTGTAATATCTTTATATATGATAGAAATTTCAAAAGCTCCGCGCATATTGCTAACAGTGGCTAGGCGAGAGACGTTAATGTCGTAGCTTAAGCCTATCAGAAAGTGGTATAAACCTATGCCTCCCGAAACAATGGCAGCGTCGTAAGAACTGAAAGAAGTGCGGAAACCTCCTCCAAGATAGGCTTGCTCGATTATGCTCTTTTCGGGGAAAATATATCCGATTTCGATGCCTGCTATATAATCGGATGCTTTTTTCTGATACATACACAGCAGATTGGGTTGAATGTACACTTTGCTTTTCAAGGGAATAGTAATTCCTCCGTAACCTGTTAGCCTCATATCCATCCGGTTATCTTCACGAAGAAAGGATATTTGCGGCTTGTTGATGTGATAAAGCGAAACCCCTGCGAAGGGTTTAATGTTTCCTGATTCACCGCGATAATGCACACCCAGACTAAGGTCAGGGTAGCTGATGTTTTCATCCCATTGGCTGACCTCATTCGGAAGATTGGTGTCATAATGTCCGGTAAGCTCATTCCATTGTACCGGGAAAGTTAGGCTGCCAATCGAAAATGCCTGAACCGCATAGGCTCCTTGAGCGCCAATTCCGATGAACTGCCCGTCGGTTAATTTCACTATATAGGCCAACGAAAGACAAAGCTTATTCGTCATCAGGCGTGAACTGCCCGAACGGTCGTTTACAAACATTACACCAATAGCAATATTACCTTTTTTAGTGCGGAAGGGTTTATCGAATCCGGCTGAAATGGTTTGATAAGGTATGCCAACAGCGCTCCATTGATTGCGATAATTATTCGAAAAGCGCCAGTTGCCGTTGAAATTCCCCGTTTGTGCAGGATTTAATGTAAGAGGACTATATTGGTACTGACTGAAATGTATATCCTGTGCTTCCAGTTTTATTACGGAAAACAACACACATATCAACAATGCCAATATTCTCATTAAATTAATCACTTTTACTTTTTTTATTCGTCAAATATAGTATTTTTGTTTTAATAAAAAAACCATTATTTTAACCATTACTACAATGTATATTCCAATAAAAAAAACAATAGCCTTATTAGTTTTTAGCTTGTTTTTTATTCATGGAATTTTTGCTCAGGTTACTGTTGATATCAGTTCCAATGTTATAGAAGGTTGTGCTCCGCTTGAAGTTGCATTTACAAGTCAGGTGCAAAATTGCACAGGAACGGTTAATTATACATGGGATTTTGACTTTCCCGGTGGCAACAGTCCTCTGGCGAATCCAACCACTATGTTTCAAAACCCAGGAGTGTATACAATAATTCTCCAGGTTTCGTGTGCTGCTGGTTCTGCATCCGATATGGTGCAAATAACAGTTCATGAGTCACCGGTTGCCATCATTTCCACAACACCACAGACCGGATGCAGGCCAATGTTGGTTGATTTTACCGATGGATCTACCCCAGGAGACAGTGATATCATTCAATGGGAATGGTATTTCAATGATGGAACGCCTTTTTCTTCTTTGCAAAACCCGCAGCATTTATATGAGTTTACTGGCATATTTAACGTGTTGCTTACTGTAAGAGATGAAAACAATTGCTCCTCAACCACTACAGCACAAAATCTCGTTTCGGTTTCCGATACACCCAGCATTGCTTTTGTTGCTTTCCCATTGAGTTATTGTCACCCTCCATTATTGGTAAATTTCCAGAGCAATGTGGTTACAAATTTTAATCTACCATATACAGCCATCTGGGACTTTGGAGATGGTGGAACAGGTTCGGGGCAAACTACTACTCATACCTATACTACATCAAATGTTTTTGATGTGAAACTTACAGCCATTGATTCTTACGGATGTTCTAACAACCGAACGTATTATGATTATATTAATATCACTGAGTTGGTTCCGGAATTCAATATGCTCGTAGGTAGCATGCCCATTTATGATGGTAGTGTTATTTGTGAAGGTACTACAGTACACTTTTCGAACCTTACACCTTATCCATGTCAATGGGATTTTGGTGGTGGACAGACGTCGCAACTGAATATTGTGAACTATTCATTCCAGGAATCGGGAACCTACAACATTACTTTTACAGTAATGCCTCCCGGTGGTGAATGTGAGAATTCGGTAAGTTTTCAGTTGTTTGTCGAAGAAGTTAGCGCTTCGTTTACTACATCACCAACGTCTTTGTTTTCATGCAACACCCCATTTACTGTGCAGTTCAATTCAACTACAAGCGGCAATGTAACTACCTTTGCATATACCTTTGGCGATGGTTCTGAATCAAGCCTGGCAAGCCCGTCGCATACTTACGAAACCGCAGGTCATTTTCCTGTAGTCCTTACTGCAACTACATCTCATGGCTGCACTGCTACCGCAACAGCAGAGGTTATCATTGAAAGCCCTGATGCTACTTTTGTGGTTGATTCCACCGAGGGATGCGCACCGGTGCAGGTTATTTGCACGTATACAGGGACATCAGGTGAAACTATAACCAATTATCACTGGGACTTTGGCGATGGTTCCGTAATCGATAATGGTAATCCCGAAGAACAACATTCGTTCGCCAATGCTGGAGAATATGACATTGTACTCACTGTGACCGATGAAAGCGACTGTTCTGCAAGTTCAACTGTTACCGTTAATGTTGGAAATCCTATTCCTGGAGAACTTACTTTTATGATTTATGACGATCTTGTTTCGGATTGGATTATCGCAGATGAATTGTTTTATTGTGCTCAGGATACATTCAGAATATATAATTCGGTATGGGATAATGATGATATCGATGAATTTCAATGGGAGCTCGATTCAATTGACGATGACAACGATGAAGAGTATCTTGAATGGGCTTTCGATCAGGACACAGGATATGTATCTGTTGTTTTTATTACTAATTATAACGGATGCCGCGATACGCTCGAACTGGATTCAATCTATTTTATTAATGGCCCTGTAATCGAAAGCATTCAAAAGGAGTACGACTGCGAAGACCCATATAATTATTTGTTTACAGTAAATATAATTAACGAGGATGATGATGCAACGTTAAACTGGGATTGGTTCATTATGCAGGGTGAGACGGCGTCAGTACAGCTTTACGAAGAGCTTGGAAGTACCGACGACCAGTTGTCGTACACATTCCCGGGCTCCGGTGTGTATTGGGTAAAAGTACTTGCCCGCAGTGCTGAAACAGAATGTGATTTTGTCGACTCTCTGAGGGTGGACGTCAGCCTTCCTGTGGCAAGCTTTATTGTGTCGGATGATGAGTTTTGCGCCGGTACCGAAATTTATTTCGATGCATCCGGGTCTTCTCCCGATGTGCAGTATTTCTGGATTTTTGGTGACGGAGCCACACAGGATTGGTCAGAAAACCCAATCACAAATCATACTTACGAGGGTTACGGTGATTTTACCGTTCAACTGATTGTGCGCGATGTGAATGGGTGCGAAGTTGAAGCAACCAGGATTATACATAGCCGTGGCCCTGAAATTACAATTCATGTCAGCCCCGATCCGGCCCATGGTTGCAATAGCTTGACTGTGCATTTCTCCTATGATGTGGTTGCCGACTACCCTGTAAGTTTCAATGTATGGCAGATTAGTGGCTCTTCGCAATCGTACTATCAGGATGAGTTTGATAAAACCTTTGGTCCGGGTACTTATGATGTGTCATTATCTGTTACCACCACCGATGAGTGCAGCGATCAGGTAACAATACCAGCCCTGGTAGTGGTTTCAAGTATCGAAGCTGAAATTTCTACGCTCGACCCGGTGGAATGTGTAAATGTGCCTGTGCAATTCTATGCCGGAATAGAGAACCCTCTGCTGAATTATACCTGGAATTTTGGTGATGGTGGCACAAGCAATCAGATTAACCCTCAACATATTTACACCACTGCAGGATTTTATACTGCCACTCTGGTAGTTGACGATGGGTTGGGCTGTAACGATGAAGATGAATTCATTATCGAAGTTCAGGGTATTGATGTCGATTTCACTCTTGAAGAAACGGTATTTACCTGCTATCCTGCTTTTCTTGATATAACGAATAATACCGATTCCACAGTATACGATCCGTATTGGCTTTGGACTTTCGAAACCGGTGACTCCTTACCTGTGTATGAACCACAGGATTATTTTATAAATGCGCCAGGAACATATTGGGTAAAATTGAGTGCCTACACATCGCACGGGTGTGCAAGTTCCGATTCTGTGCTGGTTACAGTTAACGGGCCCGTATTCCATTATTATTATACACCTCAAACAATTTGTCTGAACGATACCGTGCATTTTGAGGTAACAGATATGGAGGGTGATTACGAAATTAAATGGTATATTACAGGAACCCCGTTTACAACACCTGCAGTCGATTATATTTTTACCTCAATGCCACCGGAAGGATACACCGAAGTTCAGCTTATTGTTACCTCCGAAAATTGTGAAGTAACCACTTCGCTTCCTGTGAATATTCAGCAGGTTATTTCTGAATTTGCAGTCCACGACACGCTGGATAACATCATTGCGGCTTCATGTAGTCCATTCGAACTGGAACTTGTTAACTTCACCCAGGGTGCCGACACCATTATCTGGACTGTTGGAGGAATGGAATATGCTGGTACCGATACATTGCCGGTAACACTTACGAATCCATATCATAACGACTCGGTATTTCAGATAATTTGCTTTGGTCAGAACGAACTGGGTTGTCTTGATTCAGTTGTGCACACAGTTACAGTATTCGGACAACCCGATTTGTTGATATCGAACGATACCTTGATATGTTTCGGCGATCAGATTTCATTGTATGTGGGTGGTGTTAATGATGTAACGTGGTCGCCCGATCAGGATATCAATGATGTTCATTCGCTTACACCAATTGTTGAACCTCATGAAAACATAACCTATCACGTTACTGCTGTTGACGAGAACAGTTGTGAAGCCTCAGGCTCCGTATCAATAGTTGTGCAACAGGAACCTGAACTGCTGTTAACCCCAGCATACGACACTATTGTGATAGGTGATACTGTGAGCGTTCTTACAGAAGTCGATCAGGAAAACATTACTTACACATGGACACCACAGATTGATATATCATGTTTCGATTGCCCCAGCCCGTATTTATATCCCAAAGAAGACACCCGCTATCTTCTGGTAGTTGAAGATTCTGCAGGTTGCTTCCGTCACAACTATTATGTAGATATTTATGTAGTTGTTGCCTACTCCCTTGAAGTGCCATCTGCTTTTACACCTCTTGGCCCTGAAGTGAACAGTGTTGTCTATGCAAAAGGGTTTGGTATTAAGCACTTCATTGAATTCCGCATTTTTAACCGTTGGGGAGAGGAAGTTTTTTCTACCGACGATATAACAAAAGGCTGGGATGGGTATTATAAAGGCGAACTTCAGAATATCGATACATACAAATATTTCGTTCGCGCCGAAATGTGGAATGGAGAGGTTTACGAAAGAAAAGGTGACATATTATTAATGCGATAATTGATTGATATCTGTTTCCAAAATAGAAAAGCCGGCTTGAGCCGGCTTTTTCAATAAAATATCATCTGCCCGATTTACTTTAATTTTGCATCCATGGTTATCTTAACCGAGGCTAAGGCCAGAGAGACCGGACAGTTCTTTTTAGCTACTTCGGCCAACTCCATAAATTTCTCGTGTGAAATGCCGGGAATTTTTGCTTCTAAATCGAGATGAATCTCGGTGAACTCAAAATGGCCGCTTGCATTGTCCATACTAACCGATGCTTTTGCTTTCAGTTCATCAGCGGTAAATCCGGCTCCGTTGAGCTGGAAACTGAGTGCCATGGCAAAACATCCTGCATGGGCTGCAGCTATCAGTTCTTCCGGATTGGTACCTGCTTTCCCGTCTTCGCTAACAAACCTTGCTGCGAAAGAGTAGGGGGTCTCGTTGAGAACGCCACTGGTTGATGACAAAATTCCTTTACCTTCTTTTCCTGTGCCGTTCCATACGGCTGTTGCTTTTCGTGTGATTCCCATAGTTGGTTTGTTTAATTAGTTTTTGTAATTATTATTTGAAATATAACCTGTGTCTCAACAAATTGTTCATACATTGATAGGTGTTTTAATTATTTTGAAGTTTAAAAATATGGGTTCCCGGCTTTTTCAATTTCAATAGTGGAAAAATCGCCATGGCCTGGGAACACCTGTGTGTTGGAGGGCAACGAAAAAAGTTTTCCATCGATACTTGAAATAAGCTCGTCAAAATTACCTTTTGGCAAATCGGTGCGTCCAATGCTCCCTGCAAACAGCGCATCTCCTGTTATTACAAAATTGGCCTTTGGAGAGAACAACGCAATGCTCCCCGGAGAATGCCCAGGAACCTCTATAATATGTAATTCTGAATTGTTCCCAAACCTGAAAATGTCTCCCTGAACAGGGTTTGCATCGGGTAATGGCGGTTCTTTGATTCGTAACCCGAATAAACTCCCGTGCAATAGTGCAGTCTCGATGAAGAAATTATCTGCTTTATTCATAAAAAACGGTATCGCAAATTTTTCTTTGAGAAAAGCATTACCGCAAATATGATCAACATGACCATGTGTGCTGAAAATAGCAACGGGTACGAGCTTGTTTCCCTCGATGAAGCTGCATAAAATGTCTTCTTCATTCTTGCTCATGCATGCAGCATCAATAAGTACTGCCTCGTTACTTTCGTCGAATACTACAAATGCATTTACCTGAAATGGGTTTAAAACAAACGATTTAATCTGCATACTTTGATTTTTGCATTTAATTCCGTTTATGTTTCCACCTTTTGTGACTCCATAACCAGAACTGCGGATTACTTACAATATCTTTTTCGAGCCTTTTCATGTAAGCCGCAGTAATTTCTCCATTGGAGGTTTCAAGCGGGTTCTCAACTAGAATTTCCATTTTTAACCGGTAAAAACCACGGCGTGTTTTTTGCACATCAAAGTAAACCAGAGGTGCATTTAATTTCTTTGAATAGGCTTCAGCTCCATGCAAACAGGCAGTATCCTGTTGCAAAAAATCGACCCAAATAAATTTTTCGGGATTTGATGGGCTTTGATCTGCGGCAAGAATAAGTGCGAACGGTTTGGGATGATTACGAGAAAAATATTCTTTGGTTTGATTAACAGGAATCATTTCCATACCATATTTGCATCTTTCTCTAACACCGTATTTTTCCATGTACGGATTGGTAAATGGAAGATATATAGAAACAGCCTGATGCTTCAATGCCGGACCAAGGGCAAGGATTCCATATTCCCAGTTGTTGTAATGGCTCGCAAGACAAATTATATTTGAACCTCTTTCGAAATACTTATCAAGTATTTCTGGGTTCACAACATGGTAGCGCCTTTTTATAACAATTTGGCTTAGGGTAATGCCTTTTATCGTTTCTACGCTGATGTCGCATAAATGTCGGTAATACGCCAGAGCTATTTTATTGATTTCTTTATCGTTTTTTTTGGGGAATGAATTTTTAAGATTGCTATATACTACTTTTTTACGGTAACCCAGTACATAATAAACAACCAAAAAGGTGATATCGGAAAACAGATAAATAATGCAAAATGGTGTAATACTAAACCATGCCGTAAGAAATCGAAATAAAATATATATAAATTTTTTCATCGGGCAAATGTAATAAAAACGGTGTTAATAAACCGTGTACTTAATGGGTATGCCTATTTTAATACCTGCGTTTATTGCAATGGCATTGTTTTTTACTAGGTTTCCTCCGGGTATCGCCTCGCTATCCTTATATATGCTTAACAGCGAATAATGATATCGTGCCTGAATAAATACAACGAAATCCGGTTTTATGAGATAATCAAAACCTGCTTCTGCCAACAAACAAATATCGAAATTTTTATAGAAGTCTTTTATTTCATTATCGAATGGCTCTACCTCAATTCCGTTGCGTGTTTCAGGCAATCTTGCAAAATGTCGTGATTTTGTTAGAAAATTTAACTCGAACCCAACCCCAAGATATGGGTTAAACCTCCTCCCAAGGTTGTAGCAAGCTGTAAATGGTAGGGTCAAGTAGTTCAGATTTATAAATGCACTGGTATCAAACGGATTGTGGAGTACATCATAAAAAGTATACCGGTAACTTATTCCTTTGGTTGTATTGCCAATGCCTCCTCTAAGCGAAAATTCGCGGGTGGGCTGAAACTCAGCGAAAATATTGTAATCGGGTAATAGCCTGTGCTTGTATTCATCGAAAAAATTTCGCCATCCGCAATAGCTCATGCCACCCTGAATACCCACATAAAGTGTTGTGTCTGATTTGCGTTCCCACGCGAAAAGGCATGAAGGTAACACAATCCAAAACCATAGTATAAGTAATTTATTCATTTACTGGTGTTTTCGTCGCAGTTTTCAACAATACTGGTTATTATTCCGTCGAATAATTGGGTGCTTATTGCCTGCCCTGCATGAATCTCTTTACACGACGTCAATGCCTTACCACCGATACGTGTTATCGAGAACCCATGCTTTAGGATATTCTCCGGATTTGCAATTTCTATCGTTTTTGAAAAATGGTTGATTTTTTCATTCATAAGAAGCAGGTGATGTTGCCATGACCTGCTGAGTTCGCGGCTGTCTGTTTGTATTTTATCGTATGACCGGCTGATTGCATACCCGGAATTCGATTTCAATGCAATTGTTTGAGTGTTCATATCCAGTTTTTTCTCCATTAATATTCTATTGGAACTATTGCTCAAACGCTGAAATAGAATGAAGTGTTTTTGCTTGTGTTTGTTGCTAATAGTTTTTGCCCTTTGAATAAGATCCAGAGAAAAGTAGTGAATCAAACTGAAATGGTCTCTGATTATAGCCTGACTTCTTTCAATAATGTTCTCATAAACAGAATTGACAATTTGCTCATAACTTTGATTTCGGTCAATTATGAATTCTGCAACAGCTGTAGGAGTTTTTAGACGGGTATTTGCAACCAAGTCGGCAACAGACTCATCGCGTTCGTGACCAATTCCCGTAAGAATCGGTATCGGGAATTGGGTAATATAATAGGCTATGTTGTAATTATCGAATGCAGCTAAGTCTGCTTTTGAACCTCCGCCACGGATGATTACCACGGTGTCGAAATTTTTCTTGCCATAAAAAATTGCATTCATGGCTTCAACAACCGTTTTTTCAGTATCGCTTCCCTGCATGCTTGCTTCGAAAGGAGCCAATTGAAATTTGTAGCCATACGGATTGTTTTCAAGCTGGTTGACAAAATCTTCGTACCCTGCAGCTCCCCTCGATGATATAACTGCTATACGTTTTATTACGGCAGGCAGAGGAAGCGATTTATTCATATCGAATACTCCGGCTTCCATAAGACTCTGAATAGTGGACTGTCGCTTTAGTGCTGCTTCTCCAAGAGTATAGGCAGCATCAATATCGCTAATAATAAAGCTTAAGCCATACACTGAATGATATTCAATGCTCACTTTTGCCATGATTTTAATTCCGGCTTTTAGACTTTCTCCGGTGGTCTGTTCGAAATAAGCCCTTATAAAGCGATATTTTGCAGCCCACATTATTGCTTTTGCCGAGGCAATGATATGGTCGCCATCAGCCGATTTTTCGATTAGCTCCAAATAGCAGTGACCTGACCGGTTTTCGTTTAGGTTGTTTATTTCTGCAACAACCCAGAAAAATCCGTCAAGGTGTTCTTTCAGAGTATTACCTACAAGATTGTTTAATTCCGATAATGAAAAACGGTCAGTTTCAATCATTTTCCGGTCTTGACAATTTTTCGTGTTATATGGATATTATCAGCATCAAGATGAAGTAGATACATGCCATTTCCCTGAAGCGATAAATCATGTATTACAAGGTTTGCCTCCTGAGTATTAGATGCAGTGAATTCATCAGCGTACAACGCCTTGCCATCGATGCTTGTTATCAAAATTGTAAATGACGTTGAGCTCAGGTTTCTTATACTTAGGCTGATTGAGTCGCTGAACGGGTTAGGAGCTATAAAAAGCTTACAATCGCTTCCGGTGTTTAAGTATTTTACATTGCTCAGATTATTGTGAGCTATTTGAAAATTTGGAATTCCGGCACCCATAAAATTATCGGGGTTCGAAAACATGTTACCTGCATTGATAACGGCGCTGATAACCTCGTAACGGTTCATTTCCGGATGAGCTTGCCACAGGCAGGCAATTAATCCTGACATCACGGGTGTTGCAAATGATGTTCCTGAGCCCGGCCACACCCCGCCAAACGATTGCTGACAATATGTATTGTAACCTATAGCACACACGTCAGGTTTTATTCTGCCATCACTGGTTGGGCCAATACTGCTGAAATCAGCCCGAATACTGTCGGCACCAACAGCGCCAACGGTAACTACTTCGTACGAATCGCCCGGCATGCTTATATATGGTATTTCTTCGTCCCCATTATTTCCGGCTGCTACAACCACAATCATTCCCCTGCCAACAGCAACATTGGCAGCACGGCTTACCCAGGCAGTATTGCCATCAAGTTCTGCCACTGAGTGCGACCAGTTGGGGAAATCATAATCAAAATAGCCCAATGATACACTAATAAGGTCAGCACCAGCACTGTCGGCATATTCTGCACCACACGACCAGTTGATTTCCTCAATTATCTGCTCGCTGGCAGCATCTTCGGTTACCAATAACAGGTAGTTGGCATAAGGTGCAGACCCGATAAGCTGTCCGGGAATATTTCCCGCAAGAATTGAGAGAACATTCATACCATGTTCGCTGTAATTAAAAACACTTTCGGTTTTATTTAGAAAATTTTTTGTACCGACAACCTGATTATTGTTTCTAATGCTGTCGAAAGCAGGTAAATCATACCCTTGAAAACCTGCGTCAGTTATTGCTATAAGCATTCCTTCTCCACGAAAACCTTCGTTATGAAGAACCTGTCCGTTGTGTATATATATCTGATCAATGCAAAGTCCATAATCGAAATAATCGCTTGATTCAGCTTCTCTTAAATTAAAATTACTGTCGAAATAGGGCATGGGTTCAAGCGAGTTTTTATTCTTTCCCTTTTTCTTTTTCGACTTCGACACTGAATTTACAAAATTTAGCTGCGATATATCGTTTATTATGTTTGGGTTGGTTGTATATATTGTAACTCCGTTTAACCATTTCGAAACATTCAGAATCTCAACTCCCATATCCCTTACAGCAATAACATAAGCAGGGTTTACAGGTAAATCGAGTGAGTCGATTTGAATGCCCTGTGCTTCGCGCCTTGCAATGGACCTGGGGCTCAAATAATCTTCGGGTTGTTCCAGGGTGAAAGGAGTTCCTATTTTATCGGTAAACGAAACCCAGTACTTATCCTGTGCAATCTGAGGAAATGCACTTATTCCGAAAAAGATTAAAATGCTGCTGAAAATGAATTTTTTCATTTTTTTCTGTATTAATTGATACCAAATCCGATTATTTTCTGATAGTATTTTGTCCCCGTTGTGATTCTGTCGTCGATATCAACATTGGGAATTACCTCCTGCGAATTGATGTTTATTTTTTGCTTGAAAACCAGCCCAATATTTTTAGCATATATTTCTATGCAGTCGTTTTTATGAATCAGCGAGGAATCCAGTTGCTGAACCACTGTTAAGGTTGAATCAAACGAAAATCCATTGATTTCTGCAGCTTTATCGATGTTTGTAATATAGTATTCCTGCGATTCGTATATATTGAATACATTGCCGTTCCAACTTCTGTTGGGTCGGGCAGGGAACCTGATTTTTACGAAACGAACATTTTCTTCAACGGTTTGTGCCGACTGATCGGAAACCTGAGCCACCCAAACATCCGATAAAGTAAAATTGCTCAAGTCATCATCTCTGACCCACCTTTCCATTTTATACGCAAGATTTCCGGAATTATCGGTGTAAGGTTCTGAGTATCTTTCCATTAACTGGTAGTGTAAGGTGTCGTAAACATTTACAGGTTTATCAATTGTAATCTCCACTACATCATATAAAATAAACTTCGAAGTGTCGAGAGGAAAATACTGCAAACCGTAAAGTCCGGCAGGCTCAGCTTCAGGTGTATTGTCGCATGATGCAGCGAACAACGAAAACGAAATCAATATGAAAACCCATTGTTTCATTAAGCAAATTTAGTCAATTTTCGCAATAATCCCTCCGCCAATTACATCGATATCATCATATACAACAGCCGATTGTCCGGGGGTTATGGCATATGCCTCTTCCATGAAGTTAATTATATACTTTCCATCTTCTATCGTCAGATTTGCTTTAACCCCCGGTGTACGGTAACGTATTTTTACAGTATAGGTTTTCCCTATGATAAGTTTTGTGTTAAAAACCGCATTTTCGAGCTGAGTTTTTTTTGCGAGCAGGTGATTTTTCGAACCGAGAATTATTGTATTCGTATTGCTATCAATAGAAACCACATAAACGGGCTGCCCGGTTGCAACCTGTAAACCTTTTCGCTGACCAATGGTATAAAACGGAAAACCTTTGTGTTTGCCAATAATTTTACCATTAATATCTCTGATATCACCTTCCCCTGGTAATGAGCTTAGTTCTTCTGCAAGGAATCTGCGATAGTTGTTGTCAGGAATAAAACACACTTCCTGGCTTTCTCTTCTGTCGGCAATTTTTGTAAACCCATTTTTACGGGCAATTTCGCGTACTTCATTTTTTGTCATATTGCCAAGCGGGAAAAGGGTTCTGCATAAGTTCTCGCTGGTAAGCATCCACAAAAAATAAGATTGGTCTTTCGAAAGGTCTGTTCCTTTTTGCAGGAAATAGTTTTCGCCACTATTACCAATTCTGGCATAATGCCCTGTTGCAATAAAACTGCATCCGTTCTTTTCAGCCTCCAGCGACAATACTCCCCATTTTATAAGCTTGTTACATAAAACACATGGATTTGGAGTTCTTCCGTGCATGTATTCCGAAGTGAAGTTTTTAACAACTGTTTCTCTGAAAGTATCTCTTACATCAATAATTTTATGCTCAAAACCCAGCTTTGCTGCAAGTTTACCTGCTTCGAAAATAGTATCGGCATTACAACATCCGGTTTGTTTTTCTAAACAAGCCTGAGAAATTGATTCGTACGGGATAAAAGTTACACCTGTTAGTTCATAGCCTTGTGATTGAAGCAATAATGCAGCAACTGAGCTGTCGAGCCCGCCGCTCATTGCAATCAGGACTTTTTTATTTCCGCTGGTCATGATCAGGGTTTGAAAAAGTCTTCCGGACGGTCGAAATAATCTTCCGGTTGCTTGAATTTATCCTGATTTTGCCTGGCCCATTCAATTTTTTCCTGTGTTTCTTTTGATATCTCATCGAAATTATCAGGCATATCATAAGTAAATGTAACAGTGTCAACAATATTACCTTCAGCGAAAAAATACCATACTCCATGACGCATCCCTTCGAAATAGGGGCCTTTTTCAGTAAGCTGATTGGTAAGATCATATACCGAGCATTCCCCGTGTCGCTGATTGTTTTTATAACTGCCTATTTCGTAAGGTTTTCCGGTATCGAAATATTTAACATATGAGCCCTGAAGTAAACCATCAACAAAAGTACATTCCATCAGTATTACACCCGATGGGTAATATGTTGTTGATGTTCCATGTTTTACATTGGCTTTGTAATTAATTTCAGCAAATAAATCGCCGCTCTCGTAATACATTTTCCACAACCCGATACGTTCACGCGATTTGTTGTATTTTCCGGCGGCAGCAATGGTAGCATCAGGGTAATAAAGTTCGGCTTTTACAGCATCCGGATAGGTGTAGTCAAGGATAGATTTTATTTTTCCATTCGTATGGTAATAAATAAAAGTGCCTACAGGCTCATCGTTGATGAAAAAGCCTTTGTAACGAACCTGACCATCATCGTATTTTTTTACCCATTTCCCCTGCTTCTTCATGTTGATATCAATGTAGTTTATCAAGGTGTCGTTGTTGTACGTCCCCACCTGTGAATACGAAAGCATTGGCATAAACAGTGAAGCAATAATTACAAGTAAACTCTTTGTCATGGTTCTTATCATTTGAATTTTCGTTTAGCAAATTTAATGCCTCTATGCAAGTGTAAAAACAAAAACGCAGGAAAATAATATTTATTTTATAAACATTTGCCTGCTTAAATTTTGACAGGCCTATTAAGAGGCTCAGACATACATTGCAAAGAAATCTGTTATAATCCTTCCCAAGTTTAATAAATGACATACGTTTTATTTGCCACGACAACATAACCCCTGTTTAATTTTTATTGACATATTTGCATCAGGATAATTAATATAAGGTATGGCTTTAAGAACTGTAAGTCTGATGATTTGTATTTTTTCAGCATCAGTGCTGTTTTCACAGTCATTGGTGTTGGACACGATTGAAGTAAGTGACTCAACAATTGTATTGTATCGGGATTTTACATGGAAATATGTTTCCGCTATTGATAATAAAGAGGTACTTCTGCTTGAAACTAGTGATTCAATCAACTTACATGATGCCATATATGAGCCCGACAGCTCCGAAGTATTTGGCACATATTGGGATTCGGTTGAGCTTTTTGCATATGGCGGCATGAATTACTCTGTTTGCAACGATACTTTGGCTATACCTTTGTTACAGGACCCATTTACTATTCCTGTCGTGGGGCGTATCTACAGTGAATTCGGCTATCGCGGTAGTCGTTTTCATAACGGGGTTGATATTGATCTGAAAACCGGTGACCCGGTAAGAGCTTCATTCGGTGGAAAAGTTCGCAAGGCGTATTACAACCCCGGTGGCTACGGATATTTAATAGTAATAAGACACTACAACGGTCTTGAAACCTACTATGCCCATCTATCGAAACTTCTGGTTGCAGAAGGGCAATGGGTTAATTCGGGAGACACAATTGCATTGGGTGGAGCCACCGGAAGAGCATATTCACCTCACTTGCACTGGGAGATCCGGTATAAAGACAATTCGTTTAACCCACGTCTTATTGCCGATTTTGAGCATTCCGTGTCTGCATGCGATACACTTATTCTTAAGCCAACCGATTTTAAACATGTAAAGGATCTTTCTGAAGCAAAATATCATTACATTGTGCAGGGCGACACGCTTTGGGGGCTTTCAAGAAGGTACGGCGTTTCGGTGTCGCAGCTTTGCCGACTGAACAACATAAGCGAAACTACCACACTGCGACTGGGCACTTCACTCCGGGTGAGATAGCATTGTTTTTCGGTACTACTTATATTTTTATTCCTGTGTGAGAAATCTTGTAAATCGTAGTGTTTTTTTTCTTAATTTTATGCAAATGTTTTCCCATGAAAAAGAATAAGAAAAAAAGATACTCACTTTTCTTAGAAGCATTCCGCGTTAATCTCCTGGTAGCTTTTACAGCAATATTTATCTGGCAGATCATTCAAGCGTTCGATACCTTGAACCCCATTGACCAGATGTTTGAAGACTTCGATTATACCGATTTGTATTTTTCGACATTTATATCAAAAAAAATGCCTCCCGATACAAATGTAATTATTGTAAATATTGGTGGCAGGCAATTCAATAGGGCAAATATTGCCAACCAGATTAATGTTCTGCAAAAATATAATCCACGCGTAATAGGGATTGATGCTGTTTTTGCTGAACGGAAGGGGATGGAGGATTTCATGCTTAAACAAGCATTGAATCAGAAAAACAATATTGTAATGGGTGTTTTTGGAGACTACGACAAAGATTTGAATTTAGTAGGATACACCCGAAGTAATCCGTTTTTCGGAGAGTTCCCATTCGGACATCTGGAATTTGCAGTTTTTTCAAAAACAAGCCGCGATTTTGAAAAATTCATTACTGCCTACGACACGGTTGTAAACAGTACATGCAAAGAGCTTCTGCTAAAATATTCCCAGATATATAGCGAAATTGAGTGGGCCAGGAATAGTGCAACTGACACTGCAACAGAGTTAGTACCCATTGATACAACCATTATTAGACAAAAAGAAATGGTGCTCGATTCATTGCGAACGGCATTCTTTACTCAGTTTGTTATGAGAAAACCGGTGAAAGGCTTTAAGGAAGTCAGAATCAATGCTTTTACCACCGAGATTATAAAAATGTACGACCCGAAAATCTACGAGAAATATATAAAGCGTACTAATACAAAAGAGGTTATTAATTATCACGGTGGCGAAATGCCCTTTATTGTGCTGGAAGCAGAAGAAATTACAGACAGCAATACCAATATTGCTCACCTTGTAAAAGATAAAATTGTTCTGTTGGGTTATGTTAAAGAAGATATGTATGCCTATGGAGATACTCTCGACAGCCACTTTACGCCATTACGGCGTTCTCCTACCGGCCATGCCGATGCCAAGGGAATTGAAGTGCATGCCCATATTCTCAGCATGATTTTAAGCAATAATTATATTGATGCACTCCCCAAGTGGGGAAATTACCTGCTGGCATTTATTGTAACCCAGATATTTCTTATGCTTTTCTGTTATCTTTATGTTTACAAGAATAAATATTTTGACGTAACCACAAAGCCGGTGCAATTTATTGCAATATTGCTGATACTATGGCTTACGTTCTTTGTTTTTGAGCAATTCAAATTTAAAATCGACATGGTAACAACAGTTATTTTTATGATTTTATCATTAGAGGTATTATATTTGTATGAGGAAACTTTGGAGCTATTACATATAAGAACTTATTTAACTCAATACATAAACTTTGAAAACGATGAAAACAAAATTCATGACTTCATTAGCAAAACTGGTCGCCGTTTCCGCTCTTTGTTTAAGCACAATAAGCCTTTGGGGCCAAAACAGTGAATATAAGGTGTTCTATTTTTCGGGGAACCCTATTTATAAAGATAAAGCTAAATCCGAAAAGCTGGTGAGAGATCAGGTATTACCGCAGGGAAGCACCCTGAGCATTCCTCAGGGCTCTTACGTAGTACTTGTCAATAAATCGGAAGTCCCCATGGGTATGAATAAACCGGGTGATTATTCAGTTACCGATATTAAAACCTTGTACACCAACATGAAAGAAAGCAACCTGACTCAGGAGTTTTTCGATTACCTGGCGCAAAGCATGGTTAGCAGCAACGATGAGCAAAGACGCAGCGGTGGTGTATATCGCGCAGTTGGCGATTTAATGATTAATCCCTTCGATTCGGCTGTGGTAATGACTAATGAGATACCTTTTGAGTGGAGCAACCCGAGTGGCAAACAATATTATCTGAAGATTTTCGATATTGATACATGGGAAATGATTTGCGATATCCCTACAAGCGACAGTACTTTAAATCTTAATATTGTAGATAAGAAACTTACCGAAGGAAAAAAATACGCATGGGTAGTTTCGCAGACACAGGGAATGCCTCAAAGTGGTACTGAGCTTCTGATATTTACTATCGCCGATAAGGATTTCAGAAGTTGCATGCACAAAAAACTGAAGGAAGCTGAAAAGAAAAGTGAGAATCAGGATATGCGTAAGATGATGAAGCTCAGAGTGCTGATTGATTCCGACATATATCCTATACCTCCGTATTCAGAATTATAAATGATGAAAACAAAAGCCGCAAAAATGCGGCTTTTATTATGCGTTTATGTAAACTAAGTGTTTTACTTTTTTTTAACAATTAAACGAAAGCAGCAAATGAAACCTGTAACCTTAATCATCATATTTTTCATGCTTTCGGGCAGTATTTTTGCTCAGAACACAGAATTTAAGGTGTATTTTTCTGCCGGGAATGTTTACCTTAAAAACAAAGGAACCTCATCATACATAACCAGCGATACTCCTCTTGCCGAAAACAGCGTAATCTGCATCCCGAGAGATGCATATGTTGTATTAATAAATAAGGCAGAAATGCCTATGGTTATCAGTGAAGAAGGGGAGTATAACATTCCAAAAATAACAAATCTGTATTTAACTCTGAAAGAAAGCAATCTGACAGAAGAGTTCTTCAATTATATTGTGGATCAGATGATTGAAAGTGAACACAAACGGTATGTCGGTGCCGGGGTATATAAATGCTTATCGGATCCTGAATCAAATACTGGTACAAGAAATAAAAGAAAACAACGATGGAATCCAGAATTAGAACAGCAAGATCTTGAATATTATGTTAAAAAACCTGACCCAGGTGTTTTTATTATGGATACTATAATTAACTTTCAATGGGCGCAAAGTTATGGGGAATACTTAAAAATTGTTGATGCAAGTAACGACTCTTTGATTCGTGTGATTGGTGTGGGTGATGGCCGTCATGAAATATGCCTTCCAATTAGTATATGCCATATGGTAAGAGGTAAAAGCTATCGTTGGTCAGTGGAAAGATACGATGGAGCCGTTAAGCATAAAGAATTACTTTACGATCTAAAACTTGCAGGAGATGAAGATATTTTTGAATTTTCTTCTCGCTTAAATGAAATTGAAAACTCTACATCTAATGAAGAGATGATTAAACTGGCTAAAATACGGCTTTATATTGATTATAAAGTGTATCCTATGCCTACCTATGACGACTTGTAATTTTTTAATTTTATATGATGCAAAATAATATTACCATTAATAATTTAGCTGATTAATAAATTTTTTTATGAAGATGAAATCAATTACTGTTAGTTTTATTTTACTTTTTTTGTACAGTTTTCTATTTGCTCAGAACACAGAATTTAAGGTTTACTTTTCTGCCGGAAATGTTTACCTTAAAAACAAAGGAGCCTCATCGTACGTAACAAGAGACACTCCGCTTGCCGAAAACAGTGTTATCTGTATATCGAGAGATGCGTATGTTGTACTAATAAATAAAGCTGAAATGCCTATGGTTATCAGTGAAGAGGGGGAGTATAGTATGCGAAAAATAACAAACCTGTATTCGAAACTTAAGGAGAGCAACCTCACCGATGAGTTCTTTGCATATATTGCCGGACAGATGTTTAAAAGTGAAGACAAAAAGTACGTGGGAGGGGGTGTATATAAGATGGTGGAACCCGAAATGGAAGGTTTTAGCAAAAAACCGGATCCCGGATCATGTATTATGGATACAGTAATTAATTTTGAATGGTTTTATTACGTAGGTGAAACTACCTATCTTAAGATTGTAGACGCAAAAAACGATTCGCTGGTTTGCGTGATTTCCACGAGTGCATATAGCGCAAGCCTGAGCATAAGTACTTGTAATCTGATTCGGGGTAAAACCTACCTTTGGTCGGTGGAAGACACCCCGGGTTTGGTGAAGGAAAAAGAATCGCTTTCGGTGCTTAAACTTGCTGGGCCTGATGATATTTCTGATTTCAATGCACGTTTGCTCGAAATAGAAAATACAGTATCAAACCCAAAAATGCGAAAACTTGCCAAAATCAGACTGTATGTTGATAACAACATTTATCCGATGCCCGATTATTCCAATTTCTAACCAGGCAATACAGAACCTGTTTTATCGATATAACCTGAAGTCCCTGCTCTGCGAAAAGCAGCTTTCCCGTTGATAAATTCACTTAATTCGTCGTATATACAGGCTGCAACTTCGCCGCCAGTAATATTGATGAACCCATATTTCCAATCCTTTTTAACACGAGATAACCCGTCGATAAATTTACCTATTTCATCGTATTCAGGGTTTGCCAAAAGATGACCCTGATAGTTGATAAGCCCTTTTTTCCAATTTTTTGTAACAATGCAAACTCCATCAAAAAAATCACCTGCATCATCGAATTCTAATGGAACAACAAGCTCACCCAAGGTGTTGATAAAACCGGTTTTAAAGTTAAGCTTTACGCGCGCCATTCCATTCATAAAGTTGGATGCATCATCGTAGGAGCACAGCACGGTGTTTTGTCCCTGTTTATTGATGAATCCATATTTCCAATGCATTTTTACACGCGCATATCCTTCGGAGAAATCAGACACTTCGTCATAAATCGGTTCAATTACTATATTCCCTTCGCTATCGGTAAAACCGTATTTAAAATCTTTCATTATGGGTTTGAGCACACCGTAAGGTTGCTGTTTTACCATATCATGGTTGTACGGCGAATCCCCTGCTGACACCGTGCTGTCAATATTTTCGTTTGTTTTTATATCATTAAGCAAATCCAGTACATTGGGAATATCGTCTGAGATTTTATTTTCATTGAATTCCGGCTTTATCACGGGTGAAGTGGTATCTGCAGTGCTGTTTGGGGTGAAAAGAACACCATTGCTATCAATTTTATACCACACATTTCCTTTCATCACATCTGCCAGACCTTCCGAAAAACTCCCGGCATCATCAAATTGAACATCAATTACAAATTCAACTGTCTTATCTATAAAACCCCATTTGCCTTTCAAACAAACGGCTGCAAGCCCTTCGCTAAATGGTTTTGCGTTCTCGAATTCATCAACAATTACGTATTCATTTAAACTGTTGATATAACCCCATTTCGAATTACGACAGACAGCAGCCAGTCCTTCTGTAAAACTATAGGCACTATCGTATTGGTAATCAATAACAAGCCATCCTGAATTATCGACAAAACCATACTTGTTTCCTGATTTTGCTGCTTTGAGGTTTTCCCCGCAATAGTTTTTCGTTTGGTTGTTGAATGCTGCAAAAACCGACTGAAATGAATCCTTAATATCGGTTTTTTGTTGCTGATTTACCTTTTTTACCATTCTTACAATTACGATAACTATGATTACTGGTACTGCAAAGAAAAAAAGAGGGAAGAGCGCTCCGAACAATGCACCGGTAAAATCAAGCAGTATTGTATTATTTAGCATTTGATTTGAGATTTTTTTTACCGAATAAATGCAAATCAATAACAAAGATATAGTTATTTCTGGCAGAAAAGAAACAATGTTGTGTAATAGAAAAAATGAAATTAAAACAACGAATTAATATTATAATAAGTTATAATTTTGTGTTGATTCTAATTATTTATAACCCTATTGACCCACTTGTATGAAATCCGGATTTTTCAATTCGAACAGTTACTTTATAAACGAAAAAGTTAATTTTCTGAAGTTCGAAAATGAATACAAAATTTTCAGCGAAGAAGGTAAGGAAGTCGGTGCTGTAAAGCAAAAATTAACAGGCAGTGAGAAAATGCAACGTGTTATTTTCGATAAGGCAAACCTGCCTTTCAGACTCGATATTGTTGATAATGAAGGTGCTATTCAGGCAAGTCTGGTTCGTGGCTGGTCGTTTCTGTTGTCAAAGATTACTGTTCTCGATGGAAATGGAATTAAAATTGGCAGTATAAAACAGAGCTTTTCGCTACTGAAACCGCATTTGGTTATTTTTGATGAAAGCAATTGCGAGGTTGCTGAAATTGAAGGCGACTGGATTGGTTGGTCTTTCGAAATTACCGATCCCGATGGAGCTGTGTTGGGGGCAATCAACAAACAGTGGTCGGGGCTTGCCAAGGAGTTGTTCACAACAGCCGACAATTACAATGTAACCATTACTCAGCAAGTGAATTCAGCAAATCGGAGGGCTCTTATTGTAACCTGTGCGATTACAATCGACATGATTCTAAAAGAAAATCAATAATAAAAGCTGTTCTTGTAACAGCTTTTGAAAGAGGTTTGAGCAATTTTATTTTTCTATCCTGATTCGGGCATCCACCGCTTTAACATATTTGTTATTGCCCAGCAACGGGTTTATATCCATTTCAAATATTTCTGGGGCAGCAAGTACCAGAGCCGAAACGCGGGAAACCTGTTCGGCTAAAATAGCTTCGTTCACAGGCTCCTGTCCACGGGCGCCTTTTATTATTCCATACGATTTCAGAGACCGGATCATTTGATGTGCTTTCTCAATGGAAACAGGAGCAAGGTTTGTGGCAACATCTTTTAGAATTTCAATAAATATCCCACCCAGACCACAGAGCACCATGTGACCAAATTTTTCTTCCCTTTTTGCACCAATAAATACTTCAGCCCCAAAAAGCATTAAATTCATCTGCACTGCATAGGTGTCTTTAATTTTCATGAGTCTTCTGAATTCATTGCGTACTGTGGCTTCATCCGAAACATTCAGAACAACGCCACCAACATCTGATTTGTGCACAGGACCAACTACTTTCATAACCTGTGGAAAACCGGTTTCTGCAGCAAATGCTACAGCTTCCTCTTCAGTGTAAATAACTCGCGCATTGGAGCGGTCGATACCAGCGGCATCAAGTAATTTGTTTGTTTCATCTGGCGTCAGATATCCGTCAGATGCGTTCTCAATAACTTTTCTGATTGCAGCGACATCAATTTCAGGTAAAGCCTGAATGGCAGGTTCAGGGTCAGGTGTGTTCAGCATTTTCGACAAAGCAATCCCAAAATTAACCTCATCCGGAAAGAAAACATTGCCTTTTGCAATAAAATGTGCGATTTCGTCTTTAACATTAATGATAGATGGCAATACAGGAAAGATGGGTTTTTTGCATGATTTCATTTTCTCATAAAGAACATCATACACTTCATATACTTTAAAAAGCCCGGGGCTTCCAAAAATAACTGCCATTGCATCGATGTTGCTGAAATCATTTTCGCAGGCATCAATAATGTTTCCAAGTTGTTCGGCAGTACCTGTAGCCAAAAAATCGATAGGATTGTTTACCGATGAACCCGGGAAAAGCTTTGAGAGTAGATTCTTGGCGGCTTCGCCTTCGATGTGAGGGACTTCTAATCCTCCGTTGCTGAGGGCATCTGTTAGCATAACTGCTGGTCCGCCTGCATGGGTTATTATTGCAATGCGTTTCCCTTTGGGTTTAGGAAGAGTAAACAAGCCTGCAACATTAGCCAGCTCTTCTCTGCCATTGCAGCGCACAATGCCTGCTTTTTTTAGCAGCGATTCCACGGCAAGGTCACTGCTTGCCAAAGCTCCCGTATGCGATGATGCTGCACGGCTACCGGCTTCAGAACCTCCTGATTTTACAGCAGCAATTCTGCAGCCTTTCCGAATAAGCGATGAGGCATGTTTTAACAGTTTCTCAGGTTTTCCAACATTTTCGATATATAGTAATTTGATTTTACTGCTTAATATCGGGTCGAAGGTTTCATCCATGTATTCAAGAATTTCTTCAACACCGGTCTGGGCACTATTGCCTACTGAGTATACACTGCTGAATCTGAGCCCCCTTGAAATGGCTGTTTCAAGAATAAATACTGCTGTGGCTCCTGACCCGGAGATAAAATCAACACCCTGATTGTTGTAAGCTGGCACCGGCAGTGTGAAAGCACCGCTATAGTTAGTATTGAAGACCCCTATGCAGTTGGGTCCTATTAACGTACCCCCAACGGCATTGATAGCATTTACAATTTTTCTTTCGATTTCTGCGCCTGCTTTGCTTTCCTCACTAAATCCTGCCGACAAAATAATAAAAGCACGTGTGCCTTTCTTATTTATTAAGGTTTCAACGGTTTGCAGACAGTACCCAGCTGCAATAGCGAGAATTGCCATATCGGTCTGAGGTAAATCGTCAACACCCGGATAAGCCTTAATGCCCTGAACAATATCAGACTTTGGGTTAACTACATACAGCTTCCCTTTAAAAGTGCCATCCTTTAGGTTTTCGAGGAGTTTACCACCGGGTTTGCTTGTGTCGTCGCTGCCACCCACTACAACAATGCTTTCTGGTTTTATTAGTTTTTCGTTTATCATGATATAAGATTTTCTAGCTAACAAACTTAAAAAAACATTTGGTAACAAAAAACCTTATGTTTCGTTAATTCCATAAAAAGTGAGTAAAATATTTTTAATTTTGTCATACTCTTAATTATTAAAACATGAAACAAAACCTTGTTGTTAAAATCAGCCTTATTGCGAATCTGGTTCTTCTTATTGGACTTGCAGTGTTGTATGTGCTGTTTTTTACTGAAAACAGTGAGCCTAAAAATTCAAAAAACAAAACCAAGCCTAAAACTGCTAAAAACGATACTGCACAGGCCCCTGATTTACCGATAGCTTATGTAAACCTCGATACTTTGCTGCTTGAATATCAGATGTCGATTGATTTGAACGAAGATTTGCTTACTGAACATGCCAAGTCGAAGGCCAATCTGGAACGCCAGGTGAAGCAATTTGAAAATGAATATAATGCATTCATGGAAAAAGCACGGCTGGGGAGCTTTATTAGTCAGGAAAGTATGGATGCGCAACAAGCAGCTCTTGTTAAAAAGCAGGAAAGCCTGCAGGCTCTTGATGAACAGCTTACTCAGGAATTGCTTGATAGACAGAAAGATATGAATAAGCAATTGTACGATACGGTAATGAATTATATTAAAGAATTTAACGAAGGGCAGTATTGTATTATTTTGGGAAATGCCTCAGGAAGCAATGTACTTTATGCTCAGGAAGGCATGGATATTACCCGTGAAATAATTGATAACCTGAACGATAGATATTCAAAATCGAAAAAATAATGTAGTAACCCTATGGGATTTGCCAATCATTATTTTGAAAGATTTGGTGTGTCCGGAACTTTATTATCTGCTCCTGTTGCGATAACGCCAGATATCATTGTTGTTATACCGGTATGTGATGAGCTGGGTTTGCCCGATTGCCTGGATTCGCTTGCTTCCTGCACCGGGCATAGCTCAAAGATTCTTGTGATTTTTGTCGTTAATCATGGAATACATGCTTCAGATGCAGTAAAAAATCAAAATGCCGAAACATACCGCTATATTGAAGAATGTAAAAACTCAATGTGCCGTGAAGACTTTGCCATTCATGAATTAATGCTTGGTAATGTAGCTCAAAAAACAGCAGGAGTAGGGTTCGCGCGTAAAACAGGGATGGACGAAGCAATTCGTGTTTTTAACATGTTGAATAAATCAGATGGTATTATTGCTTCTCTTGACGCAGACTGTAAAATTGAAACGAATTATTTCTCTGCATTAGAAGAGTTTTTCAAGAAAAATTCAAACTCTGGCGCTGCAGTGATACGATTTGCGCATCCATTATCGGGTAATGAGTACCCCCCAGAAATATATGATTCCGTCTGTCTCTACGAATTGTATCTAAGGTATTTTAAACATGCCCTCAGCTATTGTGGTTATCCGTTCCCTATTTACACCATCGGCTCCTGCTTCGCAGTAGATGCAAAAGCATACATTCGGTCTGGTGGAATGAACAAACGTCAGGGGGGCGAAGATTTTTATTTTTTACATAAGCTTACTGCTTTTGCGAATGTGGGATATATATCGGGCACCTGCGTGCAGCCCTCGCCTCGAATATCGATGCGTGTACCTTTTGGTACGGGGCCAGCAATTCAAAAAATTCTAAATACCGGGGAATGGAAAGTGTATAACTTTGCATTATTCCATCAACTGAAACAATTTTTTGCAATTTTTAAATTGTTTTATTATATGGACGAAAATGCTGTTTACGAAAAAGTGGACAGTATTAACCAACAACTCGGAAATTTCTGTCGAAGTGTTGATCTGGCGGCGAAGATACAATCAATTAAATTGAACACAGCTTCTTCGGTTTCGTTCGAAAAGAAAATGTTTCAGTTATGGAATGTTTTCACTATTATTAAGTACCTGAATTCTCAAAGCCAAGGGCAATTCCCTTTACAAAAAACAGAAAATGCTGCATATGAACTTTTGACTGCATTGAATTGTAGTGTTAAAACCAATCATCCTAAGAATTTACTGGAGATTTTTAGGGCTATTGACGAATCTGTTTGAACAAAAAGTATAAGAATCTGTTTAAAATTATTAATATTGATGCATACTTATTGAGTCTATGAAAAAACTTATAGTTGTTGTTTTATTCATTCTTCAAATCACTGCGGTTTGGTCGCAAAAAGGAGCTATTTCCGGAAGAATTTTCGATGAATCGAATAATACTGCGCTCCCTTTCAGCAATATATACATTTCGGGGAGTCAGATTGGTGCAACCTCCGATTTCAACGGGAATTTTCTTATTACCGCACTGGAGCCGGGTATTTATCAGCTTACCGCGCAATCACTGGGCTATGCGACGGTGTTTACCGAAGAAATCAGAGTTATGGCAGGAAAAACTGCCAATATCAATATTGGCATGCGTGCAGAAGCGCTTCAACTCAAAGAAGTTGAAGTAAAGGCAAACGTATTTCGAAAGGTTGAAGAGTCCCCTGTTTCGCTGCGTACTATCGGGGTTTCCGAAATTGAAAATAATCCGGGGGCCAACCGTGATATTTCGAAAGTAATTCAAACTCTTCCAGGAGTAGCGGCTTTCCCCGGACAAAACCGCAACGACATTGTAGTGAGGGGGGGGGCTTCGAACGAAAGCCGGTTTTATCTAGATGATGTCGAAATTCCAAACATCAATCACTTTGCCACGCAGGGTGCATCAGGGGGTACTAACGGAATTATTAATGCCGATTTTATAAGAGGTGTCGATTTCTATTCCGGAGCCTTTCCTGCAAATCGGGGCAATGCATTAAGCGGAGTTTTCAGTTTTAAACAAATTGATGGTAACAAAGAAGCTTTGCGCTTCAGGGGAAGCCTCGGTGCTTCTGAAGTTGCTCTCAGCCTTGATGGTCCTTTGGGTGAAAATACAACCTATCTGATTTCGGCGCGAAGGTCGTATCTGAATTTTTTATTCAAACTTATTGGTTTACCATTCTTGCCTACTTTCAACGATATGCAATTCAAAGTGAAAACCCGTATCGACGATAAGAATGAGATTAGTTTTATTGGACTCGCATCGTATGATGTGAATGTGCTCGACAAAAACATTGATGACCCTACGGAATACCAGCGTTATCTGCTTGGTAACATTTCGGAAAGCAACCAGTGGACGTATGCATTGGGTGCTGTTTATAAACATTACCGCGAAAATGGATTTCAAACTATCGTACTTAGCCGCAATATGCTGTATAATCGCTATTATAAATATCTGAATAACATTGTTGATGATGCAGGGCTGATATCTGACTACAACTCTTTTGAAGCGGAAAATAAATTTCGTTTCGATAATTTTAGTCAAACGAATAATGGGTTCCGCTTTAATTATGGCGTAAATGCCGAATATGTTAAGTACAATAATAATACATTCCGCAAATACTACCGGTTCGATATGCTCGACACTTTGCTTTACGCCAGCAATCTTGGGTTTTTTAAATATGGTATTTCGGGTCAGGTGAGTAAATCGCTTTTTGGTAACCGACTGACTTTAAGTTTGGGTGTGAGGGCTGATGCCAACACCTATTCAAAAGAAATGAGCAATCCTCTGCCTCAGTTGTCGCCAAGGTTTTCGGTGAATTTTCTGTTGACCGACAAGTTGAGCCTGAATGCAAACGTCGGCAGATATTACCAGCTTCCTCCTTACACCAGCATGGGATATCGCGATGCTTCAGGAGAACTGATTAACAAAAACAACAACCTGAAATACATACGTGCCGATCATATTATTGGTGGAATCGAATACCGACCGACGCAAACCAGCATTGTTTCGGTAGAAGGGTTTTATAAGGCTTATGCCAATTACCCCATGTCGCTCACCGATTCTATGGCACTGGCTTTTATGCCGGTAGATTTCGGTATTGTTGGCGATGGACCTGTCAGCTCTGTTGCCGAAGGTCGTGCTTATGGTTTTGAGGTACTCACACAAAACAGATTTGGAAATAATATCACTCTTGTTGCTTCGTATACGTTTTCTGTAAGCGAATTTAAGGATAAAAGCGGAAGCATGATCCCTTCGTCATGGGACAACCGCCATGTTTTCAGTTTGATTATTACAAAGCAGTTCAAGAAAAACTGGAGTGCCGGTTTAAAGTGGCGCTTTGCAGGTGGATTGCCCTATACTCCATACGATTTGGAGACATCCGCAATACGCTCTGCATGGGATATTGCCGGAAGGCCATATTTCGATTATGCCAGACTCAATGGCGAAAGGTTTGGAGCATTTCATCAGTTGGATATTCGTATTGATAAAGGCTGGAATTTTAAACGAAGCTCACTTAAACTATATATCGACATTCAGAACCTCTATAACTTCAAATCGGAAACCCAGGATATTTTTGTGAATACCGATATAAATGGAAACCCAGTGATCAATCCGCTCGACAATTCAAAATATGTATTGCGTGCACTCGACAAGGAGGGTAGCGGCACGGTGGTGCCTACGATTGGTATAATTATTGATTTTTAAAACCTATGACTATGAAACATATAATTATTGCAGCAGTGGTTGCAATATTCGCAACATTCGCTCAGGCTCAGGATACGCCAAAGAAATTGTGCAAAAAAAAGCAGCATGAACCTGAAAATATTGTACTGAATAGTCAGGGAGCTGGCAATAACTTTATATTTACTTTTACTCCGGGGAAATACCATAATTACCCTACTTTGGCAATATGGATTGAAGACACAGAAGGTAACTATATTCAGGATTTATTTGTTACCCAATCGTTTGCTAAAGGCATATTTCGTTATGGTGCCCAGCAAAACGGAAAATGGACAGAGGGTCCACGAAGGTATCAGGCTACCCTGCCATATTATCTGCATAAAAGGGCAACAGCACTCCATCTCACCGATATTGTCCCCGACAGTAAGCAGCCTGTACCCGATGCATACACCGGTGCAACTCCCGGCGCAGACTTCAGTCTTAAGGTTAATTCCAACGAGATTATGAAAGAAAAATACCGCATACTCATTGAGATTAATCAGGCCTGGGACGTGAATGAATACTGGTATAACAACCGTTTTGAAAACGACAATGATTATAAAGCCAGTTGCCAACCATCATTAGTGTATGCTGTTACTATTGATCCGTCTGATTTAATGGATGAATACGTTTTTAATCCAATCGGGCATGGTCATTATTCGGGTAAAGACGGAAGGCTTTATACCGACCTGAGCACATTAACAACAGCACTGAAAATATTTACTAAAATAAGTGTTGTTGTTGCGCCCTGACGCAACACCTTTTGTACTATTCTGTACTTGATTTACTGCAATATCGCATGTATATTTATCGTTATTTATTCAAATAATATTGAGTAATTTTTAATGATAAGCCTATGAAAAATATTCATTTGCTATTGCTTATTTCTGCGTTGATTACTTCGAGTTGCGTTTACTCTGCTGAGCTGAAGAAAAAACCTGCCGGCGACACGGTAACTTGTCGCGAAATCGAAAAGTCGGTAGTTCTTATATCAGGAAACCTGTACGCAGGTAAATTTGAAGTATCGAATAAATTGTATAGGATATTTCTTACAAATCTTATGAAAATAGGTGCTGATGAAAAATATTCGATTGCTCAGATCGACTCTCTTAATTGGCGCGAAACCCGTTGCGGCTTTGCTGAATTATTTCTTGAACCTTATGTAGAACTTTATTTCAGACACCCAGCTTACTCAGAGCATCCGGTAGTAAATGTTAGTTTTCAAGGCGCCCAATTGTTCTGTGAATGGCTTACCGGTTATTACAATTCCATGCCCGGGCGAAAATATAAAAAAGTGAGGTTCCGCCTCCCCACTGATACGGAATGGGAGCATGCAGCAAAAGGCGGTTTGGAATACGTATTATATCCTTGGGGGAACCGACTTATTTATAATAACCAGTATGCCTGCAATTATTACCATGTGGGTGATGAAAATATAATACGAAATATTTCAACCGGCACTCTAATAGTAAATGAGCGCAAAGCCGATGCAAGTCCTGGAAAACTTAACGATTTCAATAGCCTTACAGTACCTGTTACCTATTACCAGCCTAATGAGTTTGGGTTGTATAATGTGTGCGGTAATGTTGCCGAAATGGTTATTGATAAACCCGTAGCAAGAGGTGGAGGCTGGTTAAGCCCGGGTGGTGATGTTACCATATTTTCCTCGGCAGTATGCACCCAATCTGCTATTGATACAGGTTTTCGATATTTTATGGAAGTGGTTGAATATTAATATGTTGGGATAAATTTACCTCGCTTTGATTTCGGCGGGCTTGTTTGCAGAATAAAAATACTTGGTATTATCGTATCAAAATGATATCAAAGACGCTTTGGGCCTCTTTGATTTTATTTGAATTGATTATTTTTGAAAAAAATAACTCCGCAATTATGAAACGTACATTCATCTTTTTAAACTTATTGATTGTTTTAACGCTGGGTGTCAATGCTCAAAAGATAAACTTTTATGTTACTGGTGGATATACATTTACAAGAGCCCCTTTGAAAGATGTCCATGAATTTATCGGGCTATATAACGAAAATCCGAATAAAATTCATGGATATGTTTTTACTCACGGCTTTGGAAGTTTAAAATGCCTGAACGGTATATATTTGGGCGGAGGCATGAATTTTAAAGGCATTTTCCTGGCAGAACTGAATTACACGCAAAAGTATCGTCACACTTTTGCCTATTACGACCCGGCAAACAATCCTGATTATCTGAGAGTTGAGCTGGGCTACAGCATTTCAACCGTTGAAGCAGCCTTTTTAGTTCCTTACAGTTTCGGAAAACTCACTGTTGCGCCCGGAATAGGAATGGGATTCTTATCTCGTAAAATGTATTACTGGGATGACGACTCATTAATGATAGCACCAAAACGGAGAGATATGAGCGTAGAATCGCGTAGGGGGTCATTCTCCCTTGACCCAATGCTTCAGGTAAGTTATAAGCCGTTCCGGAAAATTCCTGTTGAGTTTGTAGCACGCACTTATTATCAGGCTATGTTTTCAAAGATGTCAGTTAGCTGGCTGGGAGATTTTGAAGGCTACTGGAGTCCGGCTGATACCGCATCGAAAAAGGTTACAGGAGGAAATCTGGGAATTATTTTGGCTATAAAAGTAAATATACCGGAAATCAGCTTCAAACATCGGTCAAAGAATGTAGAACCCGTGGTGATAGAACCGGTTTATGAGGAAAAAACGAATTTTGTTTTGTCAGGTACTGTTCAGGATGCGAAAACAAGTTTGCCTTTGAATGCAGTTATTACACTGTATCAGGGAACAAATCCTATAGAATCGGTTATTTCGCAGAGTGGAAAGTTCACGTTAAAACCTGCTTTAAACAGTGACTACACGATCGAAACCAAAGCATTTGGATACCAAACCAAAACCGAAAAACTGCGTTTCGACAGTAAATCACCCAATCCTTATAAATATAATGTGAAACTTTCGAAAATACCTGCAGGGCAGGCCATTGTGCTCGAAAATATTCTTTTCGAAAAATCATCGGCAGTATTACTTCCTGAATCGTACACCGAACTGAACAAGCTGTTGCAGTTCATGAACGATGACTCTGAAATTAGAATTGAGATTGCAGGGCATACAAGTAGTGATGGTGACGATGCGTATAATATGAAATTGTCTCAGGATCGTGCCAATTCAGTTGCGACATATTTAATTAACAAGGGAATCGATAAAACACGTATTGTAGCTAAAGGCTATGGAGAAACTATGCCTGTTGCCTCGAACGACACCGAGGAAGGCAGAAGATTGAACCGCAGAGTTGAATTTAAAATTGTCAAATAGTATGAAGTACTTATTCCATAAATTCTCAGTATTCCTCACCGGAATATTGATTTTCGTTATAGCGCAGTGTCAGGCTCAGACAATACAGGTAACTTACGCTGTGATTGGAAGCGATACTCTGCACAGCTGGTTCAGCGATACGTGCATTGTGATGGAGAAATTCAGTATGCCTTCAATGCGTTATGTTGATAAAATCGACTTCAAGAAAAAGGAAGTTATTGTGCAAATAAACCAGTATAACGATTTTACTAGAAACACACACAATTCAATATTTACATTCAAAGAACTTAAAAAGAAGAAACCTTTTATGCCCATGCTGGTGAAGCTTACCGATGAAACTAAAGTTATACTGGGTTTCGAGTGCCATAAAGCATTGGTAGAAAAAGAGCAGACTCATTATGATATTTGGTACACCAAACTCCCTCAATTACCTGACCTGAATTATAACTTCTACAGCATTTATTACCAAATTCCCGGTGTTATAATTGAGGAGTGGATGAATGGTAATCTAATCATGCACGCTGTTTCGGTTGTGGAAGGAAAGTGGTGTAATTATGAATGGGTCGATTATCAGGGGTTTTAGCATTCTAATGAGTTACAGTCTGTTTTAAAATAGCGTGAAAGCAAATGGTAATTCATATGGTTCTGAAAAATATTTTATGTGTATATTTGAGTCAATCCTTTGATAAGAAAAAAGAGGGATTCAAATAACAAAACAATTAAATATGAATAACTTCACCTTTCAGAACACTACACGCATTCACTTTGGCAAAGGGCAGATTTCGAAACTGGATCGAGAACTGTCACCCTACACGCGCATAATGCTTACCTATGGTGGTGGAAGCATTATGGGAAATGGCATTTATGAGCAGGTGAAATCACTGCTTAAAGGTAAAAATGTAATAGAATTTGGTGGTATTGAACCAAATCCCCGCTACGAAACTTTGATGCGCGCAGTGGAAATGGCCAAAATGCAGGGAGTTGAGTTTCTTCTTGCAGTAGGAGGAGGATCGGTTATTGATGGCACGAAGTTTATTGCGGCTGCTGTTCCATTTACTGATGGCGACCCCTGGCGTATGCTTACGGAAGGTGCTAAAATTTACCATGCACTGCCACTGGGAACAGTTCTTACCCTGCCTGCAACCGGCTCCGAAATGAATGGGAATGCAGTTATCACACGCGATTCCGTAAAACAGAAGCTGGCTTTTGGAAACCGGCTACTCCAGCCTGTATTCTCGGTACTCGATCCGGAAACTATGTTCAGTCTGCCAGATAGGCAAATCAGTAATGGAATTGCCGATGCCTTTGTGCATGTAATGGAGCAATACCTAACCTATCCTGTAAATTCTCCGGTTCAGGATCGGTTTTCCGAAGCATTGCTGATAACCCTCATGGAGGAGGGGCCAAAGGTGCTGAAAAATAAAACCGATTACGATGCGTGTGCTAACCTGATGTGGTCCGCTACAATGGCGCTAAACGGCATTATTGTTGCCGGCGTTCCCGACGATTGGTCGACCCACATGATTGGGCATGAACTTACAGCACTTCACGGAATCGATCACGCACAGAGCTTGTGTGTTGTTTTGCCGGGATTAATGCAACATCAGAGAGTGCAAAAAGCGCAGAAGATCATTCAGTATGCTAATAGAGTGCTGAAAATCAATTACGACAATAATGAAAATACCATCGACGAGGCTATTCGTAAAACTGAAGCTTTTTTTCTTAAGATTGGTATTCCAACAAATCTGGGCCATTATGATATTACTGCGAAAAATGTTGATTACCTGTGCGATAGACTTTCTGAAAACCGCCAAAATGCCTGGGGTGAACATAAGGATATTGATGCTGAGGCAGTCCGGAAAATTTTATTTTCCCGGTTGTGATTTCATTAAAATAAATAACTTTATACCCAAAATTCAATTGCTATGAAAAAACATTTACTACTTCTTCCGATGCTTCTTATTTGCTTTTCAGTTTTTGCTCAACTGAATACAAGAACCCTGACGTGGGATGGTACAGCCAGGCAATATCTCGAATATGTGCCTTCGGTGTATTCCGGTGAAACTCCGGTTCCGGTTGTTTTTTGTCTTCACGGTCTTGGCGACAATATGACAAACTTCAGCCAGATTGGTTTCGATAATATTGCAGATACTGCTAATTTTATTGTTATTACTCCTCAGGCTCTTGTAGCATATTATATGAGCTATGAGATCGGTACTTCCTGGAATTCCGGAGCCAGTCTGTATGGTATTGTGCCCAATGCCGATGTTGACGATTCCGGTTTTCTTATGGCAATACTTGACTCCCTTCAGAACCACTATAATATTGACCCTGAGCGGGTTTTTGTTATGGGTTTCAGTATGGGAGGGTATATGACCAACCGACTGGGCAGTGAGCATGGCGACCGGATTAAAGCCATTGCATCGGTTAGTGGTACTTTTGGAATTGCCTTCACACCTGACCCCGTGGGGCCAATTTCTTCTTTGCATTTCCATGGAACAGCCGATGAAACTGTGCCATACCTCAATAATACTTCGGGAATGGATGCCGAAGAGCTTGTTGCATATTGGGTAGATATTAACAACGCATCACAAACTCCGGAAGTTTATAATTACCCCAATACGAAACCGGATGGTTTGACATTTGAAAGATATACGTATACTGGGGGAGATAACGATACTTATGATTGCTTTATTAAAGTTGTCGGTGGAGAACATAACTGGTATTATTACCCGAACAACGACATTGATTATTCGATTGAAATATGGCGGTTCTTTACAAATTCGATGATAACAACCGGAATAGCATCGGTTGAGCATTGCGAATCAACATTATACCCCAACCCTGCAACCGATTTCATTAATTTTGATATTGCCCCTGATTCGAATGGAATCAAGTCGTTGCAAATTTGTGATGTTACGGGCAGAGTTTTATGTCAATGCAAGGCTAATGTTGGTTCCAATCATCTAGATGTTTCGTCATTACCGTCTGGAGTTTACCTACTGATTGTAAATGACAATGAGTCGTTAAAACAATTTCGGTTCGTGAAGAAATAAAACTCGGGCTTACTTTCTTTGAAGAAATGCAATTACTGCATTGGTGACTTCAGCAATGGCATCATTCAGTACATCGTTTATTACAATCAGGTCGAAACGTTCTGCATATCGAATTTCAAAATTCGATTTTTTAACTCTTTTTGCAATATCTTCATCTTCTTCGGTAGAGCGAAGCCTGAGACGCCGTTCCAATTCTTCAATCGAAGGTGGCATAATGAATATTGCCAGCGCATCTTCCTGAAAATACTCTTTTAAATTCAGCCCGCCGACCACATCAACATCAAAAATAAGATTGTTCCCCTTTGCGAAAACCCTGTCCACTTCCGAACGCAATGTGCCATAGTAATGATCATTATACACTTCCTGCCATTCGAGAAATTCACTGTTTTCGATTTTCGAACGGAATTGTTCAACGCTCAAAAAATAGTAGTCCTTCCCCTCAGTCTCCTGATCGCGCTTGGGTCTGCTGCATGCCGAAACCGAGAACTCCAGGTTCAGCATTTTATTGTTCAGCAAATTATGGACAATAGTAGTTTTTCCAGACCCTGAGGGAGCGGAAACAATTATGGCCTTATTGCTCTGCATTCATTTAAGGTTTTTGCAAATATACAATAACATTATTATGTGGATTGTAAAAATAATATTTTGGTTTTTATGTTTTCAAAACTTTGTAGTTTAAAATAATAATCTTATTTTTCATAACTTAAAATTAATTTAATAATTAATTGAAAGATAGGTGGTTAGATGAAACTTGTAAAAACAAATTAATTAAAAAGATATGCAAAAACAGGTGTTACTTGGAGATGAAGCGATTGCGCAAGGGGCAATCGATGGAGGTGTTTCGGGTTTTTATGCCTACCCCGGAACTCCGTCCACCGAAATAATGGAATTTGTACAGGCTTCAAAAGAAGCTGCTTCTAAAGGTATTCATTGTATCTGGTCGGCAAATGAAAAAACTGCTGTTGAATCAGCCATCGGAATGTCGTATGCAGGCAAAAGATCAATGGCTCAAATGAAGCATGTTGGTGTTAATGTTGCTGCCGATGCATTTATCAATGCTTCAATTACAGGGGTGAATGGCGGAATGATATTGGTTGCCGCCGATGACCCTTCGATGCATTCATCACAGAACGAACAGGATTCGCGTTTTTATGCCGATTTTGCTATGATTCCGATACTGGAACCCAGCAATCAACAGGAAGCTTACGATATGGCCTACTCAGGTTTTGAACTTTCAGAAGCATTCAATGTGCCGGTTATGATGCGTATTACTACTCGTCTGGCACACTCCCGGTCGGATGTAGAGCGCAGAGCAGTTAAGCCAATGCTTAATGGGTCATTGCCAAAAGACCCGCGCCAGTTTGTATTGCTGCCGGCAATAGCACGTAAGAATTACAAGAAATTACTGGGAATGCAACAGGCAATGCAGGAAGCATCGGACAATTCGGACTATAACAGATATTTCGAAGGAACCGACACATCGATGGGTATAGTTGCCTGTGGATTGGCCTACAATTATTTAATGGAAAATTTTCCGGAAGGTTGTAAGTTTCCCGTGGTAAAAATTTCACAATACCCAATTCCGAAAAATCATTTGACACGGTTATATAAAACCTGTAAATCGATTTTAGTATTGGAGGATGGGTACCCGTTGGTAGAGAAAATGCTGCGAGGATTTTTCGAATCATCAGTTCCTATTAAAGGGAGGCTCGAAGGCAGCCTTCCGCGTGATGGAGAATTGAATCCGAATATTGTTGCTGCGGCATTGAATATTGCTATTCAGGAAGGTCAGGCTGTTCCCGATGTAGTGAAAAACAGGCCACCTTCATTATGCCCGGGATGTGGTCATCGCGATATGTACAACGCTTTAAACGAAGCCATTGCCCCTTATGGGACAGGCCGGGTTTTTTCTGATATTGGATGCTACACATTGGGAGCACTGCCGCCATTCAATGCTATTAATTCATGTGTGGATATGGGGGCTTCAATTACAATGGCAATAGGAGCAGCCGATGCAGGTCTGGTTCCTGCCGTTGCTGTTATCGGGGATTCTACTTTTACACACTCCGGGATGACTGGATTACTCGATGCCATTATAAAGGATTCACCCATTCTTGTTATCATTTCCGATAACTCGACAACTGGTATGACTGGGGGTCAAAATTCGCATGGTGTTGGAAGAATATATAATATCTGTAAGGGTCTGGGGGTTAGCGAGGAACATTTGCATGTTGTAACCCCGCTCCGTAAATACCATGAGGAAAATACGGAACTTTTCAGGAAAGAGCTTGCTCACAAAGGCTTGTCCGTAATTATTCCACAACGGGAATGCATTCAAACCGCCGCTCGGCACAAAAGAGAAACTTCGAAAAATAGTAATTAATAAAATCCGAAAAATGAAAACAGATATAATATTGGCTGGTGTAGGAGGTCAGGGAATTCTAACCATTGCTGCAATTATAGGAGTTGCCGCGGTAAATAAAAAAATGTATCTCAAGCAGTCGGAAGTGCATGGTATGAGCCAAAGGGGAGGCGACGTTCAATCAAATCTCAGGATCTCTGAGAAACCGATTTACTCTGATTTAATTCCCAAGGGTCAGGCTGATCTGATATTATCGGTTGAACCTATGGAAGCCCTGCGGTATTTGCCCTATTTGAGTAAAAGCGGCTATCTCATTACAAACCTTGTAACATTCAACAATATAACCGACTATCCGGAAGAAGCCCGGATTTTTGCAGAAATTGAAAAACTGCCCAGGAAAGTTGCAATTCAAGCCGATCTGATTGCTAAAGAAATTGGTTCTGCAAGAGCTAGCAATATTGTGATGCTGGGCGCGGCCAGCTCGTTTTTAAACCTTAGCATTGAAGACCTGGAATACGGTATTACTTCACTTTTCAGCAAGAAAGGAGAAGAAGTGGTTGCGATGAATATTAAAGCACTGCATGCGGGACGTGATGCGGCTTCGCAGTACCTAAAAAAGTAGATATTAATACAAGTTTATTTTCAACTGCCGCAGATACTCATGTGTCTGCGGTTTGATTGACTTTAAATAATGACTTTGGGGTTGTTTAATTACCACCAGCAGATTGCTAAAAGAAAAGAGGCTGTCTACATGTAAACAGCCTCTTTTAAATATTCAATCTGGAAAAGCAGTGTTACCTGCTTGTCATACTAAAAATCCATTTCTTCGAGTTTGTCGAAACCTTCGCACTCATACAATTTAAAAGAAACTTCCATTAAACTGGTGAGCATTTTTTCATTTTCAGGCTCTTTTGCCATTTCTTCGAATATTTTTTCGGCTTCTTTGTCATCCTTGTATTTGTCTTCGAATTTTTTTGAAACATCACTCATTTCTTTCATAAGCTTATTCAGATCAGCAGCTTCGGCATCGTCAATCTTTTTGTCTTCAACAACCTTGGTTGCAGTTTCGGTGTATTTTTTCATCATACCGAACATTTTTTTTGCATCGGCTTTGGGGCCACCGCATGAAACGAGTGCAAATACGAATGCAACTAATCCTAAAAGTACTGTGATTTTTTTCATAATAGTTTGTTTTAGTTAGTGTTTAATTTATTAGGTAAATATCGTTTTTTATTTTATTCGAAACAATAGCAAACCGAAAAAAAAAAGCTTTTCTTCAAAAAAAACATGCTTTTATTGTTTAATCATTGAAGATTCTTTAATTTATCGCTGCCATCACAGGAAAACAGCCTGATAACAAGAGTATTCATCTCATCGTAAATGGCTTTGTTTTCATCCTTATTTATCGTTTTTTCGAAAGCTTCTGTGTCTTCACCATAAGTATTCAATTCAGCCAGGAGCGCATCAAGTTTCTGAACTTCGGTATCATCGAGCACCGAATCCTGAACAGCGTTAGTGGCAACGGAATTAAATTCTTTAATTTTATTAACGACAGCAGTGCTGTTATCGGAGCAGGAAACAAAGAATGTAACTCCCAAAATAATTGTTGCTATTGTTAGTACTGTGTTTTTCATATAATCATTAAATAAAAAACGCACCGAAGTGCGTTTAAGTTATTTTTTACTTTTAGCTTCTTTCACAATGGCATCGAAAGCTTTGGGCTGATTCATTGCTAAATCGGCCAGCACTTTACGGTTGATTATGATGTTTTTATGATGCAGCAGACCCATTAGCTGTGAATAACTCAGGTCGTGCATTCTTGCACCGGCATTGATACGTTGAATCCATAAGGCTCTGAATTCTCTTTTCTTGGCTCTGCGGTCACGATATGCATATTGCAAACCTTTTTCAAGGGTGTTTTTTGCAACCGTCCAAACATTTTTTCTTCTGCCAAAGTATCCTTTGGTCAGCTTCATTAGTTTTTTTCTGCGTTCTCTTGCAGCAACTTTGTTTACACTTCTTGGCATTTTTTTCTTTTTTTATGACTGTCAGCGTTTCTCTTTACAGAAATCTTTCGGCTGCGCAATCTGGTTAAACACTTAATTGATTAATTACTTCATGCAAAGCATTTGTTTCACATTTTTCTCCACTGTGCTGTCGACTAGGGTAAAATAACCTAAATTTCTTTTACGTTTTTTCGACTTTTTGGTGAGAATGTGACTCTTGTAAGCATGCTTTCTCTTAATTTTTCCTGTTCCGGTGAGCTGAAATCTTTTTTTGGCGCCGGAGTTTGTTTTCATTTTTGGCATCGCTTTATAGTTTAAATTATCGCGTTTTACTTTTTCTTTTTACCTGGTTTAGGATTAATTATAAGGAACATCTTTTTCCCTTCCAGTTTTGGCAAGCTTTCAACTTTGCCAAATTCTTCCACATCGTTGGCCAGACGAAGCAAAAGTATTTCGCCTTGCTCCTGGAAAAGAATGGATCGTCCTTTGAAGAAAACAAAAGCTTTTACTTTTGATCCCTCTTCAAGAAACCGCTGTGCATGTTTCAATTTGAACTGATAGTCGTGCTCATCGGTGTTCGGGCCAAAACGAATTTCTTTAATAACTACTTTCTGAGTTTTAGCTTTGTTTTCTTTCAGCTTCTTTTTCTGCTGATAAAGAAACTTTTGATAGTCGATTACCCTGCAAACCGGTGGTTCTGCTTTTGGTGATATCTCCACCAGATCAAGATCCAAACTTTGGGCAACCTGTAATGCTTCACGCAGACTAAGAATCTGAGTTTCTACATTTTCACCAACCAGACGAACAAAGGGTGCAGTAATGTAATGATTTACACGAAATTGGTTATCATCGGCTTTTTTAAAAACTCTGCCGGTATTTCTATTCTCAGCTATAGCTTAAACCTCCTATACTTTTAGTTAATATTGTTTATTTAATAAATTCAATAATTTCGTTTCGTATCATTTCGGCAAAACTTTCGGGGCTCATACTTCCTGCATCACCAACTCCCTGTTTACGCACGGAAATTGTGCCTGTCGATTCTTCTTTCTCACCAACTACAAGCAGATAGGGGATTCTCTTCAGTTCATTATCACGTATCTTCCTACCTATCTTCTCATTCCTTTCGTCAATGAGGCTGCGAATATCGTAATTTTTTAATAATTCTAAAACTTTTTTTGCATAATCTGTGAATTTTTCACTTATCGGAAGTATTACAGCCTGTTGCGGAGTTAACCAGAGCGGGAATTTGCCGGCTGTGTTTTCGATGAGAACGGCGACAAAACGCTCCATGGAGCCAAATATTGCCCGATGTAGCATAATCGGACGGTGTTTTTCGTTGTCGGCACCTTTGTAATACAGGTCGAAACGCTCAGGTAGGTTGTAATCCACCTGAATGGTTCCTAGTTGCCACTTTCTCCCAATGGCATCTTTTACAATGAAATCCAGTTTTGGTCCGTAAAAAGCAGCTTCCCCCGGGGCAATTACCGGATCGAGACCCATTTCGTATGCAGCCTCCTGAATGGCTTGTTCGGCTTTATTCCAATTTTCATCATCACCGATATATTTGGTTTTGTCGTTTGGATCGCGTAGAGAAATTTGTGAAACAAAATCGTTGAACCCTAGTGAACGGAATAAGAAAAGAACGAGGTCAATGATGCTTTTAAATTCATCTTTCACCTGATCCTGACGGCAGAAAATATGGGCGTCGTCCTGCGTGAAACTCCTTACCCGGGTTAGCCCATGCAACTCTCCATGTTGCTCGTAGCGGTATACTGTACCAAATTCGGCAAGACGAACAGGCAGATCTTTATATGAAAATTGGGTCGATGCAAAAATTTCGACATGATGCGGACAATTCATCGGTTTCAGCATGAAAGCTTCGCCTTCGTGTGGTGTTTGTATCACCTGAAACGAATCTTTTCCGTATTTCTCGTAATGCCCTGAGGTTTTATACAGTTCAACATTCCCTATATGTGGGGTCATTACCAGTTGATATCCACGCCGAATAAGTTCTTTTGTAAGCCACTCCTCAAGTCTTTTTCGAAGTTCAGTGCCTCGCGGTAACCATAAGGGGAGTCCCATGCCTACTTTTGGTGAAAAAGTGAACAACTCAAGCTCTTTGCCAATGCGCCGGTGGTCTCTTTTACGGGCTTCTTCAAGAAGTACAAGATAGTCGTCGAGTAGTTTTTGTTTTGGGAAACTTGTGCCATATACGCGAACCAATTGTTTTCGTTTCTCGTCTCCGCGCCAGTATGCACCGGCAATGCTCAGTATTTTTACAGCTTTTATCTTTTCGGTGTTCGGAATATGCGGCCCTTTGCACAAATCAACGAAATCACCGCTTTCGTACAGGGTAATAGACCCATCCTGAAGTTCGTTAATAAGCTCCAGTTTATAGGGGTCGTTTTTTGCTGTGAAAAAACGAATAGCCTCATCCTTGCTCACGTCTCTGCGCTTATATTCAATTTTATGCCTGGCAATGTCAAGCATGGTTTGCTCTATTCTTGCAAAATCGGCATCGGTAAGTTGAGCCCCTTCGGGTAAATCAACATCGTAATAAAATCCATTTTCTACACTTGGACCAATGCCGAATTTTATTCCAGGGTAAAGTTTTTCGAGTGCATGCGCCATCAAGTGCGACGACGAATGCCAGAAAGCAGACTGACCCTCTTCGCTTTCCCAAAGGTGAATCTTAACGGAAGCATCTGTGTGTATGGGTCTTAATAAATCCCAGACTTCGTTGTTGACAGTTATGGCAAGTGCTTCCTGAGCAAGTCGGCTGCTGATATTGGCAGCTATTTCCATGCCTGTTACACCGGCTTCGAATTGACGAACACTTTTATCGGGTAAAGTAATATGTATCATTATAAAAAATTTGAGTGCAAAATTACAAAACTTATTCGGTAAACTCAAATTCTAAAAACGAAGTATTACAAACTTTGATGAATTGCGTGATGTCTTCATTAATACAAACCGGAAGACATGAATACTTTATTTTCACATCAGGTGTTTATATTAGAATAAACAACCCGTTGTGCATTTGAAAAATAAATAAAAGGCCTTTGTTATTGGGCCAATGAATTAATCGAAAATCGACAAACATAAATTTTCAAAAACAACTTCTTCCGTATGTTTTACTTGCATACTTGCATTGTTTACAGACATGTTCTATCCGTATGCTGAACTAATTTCTTAATCCTTCACTTATAAACCTGACTCCCTGATAAATTCCTTCGCGCCAAAATTTCCATTCGTGTTTTCCATCACGTGCATGGTATATGTGAGTAACATTTCTTTTACTCAAAACATTGTGAAGTTCTTTATTTACACCACTCAACGGGTCCTGATTCCCGCAATCGATAAACCATTGTACGGCATTCAGTGAGTCTAATGAATTGGTTTGCGCCATTATAATTGGATTGTTTTCAATAAAATGCCGAGTAATTCTGTCGTTACCTGTTGCTCCAGGGGCTCCATAGAGCATCGACATGTATTTATATAACTGTTCAGGCATACTTACGAGGCCGTCTTCGCTAAATATTGAAGCACTCAAAGCGACACAATACGAAAATTTATCGGGATGCTTCATTGCCCATACCAAAGAGCCATATCCACCCATTGATAAACCGGCAACCGCTCTGCTCTCTTTATTTGGAATTGTTTTATAAGTGCTATCAATAAAAGGCAAAAATTCTATGAACATAAAATCTTCGAATCGTGCTTTGCTTTGATAATCATTAATATACCAATAGTATTTGCCGTCCGGAATTATTATAATCATTGGCTCTATTTCGCCAGTAGCAATACCAGTGTCCATTATTTTATTTACTCTGCCAAGGTTTATCCAAGATTTATGGTTACCTTTATAACCATGCAATAAATATAATACAGGATATTTTTTTTCTGAGTTATCGTAATCAGGCGGAAGATAGATTGAGTAATGAACGTCGTAACCTAAAACAACACTTTTATACCTCAATTCTTTGTTTACTTTTCCTTTTGAGGGTTTTATTTTTGTGGTTTGCGCAAATGTACTATTAAAAATAAAAAATAATACGAATGCCATTGACAAATTAGTTTTCATGTTTCTGTAATTTTACATTACATTACATTAAATATTCCCAACTTTCTTCAATTCAAAATTAAATCAAATCACTTGCATCGAAACATTCCGTATTTCAAAATGCACCAGATAGCCCTGAAGCCATCTTTCCATTTTATTTTTTTCCCTTCACCGTAAGTCCTGCCATAATACGAAATGCCAACTTCATAAATTCTGATGCCTTTAATACGGGCTATTTTTGCCGTTACTTCCGGTTCAAAGCCAAACCGGTTTTCGCGCAGGTTTACCGATTTGATAATTTCGCTGCGAAATAATTTATAACAGGTTTCAATGTCGGTAAGGTTGAGGTTCGAAAACATATTCGACATAAAACTGATCATTCTGTTGCCGATGGTATGCCAGAAGAATAACACACGGTGAGGTTTGCTTCCCATAAATCGGCTGCCGTAAACAACGTCGGCAAATCCTCTGAAAACAGGCTCAATGAGCGAGTTGTACTCAGCTGGATCGTATTCAAGGTCAGCATCCTGAATTATAATTAAATCTCCTTTTGCATGGTTTATTCCTACTCTGATGGCGGCACCTTTCCCTGAATTCCGTTCGAGTACGTGATATTGGATGTTTTGTGACGGGTTGTTTGCAATAAATTGCTTCACTTTGATTTCGGAATCATCGGTTGAACGATCGTTTACAACAATGATTTCCTTTTCTAGCTGATGAATAAGTGTTACGTGGCAAACCGAATGTAGAAGTGTTTCGATGGTATCCGACTCATTAAATAAGGGTATAATTATCGATAAAATATTCATCTGTACATTTTATCACACAAACATAATACTATTTAAAGTAAAAAGTATTTTGTTTCACGAAATATTACTTATGCTGCTCTACCATCTGGAGTTTGCTGAGATCGTAACCCAGATTGAGGGCTTTATCGGTAAGCATCTTGAATGTGTTTTCGTCCATCTGTGGTGTCCGCGATAAAATCCAAAGGTAATCTGATGAGCGGCTGCCCACAAGTGAATATTGGTAGTTTATTGTGTCGAGTTCCATAATATAATAGTCGGCATAGAACCATAAAAAGAACGACACCTGCAGATATCCCGGAATGGCTGCATCTACAACCCTTGCCTTGCCATTTGCAATTTTGTGTTCTCCCGATAAACTGCCTTTATATCCTTCGTTAAGAACCATTATTTTTCCATTGTCTCCCATTGAATAGGTTGCAGTTACACCCTGCAAATCTTTTTCGAAGGAATGCGGAAATCTTGCAATTTCGTACCATTTCCCTAAGTATTTTTCCAACTCAACATTCTTAACAGTTTCTCTGACAGGCTTTCTCATGTTTAATGAAATAAATGAATATGAAATTACGGAGATTATTATCAGTAAAAAAATTAATAGGAGTAGTGTTGTTTTTTTTATGACATAAAAATAATAATTTTAACAACGTTGTTAAAAATTTGTTCATGAATGTGCTATAGGTTAGCAATTCCGTCGCTTTAAAAAAAAGATAATCCACAATGTTTAACGATAACTTGTTAATATTCTGCTTGTGGTATATAAGATTAAAATTTTCAATTCGTTACATTTGTGTAATTTGTCAAAACATGTGGAAAATTGTCTGGATAACAATTTTAACTAGTCTGTGCAGCGTTGTGTGGAATGCAACCAATGTGTACGTTCCGGTGCCAAAACAAACCGAGCAGCATAGTGTGCCACCTTTTGTAAATGTGGGGCAGCAATGGGTAGATTCTGTGTTTAACGCTATGACCGAAGATGAAAAAATCGGTCAGCTCTTTATGCTTGCAGCCTATTCGAACAGGGATAGCATTCATGTGAATTATGTGAAGGAAATGATTTCGGAGTATCATATTGGAGGCTTAATATTTATGCAGGGAGGTCCGGTTCGGCAGGCGGTACTTATCAATGAATTTCAATCTCTGTCAAGAGTCCCCTTGCTTATATCTATGGATGCAGAATGGTCGCTTTCGATGCGCCTTGATTCTACGGTCTTGTATCCGCGGCAAATGATGCTGGGTGCAATTCGAGACGAAAATCTGATATACAGTATGGGCGTTGAGTTTGCCAGGCAACTGAAAAGGGTGGGAGTGCATGTAAGTTTTTCACCGGTTCTTGATGTGAATAACAATCCACAGAACCCTGTGATTAACACACGTTCGTTTGGCGAAGACCCTGAAAGGGTTTCGCATTTGGGTTGGAAATACGCCAAGGGCTTACAAGATAATTATGTGCTTGCCGTGGGTAAGCATTTCCCGGGGCATGGTGATACCAAAACAGACTCTCATAAGGATTTGCCGGTTATTCAACACAGCCGTGAAAGGCTCGATTCACTCGAATTTGTGCCGTTCTCATACTGTATCCGAAAAGGGCTGGGCGGTATTATGATTGCTCACCTTTTTGTTCCTGCACTCGATAGTACAGCTATGTTGCCGACAACACTTTCGCAACCTGTGGTTTCCGGTCTGCTTAGAAAAGAAATGGGGTTTCAGGGATTGGTTTTTACCGACGCGCTGAATATGCAGGGTGTGGCAAAATATTATCAGCAGGGTGAAGTTGAATTGAAAGCATTGCAGGCGGGAAACGATGTTCTCTTATTTTCGGGCGATATTCCCAAAGCTATCGAAATGATTAAGGCAGCTGTTCTCGATGGTAGACTGAAGCAGGAGCAAATCGACGAAAGCTGTAAACGGATATTGCAGGCAAAATACTGGGCAGGCCTCAGTAATTTTGTTCCGATTGATATTCAATCGATTGTTGAAGATTTGAACTCCCCCAAAGCTCTATTGTTGCAGCAGCAATTGATTGAGTCGTCGCTGACCTTGGTGAGAAACGAGAAAAACCTGATTCCGTTAATAGGGCTCGATACCTTGCGTATTGCTTCGGTAAGTTTTGGAAGCAAGCAAACAAATAGTTTTCAGAATCGACTGGGCAGCTATTCTGACATTGCATCATATGTGTATCGCAACGATTTTGCAGGTTGGTCGGGCGATAAAATTGTATCGTATTTGTCGAAATACGATATTGTTATTACCAGCTTTCATAATATCAGTCAGTTGCCCGACAAGCAATTTGGTATCGATACCCTGCAGGTGAAACTAATAAGGCAGCTTTCGGAGCAGACAAATGTGATGCTTGATTTGTTCGGAACTCCCTATGCATTGTCGTTGTTCGACCTCTGCGATAGTATTTCGGCAATCGTAGTGTCGTACAACGATTGGGATATAACTCAGGATCTTTCAGCCCAGCTTTTCATGGGAGGTATTGCTTCCGATGCCTGTTTGCCTGTGGCGGCAGGAAAAAACTTTGTTGCAGGAGCCGGTGCGACCACTCCTAAGATACGTTTGAAATACTCAAGGGTACCCGAAGATGCAGGGATCAATTCTGAAATGATAGCTACTTTCGATTCCATTGCCCTCAGCGGAATTACTAATGGCGCATATCCCGGTTGTCAGGTTTATGGAGCGCGAAACGGTATTGTATTCTATAATAAATCGTTTGGGAAACAAACTTACGAAGGGAATACAAGTGTTAAAAACAGCGATGTTTACGACCTTGCATCGGTGACAAAAGTAATGGCAACTACGCTTAGCCTTATGAAACTTTATGATCAGAAAAAGTTTGATGTTGGCGAAAAACTTTCAAAATACCATTCAGCACTTGATACTACAAATAAAAGGGATATTACGTTTATTGATGTCCTTAGCCATCAGGCGTGTTTGGTGCCATGGATTCCTTTTTATGCAAATGGCATTAAAACCGATTCACTCCGCCGAATCCATTATTCCGATACCTATTCCGAAGAATATAAAATTCATGTTGCCGAAAATATGTATATGCGTAATGATTTTCGCGACTCTTTGCTGGCACGGATTTATGATTCAGAATTATTGCCTCAGAAAAAATACAAGTACTCCGATCTGGGAATGATAATAATGGGTGAAATAATCAGAGAGATATCAGGTAAAACTCTGGACCTCTATGCCATTGAAAATTTCTATAAACCACTGGGTGCTAACCGTACTTTCTTCAACCCATTGAAGTTTTTACTAATGAATGAAATCATTCCCACCGAAAACGATAAAACTTTCCGCAAGCAGCAATTGCAAGGCTATGTGCACGATCAGGCGTCGGCTATGTTGGGAGGGGTTGCCGGACACGCAGGACTCTTTTCGAATGCCAACGATCTGGGTAAAATCCTTCAAATGTTGCTGCAAGGGGGAACTTATGGCGCAGTAAGGTACTTCAGCGAGGAAACGGTGAAGTATTTTACCTCTGCACATTTTCTTGCCAATGGCAACCGCCGTGGGTTGGGATTTGACAAACAGGTTGTCTCTGATCCGGGAACAGGTCCTGTATGTGCATCAGCATCGGCCAACAGTTTTGGACACAGCGGTTTTACCGGTACTTATGTGTGGGTTGACCCCGATGAAAATCTGGTTTTCGTGTTCCTGTGTAACAGGGTGTACCCGGTGGCCGAAAACAATAAAATCCTATCTTTAAATATCCGCACTAACTTGCATCAGGCTATGTATGATGCCATTATAAAAGATTAAAATTGGGAAGAATGAAAAAGGCGAAATTTACACTCTGTCTGCTATGCATGATTTTTCTGTTAATGGCGAAGCACAGTGAAGCACAGTATCTTGAAAATAGTCCGGGGCCGTGGCAGCGAATATTCTATGGAGGTGATATGGGTTTGTCTTTTGGAAGAATTACCCTTATTAACATATCGCCTCAGGTGGGTTATAGAATTACGAACCGCTGGTCGGCCGGAATAGGTGGAACCTATATTTATTATAAAGACAACGACTTTAATTTTCACATGAATATATGGGGCATTCAGGAGTTTATGAGTTTTACCCTAATAAAGGATCTTTCGAATATCCTGCCTTTTGGTAACGAAATCGGTGGCCTTTTAGTTTATGGAGAAATGAACCATATGTACTTATATCGTTCAATCAGCAATCCACCCGGAGCCGACCGATACTGGATCACCAGCCCTTTACTTGGACCGGCGTATCAGTTGCGGGTGGGCAACAGATCTTATTTATTGATAATGCTTCTCTATAATTTTAACGAATCAGCCGAATCGCCGCTGACAAATCCGGTGTTTAGGGTATCGCTACAGTTTTAACCGGTAGTTGTTTTGAGTTTGCAGAATATTTCCATATATTTACATAATTATTAATTAACACTAATTTCTATGAAAATTAAAAAGGATAGCACCGTTAAACTGACTTACACCTTATATTTCGATAACTTCGACGGAGAAGTGTTTGAAACAATCGACGAAAAAGAAGCTATGGAATTTACTATGGGAAAAGGCGAGATGCTCGAAGAGTTCGAAAAAAGAATTATCGGTATGCAGCCAGGCGACGACTTTAAAATGATGATTCCAATGGCAGATGCCTATGGCGAAGAATCGGAAGAAGCCATTATGGAGTTCCCGTTGAATATGTTCAAGGACGTACCAAGAGAAGAACTGGAACCCGGAAATATTGTTCCGATGGAGGATGAGGATGGCTCTGAGTTTGAAGCCTTGGTGCTGGAACTGAACGAAGATAATATTGTGCTCGATTTTAATCACCCATTAGCAGGTGAGGATATTTACCTTACCGGTAAAATATTGGATGTAAAATAAGCGTTATCAGCAGGTAAAATAACAAATACTCGGTGTATGCAATACAGCGGAGACGATGAGTTATACAACAAACTCATGGAGCTTGTAAACAACGACCCGACAAAATTCTATATTATCGAGTCGCAAGTGGATGCTGAAATTCAGCTTAAGTATTTCGAATATTCGGCACGTCTGCGCAAAGAAGAAAATCGAACTCCACAGGAACTCATCGACGACTTCAAGGATGCTGAAGATGATGAAATTAAAAAAGAGTTTCTGATCCGTTTGGCCCTCACCGGCAATGTTGAGGCATACCGCTTCATAGAATCATATGTGCCGGAAGCTCCGCGTGAATTGCAGCCATGGGCAATGTTGGCCTATCAGGAAGCAAGATTATTGCTCGAAACATCGCTGCTTGAAGAATCGCGGGTCTTTATTTCTTCGGGAATGGGAGGCAAGGGGCACAAACTTCGTTATGCTGTTGTGATGATTAGTTCCAATAAAAACAATCTTCTCGATTTTCAGAAAGATTTAGTTGCCGAGGAGCTTAAGCACTTCTTTATTAGAAAAGACTGCGAAATTGAGGAGATAGAATTCAATCGCCAATTTGCTATTATCACTTGTCTGATACCCATTAGCATACAACTTCAGCTGCTTTTCGATGAGATCATTGGTGAAATTAATGTTATGGGTAACTTCCTCAGCGAAACTTACCTGATCACCAATGAAAAAAAACTGAATGACAACGACTTGCAAAAATTTTCAGATAGTGTTGCGATAAGAGAAAGTACACAAGAATAGCCCTTGCCATTTCAATAAAAATTCACAGTAAGTTGACTCTCTAAACATAGAATAGACTGTATCTAAGCAAAAATATTCCAGCAGATTAAAGCAATCATTGCCAACAAAATAAAAGCCACCAAACATGAATTGGCAGCTGAATTCACATACCCGCCCTTTAGGTTTTTTCGTAAAGCACAAATGTTCGGGTGAGCTTTTGAAATGATTATTCCGTAATCAACCGGTTTCCCTTTTGAATCACGGGTAATAATCTGCCGGTTATTATTAATTATATCAATGGAAAAATGCTTGTTTATTATCTCACGTGCTTCAGTGTTTTCAGGTTTATTATGAAAACTAATGTACCAAAGCTCGTTGCCATTTATTGTAAGCCCTGAGTAGCTTGCATCTGCAACTTTTGCGTAGTAGTCTTTGCCAGAAAATTGCAAAAGTGCATTGGTTTCCGCAATGTCGATTATAAGTTGCTTAATTTCATCGTCGGTCAGTTTTATTTCCTTAAAAGTCTTGTCTTTTTCGAAACTGAGCGATGTTACTATACCCACACCTACATTTCCCGAGTTCATATTATTGATATTGTCTCCGGTACTTGCCCAATGGCTGCTTTCGAGAGCATTCCAATGTGCTGTATCAATGGCTGTAATTCCGTTTGCAACTGATGCCCCAAATACAGGGTCAGTTTCTGTGTCTTCTGTTAGATAGCCTGCATCGTTATTGAATTCGCTTACGTTTTCAGGAACAACCGGCAGTATAGGAGTATTTGTAAGGTCGTTGTAGTCTTTATCCCATCCTGAAAAGATCGGGTCAGTTTCGGTGATTTCTCCGGTAAGGCTTTCAGCTGTTTTACTGTGTATGGCAAATGGAACTGCCAGTAATTGAGAAGTGCCGAATTCGGTGAAACCATCACCCAAGTCGATTTCAATTTTAACAAAATACGGCCCTTCCGTCCAATCGATTTGTGAGAAATCAGTCGGATTCTGACTACCAATTTCAAGTGTAACCAAGCCGAATGCATTGGTTTCGGTATCGAATGTTTCCTGACATACCGCAGTTCCGCCTATTTCACCAGCAATGATACTGATTCTGACATCAAGGTTTTGATTGTCGAATGGATGGCCTTCGGAATCCCTTATTACAGCCTGATACTTAAATGACATGGGAGCCTGCCCAAATGCAGTTAAAACAGCAAACGTGAAAATAATGAAGAAATTAATTTTTTTCATGGTGTGGTTATTTTGATTGGAATTTGTTGCTATTGCTTAATTACTTTAAATGTTGATACATATTTGCCCTTATAAACAACCTTCAGCACATAAGTCCCATGGGGTAAATGTTTGACATCAAAAGAAACATGCTTATTCTGGTTTTCTTTTTCAAATAAAATCTTTCCGGAAGCATCGAAAAACGAATACATAAGGGGTTCATCGCTTTCACTTTCAACAAGCACATCAAGGGTAGTGGATGTTGGATTAGGAAATATTTGAATGGAGAAACCGGGGCATTGAGGTGTTTCGATTGCTGTAATAGTAATAATTGGCTGGTTAAACCCCTGTGTAACTATAAAATCATCAGAATTGAATGTTTCTACAATGGGTTCACCAATCGTGTAGCTTACTATGATTGATTGGTTTTCGGCAGAACCTCCGGCATTGGAAATTACTTCCTGACTGTACAGTAGGTTTGATATAACAACAGTTAATGTAAATAAAACAGCATTTTTCATATTTATTACAATTTTGTCAATAACCAAATATAATGTATTATAATTAAACTTTAATTGTTTCGGGTAAGTTGTTAACATATTGTACTTTGTTTTGGTACTGTTTAAACTTTATTGTACAATTTGATTTATCGAATATTCTTGGTATAATTATCAAATATTTATGAATAAACTCAAACCTGTTTTTTATATATGTACAATCCTAGCTATTTGAAATATCTGAACCTAAACCAAAACTCTATAACTATGAAAGCAAATGATCTTCTAACTCTGTTTTTACTTGGTATGTTAATTTTTTTTACATCTTGCGAAGAACCTGATCCGGATGATAACAACAATCAGAACAACGCAAAAGTACGTTACATAACAGATGATATTGATGCGGCTGAAATTTGGTATTCCGATACCGTATATGTTGTTGATGTGTACAATCTATCTGTCGAAGCCGCACTGACAATCCAGGCAGGGACTGTGGTGAAGTTCAAATCGGAAAACGGAATGAATGTTTTGAATGGGGGTAGCCTACAGGCTATTGGAACGGCTGAAGCTCCTATTATTTTTACGGCTTTTAACGATGATCAATTTGGCGGTGATGTGAATAACGATGCTGCTGCCACTGTCCCGGCCAAAGGGTATTGGGGTGGGATTCAGTTTGAGTCAGTTGCTTCAAGTTCCCTTTCGTATTGCAAAGTTTTTTATGCTGGTGCCGATAACCCCAACGGGGGAGGACCACATTGTGCCATCATGATTGAGCATGGAGCAACTAACCTGAGTTTCAATCATTGCACTTTTGCCCATACTTCAGGGAATGGCAGCAGCGACGAACACTGTGCTGTTAAAGTTTTAAGTCCGCAACTTTCCGATTTTGTTTTCGAGAATAATGCTATTTACGATAATGGTGGTATGGTGGTACTAAGCGAAGCTGTATTAGCAGCAAGAATCAGTAATACAAATATATTTCATGATCCAGCCAATGCTGCAATCAAGAATGTTCGCCAGGGTTTTTTTATTTATGATTTCTCATTTAGCCAGAGCATTGCTCTGAATGTAACTGAAGTACCATATGTTTTCGATATTGTTCAGGGCATTGATGATGGGATTACAATTACTCTCGCTGACTAAACTACTCCCCATTCCTTAGACCACTTTTTTGTATTCTTAATTGAAATCTTT
>ENA-UPTA01000235-UPTA01000235.1-activated-sludge-metagenome-genome-assembly--contig:-NODE-235-length-63776-cov-10.724157_pt1 | contig 63776 bp, 64 predicted proteins | sample MGYA00238184_ERZ773361 | MGnify/ENA primary metagenome ERZ773361 (study PRJEB29100, sample SAMN05720205) | activated sludge metagenome | isolation source: anaerobic digester from wastewater... | reverse complement strand
GTTTCGCCATCCACTTGTGCGCTTCTCGTAATTTAACCTCATGATTTTACGTAATCATTCTGACTATTACAGGTGCTGGAGTTCACTCAAGCTGGAGTTTTCTCGAAGTTGTATTGAAAATTATCTGCTTGAACTTGCCGAAACTGCCATGAATGCGCTAAAGTTACACGGATATTGATAATAAGGAGCCACGCTGTGTGGGAGATTATTTTAGCTGCCGGTTGGCCAATTTGGCCGCTGATTCTTGCGTCTGTGATCGCTTTGGCCATCATTGGCGAACGTTTCTGGACATTGCGTTCTGAATTCATCGTCCCACAAAGCCTGTTGCCAGAAGTGCAAAAATGGCTGGGGCAAGGCGGGGTCACCAAAGAGACGTTGAGCAAGCTGGAACAGCATTCACCTCTAGGCCAAGTGTTCGCCAGCGCTTTGGCAAATTCCAAGAATTCGCGCGAAGTGACTAAGGAAGCGATAGAAGAGACAGGTCGCGCAGTAGCGCATAACCTGGAGCGCTATTTGCCCACGCTTGGCACGATTGCTACCGTAGCCCCACTGCTAGGCTTACTGGGTACGGTGATTGGTATGGTCGAATTGTTTGGTTCGTTTACTAATACGGGCCATGATGTAGCACAGTTTGCGCGCGGTATCTCTGTGGCATTGTACAATACAGCAGCAGGTATCATCGTGGCTGTGCCAGCCATGATTGCCTATCGCTATTTCCGCAGTAAGGTGGATGGTTTTCTGGTCGATATGGAGCAGCAAGCTGTCAAGCTGGTTGAGATCCTCCACGGTGAGAGAAGCTAATCATGAATTTTCAGCGAGGTAAACGCCACGAAGATCTCGAGATGAATCTCGTGCCTTTGATTGACGTTCTGTTGGTGATCATCATCTTTTTGGTCGTGAGTGCGACATTCTCCCGTACCAGCGAACTACAGATCAATCTGCCAACTGCCGAAGCGAATGCACCTCAGGAAAAGCCGCTGACTATTACGGTAGAAGTCGATGCCTCTGGCCATTACATGGTGAATGGTGCAGAAGTGGCCAACCCTAACGTGGATACCATTGCAAGTGCCTTGCAGAAAGCGGTAGGCGGCGGTAAGGAGCCGACCATCATCATCAATGCCGATGCCAAGGCGACGCATCAGTCAGTGGTGAATATCATGGAAGCTTCTCGAATCGCCAATTACACCCATATCACCTTTGCTACACAGGCCAGTGCAAGCGCAGGCAATTAATATTCAGGCGCTGGCTTATCATTGCTTTCGACAGCTGAGATATGTCGAACCGAAATCGTAAAAAGCATTCAACCCCACACGTCACTAACGCAAAAGCCTTGTATCTGAGGCTTTTCCGGTATGCTTGGCGCTACAAGCTTTTTTTCATGATCACGATTATCGCGACAGCCGTGCTTTCCTTAAGCAATACGGCTTTTCTCGCTTTGATCAAAGAAGTTACTGACAAAGGTTTTGTACAGAAAGAAGCATCACAGAGGTTCACCTTACCGTTGATGTTGTTCGGACTGATGGTCATACGCGGACTTGCTGCTTTTGTATCCTTGTACAGTAACCGCATGGTAGCCCGGCGCATGGTCGAGACATTACGCAAAGAGGCATTTGGTCGGCTGATGCAGTCTCCTGTGAGTCATTTTGATGCAAGCACTACAGGTGTCCTGGTATCCAAGTTGACATATGATTCAGAGCGTCTTTCCACTGTCTGTACGCGTACGTTGATGAATGTGCTGCGAGATGTGCTTACGGCTATTGGACTGGTCGCTTATATGATTTATCTGGATTGGAAGCTCACGCTGGTTTTTGCTATCGTTACTCCGTTGATGGCTGTTTATCTAAGAAAAGTTACTCCCAAGCTTCGGGAAACCGCTAAGCGTGTGCAGCATATGATGGGGGAAATGACTAAGGTTGGTGAGGAAGCAATTGCCGGGCAGCGCATCGTCAAGATATTTGGTGCGCAAGATTACGAGAATCAGCGATTCGGCAATGTGGTGACACATAACCGTGAGCTTGAGCTGCGGGCTGCGCGTATTTCAGGCTTGAGCAGTCTGGTAGTGGAGATACTGGCGGCTTTGGCATTAGCGATGGTGGTGTATTATGCCCTCGGCCAATTTACGGTTGGTGAGTTCGCGGCTTTTATTGGCGCATTGTTGATGTTAATTGCGCCTATCAAGCATATCGCTGCCGCTAACGAGGATTTTCAAATCGGCTTGGCCGCCGCGCAGAGTGTATTTGAAGTGATTGATACGAAAGCCGAATTGAACGAAGGCACTAGAGAGTTGAGCAAGGTGCGGGGTGAGATTGAGTTCAAGCATGTTACCCTGCATTATCCCAACGCTAAAAAACCGGCACTGAATGACCTGAGTTTCATCGTCCAGCCTGGCGAGAAAGTTGCACTGGTGGGCAAGTCTGGCGGTGGTAAGACCTCGCTAGTGAATCTTTTGCCAAGATTCTACGAGATTCAGCAGGGGACAATCTTGCTGGATGGCATTGATATTCGCGCGCTGGAGCTGAATAACCTGCGTGCGCAATTTTCGTTGGTAAGCCAGGATATCGTGTTGTTCAACGATACAGTATTCAACAATATCGCCTATGGCGCGCTGAAAAATGCCACAGCAGAAGAGGTGATTGCCGCAGCCAAGGCTGCGCATGCCTGGGAGTTTATCCAGCAGTTACCTGAGGGGTTGCAGAATGAGATTGGTGACCGTGGTGTGCGTTTATCAGGTGGTCAGCGCCAGCGCCTTGCGATTGCCCGTGCTATTTTGAAGAATGCCCCCATTCTGCTATTGGATGAGGCGACATCTGCATTGGACAGCGAATCGGAAATGCATGTGCAGGCGGCCTTGGATAATCTGATGCAGAACCGTACAACGCTGGTCATCGCGCATCGTCTGAGCACGATTGAAAATGCAGATCGTATCCTGGTCATGGAGCATGGGCGTGTCATCGAGTCGGGCACACATCAGGCACTGCTGGCACAAAATGGATATTACACGAGGCTCTATCAGAAAGAATTCGATACTTAGTTTATGGGTGAGAGGCTACACCAAGAGATTTTGCATGCCTGGGAAACGAAGAACTTTCTGTTCTACTGGCTGCTTGTCCCGCTGTCATGGTTGTTCCGTGTGCTGGTGTTCTGCCGCCGCTGGTTGTACCGCTTGAATGTTCTGAAATCCTCCGCTTTGCCTGTTCCAGTGATTGTCGTTGGTAACATTAATCTGGGCGGCAGCGGCAAGACCCCATTAGTGATTTGGCTAGTGCAGCAGTTGCGCGCGCAAGGTTACCATCCCGGGGTGGTCAGTCGCGGTTACGGCGGCAACGTGAATGCGCCGACAGCAGTCACTGATGTAAGCGATCCCGCAGTTTGCGGTGATGAGCCTGTGCTAATAGCCAAACGTACTGGTGCACCTATATGGATTGGTCGAAAGCGCGTAGCCGTTGCCCAGGACCTATTGCAGGCCAACCCAGAATGCGATGTGATCATCACCGATGATGGTTTGCAGCATTATCGCTTGAAGCGGGACATGGAGATTGCGGTGGTGGATGCCACACTTCATCTGCAGCGTGCCCGTATGCTTCCGGCAGGGCCTTTGCGTGAGCCAGTGAGCCGTCTAAAGGAAGTGGATGCGGTGGTGGTTAATGGCGGCGATACCCAGACTGACATCATCAGCATGCGTCTGTCTGGAGGGGTTTTTTATAATCTTGCTAATCCACAAATCACAGCCAAGCCAGCAGATTTTAAAAGGAAAAGTATCAAGGCGATGGCAGCAATTGGCAACCCGCAGCGATTCTTTGAGCATTTGCGCGAGATTGGCCTTACCTTTGCCAGTGTGAGTTTTGACGATCATCATCCCTTTTCTGCTCGAGATTTGGCAGAGATGGATTGTGATGTGTTAATCATGACAGAGAAAGATGCCGTAAAATGCAAACCATACGCGCAAGCGCATCACTGGGTCTTGCCGGTTGAGGCTGAACTCTCGCCGGGTTTGCTGGATAAGGTACTAAAGATTGTAAAGAAAGGCAGTCAACATCATGGATGAGAGTTTATTGAAGATACTGGTTTGTCCAGTCACCAAAGGACCGTTGATTTACGACAAGCTAAAGCAGGAACTCATTTCAAAGACGGCGCGTCTTGCTTATCCAATTCGTGATGGCATCCCAGTGATGCTGGAGGATGAGGCACGCCGTCTTGAAGAGCACGAATATTTGGATAAATAAACGTATGTTCAAAGTCGTCATTCCCGCAAGATATGCTAGCACAAGATTGCCGGGCAAGCCGCTACTGGATATCGCAGGCAAGCCCATGGTAGTGTGGGTAGCCGAACAAGCAATAAAAAGCCAGGCTGACCAAGTGGTGATAGCCACGGATTTCAGAAAGATCGCTGATGTTGCCGAAACGTTCGGCTATCAGGCTGTAATGACGCGTATCGACCATGTATCCGGCACCGACCGTATCGCAGAAGTAGCAGATAAGCTGGCTTGGCCGGATGACGCCATCGTGGTGAACGTGCAGGGGGACGAACCGCTGATAGATCCGAATCTCATTAACGAAGTTGCCCTGACGCTGGCGCACAACCGCGAGGCGGTGATGGCGACAGCTTGTCACCCCATCCACGACGAGGTATCGTTTTTAAACCCCAATATCGTCAAGGTGGTGATGGATACGCATGGTAATGCGCTGTACTTTAGCCGTGCGCCAATTCCATATCCGCGTGACGAAGCTCACAAGCAAAACATCACCGCGTATCGCCATATCGGCATCTATGCGTATCGTGTGGGCTTCCTGAAGCAATATGCCGATCTGGAAGCGACGGAACTGGAAAAGACCGAAAGCCTAGAACAGTTACGTGTGCTATATCACGGTTACAAAATTGCTGTGACTGTGACTGACAAAGCGCCGGCTAGCGGTGTGGATACCCAAGCGGATCTGGATTACGTGCGCAGTGTGATGCCGTCTTGTTGAGAATTCTCACGTAAAAAAGCGTCGCGCGCGTTCATTGTTAAAATCGCTGCCCTGAGAGACAGTCAGTATGCGGCTTGCAGGCCGGCAGCTTTGATAATGAAATGCTACTTATTTAAGCATTACGGAACATGAAATACACCGCGCCCAGAAGGCATATGCCAGCCCAAACAAAATCCTGCTTAAGCGGCTGGTGCATGTAAAAGATAGCGAACGGAATGAATACGCTCAAGGTAATCACTTCCTGTAACACCTTCAGTTGTCCAAGCGACAGCGCAGTGTAGCCGATGCGGTTAGCCGGCACTTGAAAAAGATATTCCAGTAAGGCAATTCCCCAGCTGGCTAATGCAGCGATAATCCAGGGTTTATTGTTCAGGTTCTTCAGGTGTGCGTACCATGCAAACGTCATAAAGACATTGGAAACGGTAAGCAGCAGAATAGTCTTGAAGATTGCGGGCATGCCTGTGGTAGGTAAGGCGGATTATTTCTTGCGGTTCCAGACCACTTCATCATTAAAGGCATAGGGATGGCATATGCTTGCTTCATAGGCTTCCACTTTCTGCATGTGCTTATACAAGGCATCAAAACTGGAGGCAGGTTTTTTGACGGTGAAGTATTTCCCATTCGAGCAGGCGACAAACAGCTTGGCAGGCGGTGCAGCTAAAAACTCCTGATAAGCCTTGCGGCCCGTCTCCGGATTTTTGGCGAGATAAGGGAGTGCGTCTACGTCGTTGAGGTCGATGACGTTTTTTTCTTCATCTTTCTTGCCTGAAGATGCTGCAGTGGTGACAGCTTCGGCTTTAACGCCAAGTGGCGGTGTACTGCCGTATTGTACGTTGCCACTCTTGTCTTTCCACTTATAGGTTTCCGCCGATGCGTTCAACGCAATTAAGAGCAACATCAAAGATAGTTTTCGCATGGCGGCCTCCTGTTTTTAGACGGCGTCTTCGCCGGTCTCTCCGGTTCGGATGCGAATGACTTGCTCGACCGCCGAGACGAAAATTTTACCATCGCCAATCTTGCCAGTGTGCGCAGCTTTAGTGATTGCCTCGATTGCTGCATCTACCATATTGTCTGCCAGTACCAATTCCAGTTTGATCTTTGGCAGGAAGTCCACGACATACTCAGCGCCGCGATAAAGCTCTGTATGGCCTTTCTGGCGGCCAAAGCCTTTGACTTCCGTGACTGTCAGTCCAGTAACGCCAATCTCGGATAGCGATTCACGTACTTCATCCAGTTTGAAAGGCTTAATGACGGCTTCGATTTTTTTCATTTAGTTTCCTCGTATCTGTCAGATGCTGCGTTTATTCTACTAGTTAAATTTTAACTTACAAGTAATAGGATATCGCCTGTCTTTGCCAAAACCGCGTTCGGTGATTCTTACCCCTATGGGAGCCTGGCGGCGCTTGTATTCGTTACGGTCGATCAGGTTGGTGACGCGGTTGACATCCTGCTCCTTGAACCCCAGTTTGATGATGGCCTGACGGCTCATGTCTTCCTCGACATAAGCCTGCATGATGGCGTCCAGGATATCATAGGGTGGCAGACTATCTTGATCAGTCTGGTTGGCGCGAAGTTCTGCGCTCGGTGCTCGGGTGATGATACGCTGAGGAATGATTCTGCCCAAGCTATTGCGGTATTCCGCCAGGCGGTAGACTAGCGTTTTTGGTACATCTTTGAGCAGGGAGAAACCGCCTGCCATGTCGCCATACAGCGTGCTGTAGCCAACAGCCATTTCCGATTTGTTGCCGGTCGTGAGCACGATACTGCCGAATTTGTTGGAGAGTGCCATCAGCAGCATACCGCGTATACGTGCCTGCAGATTCTCTTCGGTAGTGTCGAATGGCAGGTTGCCAAATTCCTGTGCCAACGCGTTGCGGAATTCTTCGAACAAGTTCTTGATAGGGATCTTGCTGTATTTGACATTGACAAGATTCGCCATTTCTACAGCATCATCTACACTCATGCTGGATGTGAATTCAGAGGACATCAGCACCACTTTTACGCGCTCTGCACTCAGCGCATCCACAGCGATGGCGAGTGTCAGCGCAGAATCGATTCCGCCCGAAAGTCCGAGTACAACGCCTGGAAAGCCATTCTTGTTCACGTAATCGGCCAGTCCAAGCTTGAGCGCTTCATACACGGCTTCTTCCAGACTGGTTTTAGGCGCAATGATTGCAGGGAGTGGATCGCCATTCGCAATCTCGACAAACTCAAGTGTTTCGGTAAACGATGGTAATTGCTGCGTCACTCTACCTTGGCTGTTGAGAACGAAGGATGCGCCATCGAAGACAAGTTCATCCTGGCCGCCAATCATGTTGGCATAGATGGCCGGCAAGCTGGTCTCTTTGACGCGGCTGGCAATTACTTCGTAGCGTGTTTCGAGCTTGTCCATATGGTAGGGCGAAGCGTTAAGCGTGAGCAGGAATTCTGCGTCGGCCTGTTTGGCTTTGAGGGCAGGGCCTGGTTCCCATCCATCAGCACAAATCAGGATGCCGAATCTGACGCCGCCGTGTGTCCAGACCAGAGGCATTTCGCCTGCTTCGAAATAGCGTTCTTCATCGAAGACGCTGTAGTTTGGCAGGATCTGTTTATGATATGTCGCTTGGACTTTACCATTCTCAATGACGGAAGCGGCGTTGTACAGCTTGCCGTCTTGCCGGTGCGGATGGCCGATAATGAGCGTTATATTACTTATTTGCGCTGCAAGCTGCGCCAGGCCTTGGTCACAGGCATGATTAAAATCCTCGCGAAATAGTAGGTCTTCTGGAGGATAGCCACAAAGTGCCAGTTCTGGCGCAATTAGCAGGGTGGCGCCTGCGTTTTTGGCCTGTTGTGCATATTGCAAGATCTTTTCAATATTTGCGCGCACATCGCCTACGATGCAGTTGATTTGCGCTATCGCAATTCTGATAGGTTTAATATTTTCCACCGGCGTCTTTGATGAGTCTTACGATTCCAGGATCACCTTTTTTCAAGGCGTATACGTAGGCAGTCAAGCCGTACTTATCTCTCGCCTTGACGTTAGCATGGTTCGCAAGTAGCAGCTTTACCATGTCGGCTGAGCCGTTGTTCACAGCTAGCTGCAGTAAGGGCGTTCCTTCAGAGTCTTCATGATCGACATCGGCACCATACTTCAACAGAACTTTGGCGGTTTCAATCTGGTTTTTCTTCACTGCCCAAGTTAATGCGGTCCAGCGGGACTGATCCTGCGCATCCACTGTTGCTCCTTTCTCTAGCAACATCAGCACGGCTTGGGCGTGACCTTCACGGGCAGCATACATTAACGGGTATGTTCCTAAGCGGTCATGTGCATCTGCTTTCGCACCACTACTCAGCAAGCGTTCTAGGGTGGGTAGATCACCACTCTTGGCTGCGTACATCAGGGGTGTTTTGCCATCATCCGTCTTCGCGTTCGCATCCGTGCCTTTTTCCAGCATCAATCCGACAATCTCGCTGTAGCCGTTAGTGGAAGCAATGCCGAAAGCACTCCAGCCGCTGTTGTCACGGATTTTTGGGTCTGCACCATGATTTAGCAGGACTTTCACTGTCTCGACATGGTTTTTCTTGGTCGCGAACATCAACGGTGTCCAGCCGCCATTGTCCTTAGCGTTCACGTCTGCACCTTTGCTGATAAGTGCTTCTGCCACTTCCGCGTGATTCTTGCGGGCTGCGTACATCAATGCTGTTATGCCATTCTGGTCTTTCGTGTCAGGGTTCACGCCACTCTCCAGCATGGCTTTCACAGTATTGATGTCGCCTTTAGATGAAGCGGTCAACAGATATTCGATATCCGCAGCCAGAGTCAACATGCTAAACAGCATACCAATCAGTAAAAATGCTAGCTTTTTCGAAGTCTTCATTTCGCCTGTATCGCTGCCATAACAGCTTCACCTAGCGTAGCGGGAGAGTTTGCCACAATCACGCCAGCACGTTCTAAAGCAGCAATCTTGTCTGATGCTTTTCCAGAACCACCGGAAATGATTGCCCCTGCATGCCCCATGCGTTTGCCTTTTGGTGCAGTCAGGCCGGCAATGTAACCTGCGACTGGCTTGCTTACATGCGACTTGATGTACTCGGCTGCTGCTTCTTCGTCGCTGCCGCCAATCTCACCTACCATGATGATGGCTTCTGTTTCTGGATCATCCTCGAACATTTCCAGACATTCAATAAAATTCAGGCCTTTGATCGGGTCACCGCCAATACCGATACACGTGCTTTGACCAAGCCCAAGAGCAGTGGTTTGATGCACAGCCTCGTAAGTCAGTGTGCCGGAGCGTGAAACCACGCCTACCTTGCCGCGTTTGTGGATACTTCCAGGCATGATGCCAATCTTGCATTCGTCTGGAGTGATGATGCCGGGGCAATTCGGGCCAATGAGCTTACTGCCATTGGCGCGAAGCGCAGCTTTTACATTGAGCATATCTAAAACAGGAATACCTTCGGTAATGCAGACAATGATGGCGATACCCGCGTCTGCTGCCTCAAGAATGGAATCCGCTGCAAATGCTGGAGGCACGTAAATCACGCTCGCGTTCGCCTGCGTGTCACGTACTGCATCACGCACCGTGTTGAATACGGGCAAGTTCAAATGGTTCTGCCCACCTTTCCCTGGGGTCACCCCGCCGACCATTTTGGTGCCGTAAGCCAACGCTTGTTCGGAGTGGAACGTCCCTTGTTTACCAGTAAAGCCCTGGCAAACTACACGGGTGTTTTTGTCAACCAGTACGCTCATGCTACCGCCTTTACTGCCTGCTTCGCAGCGTCTGTCAGGTTTTCTGCTGAGATGATGTTCAATTCACTTTCACGCAACATTTGTTTCCCTAAATCAACGTTTGTGCCCTCTAAACGCACGACTACCGGAATCGTCATACCGACTTCCTTCACTGCTGCGATAATTCCAGCCGCGATAATGTCGCAGCGCATGATGCCGCCAAAGATGTTGACCAGTATGGCTTTAACATTAGCGTCAGCCAGAATGATCTTGAATGCCTTACTGACGGTTTCGGCAGTCGCACCGCCACCGACGTCCAGGAAGTTGGCCGGCTCGCCACCATGCAGCTTGATCAAGTCCATCGTAGCCATCGCCAACCCAGCACCATTCACCATGCAGCCGATGTTGCCATTGAGTGCGATGTAGTTGATGCCAGCCTCATGCGCAGCAGCCTCTTTAGCATCCTCCTGACTCATATCACGCTGTTCGGCCAAGGCTTTTTGACGGTATAACGCATTGTCATCAACGCTCATTTTGCAGTCGAGTGCGACCAGTTTCCCATCGGCAGTGACAATAAGCGGGTTGATTTCCAGCAGGCTTAAGTCATTGTCTTTGAATAGTTTGTATAAGCCTTTGAGCAGTTTTGTGAAAGTAGCGATTTGGTCGCCACTTAAATCGAGACGGAAAGCAATATTACGTGCCTGGAAATCTACTAATCCATTAAGCGGGTCACATACTTCCTGCAGGATTTGCTCAGGGTGTTTTGCAGCAATTTCCTCGATATCCATGCCCCCGGCTGCTGAAGCAATAACTACTATACGCTCGAGGCTGCGATCTACCAGCATGGAAAGATATAGCTCTCGGGAAATCGGTAATGTCTGCTCAATAAGCACCTGGTTTACCGGTTGACCATCAGGAGCGTTCTGATAGGTCACCAGTTTTTTGCCTAACAACTGATTAGCAACTTCGACGGTTTCCTGTGCCGATTTTACAAGTTTGACACCGCCGGACTTGCCTCGGCCACCGGCATGAATTTGTGCTTTTACCACCCATCCTTCGGATGGGATACTGCTGATTGCATTCTGGACGGATTCCACTGAGTCTGCAGTCATGCCCAATGGGGTAGGCAGGCCATATTGTTGTAATAAGGCTTTGGCTTGATATTCGTGAAGATTCATTTGAGATATTAGTTTTTGATAAGCATCTATTTTCGCGCAAAAGCGATTTGGATGCCAGTGAAACCCTAGTCAGTTTCATAAAACTATCTTGAATGGCACTTACTGTGGTTGTTTGTGCACTAGTCCTCGCACTAAGCGGAAATCTTAGCTGATATAATTGATAACTTTACTAACAAATAGGCTAGCAAATCATAGGAACTCATCATAATGCTAGTGCATTTGCATTCAATATCTCTTGCATGGTCATTTCCCCCCATATTTGCAATCCATCATGACTAGATCATTAAAAGAACGAGTATTCAACTCCGGTATGTGGGTTGTTGGGAGTTATGGCATACAACAACTATTGCGATTTGGCTCGAATCTTATTCTTACTCGGTTGTTGTTTCCCGAGGCCTTCGGCTTGATGGCAATCGTGCAAACCATTATCTTGGGTATCAACCTGTTGTCTGATTTGGGAATAAATACAAGCATCATTCAACACAAGAGAGGTGGAGACGAGGATTTCCTGAACACGGCATGGACGTTACAGATAGCGCGAGGTGTTCTGTTGTTTCTAGTCGCCTTGTTGGCGTCGGATTTTTTTGCTGATTTCTATCATCAGCCGATGCTTGCGCAACTTTTGCCAGTGGTCGCGTTTGGCATGCTGATTCAAAGTTTTCGTTCAACCAAAATGATCTTAGCAAACCGCACACTCAACATGAAGCGGAATGTTCTCATCGATTTATTTTCCTACTCGATTGGTGTGGTCGTTACAGTATTGGTTGCATGGTATTTCCGCTCCGTTTGGGCGCTTGTGGTGGGTAATTTGTTCAATGCAGTCATCGCTGTCTGGGCTAGCCACCAGATGCTCCCGGGTCAGCACAACCGTATAGCGTGGCATCACGCTTCTTTCCAAGAGATTTTTGGTCTAGGTAAATGGTTTTTCTTGAGTTCAGTGCTGACATTCTTTTCGGGGGAAGGCAACCGATTGATCGTTGGTAAACTGCTAGACATACGTTCGTTAGGATTTTACACATTGGCAACCATGCTTGCAGGAGTGTTTGGGCAATTGATCTCACTAATTGTCAGTAAGATTCTATTGCCAGCATATTCCGAAGTTGTCCGACAGCATCCGGAGCGACTACATTCAGTACTCACCAGAACGAGAATATACATAGTGGCTCCGGGATATTTAGTTGCTATTTTTCTGGCAATCTATGGACAGGAAGTGATTGATTTTATTTATGATGATAGGTATTCGTCTGCCGGTAAAATGTTGATGCTGGTATCAATCGGCATGTTCCCGAATATAATCAATGGCTCATATCAGGGGGTTTTAACCGCCAAGGGTAAAGTAAAGGCAAACACCATATTGCAAGCGATAACTATCGTATTGCAAATTACACTGATGTATTTTGGGCACCATTATTATGGTGAATTGGGTGTGGTGGCATCTTTTGCAGCAGCAAACTGGCTGTTAGCTATCCCGTTTGCAATTACTTATTATCATGCGGGTTGCTGGCAGCCTCGCATGGACATTCCTTTTTTAGTGGGCGCACTGGTTTTCGTGCTATATCGCGCTTCAATTTTGTTAGGTTAGATTTATGCGTTTAGTCGTTCAAGGAAGCGCCATTAAATTGGTGCATTTGCAGCACATACATGGTCTGTTGGGGGTGAACACCCAATTCGTCCAGGTGGCAGAACATGCTTATTATTTACCGTTAAAAACGAACGAAGTCGATGTGGTGAAGGATTTTTGCATAGAGCAGAAAATTGACTGTGCATTGGTACCACCTGACCACCGCATAAGCAAATTCGGACTTGCTGTGATGGATATGGATTCGACGCTGATCAGCATCGAATGTATTGACGAGATTGCAGATATGATTGGTATCAAGTCAGAAGTTGCCGAGATTACTGAAGCTGCAATGCGCGGTGAACTGGATTTTGCAGCTAGCTTGCGCAAGCGAGTTTCCTTGCTGAAGGGTTTACCGGAAGCAGCTTTATTTCAGGTAATTCGGGAACGTTTGAAGCTCAACCCTGGCGCACGCGAATGGATTGCTACTTGCAAGGAAAATAATATCAAGACGATGGTAGTTTCCGGTGGATTTACTCAGTTTGCCAATCATGTCAAAGAGTTGCTCGGGCTTGATTTCGCAGTTTCCAATACGCTAGAGATAGCGGATGGGAAGCTTACAGGTAATATTCTTGGCGATATTGTGGATGCTGATCGCAAAGCACAGGAATTGCTAAAATTGCGCGACATACTGGAACTTAAACCCGGGCAAACGATTGCGATTGGTGATGGAGCAAATGACTTGAAAATGATGGGTGTTGCTGGGGTGGGTGTGGCTTATCATGCCAAGGCAGTCGTGCAAAGTCAGGCAACATATGCTCTAAATTATTCCGGTTTGGATGGCATAGCAAATCTACTAACCATTTAACACCCATGGCTTGAACTAATGAAGTTAGCTGGCATTGGTTTGATGCTAATCAATCATGTGCTTATTGATAGGTGTAATATGAAAATCTAAAGTCAAGAAGCAGGAAGGTAAGCCTTATGGAAGATTTGTCGGTAAAGTCAGAGCAGTCAGTTTCAACCACAAACAAGCAAAAAATGCGGGCACGCAAGGTGCGGCAAGGTGATTTGGCGCCCAAACTTACTTCAAGCGCGATAGAGCAATATGTGGTGACGCAGGCCGATGCTGGTGCTAAGGAGTTTCAGGCAACGGCAATTCAAGACATAGCGGAACAACTTAAAGGCTTGCCTGCAACCGAAATCGCTAAGACATTAGAGGCAATTGTCGAAGGCACTTCGCCGGATGATGCTGAGATTTTGAGAAAAGCGCTATTAGAGCGACCGATGCCTATGGTCAAGAAAAAAGATAACCCGGATGACGAGTTGTCTGAAGATTGGCGTGAAGGTGGTTACCCATATAAAAACCTGATGCTACGCAAGAATTATGAAAAGCAAAAATATGCGTTGCAGGTGGAGTTGCTCAAGCTACAGGCTTGGGTTAAAGAGACTGGCCAGCGTGTCGTCATTCTTTTTGAAGGGCGTGATGCGGCAGGTAAGGGCGGTACTATCAAACGAATGATGGAACATCTTAATCCACGTGGTGCTCGTGTCGTGGCATTAGAAAAACCTACTGAACTAGAGCGATCGCAATGGTACTTCCAACGGTACATTCAACACTTACCTAGCGCGGGGGAGATCGTATTGTTTGACCGTTCTTGGTATAACCGTGCTGGAGTAGAGAGGGTCATGGGATTTTGTACCAACGACGAGTATAACGAGTTCATGAGGCAAGCGCCGGAATTTGAGCGCAACCTGATACGTAGTGGTATCCATGTCATCAAGTTCTGGTTTTCTGTCAGCCGGAAAGAACAGCGAAGGCGTTTCAAGGAACGGCAAGTGCATCCGCTGAAACAGTGGAAACTGAGTCCGATTGATTTGGCATCTTTAGATAAATGGGATGAATATACCAAAGCCAAGGAAGCCATGTTTTTCTACACAGATACGGCGGATGTACCGTGGACAGTGATTAAGTCGGATTGCAAAAAACGGGCACGCTTGAATGCGATGCGGTACATTTTGCATAAACTACCATATGCGAAAAAAGACTTAAGTCATATAGGGGCGCTGGATCCATTGATTGTTGGACGTGCGCATGTCGTGTATGAGCAAGGCGAAAAAGAAAGCCCGATTCTTTAATTAACTTAAATCCATCTGTACGAGTTCCGCTTCGCTGAACCCCGCTTTGCGTCTTGCTTCAAGGTTAAATGGTGCACGCAGGACGGGTGCATTGTATTGTTTGGCAAGTTGACGATAGGTTGTTATTGGTTCTAAACCGCGCTTTGTACAAAGCCAGTTAAACCAGCGGTTGCCGATTGCGACATGACCAATCTCGTCACGAAGAATAATATCTAAAATATGGGCTGCACGAGTATCTCCTGCCTGCGCCAACTTGTTACGGAGTTGAGGACTGGCATCCAACCCGCGTGCTTCGAGCGTGCGTGGAATCAGTGCCATACGTGCCAGCACATCATTCGCAGTTTTTTCTGCCATTTTCCACAAGCCGTTATGTCCACTAAAATCACCGTACTGATATCCGATTGTGTTTAAATGCGTTTCCAGTAGCCGGAAATGATAGGCCTCTTCGCAAGCGACTTTCAACCAGTCTTTGTAGTAGTCTTTTGGCATGGCGTTGAAACGCCAGATAGCATCCAGTGCCAGGTTGATGGCATTGAATTCAATGTGAGCAAGAGCATGAATCAAGGCTGCACGACCCTGTGGGGTTCTCATCGAACGCTTTTCGACTTGCTTGGGCGGTACAAGAAGTGGCTTGGGTGGGCGCCCTGGAATGGTTTTGCTGTTGTTTGGCATCACATTTGGATAGATATCGAAATCCGTTGACTGCAAAGCCAAAACGCCGTTGGTTTTGACAACGGCGTCGGATTCAATAAACCAAAGCAGGGCGCTTTGGCGTAACTCTAGTTGTTTATTCAATACTGATAAAATCTAGTTCGCCGGCTTTCATATCCGGTACCATGATAAATGTCTTGTCTTGACTGATCGCGATGTCAGCAGCGGATTTGTATCCACTTTTTAAAAGTCGGGCTTTGCCTGCGGCTAATTGAAACACGTTGCCATTTTGCCAGTCACTGACATAAATCCTGCAGGATTTTCCTTTCAAAATGCCGTCGCCGCCGCCAAAGCCTTCAGCTATTTTGCTGATAGCGCCAGTGCTTAAGTTGAGTCGGTAGAGGATTCCGCTCGCGAAATCTACTTCCAGCAGATTGTTGCGGCCCTCGAACAGTAAGCCATTCGGAGCGAGCACATCAGGATTTTTACTATCAATGATAGTTGTAACTGTACCGTCTTTTGCGATTTTAAAAATCGCTCCGCCGGCCTTCAAGTCACCACTATCACTGACGTAAAGATTACCCATTCTGTCAGCCTCCAGATCATTCAGGAATTTTGGAGGAACTGGGAAGGCCGATGAGTCGGTGAAGATACGCCATGTACCGTCTAAATTGACTTCTAATACCTGAGTTTTGTCAGCCACATAGAGTTTGTTTCCAATGATGGCTAAACCTTTGGGATCGTTCATACCTTTGGCAAAGACTGTCACATTGCCATACTTGTCTATTTTGCTGATCTGCCCATCGCCATCACCATTAAACTCGCCAATTTCGGATACATAGATGGTGCCATCTTTTGCCTGAATAACTGACTCTGGCATCTTTAACCCGGTGATTTTTGACGGGAACTCGCTACCTTTGGCTGTAGCGAGAGCAGGTACAATGCAAAGAAGAAAAAGCAGTTTTCTCATGGAGTTTTCCTAATCAGTAATAAAATTTCGCTAATGGCCAATTATACATACCATTACAGAAAGATTGAAGATCCCTTATTGGGAGTCCTTTCAAGGAGGCTAGGAACGTCTTGTCGGTTTCTAACTCTTTTATGATTTTTTGGATGGCTTTCAAGTAAGCCTTTTCCATATGAACTTCCGGCGTTAAAGCTAAATCACCTTCCTGCTGTGCTTGTTTCTTTATCGTAATAACTGGGTTTGGTCCTTGATTAGCATAAACACGTACGATAAGTTCTGCGTGGAAATTGCGCATTTGAGGATTGTAGAACATGTGTGGTTCTAACAGCAGCAATACATTTGCATCACCATTACAATCATCAAGCATGTTGAAATTCTTTTTAAGGGATTCCCTAGAGATTTTCTCAGCCATAGGGCCTTTCATGTGCCAAAAATCCAGATAAGGATGCAATAACCGCACTGGGTGTTCGTAATGAAATCTGGATATATGTAGCGCAATCTTGCCTTCAGGAGGCTGAGCAAAAGCATTTGACGTTAATATTAGACCTATTAAAAATGTAATGAGACTTTTTAGCATCGCAATTTCAACCTAGTTTAAATTCCTATAAGTGATACGGTAAATGTATCCTGACCTATCATCAGATACATATAGTGCCCCATCTTTTCCTACTATTACATCCACAGGGCGTCCCCAAGCTTCATTCCTTTCAAGCCAACCGGTAGCGAAATCAATAACATCCACGGGTTGACCATCCTTGAATTTTACGCGCACAAGCTTATACCCGCTAGGCTCTTTTCTGTTCCATGAGCCATGTAGCGCCACTATTGCATCGTTTTTATATTCGTCAGGAAAATGGCTTTTATCCAGGAAGGTGATACCAATCGGCGTGGAGTGCGAAGTGAAGGTTGTGGCTGGCTGCGTGGCGCCTTTGCAGAAATCTGCTTCCCCGACAAAATTCGGATCCTCAGTCATGGCGTTGGTTTTTGGGTTCGCCCAGCAATATGGCCAACCGTAATGTTTGCCGGGCTCTATCTTGTTCAAGTGCTCTGGCGGGATATCATCGTTAACCTTGCCGCCTTTCTTGTCAGAACGCATATCCGCGCCATTGTTGGTGGCATACATGCTGCCAGTTTGAGGATGCCATGCAAAGCCTTGGCTGTTGCGCAAACCTTGCGCCCATATTGGGCTTTGCGCATGCCTGCCAACCGTTTTCAAAGCACCTGCAGCCTTTCCTTCGGATGTGTAACGCAGGATAGTAGCTCGCGTTGGATCAGACTCCACGCATACGTTGCAACTGGAACCGACATTCAGATACAAGAAATTATCCGGGCTAACTTTGATGGTTTTGAGCGTATGGCCGCCGGTTGGCAAGTTGCCTATGAAGGGCTGTGGTGTAAACCAAACGCCGTTTCTTTGCGTGAGTTTGACGACGCCATCTTCGTTTGCCACCAGCAAATCTTCGCCGACAAAAGCCAGTCCATTAGGTGCCTTGAACTTGTCCGAGATTAGAATAGGCGCCTCGGAAACCCCGTCCTTATTGGCATCAGGCAGCATGATGACCTGGTTGCTTCTTCCAGTAGTGACATATAGGTTGCCATTTTTATCAAAGGTCATCATGCGCGGGCCGGAAAAATATTCCGCGCCACCGCCTTCCAATTTGGCAAAGATGTTCACAGCAAATCCCGTAGGCAGTTTCAACGGCAGGTTTGCCGGTGGTGCAGATACATCGGCTGCGTTGGCGCAGCCGACATTGGGAATGCTGCAGATGCCTAGCGTGAGCAGGGCGCTAAGTTTGGCAATTATCGCATCGAACATATCATTTAAGTTAAGATGTCTGACCAGATATTAGTTGCCCAAGTGTTGGCAAAGGTTCCTTCCTCTACGCTTGGCTTGGTCGACACGCCACCGCCCTCTGCAGGTACCATGATCTTGGTGTTGGGGTTGTACCGATAGACATGTGCGACATGCATGGCTTGTTTCGCATCTACGAAGCTGTAGCAAGTATTAGCGAACACTGGTGATGGATCCGGAGTCCGATGATGCATGAGCTCCACAATCGCACTGGCGCAGACTTTGGCCTGATTTGTCGCCATGTGTGCAGATTTTGGCAAGCCGCTGTCAATCGCATCACCGATCACATGTACATTAGGCGCAACTTTGGATTCGTATGTGAGGAAATCAACTTCGCACCAACGGTTTTCTACATTATCGACTTTTGCAAGCTGGGCGGGCCTGCCAGCGCGTTGGGGTGGTATGACATTCAGCACGTCTGCTTTTACTTGTTCAAACTCAGTCGTGATTGTCTTGTTTGCTATATCTACGCTCACAGGTGCGTTGTTGGGCCGGTAATCCACTATGCCGGCATAAGTTTCGTTAAAGACTTTATTGAATAAACCTTTTTTGGAAATGATTTCCGGATTCGCGTCCAGCACAATGATTTTGCTTTTAGGCTTATGCGTTTTAAAGTAGCTAGCTACTTGGCAAATCCGCTCATACGGGCCGGGTGGGCAGCGATAAGGTGCTTTGGGGATGCTGATGGCAAATATGCCGCCATCCGGCATGGCCTCCAGTTGTTTGCGCAAGTTTACGGTTTGCCAGCCGGCTTTCCAGGCATGGGGGATGGACTTTTGTACATCTGCAGAAGCCAGGTTGGGCATACTGATATAATCGAAGTCTATGCCAGGCGCAATGACCAGACGATCATAACCAACTTCTCCTCGCCGCATATTTACAGTCTTGTTGCTGTGGTCGATAGTGACGACCTCATCATAGACGAAGCGGATGCCGTGATTTTTCTCGGTTAAATCGTATCCAAAAGTCAAATCATTGATGGTTTTGCTGCCGCCGAGTACCAAATTACTCAATGGGCAGGATACAAATTGACGGTTTCTTTCGATAAGTACGACCTCGATGCTGCCTGCACTCCACATACGGATATATTTTGCTGCAGCCAGGCCTGCATAACCACCGCCAATCACCACTACGCGTCCTGCACTGGCTTTGCTGTGGTGCATGGTGGCACAGGCAGAAAGTAGCGCAGGAGACAGTCCAAGACCTAGGCTGGTTTTTATCCATTGACGGCGGTGGATATTGAAATCAGTCATGATTAGCCTCCAGCGCTTGATGTTGTAACTTCGATGATGCTTGCGGTTTTTGTTCTGTAAAAAATGCGGCCAGCATAGCTATTTCATCCACACTTAATCCCTTGGCATGGTGATGCATCACGGTCGATTTGCGCTCGCCACTGATAAACGCGTTGATTTGCTTGATGAAGTGGTCTTTGTCCATTCCCGCCAATGTGGCCTTGCTCGATGGCGCTTTGTTGTCTGGGTGAGTCGTGTTGCCATTGGTGCCATGGCAAGCAGCGCAGGAAGCGGCGAGACTGCGGATATGCAAATTTTCAGTTACAGCAAGCTCGTTGGCCTGGTTTGGTAACGGTGTTGTCAATAGCAAGAAAACTAATATGCGTTGAATATGGTTCATCATCAGCGTACCCTCGTGGCTTATTGTAATTTGAAATGATATGCAGATTTTAAACAGACAATAAAAAAGGTGTGTGACTTGCATCACACACCTTAGATATTAACTTTCTAGCCGACTTAGAAACATTCGCCCTCGCAACCTTCCTCTTTAACGCCCAGGCTGGTCAGCAACTCCACCATTTTAGTGTTGCCTTCATCCTTGACGACGCGAATCAAGGAGACTCCACCTTTCATTTTTATGTTGATATCGGCACCTTGTGCTGCCAGGTATTTCACGATTTCATCAGAACCATTGAATGCAGCCAGATGGAAAGCTGTCATTTTACTAACAGGGTGAACATAGTTTTTGTCTGCGCCTTTTTCAACCAGATATTTCACAACTGCTACCTGATTATGGTTAGTCGCCATTTGCAGAGGCTGCCATGCATAGAAGGTGTAGCTTAATAACGAAGGGTCTTTGTCGATATAACGTTTGACCACGTCCAGTTTGCCATCCGTTAAAGCACCAGACAACTCCATGTACTCGTCATCGTTCAATGTGCCAGCTTGGCTGGTGATTGCGAAAAGCAAAGTGAATGCAAATAATACTGCTTTGAAAAATTTCATGTTACTTGGTCTCCTAATACCGATTTTAATTAAGCTAATGTCATTACCCTATAAATTTTCTTGCATTGCGGAACATGCGCATCCACGGCGCGTCCTCTTTCCAGCCATCTGGACGCCAGCTGTACTGAGCTGCCCTGAACACCCGCTCAGGATGCGGCATCATAATACTAAAACGTCCGTCTGTGCTAGTCAGTCCGGTAATCCCTTGTGGAGAACCATTTGGGTTAAACGGGTAGATTTCCGTTGGCGTTGACGCATGATCGATAAAGCGCATGGTCACCAATTTTTGTTCCAGCGATTGAATGACAGCGCCCGCGTCAGAAAATTCCGCAAAACCTTCTCCATGCGCAACGGCAATCGGCATGCGGCTTCCAGCCATGCCGTTAAAGAACAGCGAAGGTGACTCCAGCACTTCCACCATCGCAAAGCGCGCTTCGAACTGTTCGGACCTGTTCCGAACGAAATGCGGCCAATGCGCGGTACCGGGAATGATGCTGTGCAGGTTGCTCATCATCTGGCAGCCGTTGCATACCCCAAGCGCAAAGGTGTTTGAACGGTTAAAGAATGCGCTGAATTCGTCGCGAGCACGCGTATTGAAGAGGATGGATTTAGCCCACCCTTCGCCCGCGCCTAGGACATCACCATAACTAAAGCCGCCACAAGCAACCAGGCCGGCAAAGTCTTTCAGCGATACGCGGCCGGAGATGATGTCGCTCATATGAACGTCCACGCTGGCAAAGCCTGCGCGGTCGAAAGCTGCCGCCATTTCCACCTGGCCGTTGACACCTTGCTCACGCAGGATAGCCATGCGCGGGCGATTCAGGTTCAGGAAGGGCGCTGCGACATCTTCATTGATGTCGAACGTCGTGTGGACGTGCATGCCGGCATCTTGCGCATCCAGGATACGGTCGTATTCCTGCTGGGCACAAGCTGGGTTGTCGCGCAGGCTTTGCATCTTGTAAGTGGTCTCCGACCAAGCGCGGTGCAGGTCGATACGTGACTCGCTCAACACTGGCTGGCCGTTCACGGCAATGCGAATTTGGTTGTCTGCCGTGACTTTGCCGATGATCTGTGCGCTGCCGTTGAGTTGTGCATTCAAGTTCGCCAGAATCGCTTCCGCCTCGCTCGCCCGTACTTGCAGTACTGCACCCAGTTCCTCGTTGAACAGTACAGAAGCGGCATCGCCAGAAGCCGCATTCAGATTGGCTTCCAGGCCTGCTCTTCCGGCAAACGCCATCTCTGCCAGCGTCACGAACAAGCCGCCGTCACTTCGATCATGATACGCCAGCAGTTTGTTGTCAGCGTTCAGTTGCTGGACAGCGGCGAAGAATTGCTTGAGCTGCTGCGGATTGTCCACATCCGGCGCGCTGTCGCCCAATTGACTATAAACCTGTGCCAGGCTGGAGCCGCCCATGCGCTGTTTGCGATTGCCCAGGTCGATCAGGATCAGGTGCGTGTCACCCAAGTCAGTGCGCAGCTGCGGCGTCAGGGTCTTGCGTGCATCCGGCGTGTTGGCGAATGCCGTCACGACTAACGAGATAGGCGCGGTGACGGCTTTGTCCTTGCCGTTCTCGTTCCAGACGGTCTTCATCGACATCGAATCTTTGCCCACCGGAATGCTGATTCCAAGCTGCGGGCACAATTCCATGCCCACCGCTTTTACCGTGGCGAACAGGGCGGCATCCTCGCCGGGGTGCCCGGCTGGCGCCATCCAGTTGGCGGAAAGTTTCAGGTTTTCAATGTTATCGATTTGTGCAGCCGCGATATTGGTGATGGCTTCGCCAATCGCCATGCGGCCGCTGGCTGGAGCGTCAATCAAAGCGAGCGGGGCTTTTTCGCCAATCGCAAACGTTTCGCCGACATTGGTCTGGAAACCCGCCAAGGTCACCGCAACATCGCTGACAGGCACTTGCCACGGGCCAACCATCTGGTCGCGTGCGATCAGGCCGGTCACCGTACGGTCGCCGATGGTGATCAGGAAGGTCTTGTCGGCAACGCCGGGCAAGCGCAGCACGCGGTAAGCGGCTTCTTTCACGTCGATGCTGGCTGTGTCGAATGCACTTAGCTTGGGCTTGAGCGATTTCACATCACGCGTCATCTTGGGCGGTTTACCCAGCAAGACTGACAAGTCCATATCCACGGGTTTGTTGCCAAAATGACTGTCAGCGACCGTCAAATGGCGTTCTTCCGTGGCATAGCCCACCACGGCGAACGGGCAGCGTTCACGTGCGCAGATTTCCTCAAAGCGCGGCAAATCCTCTTTGGCGACAGCCATCACGTAACGTTCCTGCGCTTCGTTGCTCCACAGTTCCTTGGGCGACATGCCAGGCTCTTCGTTATGCACATTGCGCAATTCGAACAAGGCGCCCACTTTTGCATCGTTCACCAGCTCCGGGAATGCATTGGAAATGCCGCCCGCGCCCACGTCATGGATGCTCAGGATCGGATTCTTGTCGCCTAGTTGCCAGCAGCGGTCAATCACTTCCTGCGCGCGGCGCTGCAGTTCCGGGTTGCCGCGTTGCACGGAGTCGAAGTCCAGATTCTCGGTGTTGGCGCCGGTATCCATGCTGGAAGCCGCGCCGCCGCCCAGGCCGATCAACATCGCCGGGCCGCCCAGCTGAATCAAGGCCGAGCCTGGCGGAATCGGGTTCTTTTTGGAGTGGTCTGCGGCAATATTGCCCACGCCGCCCGCCAGCATGATGGGCTTGTGGTAGCCACGTACCTCGTTATTGTTTTCCAGCTCGAACGTGCGGAAATAGCCGGCGATGTTCGGGCGGCCAAACTCGTTGTTGTAGGCCGCGCCACCCAGCGGGCCGTCAATCATGATCTGCAACGGCGATGCGATGCGCCCTGGCTTGCCGTAAGGTTTTTCCCACGGTTGAGAGAACCCCGGAATGTTTAGGTTGGAGACCGAGAAACCGGTCAGTCCTGCTTTTGGCTTGGAGCCGCTGCCAGTCGCGCCTTCGTCACGAATCTCGCCGCCTGCGCCTGTCGCCGCGCCGGCAAATGGCGAAATGGCGGTGGGGTGGTTATGCGTCTCCACCTTCATCAGGTAATGCATTTCCTGCGGGTTAAAGCCGTATTCGCCCTTGTCGTTCGGGAAGAAGCGCTGCGTCTGCTGGCCTTTGACGATGGAAGCATTGTCCGCATACGCCACCACCGTACTGCCGGGGTTGAGCTTGTGCGTGTTGCGTATCATGCCAAACAGCGAAATCTCCTGCTGCACGCCGTCAATCACCCAATCCGCATTGAAAATCTTGTGGCGGCAATGTTCCGAGTTGGCCTGCGCGAACATCATCAGCTCGACATCGGTGGGGTTGCGGCCCATCTGGCTGAAGTTGTCGAACAGGTAATCCACCTCATCAGGCGACAGCGCCAGCCCCATCTCGCTATTGGCGGCCAGCAACGCGGCCTTGCCGCCTTGCAGAATATCCACCGTGCTCAAGGGCTTCGGGTCGGCATCGTGGTAGAGTTTTTCCGCATCCTGCAGATGCCCCAGCACGGCTTCCGTCATGCGGTCGTGAATCAAGGGCAGCAAGGCTTTTTTCTCTTCTGCGCTAAGCGGCGCGCCGTTAGCGGTTTTCACATAATAGGCAATGCCGCGCTCCAGGCGCAGCATGTGTTCCAGCCCGCAGTTCCTGGCGATGTCCGTCGCGCGGGATGCCCAAGGAGAGATCGTGCCAATGCGCGGCGTCACCAGAAACAGCTCGCCCTGCTGGTCGTGCGTACTGTCTTTAGGTCCGTAAGTCAGTATTTGCGCCAGCTTGGCTTGTTCGTCCGCGGTAAATGCGCTGTGGCTAAAGGCAAAATGCACGAATTCCGTACTGATGCTTTGTATGCCGGGGGCGCTGGCACGCAGGGAATCCATGATCTTGGACAAGCGGAACGGGGACAAAGCAACGCTGCCACGCAGCGACAACATGTGAACGGTGGACATATCGAAACTTAACGGGATGGAGGCAAAATTTTAAAGCGACATTTTACCAGAAGCAGGTAATCGGCGGGTGTCTGCCGTGCTGAAATGCAAGGGTTTTTACGCGTACGCATTCATTATACACAGCATTGCTCGGGAACCCGCATCGAGATTGGCTTCTAGGGCAGGTGTTTTGGCAATGAACGCGCGCGTATGAGGAACCTAACGTTTGACATAAGGGGCGCGCTCTAGCGCGTCCCGCTTGATGGATAAGTTAGGTTTCACTTTAGATGATGCCCTTTGTTTGCATCCAATTCATTACATTGCTGAATGTCGCAGGTTTCGGAATTCTTGATGCGGCCAGCATGCGATGAACTCTTTTCTCTCGTTTCGCCTGATCTTTCGGCAGGCTGCTCCATTTCGAGCTTGTCGCGACAAGACCCCTCAACCGTTGCTCAAGCAGCTGTTCGCTAGTTGCGGAGACACTTAGCGCCGCATCAAACGTACAGATCAATGATCGAACGAGAGTTGCGAACAGAATACAATCCTTGAGGTGTAAGCTAATTTTGCTTCCCAGCAATTGGTTTGGTAGTGCAAAGGGATGGCGAAACGGAGTTGGCTGAGCGTTCTGTGCCGTGGAGAGCGTTACGTGCCAATCAATTACGTCCTGTGTGGCGAGGCCATCAGAGTGAATGAACGAGTTCCGGCACTCCTTGAAGTAGCGGTAGGCAATCAGACGCTGGTTTACTGTGGGCCAGCAGTTCAGTCTTGATGACTTTAATGTTGGAAAGAACTCGGCGGCCATAAGCGCAGATTTAGCAACATTGGCTGCATTTACTACGACTGGGTACCCAGTGGGTTGGCCGTTTGGTTTAGTTCCGCTCGGGAACTGCAAGGCCTTAGTGTACTTGTCGCTGTCCTGTGCAGAAAAAATATCCCTACATACTTTTTCGGCCCAGCCTTCATATAGCGTGCATGCTTCGAACAGGAGCTACTTAGAAAACTCTTGCTCATGCTCTGACCAACTGGTATTCACGAATAGATGTTGGAAGTCAATTCCGCCTGGCATAGGCAATCCAGTAAGAAACTTCTTCTCAACTTCCTTGATATGCAGATCGGGGAACTGAGTTTGGAAGCCACGCACTTGCCACCACAATTCGCGCAGCCCCGCGTAACTGGCCCAGATAAAGCTAAAGACATCCCCGAGTCGATCATCCACGCTTTGGGTTGCGGAAAAAAAGAATGCTGGCTTAGAACTAGGCATTTGCTGTGAAACCTAATTATTAAGTAGCCATCCCAATGATGGCAGGCAAACGAGCGTGATATTTTTCATTTTTATTTCCAGATCAGTAGCCCAGATTAGTAGTTTAGTCCAGTGATAGCGGGCGTAAAGTATTGGGCAATTGCCGCATCGTTGTTAATTGATTCACATACGCGCATTCATTATGAAACTGATTGCCGTGCAAGGCAAGCGGGATGCAGCTTTCAGGCCTGCTTCTGTGGTAATGAAGGGTTAGAAGCCTAAAGCGCGGGCAGTCTGGTAGAAGATGAAGCTGACGACCCAGGCCAGGCATAGCGACCAGGCGATGGACAGCCACATGAACCGGCTGCTTTTGGATTCGCTGCGCAGCGTGGCGATGGTGGACAGGCAGGGGGTGTAGATGAGCGTGAACAGCATGAAGCTCATGCCTTGCACCCAATCCACATTTTGCGCGATCTGCGTGGTGAGCGCGTCACCCTGCAGGCCGTAGATGACGGCGAGTGAACCGACGACGATCTCTTTGGCGACGAAGCCGAAGATGAGCGCGATGGCCAGCTGGCTGTTGATGCCGATGGGGTCAAGGATAGGCGAGAACAGCTTGCCGATCTGTCCGGCCAGCGTTTGTTCGCTGGCGGGTGGCACATTGCTGGGAATGTGCGTCAGCAGCCACACCAGCACGACGCCGATGATGATGAATTTGGTTGCCCGGTGCAGGAAATGCCGGACTTCCTGCCAGCCGCGCAGCCATATCTGGCGTGCGGTGGGGAAACGGTAGGGCGGCAGCTCCAGAATGAACGGCTCCTTGTTGGGGAAGCGGCCTTTAAAGAGAAAAGCCGTCAGAAAAATGGTGAAGAAACTCACCATATACAACGCGAACATCACCCAGGGCGCTTGCTGGGCGCTGAACAGGATGGCGATGAGGAACAGGAACACCTGCAGCCGCGCTGAACATAGCGACAGCGGAATCGTCAGCATGGTCAGTAGCCGCATGCCGCGAGAGCGCATGACGCGTGTGCCCATCAGCGCCGGTACGTTGCAGCCAAAGCCCATCAGCATCATGACGAATCCGCGCCCGTCCAGGCCCAGTCTGGCCATCAAGGCGTCGGTCAGGAAGGCGGCACGGGAGAGATAGCCGCTGTCTTCTACCATGCTCATCACCAGAAAAAACAGCACGATGATGGGCACGAATGCTGCGACAGTGCTGACGCCATTGAATATGCCATCCAGCAGCAGGCCATTGAGCCAAGGTGGTGCGTGTGCCAGTGCAGGTTCCAGCGCCAGTGTGCGGAACTCTGTCAACAACCAGTTCATGCCGTCCTGCAAAGGCTTGCCGGCGGTAAAGATGAACTGGAACAGCAGGAACATCGCCGCAAAGAAAATCGGCAGGCCTAGCCATGGGTGAAGCAGTACTTTGTCGATCCTGTCGGTGGTCTCATCAGCCAGTTTTGTCGGGATTTGCACGGTTTTTTTGACGATCTCGTGCATTTCCGATTCTATCTGGGTGTCGGCTTCCAGCTGGTTGGCAATGGTTTGCGGCGAGACGCTGCTGCGGGCTTGCTGAATCAGCTGGCCGATTTTCTGCAGTGCTTCGGGGCACCCATCCCCATATTTTGCGCTGATGTTGAGTACTGGCAACCCGAGTTCCTGCGACATCCTGGCGGTATCCAGCGTGATGCCTGCGCGTTTGGCTTCGTCCTGCATGTTCAGCAGCACTAGCGCCGGAACACCAAGATTACGAATCTGCAGTGCGAGCGATAGCTGGCGGTCGATTTGGGATGTGTTCAGCACGACGATGGCCAGGTCGACCGGATTGCTGCTGAGGAAATGGCGCACCACTAGCTCGTCATCCGAGAACCCATGCAGGTCATAGATGCCAGGCAGGTCGACAAGCTCCACGATATGACCGCCCGCCAGAATCTTTGCGCTCATCAGGTCTACGGTGATGCCTGGCCAGTTGCCCACACGTGCGGAAGCACCGCTAAGGCGATTAAACAGTGTGGATTTGCCCGTGTTGGGCATGCCGAGCAATGCGAGTCGCTTCATTGGAGATTAATGGCTGATTTGAATCAGGCTGGCTTCAGCGTCGCGCAGAATGACATCGGTGGCGCCGATTCTGACTTGCAGCGGTCCTTTGAAGTTGGCGCGGCGGATGATCTCGATTGTTTTGCCAGCACGGAACCCCAAGGCAAGCAGTCGCTGGTGCAATTGCTGTTCTGCATGAATCGCGCCGATGGTGGCCATGTCTCCAGGTTGTAATTGACTGAGCAAACGCATGAGGTTGAGACGATTGAGAATAATAATGGTTCTTATTATGGCATAAATTTTTAAGATATAAGCGAAATAATGCAGGATAAATAAAAAAAGGCTTACTGATTAGTAAGCCTTTTTGTGAGTTTGTTTTGATTATTTTTTATCTGTAATGCCTGGAACTTCGATCTTAGCTTTGTTTTTCAGGTCCAGCATGATTTTTTCCAGTTTGCGTTGCTGCAACGTGCGCTCCAGACCATCTTTTACTTTCTCGTAAGGTGGCACTTGCGTTGCGCGGGAGTCAACCATTTTGATGACATGCCAGCCAAATTGGGTTTGTACAGGGGTAGCGGAGACATCGCCTTTCTTCATGCTGGTCACGGCATCGCTGAAAGGTTTTACCATGCCTGCAGGTGAGAACCAGCCTAAGTCGCCGCCTTTTTCTTTGGAGCCAGGGTCCAGGGATTTCTCCTTGGCCAGTTTGGCGAAGTCACCGCCTTTGCCAAGTTGCGCTATGATGTCTTTGGCTTCGGCTTCTGTTTTTACCAGAATGTGTTTGGCGTTAAATTCCTTTTCGCCCAATTCCTTTTTGTACTGCTCATAAGCTGCTTTAGTGTCAGCGTCAGTGATCGGGTTCTTTTTCATTTGCTCCTGCAGGAACATGTTCACCAGAATCTTGCGGTTGGATAGCTCGCTGCTGACAAGGTAGTCCTGGCTTTTGTCCATGCCCAGACGTTGCGCTTCCTGCAGTGCCAGTTCAGCGCCCACCAGTTCGTTGATGATGGCGTTCTTTAAGCCGTCGCCTGGCTTCTGGCCGCGCGCGATTGCATCTTTGGTGATGTAATCCACCCAGATTTGCTTAATGGGTTTACCGTTTACTGTTGCAGGCGCATCTGCGGCGGACGCGCTGGCTGTAAAAGATAAAGCGCTTAAGGCAAACAGGGAAACAATCAATTTGTTCATTTTATAAAATCCTTTGGATAAAAACAGTGCGAATCTTACTTGGGGTCATCGGGCGCGATTGCTACGATGCTCAATGCGTGAATTTTGTTGGGAATTAAATCGCTAAGTGCTTGATAAATTAAACGATGTCGCATGATGTGCGATTTTTGAGAAAAATGCAAGCTTGTTATCTCAATCCTGAAATGTCCTCCGCCCTGATTGCCGGCGTGGCCTGCATGCTGGGCACTATCGTCGTGTATGTCGAGTTGTAGTGGATCAAGCGAGTTCAGGCGCTGTTTTATGATGTGAGTAAGGCTCATGGGGTTTAAGGCAAGGTCTTGCGAAAAGGTTTCACGACCACATTGCCATAGACACCAGCCGCAACGAATGGGTCGGCATTCGCCCAGGCTTGTGCGGCATTTAGGTCGCTGAATTCAGCAACAATCAGGCTTCCGGAGAAACCTGCAGGTCCCGGATCGATGCTGTCTATGGATGGGAAAGGTCCTGCAAGCAACAGACGACCCTCGGTTTGCAATGCCTGTAATCGAGCAAGATGAGCAGGACGGTTGGCAAGTCGCCTTTCCAGGCTGTCGTGAGTATCTTCGGCAATGATGGCGTACCACATATGTTATTTCTCCGCTTCTTCCGAATCGACAAGATGATTCTTCAGAAGTACGGTCTGGCCTATTACGAAAAGAAAGATCAGCCCAGTAGTGCCGAACAGCTTGAAGTTGACCCAGGTATCTTCATCGTAATGGAAGGCGACATAGAGATTCACGACACCCAGCACCATAAAAAAAAGGGCCCAGGCGTAATTGAGTTTACGCCATATACTCTCAGGCGGCTGCAGCACGCTTTCCATCATTTTGCGAATGAGATTCTTCTGGAACAACAAGTCCGAGACGAGCAGTACAGCAGCCAAAAGCCAATACAGGGCGGTTGGTTTCCACATGATGTAGGTTTTGTCATGCAGCAGGAGTGTGAACCCGCCCAATACGCTGATGATCGCGCCGTTGACCAAGAGCATCTTGTCGACTTGATTGTGGCGCAGCTTGCTGTAGACGATCATGGCCAGTGTGGTAGCGATAGCGATGGCTGTGGCTGCGAAAATGCCATAGAACTTGAAGCCGACGAAAAACAGGATCACAGGCAGTAAATCGAATAAAACTTTCAACGGGATTGCCTCATGCTATCGGTAAAACCGCTATTTTGCTATGATTCTGCATACTTTGCAAAATATGCTACCTGGATTCATGCCTGCTCAAATCGACTTACACAGCCACTCCAATGTCTCTGACGGAATGCTTGCACCGCATGCATTGGTGGCGCATGCTGCCGAGCGCGGGGTGAAAGTGCTGGGTTTGACCGACCATGACGATATGGGTGGACTTGCTGCTGCGAGAGAGGCTGCCGAGCAATGCGGCATCGCGCTTATCAATGGTGTAGAGATATCAGTGACATGGAAGCGACGGACTTTACATATCGTCGGCCTGAAGATTGACGACCAGAATGCTGGCTTGAAGCAAGCATTGGACGCGGTGCGTCAGGGGAGGGAGATTCGTGCGATAGAGATGGCTCAAGGGTTGGCAAAGGTTGGTATAGAGGGCGCATATGAAGGTGCCAAGCAGATCGCTGGCAACGCTATCATGACGCGCAGCCATTTTGCCGAATGGCTCGTGCAACAAGGCCACGCCAAAGATGTACGCACCGTATTCAAAAAATTCCTTGTCAAAGGCAAACCAGGATTCGTCGATTTTGAATGGATGAGTCTGGAACAAGCGGTAGGACTCATTCTGGGAGCTGGCGGCGTCGCCGTGATTGCGCATCCCGGGCGCTATGACTTGGGCATGATCAACATGCATCTCTTGATGCATGAATTTAGAGAGCATGGCGGCAGCGCGATTGAGGTTGTTACCGGGAGTCATACGCCACCGCAGTACCAGCAGTTCGCCAAAATCGCGCATCGCTTCGATCTGATGGCTTCGCAAGGTTCTGATTACCATGGCGTGGGTAGAAGCTACATAGAAATGGGTTATCTGCCAGATTTACCGGCCGGTTGCGTGCCGGTTTGGCATGATTGGCCGGAGGCGCAGCATCTTAGCTAGTATCCGTTTGTCATGGCGCAGTATTTTTCCATTCACGCACAAAACCCTCAGCAGCGCCTGATCCGTCAGTCAGCGGATATTTTGCGTGCTGGCGGCGTGGTGGCTTACCCGACGGATTCCAGTTATGCGCTGGGCTGCATGATGGAGTTCAAGGATGCGCAGGACAGGATCAGGCAGATTCGTGGCTTGGGTGACGACCATCTGTTTACGCTGGTCTGCAGCAACCTGAGTGAGCTGGCGACTTATGCCAAAGTGGATAACAGCACGTTCAGATTGCTCAAGGCTAATACCCCCGGAGCTTATACTTTTATCCTCAATGCTTCGCGCGAGGTGCCACGCCGCCTGCAGCACCCCAAACGTAGTGCCGTTGGTATCCGGGTGCCCGATCATGCTGTCGTGCAAGCCCTGTTGGAAGAGATCGGCGAACCGATATTGAGCATGACGCTGCAATTGCCCGGGGATGAAGAGCCAATGAATGTGGCATGGGAAATCCGTGAACGTCTGGAGCATCAGGTAGATTTAGTCATAGATTCGGAGATTCATGCACTAGGTATGACTACAGTGATTGATTTGACGCAGGATGCCCCCACTTTGATTAGGCAGGGTGCGGCGAGTGCCGCGCCATTTGGGTTGTGAGGTAAAGCATGGATAATGTCGTAGTGAGTATTGTGATTGGCGCATTGCCGATACTGCTGGCAATTACTGTACACGAGGCTGCACATGGATACGCCGCACGTCATTTCGGCGATATGACAGCCGAGCGCATGGGACGCATCAGCTTGAATCCTTTTCGGCATATCGATCCTTTTGGCACCATCATTCTGCCAGCCATGACCATCCTGTTGGGCGGCATCCTGTTTGGCTGGGCCAAACCGGTTCCTGTGAATTTCCGCAATCTGCGCCATCCCAAGCAGGATATGCTGTGGGTGGCTGCCGCAGGACCGATGTCAAATCTCGTCATGGCTATCATCTGGGCGATGCTGTTGCGCACCTCACCACACCTGCCGGCTTACATTGGCCAGTTTCTCGCGCTGACCAGCCAAGTGGGCATTACTATCAACATCGTGTTGATGGTGATCAACCTTGTTCCCATCCCGCCTCTAGATGGCGGGCGTATCATGGTGAGCCTGTTGCCAATGCATCTGGCCATCAAGTTCCAGCGGCTGGAGCAATACAGTTTGTGGATACTTATCGGGTTTTTCATCCTGCTGACCCAGACGCCGTTGGGCAGCATGGTCGTTGCACCTATCATCCGCTTTTTTGAGATGATGATCGTGCGCTTTTTTGTATAATGGCGTATTAGCTATACTTTAAGGTACTTATGGCGGTCGAACGCGTTTTATCGGGCATGCGCCCAACTGGTCAGTTGCATCTGGGGCATTATCATGGGGTACTCAAGAACTGGCTCAAGCTGCAGCATGAATGTGAATGCCTGTTCTTTGTGGCGGATTGGCATGCGCTGACGACGCATTACGATACGCCGGAGATCATTGAGGAAAGCGTTTGGGATATGGTCATCGACTGGCTTGCTGCCGGTATCGACCCGGCCAGCGCGACTATTTTCATCCAGAGCCGTGTGCCGGAGCATGCCGAATTGCATACCCTGCTGAGCATGATGACGCCTTTGAGTTGGCTGGAGCGTGTGCCTACCTATAAAGATCAGCAGGAAAAGCTCTCCAACAAGGATCTGTCTACCTACGGCTTTCTGGGTTACCCCTTGCTGCAAAGCGCTGACATTCTCATTTACAAGGCTACGCAAGTACCTGTGGGCGAAGACCAGGTGCCACATATTGAACTGACCCGTGAAGTGGCGCGGCGTTTCAACCATATCTATGGCAAAGAAAAAGGTTTTGAGGAAAAGGCTGAAGCTGCCATCAAGAAACTGGGCAGCAAACGCGCTGCTTTGTATGAAGAGATGCGCGCAGCCTATCAGGAAAGCGGCGATGAAGAGGCGCTGGAAGCCGGAAGAGCCATGATTCAGGAACAGCAGAACCTCAGTCTGGGCGACAAGGAGCGTCTGCTGGGTTATCTCGAAGGCGGTGGCAAGATCATCCTGATCGAGCCCGAGTACAAGCTTACCCCTGCCAGCAAGATGTATGGCCTGGATGGGCAGAAAATGTCCAAATCCTATAACAACACCATTTCATTGCGCGAACCGCTGGACGTGGTGACCAAGAAGATCAAGACCATGCCGACCGATCCTGCGCGTATCCGCCGTACCGACCCGGGAGACCCTGCCAAATGTCCGGTCTGGCAACTACATGAGGTCTATAGCAACGATGAGGTGAAAGCCTGGGTGCAGAATGGTTGTAAATCCGCTGGCATCGGCTGCATCGAATGCAAGCAGCCGGTAATAGACGGAGTCATTGCCGAACTGACTCCCATACAAAATCGTGCAGCTGAATATGCCGAAGACCCGACGATCGTAAAGAACATCGTGGCAGAAGGCTGTGAGAAGGCACGCAAGCTGGCACGCGAAACCATGCGCGAAGTGCGCGACGTCATGGGGTTGAATTACGGTTAGGGTGTGTGGTAGAAGTGAAAAAGGACGCGATCTGCGTCCTTTTTTCATTATCCCGCTTGATGCCCTGGAGGCCGCATCCTGCTTGCCTCGCAGGGCATCTGTTCTTGCAATGAATGCGCGCGAGGCTTTTAGTGATGGTGTCCACCCGCACCATGCACGTGCTGGTGGCTGATTTCCTCTTGATGAGCGCTGCGTACGCCGGTGATGGTGGCTTTGAACAGCAGGCGCTCGCCCGCCCATGGGTGGTTGCCATCCACGACGACTTTGCCATCTGCGATCTCGGTGATGGTGTATAGGATAACTTCACCAGATTCGTCCTCACCTTCGAATTGCATGCCGACTTTCAAATCTTTGGTCGGAAATGCGCTGGCAGGCTCGATCTGCACCAGTTCTTCGTCGTAGTCGCCAAATGCATCCACCGGCTCCAGCGTCACTTCGATGCTGTCGCCCACGTTCTTGCCGTGCATGACTTCTTCTACTTTCGGGAAGATATTGTCATAACCGCCATGCAGATAGGCGACCGGCTCCTGACTCTTTTCGAGTAAATCGCCATTGGAGTTGTAGAGTTCGTAGGTCATGGTGACAACGGTATTCATGGCGACTTGCATGGGGATGTTCCTTAACGGTCTGATTCAAAAACGATATTTTAATCTATTTTGTCGTCACATGAGCGTGGTTTTTGCGCCATAACCAAGGCGGGCTGGGCTTGGAGTCTTGCCATAACCCCAGCTTGGCTTGTTGCGCCTCTTTCTGAGCCAGGTATAACGTGTAGTCGCTAGAGAAATGGTCAGCAAACCATGCATGGCCGTTCTGTACCATATACAGGCTGACATCCTGTTGATTGCATTGCAGTTTTCCTACTTTCCGCTGGTATTTGTCCACTCCGGAGATTTGATAGCGGATGTCAGCGCGAGTGCATAGCTTCATCAATGCGCGCCGCGATTTCAAACCGTAAGTTTGATTGCGTTCTGGTGCGTCTATGTCGGTAATGCGTAGTTTGAAAGTCTGTCCGTTATCGTTAATTTTAACTGTGTCGCCATCGTAAAAATAATCGATATGGGTAGCTTGTGCGCTAAACGAAACGACTAATAACAACAAGCATAGAAACCGCATCGCGTTTAATGGTGACCATGCTGGTTGTCCAGCAAACTATAGCTCTGGCCAGGTTCCAGCACCGTTGGAATCGCATCTGGCAGCATGTCGGGATAATCCTTGCTAAAGTGCAGACCACGGCTTTCGTGGCGCTCGATGGCGCTATTGACGATGAGCTCTGCCACTTGCAGCAGGTTGCGCAGTTCGATGAGGTCGTTGCTGACACGGAAATTGCAGTAGAACTCATGCACTTCGTCGCGCAGCATATGGATGCGATGCAGCGCACGGCTCAGGCGCTTGTTGGTGCGCACGATGCCGACGTAGTTCCACATGAAGCGTCGCAGTTCGTTCCAGGTATGGGTGATCAGTACTTCCTCGTCTGCATCGGTGACACGGCTTTCGTCCCAATGCGGCAGTACGGGGAGCGCTTGAGGCGCGGCTTGCAGGATATCCAGTGCCGCGGCACGACCAAAAACCAGGCATTCCAGCAGCGAGTTGCTGGCTAGTCGGTTGGCGCCATGCAGGCCGGTACAGGCGGTTTCGCCAATCGCATAGAGATTGGGGATGTCTGTCCTGCCATGCATATCTGTCATGACCCCGCCGCAACAGTAATGTGCTGCGGGTACTACTGGGATGGGTTGTTTGGTGATATCAATGCCCAGTTCCAGACATCGCGCATAGATATTGGGGAAATGTTCCTTGATGAAGTCTGCTGGCTTGTGGGTGATATCCAGATAGACGCAATCCAGACCGCGCTTTTTCATCTCGAAGTCGATAGCGCGTGCAACCACGTCACGCGGAGCGAGTTCGGCGCGCGGGTCGTGCTCAGGCATGAATCGGGTGCCATCCGGCAGTTTCAGCAGCCCACCTTCACCGCGCACTACTTCTGAGATCAGAAAGGATTTTGCATAAGGGTGATACAGGCAGGTCGGGTGAAACTGTACGAACTCCATGTTCGCCACACGGCAACCGGCACGCCAGGCCATCGCGATGCCGTCACCGGTGCTTACGTCCGGGTTCGTGGTGTATAGGTAGACCTTGCCAGCGCCGCCAGTGGCCAACACGGTTTGCTGTGCCGCAATGGTTTTTACCTTGCCGGTATCGTTATCCAGCACATAGGCGCCAAGGCAGCGATTGGTGTCGGGCATCCTCAGTTTTGAACTGGTGATCAGGTCCACCGCAATATGGTTCTCCATGATGGTGATGTTGCGATGCTCGCGTATGCGCTGGCTGAGCGTCTTCTGTACGGCCTGACCAGTGGCGTCGGCTACATGTGCGATACGGCGATGGCTATGGCCACCTTCGCGCGTCAGGTGCAGTGTTTCGTTCCCGGTTTCTTTAGTGAAACCCACCCCTTGTGCGATGAGCCACTCAACAGCCTCTCTTCCATGTTCGGCTACCATACGCGTCACCTCGGCATCACACAGGCCAGCGCCGGCAATCAAGGTGTCCTGGATATGTGATTCGATCGAATCGTCGGAATTCAGTACGGCGGCGATACCTCCTTGCGCCCAGCTGCTGGCGCTATCGTTGATCTTGCGTTTGCTGACAAGACAGACTTTTTTCTGCTCGGCAATCTGCAGCGCGAGAGTCAGGCCTGCCAGGCCGCTTCCGATAATCAAAACATCAAACGCTTGGGGCATAAATTCGGGCGAAGATAAAAACGATTAGGGGTTTGTTGGAACTTACGCTAGTTTAGCTGTGTCTTTATGGATGAGCTAGTCATTGAATCAATTTGTTAGCTAAATATTGATGTTAAGGAAACTAAACATGTTACCCACTGGCAAGGATTTGGAAGAATTGGTACGTACGAATTTCGTCGCACCTTCTGCAATCTCGTATAATGCGCAGAATAATATTGTCAACATCATTACCACGACGAGAGAAAGCAAAGCCGGAGCATCGGCAGATGTAAAAGTGACAGCAGATTCCACAACAGTAAATCGTGAGCTAGACCAGGCACTGGTCGAACGTGCTCAGCAGGGAGACAAGAAAGCGTTTGGCATGCTGGTGGAGAAATATCACCGCAAGCTGGGCCGACTGTTATCCCGCATGATTCGCGATCAGGCAGAGGTGGAGGATGTAGTGCAGGAAAGCTTTATCAAAGCTTATCGCGCTTTGCCAAGCTTCCGTGGCGACAGTGCTTTCTATACCTGGTTATACCGTATCGGTATTAATACAGCCAAGAATTATCTTGTCTCGATGGGGCGCCGCCCACAAGTGCTGCAAGAGGTTGAGATCGAAGATGTGGAGAATTTCGACGATGGTGGAGAGATGCGTACGCTCGAAACGCCGGAAACCGAGATGATGACGAAGGAGATCGCGCAAACGGTAAATGACACGGTGGCTAGCCTGCCAGAAGAGTTACGGGTGGCTATCACATTGCGCGAGCTGGAAGGTTTGAGCTACGAGGAAATCGCGAACGTGATGCAGTGCCCGATTGGCACCGTGCGTTCACGCATTTTTCGCGCTCGTGAGACAATTGCGGCCAAGTTAAGGCCGCTTCTGGATACACCAGAGCATAAGCGTTGGTGATTTGTTTTTGAGGTGAATGATATGAAGGATCAACTTTCTGCATTGATAGATGGTGAAATGGTGCTGGATGATGCGCAGCATCTTCTGACTGGCTTGGGTGCCGGTGGCGAGCTGAAAGAGGCATGGCAGCATTATCATCTGATTGGTGATGCCATGCGGGGCGACACTCAGGTAAGAATTGACCTTACCGCCAGGATAATGACCGCTATCGAAAACGAGCCAACTGTGCTGGCTCCTTCGGCCGTTAAAGCAAATGCGCCGAGCCGCACATCCAGTTGGGCGTTCCCCAAAGTTTGGTCGATTGCAGCTTCTGTTGCTGCAGTGATGTTTGTTGGCGCCATGGTTTGGCAGCACCAATCTTTACAGACTGACGATTTGGCTCCTGTGCAAATCGCTCAGGATGTGCCTGTGGAATATTTGGCTGCACACCATGCTGCAGCACCTAGCGGCGTTTCCTATTACATCCAGCCCGCCACTTATAGTGAATCCAGATAGTGATGATGGCTGTACTGCGTAATTTTGTATTGGCATGCTCTATTTGCTTTGCGGCAAACGTGCACGCGCTGGACGATCCGTGGGCGTTATTGCAAAAAACGGCTGGCGCTGCACATCAGTTAAATTATCAGGGTGTCTTTCTCTATCAGAACGGTAGCCAGGCACGATCAGTGCAGATTACGCACATGAATAGCGGCGGACAAGAGATGACCCGAAATGTGGTGATGGATGGCAGCAATCTGCGCGAAGTATACAGTCAGGGTGACAACGTAATCATCTTCCATCCTTATCAGCAAAAGGTGCTGGTGGAGAGAAAGCGTGGGCAGAATCTTTTTCCAGCCATGCTGCCAGCAGACCTGACTTTGTTGAAGGATAGCTACAATGCCGCACACTCAGGTGGCGACAACGTGGCTGGCAGAGCGGCTTACATGGTCGAGCTGGTTCCAAAAGATGCTTACCGTTACCGTTACAAGATATGGGTGGATGCCGAAACCAGCCTTCTGCTAAAAATGACCCTGAGCGGCGCGGAAAACGTCACACTGGAGCAGATCGGGTTCACGCAGCTCAATATGATGGGTGCGGCCAGTATGGATTCCATGCAGCCAAGAATCGACATGTCCAAACAGTATGTCATCCAAAACGAACAGCCCGTCCAGCATGTGGCCAATGAATGGGTGGTAACGCAACTGCCCCCGGGATACCGCCAAATCGACCATATCGAGCGCACAGTTCCCGGCAAATCCGGCCCTGTGAATCAAATCATTTTTTCCGACGGCATCGCTTCTGTTTCCCTTTTCATCGAGCCGATGGGGAAAGGTGTGCGTCCTAAAGCAGGCATGAAACCAATGGGTTCTACCAACATGTGCGCCCATGTCGTGGAAGGGCATCAGGTCATTGTAGTGGGTGAGGTGCCGGCCGAAACGGTACGCCAGATATCCAGATCCGTCACTTTCAAAAAATCCGTCAGTAAGTAAACCATCATGTTAGAAGAACGCGCTGTCATTTTGGCGGTAGAGCAAGATGACGAAGGCTTGCCAGTTGCCAGGCTGGAGATCACCCGAAAGACTGCCTGCGGGCTGTGCGGCCAAACCCGCGGCTGCGGAAATAGCTTGTGGGGGAAAGTGTTCGCGCACAAATCCGCTAACTTTGTCGCGCGCAACCCGATTGATGCACGCGTCGGCGATGGCGTGATAGTCGGAATCGATGAATCCGCGGTGATGAAAAGCGCACTGCTGCTGTATATGCTGCCTTTGGCCACGATGTTTGTCGTCGCTGCGTTTGTGGCGAGTTTCAGCGACAGTTCGCTGGCCGTATTGGCTGGCGCAGCGGCAGGGCTGCTGCTTGGCTTTGCCTGGCTAAGGGGGCACATGGCGGCTGGAAAACAATATTTCAAAGGACAACAGCCGCAGATACTGCGGCTGGATAATGCTTGATTTTAAGTAGAAGAGGTAATTGCATGATCAAACAAAGTATCACAGCTATTTGCTTGGCAGTCAGCCTGGCATTAGGAAGTTCGGCGCAAGCAGGCGTGGCAGCCCCGGCAGGATTGCCGGATTTCACGGTGCTTGCGGAAAAACACGGTGACGAGGTGGTCAACATCAGCGTCACACAGGTGGTGCAGGGTGGAGGCTCACCTTTCGGGCTTCCTCCGGGCATGGAGCAGGACGAGCAACTGCAGGAATTCTTCAAGCGCTTTGGCATCCCGGGCGTTCCCGGGCAGGGTGGTCAAGGCGGGCAGGAATACAAGAACCAGTCACTTGGCTCCGGCTTCATCATCAGCAGTGATGGCTACATCCTGACCAACGCGCATGTGGTCAACGAGGCCGATGAAGTGCTGGTCAAGCTGGCGGACAAGCGCGAGTTCAAGGCCAAGATCATCGGTCTGGACAGGCGTACCGATGTCGCGCTCATTAAAATTGACGCGACAGGCTTGCCCAAGGTCACGATTGGTGACCCGACCAAGCTGAAAGTGGGCGAATGGGTGGCGGCGATCGGCTCGCCTTTCGGGCTAGAGAACACCATGACAGCCGGTATCGTGTCTGCCAAAGGCCGTGCGCTGCCGCAGGAGAACTATGTGCCATTCATCCAGACCGACGTTGCGATCAACCCGGGCAACTCCGGCGGGCCGCTGTTCAACCTGGCGGGCGAAGTGGTGGGCATCAACTCGCAGATCTACAGCCGTTCCGGCGGGTCTATGGGCCTGTCTTTCAGTATCCCCATCGATGTGGCGATCGACATTTCCAACCAGTTGAAAGCCAGCGGAAAAATCAGCCGTGGCTGGCTGGGTATCGCCATTCAGGAACTGACCAAGGATCTGGCAGATTCATTCGGCATGAAGAACACCAATGGCGCGCTGGTGGCAGGTGTGGAAAAGAACAGCCCGGCTGACAAAGGTGGGCTGGAAGCTGGCGATGTCATCACCAAGTTCGATGGCAAGCCTATCATCGCATCAGCCGATTTGCCGCGTATGGTGGGCAACACCAAGCCGGGCAAGGTCGCACAGGTGGAGATTCTGCGCAAAGGCGCTGCCAAGACATTGAGCGTCGGCGTGGGTGAGATGCCGGGTGATGATGCCGACACACCACGTGCTAACAAAGCGCCAGCCAAGGCCGAACCGAACAAGATCGGCCTGACGCTGAAAGAACTGACGCCGCAGCAGAAGAAAAAGCTCAACGGTAAAAATGGCCTGTTGGTAGCAGAAAGCACCGGTGCCGCTGCACAGGCAGGCATCCGCCGTGGTGATGTGATTCTTGGCCTCAATAACAGCGAGTCACAAAGCGTGGAAGCGTTCAACAAGCAGATCAACGCGGTACCGGCGGGCAAAACCGTTGCGGTGCTGGTGCAGCGCGGCGAGAACACGCTGTATGTGCCCATCAAAGTGGCCAAATAACCGGTAGCCTGCCAGACAAAACCCGCTCAAACCGAGCGGGTTTTTTTATTGCGTATTTATCAGAATGTATTCATTACGAAAATGATTGCCCTGAAAGACGCATCCCGCTTGGCTTACAGGGCAGCTGTTTGCATAATGAACGCGCGCATGCGAGGCTTGTTAGGTTCTTGAAATTAATTGAAGCTGACCCCTTTAGTGGCCCCTTTAGTGACCCCTTTAGTGGACCCCTTTAGTGATTCCTTATGATTTTTTAACGTCGTACTAACTAAGTTATCTACTCTTTTCAGAGGGCTTTGTTCTGCATTGGCACACCAAATACGATTAATGCCCCCATCACTAAATACTGCTATCAAGCGTTCTGCCCAGCCACCACTAAAACCAATTAGAGTGTCTGTAGCTAGAAGCTCACTAGTAGCTATATCTTCAATTAAATATTGGCTTCGTCTATAGGTTCCCCTATCATCATTACGCTCCAAACGCAAGCGATACTTACTTTTAGGCATGATATTTTCTTCTGTGAAAATTTGATCGTTTAGTTTAGAAATGCGATAGTACTTACCCTTTGATCGCTCACCTTCGGAGAATTGATAACCATATTTTGTTATCCAATCCTCGCCCGCAGTATCAGCCATAAACCCCTCCACATTGTGCGCTACCTTGTAGACCTTGAGCCCGGCTTCCGCCGCACACATCTGTTTGAGCTTGTAGCGGCCATACACAGCATCTGCGGTAGGGATGAGTATGGCCGCCAGCAATACCAGCCCTTTTACCCACAGCGGCTTGGCTTTAACCACTGCCCATACGGTTAATGCAAAATAAAACCCCAGTAAAAATAACACTGCCAAGCCACCCATGTTATGCCGCCTTTCCTTGTTGAGAATTAAACTCTCTCAAGTTATTTTTCTGCTTTAGTTTTTTGTGCAAGCATGATTTGCACCGTCGGTTTGTTTCAATTAGCCTAGCTTTTATCATGTTTTTCATTTTCATCGTGGCTCATCTTGTTTGCTTGATTTTCAGTTGTTGTTTCTTTCCCCAACACAATCGCCTCATCCACCTGCAAGCCTTTGGGCAATTGATGGGTAATGAAGAGGATGGTGACTTTTCCTTTGAGCAGGTTGATGGTGTGGGCGAATTGTTCTGCGGTGTGCTGGTTGGTGTTGGGGCAGGTGTGCATCGTTTTTGTTGTTTGTTTTACGGACACCTGAATACTGCAATTAAACTTATTCACCGTCAATGATTTAGTTCAGGTCACTTTGATGGAATGCCCAAGATTTGATGTAAAATAGCGGCGGTGAAAAGGCGCTCCACGCGCCTTTCTTGTTTATCCTGAATTGAACATGAACAATATTCGAAACTTTTCCATCATCGCGCATATCGACCACGGCAAATCCACGCTGGCAGACCGTATCATTCAGCTTTGCGGCGGCCTGGAGGATAGGGAGATGGAGGCGCAGGTGCTGGACAGCATGGATATCGAGCGCGAGCGCGGTATCACCATCAAGGCGCAGACTGCGGCGCTCAGCTACAAAGCCAACGACGGCCAAGTATATAACCTCAACCTGATCGATACGCCCGGGCATGTGGACTTCAGCTACGAGGTCAGCCGCTCGCTCTCTGCCTGCGAAGGCGCGCTGCTGGTGGTGGATGCATCGCAAGGTGTGGAGGCACAAAGCGTGGCTAACTGCTACACGGCGATTGAATTGGGCGTGGAAGTGGTGCCGGTGCTCAACAAGATAGACCTGCCATCTGCCGATCCGGACCGCGTGATTCAGGAGATCGAGGATGTGATTGGCGTGGAGGCGACCGATGCGGTGCGCTGTTCCGCCAAGACCGGCGAGGGCGTGCGCGATGTTTTAGAGGCCGTAGTCGCGAAAATACCTGCCCCGGAAGGCAAGCTGGATGCGCCTCTCAAGGCATTGGTTATCGACGCCTGGTTTGATAACTATGTGGGCGTGGTGATGCTGGTGCGCGTGGTGGATGGCGCATTGCGCCCGAAAGACAAGATTCGCCTGATGGCGACTGGCGCGCAATACCTGTGCGAGCAGGTGGGCGTGTTCACGCCAAAATCGCAGCAGCGCACGGAACTGAGCGCCGGGCAGGTGGGCTTTGTGATTGCCGGAATCAAAGAGCTTGCGGCGGCCAAGGTGGGCGATACGGTCACTATCGCCGACAAGCCTGCCAGCGCGCCGTTGCCCGGCTTTAAGGAAGTGAAGCCGCAGGTGTTCGCCGGGCTTTATCCGGTGGAATCCAACCAGTTCGAGGCGCTGCGAACTGCGCTGGAAAAACTGAGCCTGAACGACTCCAGCCTGCAGTTCGAGCCGGAAAACTCCACTGCCCTTGGCTTTGGCTTCCGTTGTGGCTTTCTGGGCTTGCTGCACATGGAGATCGTACAGGAGCGGCTGGAACGCGAATATGACATGGACCTCATTACCACTGCGCCAACAGTGGTGTATGAGCTGCTGATGAAGAACGGCGATGTGGTGCAGATAGAGAACCCGTCGCGCTTGCCGGAGCCCTCGCGCATCGAGGAGATTCGCGAGCCGGTGATCGTGGTGAACCTGCTGATGCCTCAGGATTATGTCGGGCCGGTGATGACGCTGTGCAACAACAAGCGCGGCGTGCAGCGCAATATGCAGTACATGGGTCGTCAGGTGATGCTGAGCTACGAGATGCCGCTGAACGAGGTGGTGCTGGATTTCTTTGACAAGCTGAAATCCGTTTCGCGCGGTTATGCGTCGATGGATTATGAGTTTCTGGAATTCCGCGCAGCAGACCTGGTGAAACTGGATATCATGGTCAACGGCGAGCGCGTCGATGCATTGAGCCTGATCGTGCACCGCAGCAACAGCCAGTACCGCGGCCGTGAGCTGGCAGCAAAGATGCGCGAGCTGATTCCGCGCCAGATGTTCGATGTGGCGATTCAGGCTGCGATTGGCGCTAATATTATCGCCCGTGAGACCGTGAAAGCGATGCGCAAGAACGTGCTGGCCAAGTGTTATGGCGGTGATATCACGCGGAAGAGAAAGCTGCTGGAAAAGCAGAAGGAAGGCAAGAAGCGCATGAAACAGGTGGGTAATGTGGAGATTCCGCAGGAAGCGTTCTTGGCGATCTTAAAAGTAGAAGATAAATAAAAAGGACTGACGATGTATTTTGCATTGTTTATGGTGGTGGTGCTGGCGATAACAGGCGTGATCTGGCTGCTGGATATCCTGATTTGGAGTAAGAAGCGTGCGCCTGATGCGGCTGACCCCGTTGCAGTCGAGTATTCCAAGAGTTTTTTCCCAGTGATTCTGGCGGTGTTCCTGATTCGTTCTTTTATTGTGGAGCCTTTCAAGATTCCATCCGGTTCGATGATGCCGACGCTGCTGGCCGGTGATTACATTCTTGTGAACAAGTACAAGTATGGTTTGCGCGTGCCGATCCTGAATAACGTCTTTGTCGATATGGAACATCCGCAGCGCGGCGACGTAATCGTGTTCCATTACCCGCCTGATCCTACGATAGACTACATCAAACGTGTGATAGGCTTGCCGGGCGACAAGATCCAGTATCAGGACAAGGTATTGACTGTGAATGGACAAAAGCTCGAGCAGGTTTATTTGGATGATTACAGCTATAAGCTGGAGAGTCACGATATCACGGCGCGCCGATTGCAGGAGGATCTCACTGGTATTAAGCACGATATTCTAATCCATGATGTGCCGAACCGTTATGATATCGGCAGCTTGGGCGACCAATTGCAGAACGGTGAGACCATCACCGTGCCGGAAGGGCATTACCTTGCGATGGGCGACAACCGCGACAATAGTGCGGATAGCCGTGTGTGGGGTTTCGTGCCGGATCATAACCTGGTGGGCAAAGCCTTTTTTATATGGTTTAATTTTGACCAGTTCGGCAGGATTGGTAATTCAATCCAATAGTCACTCAATCCATTAAGGGGAGCAATATGCAAATTGGCGTGAAAGATAAACAACAAGGCATGACATTCATCGGTTTGGTCATCGTGGTAGCTGCGATCGTGTTTTTTGCCATGATCGGTATGAAAGTGGTACCTGCGTATATCGAGTTTTTTAGCGTTAAAAAAGTGCTTCAGCATATGGCCAGCGAACCTAATTTCAATGAAATGGGCAAAAAAGAGATCATGGAAACCTTCGACAAGGGCGCGAACGTAGGCTATGTGACTGTTATAAAGGGATCCGACCTGCTGATTGAAAGAGGCGAGGCAGGTAACGTCGTGACAGCGGATTATCAAGTGACTTTGCCCATCGTTGCCAACGCTAGCATCTTGCTTGATTTTCATGCCAGCACTCAAAAATAACCTGACGTCTTATGTCCCTCGATAGTCTCGCTAAGCGCATCGGCTATCAGTTCCGCGATGCAAAGCTGCTGAGACAGGCGGTGACGCATCGCAGCTTCGCCACCAATAATAACGAACGCCTGGAGTTTTTGGGCGATGGGGTATTGAACTTCATCATCGCCCATCAGCTTTTTCTGCGTTTCCCAAAACTGCCGGAAGGTGACCTAAGTCGTCTGCGTGCCAAGCTGGTAAAGGAATCCAGCCTGGCAGAAATAGCCCTGGAACTGGATGTCGGCAATATCTTGAAGTTGGGGGAGGGCGAGCTCAAAAGCGCAGGCTGGCGCAGGCCATCCATATTAGCCGATGCAATAGAGGCCATTGTGGGGGCGGTTTTCCTGGATGGAGGTTTTGCAGAGGCGGAGAAGCTGGTGCTAAACCTGTACGATGAAAAACTGAGTACCATCGACCCTAAGATCATCGATAAAGACCCGAAATCTCAGCTACAGGAGTTTCTGCAAAGCAAGAAGATCGACTTGCCGGATTATCAGGTGATACAGATCGAGGGCGAGGCACACGCGCAGACTTTCAGGGTCGAGTGCTTCGTCGGCAAGTTCAATATTCGCACACAAGGTGAAGGTACTAGCCGCCGCGCGGCAGAGCAGCAGGCCGCACAATTGGCTTTGGAGCAAATCAAATCATGACAACACTTTCCGAAAGCAGACCATTCAGATGCGGTACGGTCGCTATCGTCGGCCGCCCCAACGTAGGCAAGTCTACGTTACTGAATCATATCCTGGGCTTGAAGCTCAGTATCACTTCACGTAAACCACAAACCACCCGTCATCGCTTGCTCGGCATTCATACGACCGAGGATACGCAATTTCTCTTTGTAGATACGCCGGGTTTCCAGCAGAAGCACTTGAACGCATTGAATAAGAGCCTGAACAAGACGGTCACGCAAGTGCTGACGGAGGTGGATGCAGTGCTGTTCGTCATTGAACCGATGAAACTGGGGGAGGCTGATGAAACGGTATTGAAATTGCTCCCAGCCAATAAACCAGTGATTCTGGTGGTGAACAAAGCTGATTTGATGGGCGATAAAAACAATCTGTTGCCGCTGATTCAAGATTTCGATTTGTTGCATCCCTTCGTGGCGATTGTGCCAGTGAGCGCGAAGAAAAACCTGAACCTCCAAGAATTACTGGAAACGACGCGTCAGTATTTGCCCGAGCAGCCAGCTATTTATGGAGAAGACGAGTTAACGGACAAAAGTGAACGCTTCCTGGCGGCAGAGTTGATAAGGGAAAAGATATTTCGCCTGCTGGGCGAAGAAGTGCCTTATTCGGTCGCTGTGGAAATCGAGAAGTTCGAGGTAGTCAAAGGCTTGCGCCGTATCTTTGCAGCGGTGATCGTGGATAAGGAAGGCCAGAAGCCCATGATCATTGGTAAGGGCGGCGAAAAGCTGAAGCAAATCTCTACCGAGGCGCGCCAGGATATGGAAAACCTGTTTGGCGGCAAGATCTATCTGGAAGTGTGGGTCAAAGTCAAAGGCGGCTGGGCAGACGACGCCCGCGCGCTGAAGAGCCTGGGATATTAACGCAAGGTCTTTCCAGTTGGCACTGAATCAGCAGGATAATCAGGCAGTTTACGTACTGCATACCTATCCTTTCAAGGAGACTAGTCTGCTGGTCGAACTGTTCACGCAGACTTATGGTCGTGTCACAACGGTTGCAAAAGGTGCACGCCGGCCGCGTTCTGCCATGCGTGGCATGCTGCAAACATTTCAGAAGCTAAGTGCTACTTGGTCTGGCAAAGCAGAGCTCAAGAACCTGCACAGTCTGGAATGGGCAGATAGTTTAGTCGACTTGCCTGGTGAGTCGCTGATGTGCGGCTTTTATCTCAATGAACTGCTGTTGCGCCTATTGCCACGCGAAGATCCCCACGAACAACTATTCGCCTACTATCAGGACACGATCAAGGCACTATCACAGGCTGCCGACACCGCTACGGTGCTGCGGTGCTTTGAGCTTAATCTGCTGCAGGAACTGGGCTATGCCGTGCCGCTGACTGCAGACGAGAATGGTGAGGTGATAGATGCCGACAGGCAATATCGCTACGAAGCGGAATATGGCGCCTGCGAACTAAGCGCGACCAAAAATGGCGTACAATTGCAAGGACAGACCTTGCTGGATATGGCGCGGGGCGACTATAGCGCTGTGCAGACGCAGGCGCAGAGTAAGCAACTGATGCGCTATTTGCTGACGCATTATCTGGGCGATAAACCGCTGCACACGCGGCAGCTTTTAATGGATTTACAGGAACTATGATTAAACTCGGCGTTAATATCGACCACGTCGCCACCATCCGTCAGGCGCGTGGCACCAAATACCCCAGCGTGGTGCAAGCTGCGCTGCGTGCCGAACAGGCCGGGGCGGATAGCATCACCCTGCACCTGCGTGAGGATAGAAGGCACATGCAGGATGCGGATATCTTTGCGCTACGCCCGTTGTTGCAGACTAAGATGAACCTGGAATGCGCTGTGACGGACGAAATGCTGGACATTGCCGTCCAGGTAAAGCCGCAGGATGTCTGCCTGGTACCGGAGCGCCGCGAGGAACGTACTACAGAAGGCGGTCTGGATGTCATCACGCATTTTGATAAAGTGCAACATGCGGTGCAAAAGCTGGGCGATGCCGGCATTCGCGTTTCCCTGTTCATCGCGCCGGATCTGGCGCAGATCGATGCGGCTGTCAAAACCGGCGCACCGGTGATCGAGCTGCATACCGGCACTTTTGCCGATGCGGACAACGACGAGGCGCAAGAAACCGAGCGCGAGCGTATCGAGGTGGCTTTGCATCACGCCCGCGACGCTAGGCTTATCGTCAACGCTGGGCACGGCCTGCACTATCACAACGTGCATCACATCGCCCGCATGTATGGTTTCGAGGAACTGAACATCGGGCACGCCATTGTCGCGCACGCCCTGTTCGTGGGTTGGGATAATGCCGTGCGCGAGATGAAGGCGCTGATGAAAGAGTTCGCGCCACGATGATTTTTGGTGTTGGAACCGATATCGTCGAAGTTGCCCGCATCGAAGCGGCGCTGACCGAGTTTGGCGAAGCCTTTGCAAGACGCATTTTGGCAGAAAATGAGTTGGTAGCTTATGAGGCATCCCAAATCAAACCGCGTTTTCTGGCCAAGCGTTTTGCCGCCAAGGAGGCGTTCTCCAAAGCCTTGGGCACCGGCATCCGTGGAGTGGTCACGTTCCAGAGCATCCAAGTCACGCACGACGCGATGGGCAAGCCTTTGCTGGCGTTCAATCAGGAAATCGAAACCTTGCTTGCCGAAAAACAGATACGTACCGCGCATGTCAGCATCAGCGACGAGAAGAATCTGGCAGTGGCTTTTGTCGTGCTGGAAAGCTGAATCTCACACATGCGCGCGTTTCATTATGTAAACTACTGCCCTGTAAGCCAATCGGGATGCGGGTTTCAGGCCGATGATTTATATAATGAACGATTGAGAAGTGGTTGCACATTCTGAATGCATGTTTAAGGCGCTACCGGTGCGGCAATGCGCTAAAATACCGATTTTAATCTCACTAGTCGCAAGGAATTTAAAGTTGCAAGTCATCGTACAAAAAGCCCCTGATCCCTCAACACTGGAATCTTTAGGTGTAAGCAAATGGCCCACATGGAAAAAAGAGGTTTCCGTGTTTCCGTGGACATTTCCGGAAGAAGAAAAAGCCTACATCCTGGAAGGTGAATGTGTGATTACGCCCGAAGGCGGCGAGCCCGTGCATTTTGGCAAGGGTGATTTGGTGACTTTCCCTGCGGGCATGAAAGCCAGTTGGGAAGTGAAGCAGCCTTTGCACAAGCATTACAAGTTAGCGGGCAACATCGTCACCCAAACTTGGTTGCGCATCAAAGCGCTTTTCTAGAAGACTTCTGCTATAGATTGCAGGCATGACGACTGAAATGGATTTTGAACGCAGATTCGGCGGCGTGCGTCGGTTATATGGCGATGCAGGTTTGGCCAGACTGCAGGCCGCGCATTTGTGCGTCATCGGTATTGGCGGTGTAGGCTCGTGGGCGGTAGAGGCGTTGGCGCGCAATGCAGTCGGCGAATTGACCTTGATCGATCTGGACAATGTGGCGGAATCCAACGTCAACCGACAGATACATGCGCTGGAAAGTGAATTCGGCAAGGCCAAGGTGACGGCCATGCTTCATCGTATTTTGCAGATCAATTCGGATTGCAAGGTGCATGAGGTGGAGGATTTTGTGACGCCGGAGAACGTTCAGGTGCTGTTGGCGCAGAAGTTAGACGTGGTGATAGACGCGACTGATGATGCCAAGGCCAAGGTGGCGATTGCGGTGTTCTGCAAGCAAAATCATATTCCATTGTTGGTGGCGGGTGCGGCAGGCGGCAGGTTGGATCCGACACGCATCCAGACAGCAGATATGGCGTATGTGCAAGGCGATAAATTGCTGGCCAAAGTGCGCAACCTGCTACGACGGGATTTTGGTTTTCCCAAAGGCAACTTAACAGTAAAGAAGTCACACAAGTTCGGCTTGACTTGCGTGTATTCCAACGAAGAAGTCATCAGGCCGGAATCAAGCTGTGATGTGCCTTCCAGCGATTCGTCCATTACAGGTTTAAGTTGTGCTGGTTATGGTTCTTCTGTGAGCGTGACGGCCACTTTCGGTTTTGTGCTGGCGCAACTGGCTATTAACCACATTGTTAAAAGTAAGACTTGATGGCCTGTTCGTATTCCGGGAAATAACGTCCGATCACGCTTAACTCGAAGCTGCGCAGGATGCTGGTGTTGGGCTCGCGCTCCAGCAGGAATTCGAAGGATTTTTCAATTAGCTTTTCGGTGCTCACCGTGCCATTGCAGAGTTTGGCAGCATAGGCTTCCAGTACTGTGACAATATGTGTGGTGGGGCTACGCCCAATCACAGTGACTTCATAGCGGTTTTCTCCCACTGCCTTGACCTGTATTTTAGCCATATGCCTTCTCCATCTATGACGATTGCATCGTAACTTGCATGGTAACGCAATTCAGCCATGACAGTGCATCAGGCTTCGTTTGGAACGGTCGTTGTAATCAAACTGTCATAAATGCTGGTTATGCTGTCATGTTGAACCTTTTGCATCAAAAATCGTGACTACACATTTGTTAAATCGTGACATGAGCCTGCTGGCGTTCAATCGCCGCGTGCTTTCGCTGGCCATGCGCGAGGACTACCCGTTGCTGGAACGATTGCGATTTTTAAGCATCGTGGCATTGAATCTGGACGAGTTCTTCGAGGTGCGCATGGAGGCGCAGCTCGAAGCGGCCTCTGGTAAGCGTGCCGATACGGCTGTGAGTGCACATACTTTTGCGATGGTCTCTGCGGAGGCGCACGCGCTGACTGCGGAACAGTACCGCCTTTTTTACGAGGTATTGATGCCGGCGCTGGATGCGAAGGGCGTACGCCTGATTCCCAGCGAGTACAGGACTGCAGTGCAGAACCGGTTTGTGCAGGAGTATTTCGAGCAAAATGTGAAGCCCTTGCTGCTGCCTATTGCACTTGACCCCGCGCATCCTTTCCCGCAGGTGGCTAACAAGGCCTTGAATTTTATTGTTGAGCTGGATGGTGTGGATGCGTTTGGTCGCGATAATTCGGTTTGCATTTTGCGGGTGCCGCGTACTCTGCCGCGTATCGTGCGGCTGCCGGACGAAGTGAGTGAAGGCAAGCAATGTTTTGTGCTCCTGACCAGTATCATCCGTACGAATCTGCCGACTCTGTTCCCCGGCCGTAATATCCTGCACGCATCGCAATTCCGTGTGACACGCAACTCCGAGCTCGAGGTGGATGAGGAAGATGTCAGCGATTTGCGCATGGCGTTGCGGCAGGAGCTGGTGCATCGCCAGTATGGCCAGGCTGTTCGGCTGGAGGTGTCGCACACCTGTCCAACACATATGGCAGATTTTTTATTGAAACAGTTTGCCTTGCCCGAGCAGGCGCTATACCGGGTGAACGGTCCGGTGAACCTGGGCCGGCTGATTCAGTTGCCAGACATGGTAGATGCGGATGCGCTCAAGTTCGAGCCTTATACACCGCAGTGGCCACGGCAGCTAACGGGGGAGAAAAGCTCGTTCTTTGATCGGCTTAAGCAGGGGGATGTGCTGATTCATCGCCCCTACGAGAGTTTCGAAGCGGTGATCGCCTTTCTGGAAGAGGCGGTGAATGACCCGAATGTGCTTTCCATACAGCAGACAATTTACCGTACCGGCGCTGACCCGCGCATGCTGAACCTGCTTCAGGAAGCTGTTCGCAAAGGCAAGGAGGTGTTGGCAGTGGTGGAGCTGAAAGCTCGGTTTGATGAAGAGGCCAACATCAACTGGGCAGAGGCATTGGAATCGGTCGGGGCGCAGGTGGTGTACGGCATCGTCGGTCTGAAGACGCATGCCAAGATGTTGCTGGTGATGCGCCGGGAAGGGCGTTTCATCAAGCGCTATGGGCATTTGTCGACCGGCAACTATAACCCCAAGACCGCCAAACTCTATACCGATATCGGGATGCTGACGCAGGATTTGACGATTACCCGTGAAATGGAATGGGTGTTCCGGCATCTCACTGCGCAGGTGCCATTGCCAAGGATGCGCCGGCTGCTGGTAGCGCCATTCACGCTGCACCAGACGATGCTGCGCTATGTGCGCCGGGCCAGTATCGCGGCTTCACGCGGAAAGCATGCGCGTATCGTGCTTAAAGTGAACTCACTGACGGATGAGGCGCTCGTGCATGCGCTGCTCGAGGCAGCGCGCAACGGCGTGCAGATAGACCTGATCGTACGTGGCGCCAATATCCTGCCAATTGATGACCCGGGTCTGGAGGGTCGCATCCGGTTGCGCTCTGTCGTAGGACGGTTTCTTGAACATTCGCGGGCATTCTGGTTCGAGATCGACACGCATAGGCGTGTCTGGCTGTCGAGTGCGGACTGGATGAGCCGCAACATGTTCCGGCGTGTGGAAATCGCCTGGCCGATACATGACGTGCAATTGCAGGAGTATGTCTGGCAGATGTGTCTGGAGCCTTATTTGAAAGATAACAAGGATGGCTGGGTGCTGGGCGAAGAGGGGCAGTATCATCCGCTTCGCCTCAAACATGACAAGCCTGCGGAAAAGAAGCTAGTGAGCGCGCAGGAAGAATTGATGCAGATTTATCGGGAAGGTAATAAGATATACAAATGACGAGTATGGATATCATTTTTTGGCGGCACGCGCATGCCAAACCGTTGCAGGATGATCAGGATGACTTGGAGCGGCCTTTGAGTGTGAAGGGCGAGAAACAGGCCAAGCAGATGGCGGCATGGCTCAACCAGCATTTGGATAAGCGCGTGATCGTGCTGGTCAGCCCAGCGCTGCGTGCCGTGCAGACGGCGAATGCGCTTGGGCTGGGATATGAGATCGAGCAGGAAATTCGCCCGGGTGCGGATATGGAAACGATATTGGGTGTCATCAGCCGGCATTTGGACGAGGATGATAATGACCAACAGCCAAGACAGATTGTTCTGGTGGGGCATCAGCCGTGGATAGGTCAGACGATTGGGCGAATGTTGGGTATGCGCGCAGGTCTGGAAGTCAAAAAGGGAGCGGTGTGGTGGCTGCATAGCGATACCGACTCGAGTTCGCCGCAGTTCAGACTCCTTGTTTCAATGTGCCCGCAAATGCTTTAGCTTTTACAGAATGAAGGAAATAAAAGCAGGGCATTGCCCTGCTTTTATTATCTCTGAATGTTTATTTCTTCTTGGGACGTCCGGTCTTGATAGCCGGTATTTTAGCCAGCGTCGCTTTCAGGGTGTTGTCACTCATCGCGGCCAGCAGCATTATGCCAGCACGCAATAACTCGCTTTTCTTGGCTGGCTGGCCAATAGTCTGCAAACGGGCTTTGAGCACAGTGATTTGTGCATATTCTTCTTTCGGCATAGTGAAGCTGTCGCGTTCCATCTTTACTTTAGGTTGCTTGGCTTTTTTGTCAGCGGCTGCAGATTTCTTGGCTGGCTTTTTCACCGTTTTTGTGGCGGTAGGTTTTGCTGAGGTTTTTTCTGCGGGCTTGGGCTTGGCGGCATTGGCTGGTTTGCTGGCTTGTGCAGGTTTCGCCGACGCTGTTTTGGTCTCGGATACAGGTGTTTTAGGCAAACCAAGGGCTTCGGCTAACATTGGGGATACTTTGGTCATGGTAGGCTCCTTCAAAAACGATATAAACAGTATAAACAGTTTATACTGTTTGTAAAGTGCCTTTTAAATCAATCTCAGGCGCAGACAGCGCGTACTTGTGCAATATCGGTTTCGCCCTCGAATATTTTTTTAATCCCGTCCTGCTTCAGTGTCGTCATTCCGTTGTTGAGAGCCTCTGCGGTGATTTCTGATACAGTTGCGCGTTTTTGGATAAGTTGCTTTAGCTCCGGATTAACTGTCATGAGTTCGTATAGCCCCAGCCTTCCACGATAGCCGGTATTGTTGCAATGCCTGCAACCCTTGGCTCGATGCAAGGTTATTTTGCCCTCATGACTGTGCTGCGATTTCCATTGTTCCAGTAGTGTGTTCCTGTCTATATTCGTGCTGTAACTGTATTCGGCAGCCAGTTCTTCAAGTTCAGTCTCTTCGGGCGTGTAGGCTTCTTTGCATTTGATGCAAAGTTTTTTTGCTAGACGCTGAGCCAGAATCCCTACCAATGCGTCCGCAAAGTTGAATGGGTCCATGCCCAGATCTAGCATGCGCACAATGCTTTCAGGGGCGCTGTTGGTGTGCAGCGTGGACAACACCAGATGACCTGTCAGCGAGGCTTCGATGCCGATCTTTGTGGTTTCTTCGTCGCGCATCTCTCCCACCATGATGACATCAGGGTCTGCACGCAGGAAGCTACGCATCGCCTGTGCAAACGTCCAGCCGATTTTTGCATTGACCTGCACCTGACGCAGGCCGGGCTGGGTGATTTCGATCGGGTCTTCTGCTGTCCATATCTTGCGTTGTGGTGTATTGATATGGCCGAGTAATGAGTGCAATGTGGTGGTTTTGCCAGAGCCTGTGGGGCCGCACACCAGTATCAGCCCATATGAGCGATGAACGAGGCCTTCCATGGAGGCCAGGGCATCTGCAGAAAGTCCAAGGCTTTTCATCGGTAAAGGCTTGCTGGCAGCTAAAACGCGCATGACGATGTCCTCTAAGCCGTTGGCAGTAGGTATGGTGGCGACCCGCAACTCGACTTTCGCATTGCCGAATTGCTGGAAATCCAGTTTGCCATCCTGCGGCTTCCGGCGTTCGGAAATATCAAGCTGAGACATGATCTTGATTCGCGATATCAGCGCATTACGGAAATTGGCAGGCAATTCCAGATAGTTCTCCAGCGAACCATCTTTTCGGAAGCGCACGATGGTATTTTTCCTGTCAGGGTATGTTTCGATGTGAATGTCGGAAGCGTTATTCTTGACAGCATCCAGAATCATTTTATTCACAAGCTGTACTAATGTGTTGTCTGACTCTGCGATGGGTTGTTCTTCAACCACTTCCCTTAAATTCGATTTATCTTCATCAAATAGCCTGCTGGCCAGGTCATTGATGCCTGTCTCTTGCTGTCGGCCATTCTCTAAATCAAAATCCAGTGAGCCATCGTAATTGTGAGAAATGGTCGGCAGATCTTCGTACTCAGAGGGAAAGTTCTGGCTGTAATAGCTATTCAAGGCCTCACCAATATCTTCATAAGATGCGATCGCTGGCAATATCTTCAACTGGGTAATGAATCGCAACTCATCAAGCACCTTGGCGTTCATGGGGTCTTCAATCCCTACAACTAACGCGCCTTGGTGGAGGCAAAGCGGCATGATGTGATGTTTTCTGGCCAATGGGGCGTTAATGATGCGGATTGCATTGGCATCGAAATTGAAATTTTCCAGATTGACGTAAGGGACCCCCAATTTTTTGGCTAGCGCACCTTTTAATGTCCTTTCATCGACGATGCCCATTTCCACGAGAATCTGTCCCAGTCGCATGTTGCGGTTCTGTTTTTGCTTATTGAGTGCATCTTGCAGTTGTTCGTCAGTGAGCAAATCGAGTTGCCTAAGGGCTTCCCCCAATTTCAATACCGGCAGCTTTTCCTGATGCTCAATTGCTTTATGCAGTTGCTCAGAGGTCAGGATCTGACTTTCATTGAGATAATCGCCGATGCGCTTTTTCCGTATCTCGTTCTGATGCTCCAAAGCCGATTCGATATCGTTGGCTGAAACAAGATTCTCCTCTATCAGGATTTCTCCAATCTGCGGGCCAATCTGATGGTTTTTAATAGCCTGCCGCGGGATAAAACGCCTCTCTACTTTTCCGTCATTCAGTACCGAATACAGGTACAGTCCAGCCTCGTTGTAAATATGGCCGAGCGTCTTTCCTTCGAGGGTTGATTCATCGTTGAATTCAAGATGAAAAGTCTGTGGCTCAGCTGTTGGAAAGTCCTCATTTGCGCGCGCCTCAAGAAACTTCTGTTCCGCTACCAGCTCAGTTGGCCATAGCAGCTGCAAGCTCTTGATCTTGTCAAAGGATATCACTTGCTCGGTATTGGAGTGCAAAGGCTTGAACAGGATGCGTGCTTCCTCTGGTGAATGACGGACAAGATAACCAGTGTGTGCCTTGTCTTTCACAATTTCGACGATACAAAGGTCGTACGCAGGCTTGTTCGGGTCATGCCGATAGTTGAAATAGGGTGGTATTGGCCAATTGAGTAAATCAAGGCCTGCAGAGATATTTGAATCCAAGTGTCCCATAAAGTTATCCAATTCGCTCCATTTGTTGGCGCGAACGCTTTTTAAATTAATTTGCTAGCATAGCGAAGTAGCTCTTAGCTATGTTAACGGCACAAAACTTGGAATATTGAATGTCAGTTAGAACAGTTAGGAAAATCTTCGGGCAGAGTTGAGAGTTGATCTTATGAGTGTGTGATGATGAGGCTCCAGCTGGTTTTTTTCCAAGCAAGCACTTCTTCTTCCAAGAGATAGGTGCTTTGTGGATGCACTTTCTGCCATTCCGACGGAATGTCGAGGTAGAAGGTGTTCCTGTCCGCGTGCAGTTGTATGTTGTCCAGCCTCGGCATCGTGCGGGAATGGCAGAAAATGACCGCAAGGCGTAGGCAAAGTAGCTCTGTCATGAAAACAGCGTCTTCATCGTTGATATCCAGTTTAGTGAGTTTGCCTTTGTGACCCAGCACAAGTTGACTGAGGCGATGCAGCTCATGCTGGGCAAACCCCATGATTTCTGCATTGTCCAGAATGTAGGCGCTATGTCGATGCGCATTCGTGTGGGAGATTGCACCGCCTATCTCATGCAACTGCCCAGCCCATATAAGCTCTTGTGTGTGCGCGGCATAGCTGGCTTCTGGTGCGTATCGCACTATTTGCCTGAACAAGATATTGGCGACTTCTCCGATGCGATTGGCATGTGCTTTATCCACGCCGAACCTGTTGGAGAGACGTTCGATAGCATTCTTGCGTAGATCCAACATCTCGTGGCGATCCTGTTCGGCCATGCCGTAAAGCAGGCCATGACGCAATGCGCCGCTAGCCACTTGCATCTCTTCGATTTCCAGCAAGTCGAAAACCGCCAGCAATACGGATAAGCCGCCGCCGATGACAGGCTTGCGATCATCTTTCAAGCCAGCCATCGTCAGTTTGTCTACATGCCTGGCGCGAATCAGCTCGCTACGAAGCCATTTCAAGCTTTTGCGATTGATACAATCGGATTCAAAGCCGGCATAGCCCAGAATCTCCGCAATCGCACCCACCGTGCCTGATGCGCCATAAGCCACATCCCAGGCGGCGGGCTGGTAGGTCTGCATGATGGCATCGAGATAAGACTCTGCCGCTACTTCGGCACGTAAAAACGCTTCTTCAGTGAATTGCCCTTTGGGAAAATACTTGAGCGACCATGCAACCGAGCCGACACGCAGGGAGTCGGTACTGTGAATGGCGAAGCCTTGCCCCAGTATGAATTCGGTGGAGCGTCCCCCGATGTCCACAACCAAGCGGCGCTCTTCTGACTGAGGCAGGAAACGGCTGACACCCTGATAGATCAGGCGTGCCTCTTCGACCCCGGAAATTACTTCCACGTCGAAGCCCAAGGCGACCTTTGCCAAGCGCAAGAATTCTTCGCGATTCTTGGCTTCGCGCAGTGTTTGTGTGGCAACAGCGCGCACATGCGTGGCTGGGAAACCCTTGATGCGTTCGCCGAAACGCAGCAGGCATTTCAGGCCGCGTTCCATCGCATCAGCAGAAAGGTTACGGTTCTCATCCAGATCCCCACCTTGCCGCACGGCCTCTTTCAAATAGTCGATACGCACCATCTGCCCGTGGTCATAACGACCGATTTCAAGTCTGAAACTGTTAGAACCCAAGTCGACTGCGGCAAAAAGGGTATTGGGTGAGTTGTTAGGCATGATACGAAGCTTAAAATGATTCTTGCAAGAATGATAACGCTTGAAATGTGAATAGGCGACCCCAAATAGAAAGAAACCCATTTTTTTTGCATATAAATTTTAAGGGATGAACATGACAGCGACATCACAAAAAGAAAACCAATCTAAAACATCGATGGCATTCCAGGCCGAAGTCAAACAACTGCTGCACCTGATGATCCACTCACTGTACAGCAACAAAGAGATCGTGCTGCGTGAGTTGATTTCCAACGCCTCGGATGCGGCGGATAAGCTTCGTTTCGAGGCGCTGAACAATGGCAGCCTCTATGGCGATGACAGTGATCTGAAGATTCGCGTATCGTTCGACAAAGCTGCCCGGACATTGACCATCAGCGATAACGGTATCGGTATGAGTCGTCAGGAGGTGATCGATAACATCGGTACTATTGCCAAATCTGGCACAAAAGCTTTTTTGCAATCCCTGACTGGCGACCAAGCCAAAGATGCGAATCTGATCGGGCAGTTCGGCGTTGGGTTCTATTCCGCATTCATTCTGGCCGACAAGGTCACATTGACCACGCGCCGGGCTGGCGAGACGGAAGCGACACAATGGCAATCTGGTGGCGAAGGTGAGTTCACTGTCGAGCCCACCGAGAAGGCAAGCCGTGGTACCGATGTAACCTTGCATCTGCGTGAGGGCGAAGACGAGTTCCTGAACGACTGGAAACTCAAGACCATCATTCGCAAGTACTCCGACCATATCACTTTGCCTATCGTGATGAAGAAATCGGAATGGAAAGACGGAGAGCAAGTGCCTACCGATGAAGATGAGGTGGTCAACAAGGCCTCTGCGCTATGGGCGCGCAGCAAGAATGATATTACAGAAGATGAGTACAAAGAGTTTTACAAGCACGTCTCACACGATTTTGAGGATCCGCTGGCATGGGCGCATAACCGTGTCGAGGGCAAGCAGGAATACATCTCGCTGTTGTATGTGCCGGGCAAGGCGCCATTTGATTTGTACGACCGCGAGCAGCGACATGGCATCAAGCTGTATGTGAAGCGCGTGTTCATCATGGAGGATGCTGAGAAACTGATGCCTCACTACCTGCGTTTCGTGCGTGGTGTGATCGATTCGGCTGATTTACCGCTGAACGTATCCCGTGAGATTCTGCAGCACAGCAAGGACATCGAATCCATCAAGTCCGCCTCCACCAAGCGCGTGTTGGATCTGCTGGAGGACATGGCTACGAATAAACCTGAAGACTATCAGAATTTCTGGGATCAGTTCGGTCGCGTGCTAAAAGAGGGACCGCCGGAAGATTTCGCCAACAAGGACAAGATTGCCGGACTTTTGAGATTCGCCAGTACGCATGCGGATAACGGCACACAAAACGTATCATTCAAAGATTACGTCAGCCGCATGAAAGAAGGTCAGGAAGCCATTTACTATATCACTGCAGACAGTTTCGCCGCGGCTAAGAACAGTCCACATTTGGAGATCTTCCGTAAGAAAGGCATCGAGGTGCTACTGTTGTCCGACCGCGTGGATGAATGGATGCTGGGCGGCCTGTTCGAAGTGGAAGGCAAGAAACTGCAATCCGTCGCCAAGGGTGACCTGGACCTAGGCAAGCTGGAAGATGAGAGCGAGAAGGAAGCGCAGAAAAAGGTTGAAGATGCGGCGAAAGATGTGGTTGAGAAAATCAAAACAGCCTTGGGCGACAAAGTGAAAGAAGTGCGCGTGACGCATCGTTTGACTGACTCGCCAGCCTGTCTGGTCGCTGGCGAGCATGATATCTCTGGTAACCTGGAGCGCCTGCTTAAAGCAGCAGGCCAAAAGACGCCAGAAAGCAAGCCAACACTCGAAATCAACCCTGAACATAAATTGATAGAGCGTTTGAAAAACGAATCTGACCAGGCTGTATTCGATGACTTGACCAGCCTGCTGTTCGAACAAGCCTTGCTTGCAGAAGGCGGTCAGCTGGAAGACCCGGCAAGTTTCGTCAAGCGGATGAACAAGCTCATCATTTGATTTAAAGCTTAATTTTTCATTGTCAAACCCATCGGCCTAAAAGGCGCGTGCAGCTTGCCTTTCAGGCCGATTGTTTTTGCAATGAACGCGTGCGCGTGTGTAACCAAATGTAATTTTGGTTCAATTTGCGCCAAGGCTGGCCTGTAATTTGCTAAAATCACATTATCTTTTCCATATCTTTTACGTTAAAAATCGCATTTCGAAAGTCATTCCAGATGAGTACTAGCAAGAAAGCCGGCCCCGTATTGCCGAAACTGTCCCCAATCAAGCAAGCGATCCAGAACCACTTGATTTTCTCCTGTTTTAAGACAGACGAGGTTTCCACGCCGCGCGACTGGTATAACGCCGCTGCTTACACGGTGCGCGACCATGTGGTGGAGCGCTGGGTGAAGACTTCTTCTGCGTATTCCGAGCAGGATCCGAAACGCGTTTATTACTTGTCCCTGGAGTTTCTGATTGGCCGCATGCTATCCAATGCTGCACTGAATTTGGGCATCAAGGATGATGTGGCGAACGGTTTAAGTGCATTGGGCCACAGTATGGAGAACGCTGTCGAGATGGAAACCGATGCCGCTCTGGGTAACGGTGGCTTGGGTCGTCTGGCGGCCTGTTTCCTGGACTCGATGGCGACGATGGACATCCCGGCTTCCGGCTACGGTATCCGTTATGAGTACGGCATGTTCCGCCAGTCCATCGAAAACGGTCAGCAGATGGAAAATCCGGATAATTGGCTGCGCTATGGCAATATCTGGGAGTTTCAGCGTCCTGAGGCGACCTATCCTGTGCATTTCTACGGCAAGACCATACAGATTAACACGCCGCATGGTACCAAGAGCCATTGGGTGGATGCCGAGCCAGTGGTGGCGATGGCTTATGATGTGCCAGTGCCGGGCTATGACACCGAGACGGTGAATACTCTGCGTCTGTGGTCTGCAAAGGCGGCGCGCGAGTTCGACTTACGCCATTTTAACGATGGCAACTACGAGCAGGCGGTGGCTGAGCGTAACGACAGCGAGACTATTTCCAAAGTGTTATACCCTAACGATACCTCTCAGTTGGGTAAAGAGCTGCGCCTGAAGCAACAGTATTTTTTCGTATCTGCTTCGATTCAGGATATCCTGCGCCGGTTCATCAGTGTGCATACCCACGCTGACAAGACCAATTGGGCTTTGCTGCCTGATAAGATTGCAATTCAGCTAAACGATACGCACCCTGCGATTGGTGTGGCGGAGATGATGCATCAGTTGGTAGATATGCATGAACTCGATTGGGCGTTTGCATGGGATCTGACCACGCGAATCTTTGCTTATACCAACCATACACTCATGCCGGAAGCCCTGGAAACTTGGTCGGTAGATTTGTTTGGGAGCCTGCTGCCGCGTCATCTGGAGATCATTTACGAAATCAATCACCAGTTCCTGCAGATGGTGAACCATCACTTCCCCGGCGATACCGAGTTGCTCCGTCGCGTTTCCATTATCGACGAAACGCATGGCCGCCGCGTGCGCATGGCGCATCTGGCAGTCGTTGGAAGTCACACCGTCAACGGCGTGGCCGAGTTGCATAGTGAGTTGTTGAAAACCACCTTGTTTGCTGATTTTCATAAGATTTATCCGAATAAATTCACCAACATGACCAACGGCATCACACCGCGTCGCTGGTTGAATCAGGCTAATCCAGGTTTGACTGAGTTGATTCGCAGCAAAATCGGTGACGGATTCCAGAAGGATTTGACGCAGCTGAAGAAACTGGAGCCTTTTGCCAAAGATAAAGAGTTCCGCAAGGCGTTCCGACAAGTGAAACATGCCAACAAGGTGCGCTTAGCCAAGAAAATCGAACATCTCACTGGTGTGAAATTGAATCCGAATGCGTTGTTTGATGTGCAAATTAAACGTATACATGAGTACAAGCGCCAGTTGCTGAACGTGCTGCATGTAATTACCTTGTATAACCGCATACGCCAAGGCCAGGCAGAGAATATCACCCCGCGTGCTGTGATTTTTGGCGGCAAAGCGGCGCCAGGTTATTGGATGGCTAAACTCATCATTCGCCTCATTAATGATGTGGCGGCAATCGTTAATGAAGATCCGGCGGTGGGCGATAAGCTCAAAGTGGTGTACTACCCTAATTATGAGGTTTCCGCCGCAGAAATTCTGTTCCCTGGTAGCGACCTGTCTGAGCAAATCTCCACAGCAGGTACCGAGGCGAGTGGAACCGGTAATATGAAGATGGCCTTGAATGGCGCATTGACTATCGGTACGCTGGATGGGGCTAACGTCGAGATTAAGGAAGAGGTTGGTGATGACAATATTTTTATCTTTGGTTTGACGACGCCAGAGGTTGCGGCGCTTAAATCTATGGGCTACAACTCGCGTGAATACTATCACCAGAATGTTGAATTGAAACAGGTGCTGGATATGATCGCTTCTGGGTTCTTCTCTGTGGAAGAGCCGAATCGTTACCAGGCGATTGTGGACAATCTGCTCAACAATGGTGACCATTATCTGCTCTTGGCGGATTATGCGAGCTATATCTCTATGCAGGATGAAGTCTCCAAGGTCTACCAGGATCAGGAGGAATGGTCACGCCGCGCTATTCTGAACGTAGCGCGTATGGCTAAATTCTCCAGCGATAGGACGATTGCGGAGTATGCAGAGCAGATATGGGATGTGAAATCTGCAAAAGCCAAGGCAGAAAAAACCGCTAAAGCTAGAAAATAACGTAAACCAATCCGCATCTTCGGCCGTTGAGGCCGGATGTGGATTTTATTTTTTAGGGGGAACCAGAGATGCGTCTGATAACTACACTGTTGTTCGTTTTGTTTGTCAATCATGCGAGCGCCTTGAGTTTGTCGGACGTAAAAGACGCACTCAAAAGCAACACTCAAGCCGGTAGCGCTAGTACCGGCTCTGGGGTTTCTAACTTGAGCAATGCTGAAACATCGGATGGACTCAAAGCCGCCTTGGACCAAGGTGTGTCTAAAGCAGTCAGCATGCTTGGTGCTACCGATGGTTTCTTTGGAAATAAAGAAGTCAAAATCCCGTTGCCTAACTCGCTAAAAAAGATCGAAAAAGGCATGAAGCTGATGGGTATGGGCAAACAGTCCGATGAGCTTGTGCTAAAAATGAACCGTGCTGCTGAGGCGGCGGTGCCAGAAGCAAAAGCTTTGCTTGTGGATTCCATCAAGAAAATGACGCTGGCAGATGCCAAGGCTATTCTGACTGGTCCGCAAGATGCTGCAACGCAGTATTTCAAGCGTACTACATCGGCACAGATGGCTGAGAAGTTTTTGCCTATCGTGGAAAAGGCTACTGCAAATGTGCAGTTAGCAGATACCTACAATAAATATGCGGAGATGGGTAGCAAGTTTGGCGTAGTGAAAAAAGAAGATGCCAACATCAACAAATATGTCACCCAAAAAGCCCTGGATGGTTTGTATCTGATGATTGCCAAGGAGGAAGCGGCAATCCGTAAAGACCCAATGGGGCAGGCAAGCAGTATCATTAAAAAGGTTTTTGGTGCAGTAGGTAAATGACAGGATAACCAAGCACACATAATAAAAATGTGTGTTGCTTAATTCTGACCAAAAAGTATAACTGCGGTTTTTTTCTAAAAAGCGAGGGGAACTGCCTTCGCTTTTTTTGTGCACCAAAAAAGGTGTTGGGTCGTTATATATTTGTTATTTAATTAGCAATGAGGAGAAATTCGATATGTTGAATCGTAAAACTACAGTTATCTCGTTAGCGCTGGCGGTGGTTTTGGCGGGCTGTGCCAGTATGACTGAGAAACAGCAAACCATTGCCAAAGGCGCTGGCATCGGCGCTGCGGGCGGCGCAGTAGTGGGTGCAGTAGCGGGTGGTGGCAAGGGCGCTGTGATTGGAGCGGCTGTAGGTGCTGGTGCCGGCGCCATTGCGGGCAACGTCTGGTCGAACCGTATGGAAAAACAAAAACAGGAAATGGAAAAAGCCACACAAGGCACTGGCGTCCAAGTGACACAAACTGCTGATAACCGCCTGAAGCTTGAAGTGCCAAGCGATGTTTCTTTCGCCGTTGGCAAGGCAGATATCGCGCCGAACTTCCGGTCAGTGCTGGATAAATTTGCGCAAGGTTTGGTGGAGAACCCAGCTACGACTGTGATGATAGTCGGTCATACCGATAGTACAGGGTCGGATGCTATTAACAATCCGCTTTCGTTGCAGCGCGCTTCTAACGTGCGAGATTACCTCTCTAGTCGAGGTGTGGCGCTCAGTCGCGTACAAATTGATGGTCGTGGCTCGCGTGAGCCTGTGGTAAGTAATGACACAGAAGCGAACCGTGCTAAAAACCGTCGTGTGGAGATATTTGTGGCAGAGTCAGCTCCAGCTACAAATGCCCATTAATAATCTTAAATAGCGGCAGGTCAGTTAAATCCCAATCGGCCGCTATTCAAGATTACCTTTTTTGAAACGGTTTGCTGAGATTGGCAGCACTTGCGAGTTTTCTCAGAAAAATCCAAAAACGGTTTGACACAAGCTCGAAAAGTTTGTTATAGTCTCACCTCTCGACGCAATGCAGTATTTACAACGTCGATGCGGACGCGGGATGGAGCAGTCTGGCAGCTCGTCGGGCTCATAACCCGAAGGTCACAGGTTCAAATCCTGTTCCCGCAACCAATTTTTCCATAGCGTGTTAAATTGGGGTTTTTTGTTCTTTAACAAGTTAAAACGACTGATAAGTGTGGGTATTTGTGGTTAAGGTGC
>ENA-UPTA01000233-UPTA01000233.1-activated-sludge-metagenome-genome-assembly--contig:-NODE-233-length-64037-cov-7.661280_pt1 | contig 64037 bp, 46 predicted proteins | sample MGYA00238184_ERZ773361 | MGnify/ENA primary metagenome ERZ773361 (study PRJEB29100, sample SAMN05720205) | activated sludge metagenome | isolation source: anaerobic digester from wastewater... | reverse complement strand
CTGGCCATGAACAGCAAGGTATCGCAAGGAAAAACTTACAAAGATAAAATGGCAAAGTTGGATGAGGAAATTATCAGGCTGGAAGACGACTTGGAGAAACTACAAGCTAAGAAGAGTGTTGCCCAGATGTCTGCAAATTCGGGAGAGTTTTTACATTCTAACCTTCGATTTGCCATACAATATCTCGATCAGGCCCCTCCTGATGCCCGAAAAGCCTTGATAAAAGCCCTCATCAAAGAAATCGTCGTTTACCAAGACTATATCGAAATAAAAATGTACATAGATCAACCGACTGTAGACAGCCTATCATGCAGACTATCTGTTCCGGGGGACCATAAACCGCCCCAAAACGACAAACGCCCTGCAGGGGATGCCTGCAAGGCGCTAGTTACTGCATCGAACGCTCGAAGTTCGCCTGAGCGTCAAGGTTGGCTGCCCCGTCTGGACTCGAACCAGAAATGCTTGATCCAGAGTCAAGTGTGTTACCAATTACACCACAGGGCAAAATTACAATATTAAGGGTGTTTTCTGAAAAACTCTTTACATGTGCTTATGAAGCTCTTCATCCATCCATTTGTCCGTCTTGTTGACCGAATCGCTCGCTGTCTGGCAGCCACTCACCGCTACGCCTAAACAGGCTAAGAAAAGGATAAAGACAAACGTTTTCTTAATCATAGTCACCTCTTTTTAAACAGGCACCTTTTGACTTAACCGTTGCACGGTCTTTTCTTTGCCGATCAGGGCCATGGTTTCAAAAAGGCCGGGCCCGACCGTTTTCCCCGTAAGCAGAATCCGCACCGGATGAACAAGGTCACCGGCGGAGACGCCCAGTTCCGCGACCACGTCGCGAAAGGCGCGTTCCACGGCGCCCTCTGTAAAGTCAGGAACCCCTGACAGCCTTTTCGCTAAAGCGACCAGATGGCTATCCTGTCCACTCTCCTTAAGGCGGCAGAGGGCCTCTTCTTCAAAGACAACCTGGTCTTTAAATAAAAAATCCGCCCGGTCTAAAAAATCACACAAGGTCGGCATGCGACTTTGAAATAATTTTACACTAGTTTCCAGTTTTTTCCTATCATATTTCTCGGCTAAATAACCCTTCTCCTGAAGAAAGGGAACCAGCAACTCCGCGATTTTCGCCGGGTCAGACTGCTTAATATATTGAGAATTAAGCCACGTCAGCTTTTCCAAAGAAAACACCGCCGGAGATTTCTGGACCTGTTTTATGGAAAATTTTTTCACCGCCGCATCAAGAAAAATTTTTTCCTGATTGTTCCCCGGCGACCAGCCTAACAACAATAAATAATTTACCAAAGCTTCGGGCAAAAAACCCTGACGCTTATAATCCGTGACCGCAACCGCCCCTGTCCGTTTGGACAGCCGCCCGCCATCCTCCCCCATGATCAGCGGTAAATGCGCGAACTTGGGCGGCTTCAATCCCAGGGCCTGATACATAACCAGCTGTTTGGGGGTGTTGGAAATATGGTCATCCCCCCGGATAACATGCGTAATGCCCATCAGGGCATCGTCCACGACGCAGGCGAAACTATATGTCGGAGAACCGTCGGATTTAAGCAGGACTTCGTCTTTCAAAAGAGAGGAATCAAACACGATCTCCCCCCGGATCAGGTCAAACAACTTAATTTCCTGTTGCGGCATGGTTAAAATAACCGCCGGGCCGTCTTCATAAGCTTTGCCTTCCTGCACAAGCTTCCGGGCCTGTTCCCGGTAAAGATCAAACCGGTCAGACTGCTTATACAATTCGTCCCACGCTAGCCCCAGCCATGTCATGCTTTGAAGAATTTCTTCCAAATAAATATCCCGTGATCTTTCCTGGTCGGTATCTTCTATGCGCAGGACAAAAATGCCTCCTTGGGCCTTGGCATAAAGCCAATTAAAAAGCGCTGTGCGAGCTCCTCCAATATGAAGGTATCCCGTTGGGCTGGGAGCAAACCTGACTTTCACCATAATAGGTTCCTCAATGGAACACCACACCCGCGGGCGTGGTCTCGATTAACTATTCACTTCGCGGAAATATCCGCCTTCTCACCCTACGCGCGAAAGCGGATATTTTTTCTCCTGCCGGAAAAAAATATGAAGCCCGCTCTACACGGTCATCTTCTGCGCGACCAGTCTTTTAACAATAGCGTTTATACGTTCATACTGTCCCGGAAGCAACTCAACAAACTCAATGCCGATATCAAAAAAAGACGGTTTCTCCTGCTCAAAATCTTTCCTCCGGACCACCCAGACAACCCGCCCTTTGCAGACAATATGCTCATTCAAATCCAGCATATCCAACTCAACCTCAACCGGGGCAAACATCTTGATATTATTTTTCAAAATGACACAAATGCCCCCGATCCCGATATTTTCCGTATGCGTCAAAAAGACTTCCTTTTCCCCCTTATCATGGCGAATCGTCACCAAGCAAGGAAACATAACCCGGGGGAATTTTCGCCGGTTAATTCCGTCCCAAGCGCTCATGGAAGGCTCCTTTGTAACCGTGTCAGATGAATGGCTTTTCCACTTTTAGCGTCTATTTCAACCAGGACCCCGGACAACCACGGGTTTCCCTGGGCGACTTCAAATCGTTCCGGCATTCCGGTTAAAAACCTGCGGATAATTTTCTGCGTGTCCTGCCCAATGACCGAATCATACGGACCCGTCATGCCCAAATCCGTAATATACGCCGTGCCTGGGGGAAGAATGGTGTCATCGGCCGTTTGGATATGCGTGTGCGTGCCGAAAACCAAGGAAGCCTTCCCTGCTGAAAATTTCCCAAAAGCAACTTTCTCGCTCGTCGCTTCCGCATGAAAATCAACAATCACGACCGGCGTTTGCTCCTGGATCATGGACCACAAACGTTCAAAAGCGCGAAACGGGCAGTCCACATTATAACGCATAAATATCCGGCCTAAAAGATTTATTATAGCCGCTTTCTCGCCAGAGGCCGTTTCAACGACGCACCACCCCTTCCCCGGCACTCCTTCCGGGAGATTGGCCGGGCGAAGAATCCTGGGGTTTTCCTGCAGGGATTCCGTAAGCTCAATTCTGTCCCAGACATGATCGCCCAGGGTCAGCACGTCACAGCCGTAAGAAAACAGCTGAGACGCAATCTTAGGCGTCAACCCCGACCCTCCCGCCGCGTTTTCCGCGTTTACAACCACCAAATCGAGAGCAAACTCCTCTTTCAGCTTAGGAAGAAGTTCGTGCAGAAGGGTTCGGCCAGCCTTCCCAACGACATCACCTACGCATAAAATTTTCATATTCTCCACACAGATTCTGTCCTGTTATAATGAAGCCCCGCGCCCTCGGGCATGATCCCTATTAACAAAGTGCTTCGCTGGATAATAGGACTTCTTAACATGCCTCCCCGAAGCGGTAAACCTTATTAACCTCTCGCCTTCATCCACGGGCAGGCCCGAGGTCTTCTGCGAAGGCAGGAATCCCAAAACGGCCGCACATGTCTTCGTCTTATTTGGCGTATTCGACAGCACGGGTTTCCCGGACAACAATCACTTTAATTTGCCCAGGATACTCCAGCTCCTGCTCAATGCGTTTCCGGATATCCCGGGCCAAGACGATCGCCTCATCATCATTGATCTTCTCCGGGCTGACCATAATACGGATTTCCCTTCCAGCTTGCAAGGCGTATGCTTTATCAACGCCTTTAAATATATTCGCAATCTTTTCCAGGCTTTCCAGCCGTTTAACGTAAGTTTCCAGGGTTTCGGCCCTAGCTCCGGGACGGGCCGCGCTGATGGCGTCCGCCGCGCATAAAAGAACGCCGTAAAGGCTCTCGCATTCGACTTCATCATGGTGGGAGGCGATGGCGTTAACAATGATTTCGTTTTCCCCGTATTTTCTGGCCAAATTTGCGCCCACGGTCGCATGTGTCCCTTCTTCCACTTCCTGGGAAACGACTTTCCCGATATCATGCAAAAGGCCTACCCGCACGGCAATCTTAACATCTATATTCAACTGTGACGCCATCAACCCCATTAACCGGGCAACCTCCTTGGTGTGCACAAGGGCGTTTTGGCCAAAGCTGGTCCGGTATTTCAAGCGCCCCACGAGCTTAAGCAACTCGGGATGCATTTCATGAATTCCCAAATCAAAAGCGGCCTTATCCCCCTCTTCCTTAATATGTTCTTCTATTTCTTTCTTCGCTTTTTCCACAACTTCCTCAATGCGTCCGGGGTGAATACGGCCGTCCGCGATCAATTTTTCCAATGCGATACGGGCAATTTCCCGCCGCACCATATCAAAACCGGAAATGGTAACCGCCTCCGGCGTATCGTCAATAATAATATCCACACCAGTCGCCATTTCTAGCGTCCGGATATTGCGGCCTTCCCGTCCTATAATACGGCCCTTCATTTCATCGCTGGGCAAAGCGACCACGCTGATCGTCGTTTCCGCGGTATGATCCGAAGCGCACCGCTGAATAGCGGTGCCTATAATCTGCCGGGCCGTTTTCTCGGAGGTGCTTTTCACCTCTTCTTCAGCCCTGCGGATCCGGATGGCTTTTTCCTGCACCAATTCTTCGTCAAGCCGGCTTAACAAGATTTGTTTCGCGTCATCCTCGGTTAAAGAAGAAATCTCCTGCAACCGCTTTTTCTCTTCTTCAATAAGTTTCGTTAATTCCTCTTTTTTATTTTTTATGGCGTCCTCTTCTTGCCTTAACGCTGTCACGCGGTTATTAATGTCTTTTTCCTTTTTTTCCAAAAGGTCGACCCGCTTATCTAAATTTTCCTCTTTCTGCAAAATCCGTTTTTCTGCCGAGGAAATTTCCTCCCGCCTTTCCTTGGTTTCCTTCTCAAAATCTTGCCTTAACTTTAACATCAAATCCTTAACCGCAAGTTCCGCTTCTTTTTTCCGGCTTTCCGCCTCTCGTTCGGCAAAATCAGTTAAATCTTTCGCTCGTTGTTCCGCTTGTTTTAATGTTTTGCTGGCAAAAAACGCCCTCAACAAGTAACCGATAGCCAACCCGACCAGAAAAAGCGTGGATAAAACTAGGCTCTGCATTGTAACACTGTCAACCATAGCGCATCTCCTTCTATTCCAGAGACAAGAAAACCCGCTTGTCTCGCTAATTAGATACTGGGATTATTCGGCACCGCTTGGATTCAATCACAAATAAGACGGGAGACGGAAACATCATGATCTTGATGAGGCAGACAGTCAAAGACTTGGAATTGAAAAGCAAGACCTATCGTATGAGTTCGCGGAGACAAGGTCGATAAAAACCGGTCATAATACCCGGCACCCCGGCCCAAACGGTGCCGGGTACGATCAAAGGCCACTCCGGGAACCACGCAGAGATCGATGGCCTCTGGGGCCACACATAACTCCGGGTCATAAGAAGGCTGTTTAATACCGTAAGGGCCCGGTTCCAGGGCTTCTAAATTCTTAACCAACACCGGAACGAACCGCTTTGTTTTTTTAAAAATATACGGCAATGCTATCGTCTTTCCAATTTTTTTTGCCTGCTTCAGCATGTCGAAAGTTTCCACTTCTCCATCAAAGGATGCATAAAAAAGCATTGTCTTAGAATTTAAAAATTCAGGAAGGGTAAAGAGCTTCTCCTGAATCACCAAGCTTTTTCTAAGCCTTTCTTCCTCCTTTTGGGTTCTTAAATCGTTCAAAACCTGCTTCCGAATCTCTTCTTTTAAACGTTCAATCACCTCAACAACACCCACATAGCAAATTGTTTGTTTTCCTAATTTCTTCTCTTACACACACATACGCATCTTTTATTATAGACCTTTCATAGTATCACTTTTTACTTAAATATACAACTTTAATTTTTCTCAGGCAAGCCAAAATAACATTAATCCTTTTCTCCCGAAAAAACCCCTTAACCGCCAAATAACATATTAACTTTTTCCGTCTTCTTTCATTTTTTGCAATCGTACAAGCCAATCCTTTATTTTCTTCTCAACGCCCAGTTCTGCCGGAAAATAATACTGTTTTTTGACAGAAACATAGTCCTGGTCCACATAATGATTCTGATAATCATGGGCATATTTATAGCCCTCGCCCCGGCCTAATTTCTTGGCCCCAGGATAAGAGGCGTCCCGCAAATGAGGCGGAACCTCTTGTGTCTTATTGGTTTTTATATCGTTTAAAGCGTTCTCCAGCCCCATATAACTGGCGTTGGATTTCGGGGCGCAGGCAACATAGACTGCGGCTTGCGCCAAGGGAATCCTGGCTTCCGGCATGCCTATAAATTCGGAAACCTGCATGGCTGCATTAGCCACGATCAGTGCATGCGGGTCCGCGTTCCCCACATCCTCCGCCGCACAAATACAAATTCTCCGGGAAATAAACCTCGGGTCTTCTCCGGCAAAAATCATTTTCGCCAGCCAGTATAAAGTTGCGTCCGGATCCGACCCCCGCATGGATTTAATAAACGCAGACGCGGAATCATAATGATCATCCCCGTTGCGGTCATACACGATTTTCTTCTGAATAGATTCACGGGCGATGTCCCCGGAAAAAAACACCTCCCCTGTTTTGTCCGGGGGGGTCGTTAACACCCCGACTTCTAAAGCATTCAGCGCTTTGCGAGCATCCCCATCGCTCATTTTCGCTAAAAACATCAGCGCCCCTTCATCCGCCTTTACGCCCAGCTTCCCCAAACCTCTTTCTTTGTCCGCTAACGCCCGTTTTAATATGAGGACTATCTCCTCCTCGCTCAAGGCTTTAAGCTCAAAAACCAGCGATCGAGAAATCAACGGCCCAACCAGAGAAAAATACGGATTAAACACCGTGGCCCCTATTAACACCACGCTCCCTTCTTCCAGGTCCGGCAAAAGAACTTCCTGCTGGCTTTTATTAAACCGGTGGATTTCATCAATAAACAAAATCGTTTTTCTTCCGCAGCTATGCCAGCGGTGCTGTCCGGCAGCCAGAATTTTTCTCATTTCTTCGACATTCGACGTCACGGCATTAATGCGCACAAACGGGCATTCGGTGGTATGGCTGACGCAGACGGCCAAGGTCGTCTTTCCTACGCCAGGAGGGCCGTAAAGAATCAGGGAGCTTAAACGGTCGGCTTCAATAACCCGGGTCAACAATTTCCCCGGACCAAGGATATGTTTCTGCCCCACGATGTCATCTAGCCGGGATGGCCGCATCCGGAAACTTAAGGGCGCGGATGGCGGGAGGGTTTGTTGCGGGGACGCCACAAAAAGATCGCCGTTATTTTCGTTCGGGACATTTTCTCGCATAACAAAACAGGTTCGCTTCAATAAAAAACCCCACCATGCCGTCGGGCTTTAGAAACGGTGAACCCATTCCCTAAGTGGGAACCTCTCCAAGAAACCCAAGGGTTCCTCGGAAGATTAGCATCCCGTCCTAAATGTGTTGGTTCAATTTATAGAGCCGCTAACGTACACAGCAGGGCAAGATTTATTATACCATCATTCAAATGCTTGTAAAACAAAAGCTAAAAGAGGGCTATTAACGCAAGGCAACGCCTAGTTGGTCGCTTAACGCCTGCGCAATATCCCCGTGAACGCGGAAAATATCGTCTTCGGTTAGGGTTTTAAGAAAAGACCTGTAGACAAGCGAAAAGATAAAGCCTTTATGCCCTGGCGGAATTTTTTCTCCGCGGTATTCTTCCAAAAAAGAAACATCTTCCAAAAGATCGCCGCCCTGTTTTAAAATCACGTCTTTCACGTCCTGAAAAGAAACCGACTCTTTCACGGCCAGGCTAATGTCCCGCGTCACGGGCGGGAACTCAGAAAACTTTTTAAAAGCAACGTTCCTGTCCGCCAGCTTATATAAGGCCTCAAAATCACATTGCGCATAAAAAACCGTCCGGTATTTTATATCCCATTCCTGCAACAAAGAACCGTCCACTTCGCCCAGACAACCCAGCGCGGTCCGTCCGGACCGAATACCCGCACCCGTTCCTTGTTTAAACAGTGGGTCTTCACAGGCTTCATAAACAGCCTCCGGCAGGCCCAAGCGCGCGATCATTTGATCTATCGCCCCTTTAAGATCATAAAAATCCCCAGCCCGAGGTTTCGCGCTCCGCCAGTCCCTGTCCACGTCTCCGCTGGCCATAACAGCGAAAGTCTTACGTTCCGTCTGTCCTAAATAAATTTTCCCGATTTCAAAAATTTTATTATCCTTCTGCCCGCGGCGAATATTGCTCCTGATAATCCCTAACAAGCTCGGGAACATCGAGGGGCGCATTATCTCCTGATCCAGCGACAAAGGATTTTTGACCCGGACAACCGGAAGGGAGGAAAGCCGGCTTTTTTCCAAAGAGTCCTGATTGAGCAAAGAATAGGAAATCGTTTCGCTGTATCCCTGGCCGACAAAAATATCCCTCAGTTTGTTCGCAAAAGGATATTCCGGCTGGGGCGGCACGTTTTGAGCCCGAACCAAAGGAAGGGTCAGAGGCAAATTATCATATCCCACAATCCGAGCGACCTCTTCAATCACGTCTACAGGGTCTTTAATATCCGCCCGCGAACTGGGGGCAATGACTTTAAAGCTCCCCGGGCTGTCGGCAGAAACCTGAAAGCCTAACTTTTTCAAAATCGTGCGGCATTTCGCCGCAGATAATTCAGCGCCTAATAGCGCATGGATGTCCGCCAATTTAACAATAACGCTTTTTCTCTGCCCCCGCCCTCGCGCCAGATTAACATCCCTGCGGGCCACCAACGTCCCTCCGGCCTCTGTCAAGATCAGAGAAACGGCCCTGGCCGCACCGGCTTCAACGGCAGAAAAATCCACCCCCCGTTCAAAACGATACGAGGAATCGCTCTTGAGGCCCAACAGCCGCGACGCCTTCCGGATTAAAACCGGATCAAAACAGGCGCTCTCCAAAAGAATCCTCCGGGTCTGGGTGGTCACCTCCGTAGCCTGCCCCCCCATAATCCCGGCGATCGCCACCGGCCGCTGAGCATCCGCAATCACCAAAACGGACGGATCCAGGGTGCGCTCCACACCATCCAGAGTTATGATGGTTTCTCCCTGTTTCGCCCTGCGGACAAGAATCTTTCCTCCGATCAGTTTATCATAATCAAACGCATGCAACGGCTGCCCGGTTTCCAACAGGCAAAAATTCGTAATATCCACGACATTATTAATGAGTCGCCCGCCCAAAGCCGATAAGCGGCTCCCTATCCAGGGTGAAGAGGCTTTTACCTCAACAGGCTCAATGACCGTTCCGACATAACGACAGCAGTCTTTGGGATCAACGATTTCAATGTCACATTTCGTGTTGGGATAATTTATTTTCTTCACTTTCGGGAGCTTTAAGGGTTTATCTAAAACTGCCGACAGCTCCCGGGCAATCCCCTGAAAATTCAAACAGTCCGGGCGGTTGGGGGTGATCTCCATCTCTAAAACAACATCCTCCCCGACATTCTCAATTTTTTCCACCTCCAGGCCGGCCATCGTCAATTTGTGCGCCAGCTTTTCAGGCGGAAGCTGAAACGACACATAATCTTTAAGCCATTTCATGCTGATTTTCATCGCAATAATTTCTCTTTAAAATTGATTTAAAAAACGCTTGTCGTTCTCAAAAAAGATGCGGATGTCGTGAATCCCGTACTTCAACATCGCCATCCGTTCGACTCCAAGACCAAAAGCCAGCCCGGTATATTTTCCTTTGGGATAATTGACAGCCGAGAACACCTTGGGATTCACCATCCCGCAACCTAAAATTTCCAGCCAGCCTTTACGCCCGCAAACCGAACAACCTTTTCCGTTACAGATATAACAGGAGATATCCACTTCGGCAGACGGTTCTGTAAAAGGAAAAAAATGCGGGCGAAAACGCATGATGATTTCTTCGCCGAAAAACCGCTTGCAAAAAACCGTTAAAAGCCCTTTCAGGTCGGAAAACCTCACGTGTTCGTCTACCAACAGCCCTTCTATCTGATGAAACATGAAGGAGTGACTGGCATCAACCGCGTCCGGCCGGTACACTTTCCCCGGGATCACGACCGCCAGAGGAGGCGCATATTTCTCCATAATACAAATCTGCCCGGGAGACGTGTGAGAGCGCAACAGCAAATGGCGCTTTGGATCCTGAGGGTCTTTTGATTCCAGATAAAAGGTGTCAAAAGCGTCTCGTGAGGGATGGTCAATCGGGATATTCAGGGCGGAAAAATTATGAAATTCCGTTTCCATTTCCGGCCCTTCCTGAATAACAAAGCCCAATCCGACAAAAATCTGACAAATCTCGTCGATAATCTGCGTCAAGACATGTTTGTGCCCCAACGCCGGCGCTGCTCCCGGAAGAGAAACATCTAGACTTTGCGTAGAGAAGAGATTCTTGGCCGCAAGGCGCTTTTTGGTGGCTTCAAGCGCTTCCGTCAAGCTGGCCCGGAGCTGATTAGCACCTTTGCCGATCAACGGTTTTTCTTCCGCCGTCGCCTGCGAAAGACTGGCAAAAATTTCTTGCAATAAACCTTTCCGGCCCAAATACCGAACCCTCAAGGCTTCTACAGAATCCAAATCCTTGCAAGCGTTAATCTCTTGTAGGGCTTTCTGTTGAATATCGTCAAAATTCCACATCTTTTTAATTCCTTAACAAAAAATATTGGTCCATTATACCACCTTTTCTTCCACCCGAAAAGCCCTTTCCTGGGACAATGCTGATGCGAGAGACAACCCCTTCTGTTCTTTTCACCGCAGAAAACAGAAAAATCAAAACAGCAGAAAGCTCTCGCCCTCTGATGAAAAAGTCTCTTGTATGCTCCGGGGAAGACGCCCGTCCACAATTTTCCGTCGAGAAAGGCCAATGCTCCTTGCTTCAAAAAACCAAAATCAAAATTTTGATGCAGGCCGTCTTTCTTCCGGCCAGCATCAGGTCAATCAAGGGCTATTGGCCTGGCACAAAAATTCCCCTATAATTATGTGCGGCTCCCCCTTGGGCCGGCCCCGGGCCGATATTGTTTTAGCTCGCCATAAAAGGGGTAAACGCCGTGACCAAAGCAAACGGGTTGGCTCTTGTCAAAATCCGCCCCCCAGGAACAAACAAAAAAGATAAAGAAAAGAATAAACAAAAACCCCCAGGGTTATATACAGCAAAACAGGTTTTCGATCCATCGGGCGATACTCAGTCCCATATCAGGCGCCCCGGGAATCACCGCTTTTTAGATTTTCGAATCTTTGGGGCCTCGAAGGAGAGGATTTCCTCCGAAGACACACCCTAAAATTAACCTCATCAGCCGTTGAGTTGTGCCCGCCACAACTCAATCTGTGCCCTCCAGCAACACCTGTTTAAGGATAGAGGGATCAGCTCCGCGTCCGGTCACGATTTTAACTTCCATTTTTCCTGAACCTTCCAGGCCAGCTCTTCATACTGCTCGATCAGGAAACCCTCAGGATTATCTTCGGTAAGGAACCGGGCCCAAAGGGACCCGGGTTTTCCTACCCCGACGATAATAATATCCTTTCTTCGATCTTCCTGCGTTATGACGGCGAGCGCATACCAAGGGCGTCTGCCATCCCACAAAAAAACAGGACCCTATATTTTAGGGCCCTGATCAAAATCGTGTCTTTTGGTCCAACATAACCCAAAAATCGTATTCGGTCTATCCTCCCAACAAGACAACCATTTTATTATTATACGGCTTTATTGGCGACCGCCTTCTGGGCGACAGACACCAGCTCCTTAAAAGCCTCCGGAGAAGTAACCGCTAAATCCGCCAGGATTTTCCGATTAATATCCACGCGGGCAACGCTCAGCCCGTTTATAAAACGGCTATACGTTATGCCATTTTCCTGACAGGCCGCATTAATACGGACGATCCACAAGCCTCTAAATTCCCGTTTTTTCACTTTATGGTCGCGGTATGAATACGCCATACCTTTGATAATAGACCTTTTCGCCTGTGAAAAATGTTTACTCCGGTGGCCAAATTGCCCCTTCGCCGCCTTCAAGACTCTTTTCTTTCTTTTTCTAGACGGGACAGCCGTTCGCACTCTAACCATAAGGCAACAACCTCCTTATCTTCTTCTCGTTCGCAGCAGATAGATACCCGCTTTTCCTCAACGCTCTCTTTCTCTTGCGCGTCTTTTTGCCAAGAATATGCTTTCTTCCGGCAGCCGCTTTCTTAACCTTTCCGCTTTTAGTTATTTTAAACCTTTTGGCGGCCGATCTGTTTGTCTTCAGTTTTGGCATTCTTTTATTCCTCCTCACCCTCACCTCTAAGAGCCAGGGCCTCCCCGACTCTTGCTTAACTTTCTTCTTTCGCAAATGTCAAACATCTTCTCCGCCATGCAGGACGCCTTATTGCCGGATAAAGGCTTATTTCTTGTCTGACTTTGGAGAAAAAACAACCGACATGATCCGGCCTTCCATAATAGGAGCCTTCTCGGGCAGACCATGCTCAGCGGTATCTGCGATAAACCGTTCCAGAATTTGCCGGGCCTGGTCTTTAAAAGCAAGCTCCCGCCCCCGGAACATAAGATTCACCTTTACTTTGTCTTTCTTTTCTAAAAAGCTCTTTACCTGCTTCAGCTTTATCTGATAATCCCCTTCATCGATATGAGGCTTAACCCGAATCTGTTTAAGATGCGTGATTTTTTGATTCTTTTTAACACGCCGTTCTTTCTTTTCCTGATCATATTTATACTTGCTAAAATCCATAATCCGGCATACCGGCGGCTTCCCCGTTGGAGCCACTTCAACAAGATCTAGCTCATTCGCTTCCGCCAGTTCAAGGGCTCGTTTAATAACAACAACCCCTAATTGCTCTGAATTCGGGCCGATCACTCTGACTTCCGGGGCCCTAATACGCTCATTAATACGGATATTTTTTTGAATAAAGATCACCTCCCAACTTATTTTTTATCAATAGTTTTTATTCTTTTAAATCTATCTCCCTCTGCATATGGGAATAAAGGTCGTCTAAGCTTTTGCTGCCCAGGTCTCCAGCGGAGCGTTTTCGGACAGACACCTGCTCCGAAGAGGCTTCCCGGTCTCCCACAACAAGAAGATACGGGATTTTCTGCATGGTTCCCTCCCGAATCCGCTTATTCAAACTCTCATTTCTTGCGTCAATTATAACGCGGAGTCCTTTCCCTTGCAAATTCTCTTTTACCTTCTCGGCATAGGGTTGATGGCTGTCCTTTATCGGAATAACCATCGCCTGAACAGGAGCCAGCCAAAGAGGAAAGGCTCCTCCATAATGCTCTATCAGGGTTCCTATGAAACGTTCCACGCTCCCCAAAATGGCCCGGTGAATCATGATCGGGCGTTGGTTTTCTCCCTGTTCGTTCACATAAGACAAATCAAACCGCTCTGGAAGAGCGAAATCACACTGAATAGTTGCGCATTGCCAAGACCGGCCCAAGGCATCTTTTAATTCAATATCAATTTTCGGACCGTAAAACGCCCCATCCCCTTCATTAATATGAAACGGCACATTTTTATCTTCCAAAGATTTCCGCAGGGCCTCCGTGGCGCAATCCCAATTTTCTACCGTCCCGATAAATTTCTCCGGCCTGGTACTGAGGCCCACTTCGTATTCCGTAAAACCAAAATCTTTCATCGTTGAAAAAACAAAATCAATCACGCCCATGACCTCGGTCTGCAATTGATCCTGACGGCAAAAAATGTGAGCGTCATCCTGGGTAAACCCTCTGACCCGCAAAAGCCCGTGAAGAACCCCGGCTTTTTCCTGACGATAAACAGTTCCCAGCTCAAAAAACCGAATCGGCAAATCCCGGTACGAACGCGTCTTGGATTTATAAATCAACATGTGCCCCGGACAATTCATCGGTTTAACTGCGTATTCTTCCTGATCAACCGTAAAATAATACATGTTTTCCCGATAATAGCCCGCATGGCCACTCATTTCCCAAAGCTTGCCCTTTAAAATATTCGGGGTCATGACAAAGTCATACCCCCGCTTCATATGTTGAGCGCGGACATAATCCTCGATATTCTTGCGCAACATGGCTCCCGCCGGATGATAAAACACCAAACCCGCCCCGGCAGATTCATGATAAATGTTAAACAAATCCAGCTGGGTGCCTAATTTACGATGGTCCCTCTTTTGGGTTTCTTCCAGATTCTGCAGGTGCTGCGTCAATTCTTCCCGGCTTTCAAAACATGTCCCGTAAATTCTCTGCAACATCGCGTTATTTTCATCGCCGTGCCAGTAAGCCCCGGCCAAAGACAACAATTTAAACGCTTTAATTTGCCCGGTGCTGTCTGCATGCGGCCCCTTGCAAAGGTCTACAAATTTTTCTCCGGTTTTATAAATGGAAATATTCTCGTCGGGAAGATTCTCGATCAACTCCACTTTATAATCTTCCTTCATCTTTTTAAACAGCGCTATGGCTTCGTTTCGTGGCAGAAAAATTTGCCGCAACGGCAAATTTTCGTCGATAATGCGCTGCATGCATTGCTCAATTTTTTCCAAGTCCTCATTTAAAAACGGCTCTTTTTTATCAAAATCGTAATAAAATCCGTTTTCAATCGCCGGCCCAATAGCGAGCTTAACATCCGGCCAAAGCCCCTGAACCGCCTGAGCTAAGACGTGGGAACACGTGTGCCGTAATTCTTCTATAGTTAATTTTCTGTTCATAGAATTAAAAATATTGGTGGGCGGTACAAGACTCGAACTTGTGACCTTCACGATGTCAACGTGACACTCTAACCAACTGAGCTAACCGCCCACAAAAAACTTTCATCCCTCTTGTTTATCGTTATGTCTTCCAGAAACTCTTCGTATACATGGGCAAGGTGGGAGTCGAACCCACACGACCTTGCGGTCACAGGATTTTAAGTCCTGCGTGTATGCCATTCCACCACTTGCCCAAGATATCAAAAGGACGCCACCCCTGACATCCGTTGGCAAAACAGCGTCCGAAATCCGGCTTCCAACGAATTGGAGGCGTGGACCGGACTCGAACCGGTGAATAATGGTTTTGCAGACCACTGCCTTACCACTTGGCTACCACGCCACAAATCATTTCAAAATAGCGTTAACGGCTTCCACAATGGTCATAACATCCGCCAGATGACCAGGCCCCGTTGTTCCGCAGGCCATTCGGCCTTCAATAGAATCTATAAAACGATACCCGATCTCTTTCAATCGTTTAATATTAGCCTGGGTAACCGGATGCACATACATATTACTATTCATCGCAGGAGCGATCAGCTTGGGTGCCAAAGAAGCCAAGGCCGTAGAACAAATTAAATCATCCGCCAACCCATTGGCTAATTTAGCCAAAATATGCGCCGTAGCCGGGGCGATCAACAATAAATCGGCTTGGTCCGCCAGGTGAATGTGATCCGGCCGCCAATCCGCTGCGCCTTTAAACATATCCCTCGCTACCCTGGTCCCGGAAAGCGTTTCTAAAGTTAAAGGCGTAATAAAGGCCTCGGCCTCTTTCGTCATAACAACAGAAACTGTATAGCCGGCATCCTGCAATCGACGGACAATATCTCCCGCCTTGTAAGCCGCAATGCTTCCCGTTACGCCTAAAACAACATGACCGCCTGCACGCTTTTTTGCCATAAAAATCAGGCCTCTGCCGATAGCTCGCCGGGCTTTTTCCCAGACGCTTGGTCAGGCAAAAACCGGTCAGCAATATCCTTCAAAACAACTTTGGCATTCTGGATTTCTTCCAATGCAATCGTCGTTGTTTTCATCAAAGACGGTGTTTCAATCAAACGGGGCTTACCGTCTGCCAGTTCGATAGCTCTCGTAGATGCCATACGGACTAATTTATAAATACTGTGGTCTGTTTTAGGCAACAAATCCTCCAACGGCGGATATCCCATCTTTAAGCCCTCCCTTGCGTCCTCGCTTTTTATTCTGCTAAGTTATTCAATTCTATAATCTTATTGAGAAACAGACGAAATGATACTTATATCACATTCCTGAGCTATTGTCAAAATGAATCTTTGTTCCACAAGTTCACCCGAACTCCCCCCGCCTTTCCAGCCCAAGGCTCCCCAGGGCGGACCGGCTCAGGCTTTGGCATAAATCTTACAAAGAAAAAAATCTGCTAAAAACCGATATGCGTCGGGGAGCTTGTCATTAATAATAACATGATCAAACGAACGGGCTTCCTTCATTTCCCGCTGTGCCTCCTTGAATCGCAAAAGCCTCTCCCGGGACGATTCGCTTTGTCTGGATTCTAATCTCTCTTTTAAAACCGCCAGTGATGGCGGTTGAATGAAAATCCGGCACGCGTGAGGAAACTTGCGAGCCACCGTTTTGGCCCCTTTGACATCAATACATAAAATCACAGACCGTCCTTGACGGAGATTCAAAAGGACGTTTTTCCTGGGCGTGCCGTAATAGGCTTGAAAAACTTTTTCCCATTCTAAAAAATGTCCGGCCTGTATTTTATAACGAAACATCTTTTCGCTGATAAAAAAATAATCCTGCCCATGTCGTTCTCCAGGGCGGGGTTTCCTGGTTGTAGCGGAAACGGATTTTACCAACGTGCCTTTTAATTCCGGATTCTCCAATAATTTTTTCGAAAGGGTGGTCTTACCCGCGCCCGAAGGGCCAGAGAGGATAAAAAGTGTTCCTGGTTTCATGCTGATCGCTTATTCTATGTTTTGCGCCTGTTCCCGCAGTCTTTCTATTTTGCTTTTTAAAGCAATAACAGAATTGGAAACAATCTGGTCCTGAAGTTTTGATCCTATGGTGTTCGTTTCCCGCTGCATTTCTTGGGCAATAAAATCCATCTTTTTCCCGACAGGGACAGCCGCTTTTAACAACAGCTTATATTCTTCCATATAATGTTTTAAGCGAGTAATCTCTTCGTTAATTTCACATCCCTTTTGAAAAGACGCAAACTCTTCGGGACTAAGAACCTTTTTATTTTCACGCAAAATAGTTTTTGTGCGGGATTCGATGTTGTTAACCTGAACGCCCATTCTCTTTAAAACATGAGCAATGTCTTTTTCCAAGCTTTTCCCTTCACTCTTACGCATAGTCATTAAACTTTTCATGACCTTTTGAAAAGACGCACCAAGGCTTGCAGTCCAAAATTTCTCTACGTCTATTTCCGAATCCTTTGTTTCCACTACCCCAGGAAGAGAAACAAGATTAGCAATGGTCAGAGAATTGTCCAAACTAAATTCTTTTTGAAGCTTTTTCGCTTCTTTTAAATATTCAGAAATAACATGTTTGTTAAATTGGACATTCTGAGAATGTTTTTCTGTAATCTTTACAGAAATCGTTATTCGTCCTCTAGAAATTTCTTTTTGGACAATGTTTTTTATTTTGTTTTCCAAAATTCCAAAACCAACAGGTAAATAACAAACAAAATCCAAATAACGATGGTTTTGACTTTTAATTTCAACAAATCCCTTCATTTGTCCAAAAGAAAAATGCACGTGTCCATAACCTGTCATTCCAGCAATCATTGTTTCCTCTTTTCTTGTCTAATCTAACAAAAATTTTTGATAAAAAATCTGTTTTAAAGTAACGCTATGGGATCAACGCAAAAATACGCAACCTGTTTATTTTCAATATCTTATATACAAACAGCGGCGTTTTTCCTGAGTATTTTTAAAATTCGGTCCAGGTCATCAACAGAATAATATTCAATAATTAATTTCCCTTGTTTTTTACGTGCTTGAATTTTCACCTTCGTCCCCAGTAATTTTTGTAATTCTTCTTCTAAATAAACAATTTCATGATCTTTTTGTTCTTTTTTTTTCTTGGCATTAAGAACTGGCGCCGTTCTAATTAAATTTTCAAGCTCGCGAACAGAAATTTTTTTATTTAAAACAATTTGAAACAAATTATTCTGCAAATGGGCATCCTCAACCCCAACAAGCGCTCTTGCATGCCCCATGCTTATTTCTCCAGAAACAACCTTATCCTGAATCCCTTTTGGAAGCTTTAATAAACGAACCATATTGCTAACCGTAGAAATATCTTTGCCGACAGATTGTGCTACCTGCTCATATGTTAAATGATAATCCTCTAACAATCTTTTATATGCAAGGCCTTCCTCTATCGCATTCAATTCTTCTCTTTGAATATTTTCAATAAGCGCCAACACCAGAGCTTCTTCGTTGCTAACATTTTTCACAACCACGGGAACTTCCTTCATATTCAAAGCACGTGCCGCCCGCAAACGCCTCTCCCCAGCTATGACTTCATATCCCGCGTCAATTTTTCTTACCAACAATGGTTGCAATAATCCTTTTTCTTTTATAGATGCTTTCAGCTCATCCATTGTTTTTACATCATAATTTTTTCGTGGCTGTTGACTGTTGTCTTTTATAATATCTATATTTAAAAAAGCGACTTCCTCTTGGTGAGAACCTTCTTTTACAGAAGATATTTTTTCAGGAATTAACGCCGACAGCCCCTTCCCCAACACTCTTTTTTCCATAATCAAAACTCCCGGGAATTTCAGCTTCTATTCAAAATCATTAAGCTGTTCTTTTTCTTTCCGCTTAACATTCGGCCCCTCTGTCATCCAAGTCCATTCTTCATTCAATTCTATCTGCGCTTCGGATGTATTGCTGTCTACTTCGTTAACTGTTGGCCAAGCATCTAATGCTCTCGCTGCATTAAAATTGTTTTCATTAACATTAGCTGTTTTTTTATCTGGAATCACGTCAGCCTTGTTTTCAGCATCACCGCCTGTTGCAGTTATTTTCTGGTTATTGCTTTGCACTTTTTTAGGAGCTTCCTCGCCGACCAGCTCTACATATTTTTCCGAACCAATTAATTCTATAGATAATTCTTTATATTTTTCCGACCCTAGACAATTAGGATCATATAACATAATAGGTTTTCCGAAGCTTGGGGCTTCGCTTAACTTAACATTTCTCGGAATAATTGAAGAATAAACCTTATTAGAAAAATATCCATTAATTTCTTCTATTACTTCGTGAGTTAAGTTTGTTCGAAAGTCTGCCATCGTTAAAACAACCCCTTCTATTTCTAGGGCCGGATTCAGATTGTCTCGAATTAAATTAATTGTATTTAATAATTGAGAAACCCCTTCTAAGGCATAAAATTCACACTGAATGGGGATCAGAACAGAATTACAGGCCACCAAAGCATTAAGCGTTAACAACCCCAAAGATGGCGGAGTATCTATAAATATATATTCATATTCATTTTTTATTTTATCTAAAGCTTTTCTTAACCGCGTTTCTCTTGACAAAATTCCTACCAATTCAATTTCGGCCCCAGTAAGGTTAATATTACATGGCATTAAATCTAAATTTGGAAAAACATTTTTAACTATCGCTTGATCCGCACTCGCCTTTCCCAACAAAACTTCATATACTGTATTTTGTAAAGAAATTTTATTAACCCCCACCCCGCTTGTTGAATTCCCCTGAGGATCCATATCAACTAATAAAACTTTAATTCCATAAGAAGCCAACGCATATGCAAGATTAACGCTTGTCGTTGTTTTTCCTGTTCCGCCTTTTTGATTACAAACAGCAATTATTTTAATCATGCTTTTATTCTCGTTGTTTTCACGTGAAAAATCAAAAAAAATATCTTTTATTTTAAAGAAACCTTTATTTTGGCTGGTTTAGCGCCTTCCATACCAAATAACCCTTTTTGTTCTTCACAGACAATTTTTACGACAATATCTTCTCGCCCTACATTTAAGATTTCTAAAGCCTTTTTTATGGCTTCTTCTACAGTGGCTCCTTCAACCTCTATGCTTTTAGAAAAATTGTTCATATTTCAAGTAATTTTTGATATTTTCCATTGTGTAAAGCTGGAGAGCAAATAAAATGTTGTAAAATACAAGGCCAATCCGCTTGCGATATTATAAAACACAAAACCTATCATCAGGGGAAAGAAAAACATCATAATTTTTTGACTAGACTCTTGGGCGGGATCCGCAATTACCATGTTTTTAGCAGAAAATTTTTGTTGAATAACCATTATAATAATCATTAAAATCGGAAGAATATTAAAATATTCCCCTACAAAAGGCAAAGATGTAGGGAAAGCAAAAAGATGGTCAGGCTGAGATAAATCTTTTATCCAAAGAAATTTAGCGTTTTTAAAAGCAACCGATCGCCATAAAACCTGATAAACACCAATAAAAAATGGCATTTGTAACAATAATGGCAAGCACCCACCAAAAGGATTAACTTGGTGTTTTTTATACAATTCCATAGTTTCTTTTTGGAGTTTTTGTGGATTATTTTTATGCTGCTCCCTTATTTTTGTGATTTCTGGCTGCAAGGATTGAATTTTCTTCATAGATTTCATACCGTTGATAGACAAAGGATACATAATAAGGTACACAATAATAGCAGTTAAAATAATACAAATTCCCCATATAGGTATTATTTTATATATAAAATGTAAAAATTTATATACTATTTTAGAAATACTATTCAAAATTCCAAAATTTGAAAATCTCATAATCCCATCAAAATCATAAGGATAAGAAGATAAAAGACTTAGGTCTTGCGGGCCAAAAAACAAAACAGCGTCTAAACTATTGCCAACATTGTTGTCGGCTTCTATTATAAAATTTAATTTGTCATTATCAAGTTGTGTAGAGTATCCTTCATTTTTAAATAATGGTTTATATATAGCACAAAAATATCGATCTCGAAATCCTAACCAAGATACCTGTTCTTTACTATTCAACATATCTTTATTAGACAATTTATATGCGTTAGCCTTCCGAACCACTTTTTGGGTTGTTGCGATCGAATATTCTAATAAAGATTTATCATGTGATTGACGTTCGTTTTTGTCCAAACTGGAAACGTCCAATCTAAAACTTATAATTTCTGAATTTTTATTAAAATTAGTATTAATATTAATTTTTATTATATATTCATTAGGAAGCAATGAATATTGTTTTATAATTTGATTACCTTCAAAATTCGCAGAATATTTAATAAAAAAATCGTTTTTTTCTATGATATGATAATTTAAATTGTTATGATTTTCCGTCTGATTAAAATTAGTTAACGGCAAAGAAACATTGTATTCATTCATAACAATTCGTTTAATGCTGCCGCCCAAATTAGAAAAAGTAACAGTCAGTTTACTGTTATTTAATGTCGTAAGTTCTTCTTTTTGATTTATATCAGGAGGAACTGCCTTCTCGGGCGTTAAAGGAACAGGGTCTGTTAACCTGTTTTCAGATTCTAAAAAATTCGGCCGCACCGCATTGAAAGTGCGGGTGGGAGGATGTGTGAGATTCCAAAAAAATAACACAAAAAAAGATAAACTTATTGCGAGTAATAACCTTTTTTCCATAAAATTACCTTACAGGATCGTAGCCGCCCTTAGAAAAGGGATTGCAACGTACTATACGCCATAAAGCCATAGGCATTCCTCGAAAAATCCCATAACGATGAATAGCTTCAAGGGCATAATATGAACACGAAGGATAATAACGGCAAGTACTTGGAAAAAAAATACGGCTTACCTTTTGATAAGATTTTATCAATATCGATAACAATCTAATCATTAGAAAGTGCCCTACCGAAAAGTTATTTGGAGAGACGAATTCTGCCTTTTGCGCGACGTCGACGAAGAACATCTTGGCCGTCAGCAGTTGACATCCTTTTTCTAAAGCCGTGCGTTCTTTTTCCTTTTAATATAGTAGGGGTTGTGAGTCCTTTTTTCATAATTGGACAATTATAACATAGGGTTAAGCTTAGTCAAGTTTTTTCATTTTAATTTAGAATAAAAAAGCAATATTTTAACGGTGTTATAAAAATTTTATTTAATTTGTCGAGGAGAAAATAATATAATTACAAAGCGATTTTTACAAAGTCATAACTTTTTTGCCTGGAAGCACCTTCTGCTGAATTAAAAGTTGCATTCACATTTTTGTTTGCTATAATATATAAATTCTGTTTTACATATTGCTCGAGAACTCAAATCCAAATAGGTTCAAATTTTTCTTCATTCAGAATTCAAGGGGCAGATTTATAAAAATCCACAGCTGTGGAAAACCTGTTAATTACTTTTTTCTGTCCCTTAACTTAATTATTTCAAAATAGTTAAGAAAACTTAGCTTGTGAATAAAAATTTTTTTCGCGGCTTTAATAAACGATTCCTTATCGACCATGAACCTAATGCTCCTATGGGAAAAAATTCAGCCCCAGATTCGTGAACAATTAGGGACCACGACTTATGATACATGGTTTTCTTCTATTCAAATACAATCCCCTGATTCCGAAAAACTGATTATTCATGCACCGGATGAATTTTTTCAAAGCTGGTTTATTGAACATTATCTTCCCGTCGTACAACATTATATTAGTTTATATATATCCCATCCCGTTCATTACGAGGTCGCGGTAAATCCTTTACTGGCTCCAAACAAAACCGAAATACCGCCCATTGTCAACAAAGAAATCCTGTTGCCTAAAAAAGAAGACCCGGCGCCGATTCATCTGAATCCCAGGTTTTCTTTTGATAATTTTGTCGTAGGTCCTTCTAATAGGTTTGCATATTCGGCTTGCATGGCGGTCGCCGAATCTCCGGCCAAAGCATATAATCCTTTATTTATCTATGGGCATGTCGGGCTGGGAAAAACCCACCTCATGCAGGCCATTACGCATCAAATTCAAAAAAATTACCCGAATAGTACCTGTTGTTATATTTCTTCGGAGCGATTCACTAATGAATTAATCGACGCTATCCGACACCGATCCACATCTAATTTTAGAAAAAAATACCGCCATATCGATGTTTTGCTCATTGATGATATTCATTTTTTGGCCGGAAAAGAATCAACCCAGGAAGAATTCTTTCATACCTTCAACACCCTTCATAATAATCATAAACAAATTATCATATCTTCCGACCGTCCTCCGAAAGAAATATCTAATTTAGAAGAACGCTTAAGCTCCCGCTTTGCCTGGGGATTAAGTACCGATATACAGCCCCCGGATTTTGAAACAAGGGTTGCAATATTAAGAAAAAAAGCCGAAAAAGAGCCGGTTTCTGTGCCAGATGAGGTTATTACTTTTATTGCTGAACAAATTCAAACCAATATTCGAGAACTGGAGGGGGCTTTAATCCGGGTGTTGGCTTATTCTTTATTAGAGGAACATCCTATTACGCTGGAGATAACCAAAGTCGTCCTGAGAGACATGGTCAAAGAAACAGTGAAAATTATTAGCATAGAAATGATTCAAAAAACAGTTGCCGATTTTTTTAATATCACCTGTGCTGATTTGAAAGCAAAAAAAAGAACTCAAAATATTTTAAAACCGCGACAAGTCGCCATGTATTTATCCAGGCGGTTAACGAGTCTTTCTCTTCCGGAAATTGGTAATTCTTTTGGAGGGAAAGACCATACCACGGTTTTACACTCGTTAAGAAAAATAGAAGAGGGGTTAAAAGAAGATCCGCAGTTAAAATATGAAGTTGAAAAATTACTGACAACATTAAAACAATAATTCTAAAAAAACACACGAGTTTTTAACAGAAAAAAAACACATAACTTATTTTGTTTTAAGGTTTTTTGGGTTTATTAAAAATTTACACAATCCCTACTATTATTACTGCGGTTTATTATAAATAATTAATTGAATTAGTAGGAAAGAAAGTGGAAAACCATGAAAATAAAAGTTAGTAAAGAAAAATTATTAGAAAGTATTCAAATTGTACAAAATATCGTTTCTTCTAAAGCCACGCTCCCTATATTATCTAATATATTATTAGAAACAAAAGGAAAAGATTTAAAAATAAATACAACAGATTTAGATATTGGAATATCATGTGGAATTCCTGTAGATATTGTTGAAGAAGGCGCAATAACGATTCCAGCAAAAAGATTTAGCGATATAATCAAAGAATTGCCGTCTGGGGATATTTCTATCCATGTAAAAAAAAATCATCAAGTTGATATTGATGGCGAAAAATGCCGTTTTAAACTGCTTGGACTACCCAAGGAAGAGTTTCCTAAATTTCCAGAATTTAAAGACAAAGAGGTTATTAAAATAGAACAGGCTGTCTTAAAGGATATGATTCGATTAACATCGTTTGCGGTTTCTCATGAAGAAACACGATATATTTTAAACGGCATTTTAATGGAGATAAGCGATAGTCATATCAAGATGGTGGCTACGGATGGCAAAAGGCTAGCCAAGGCCGATGATAACATTTTAACGCCAACCAAAAAAGAAATTTCTGTTATTATTCCGATAAAGGCAATACAAGAGATATTCCGTAATTTACATGAAGAAGGGCAGGTATCGTTTGTTGTTGGAAACAATCAGGTGTTGTTTGATATAGAAGGAATTTTGATTGCCACCCGTATTATCGAAGGGGATTTTCCTAATTATCATCAGGTTATTCCCAGCCCTATTACCACAAAAATAAAAATACATACTCAACAATTTTTAAGTGCTATCCGTCGAGCTAATTTACTTTCCACCCCCGATTTTCAGGCAATAAAACTCGAAGTTTTTTTTGATAAAATCGTCGTTTCTAAAATTACACCGGATATTGGAGAATCCAGAGAAGAAGTTCTTATTCAGTATCGCGGAAAAGAAATGGTTGTTGGTTTTAATCCGCAGTTTTTTATTGATGTTTTGAAGAATATTAATAGTGAAACCATTGATTTAGAATTATTAGGGCCGGATAAAGCCGCCGTGATTCGAATGGACAAATATTTATATTTGGCGTTACCCATGCGCATATAAAAAGAGCGGCATGGAAGATATTAAAAATATTATTCATAATATTTTTAGTCATTTGTCGGGCCATGCGCCAGACAAAGACCAGGAGTTGTTTTGTTTTTGGGCAACCTTATTAGATGAACAAGAAAAAAAACATATAAGGCTTTCCGGTTTGAAATCGGGCGCACTTTATGTTAATGTGGATTCTTCTGTGTGGCTTTATCAAATGAAACTTAAAAAACCTCAATTTTTAGGCAGGATTCAAGAAAAATTCCCAGATATTCAAAATATATATATAAAAATAGGACCTATACTATGAATGAAAAAAATTCTTCTATTATAGAAAACGACCTGGATAAAAACAAAGGAAACGTTGAGCCGCAAGCAAAAGGGACCTATGACGCCACCAATATTCAGGTGTTGGAGGGAACCGCAGCTGTTCGCATGCGTCCGGCAATGTATATTGGCGACACCTTTACCCGCGGCCTTCATCATTTGGTGTATGAAGTGGTGGATAATTCTATAGACGAGGCCTTGGGGGGATATTGTGACATCATAGAAGTTGTTATTAATGAAAATGAGATTATTTCCGTTATAGATAACGGGCGAGGGATTCCTGTTGATATGCACGCGACGGAAAAGAAGCCTGCCGTTGAGGTTGTTATGACAACGCTTCATGCGGGGGGGAAATTTGATAAAAGAACCTATAAGGTTTCGGGCGGGCTGCACGGCGTTGGCGTGAGTTGTGTGAATGCGCTGTCGGATTGGTTGGAAGTCGAAATTAAAAGAGACGGGCAGATTTATCACCAACGGTATGAGAGAGGGAAAACCGTTTCTAAATTAACGGTGATCGGTAAAACGAAAAGCTCGGGCACAAAAGTTTCGTTCAAGCCAGACAGGACTATTTTTAAAGAAACCTTTGTTTTTTCTTATGATATCCTTGCCAAGCGCCTTCGGGAGCTTGCCTTTCTTAATAGAGGATTAACGGTCAAGCTGTTGGACAAAAGGATCGGGAAGGAAAAGGAATCTGTTTTTCATTTTAAGGGAGGGATTCTCTCTTTTGTGGAACATCTCAACAAAAATAAAGAAGTTTTACATAATAAAATTGTTTATTTTATGAGGGAAAAAGACGACATTTCCATGGAGGTTGCTCTGCAATATAATGATAGTTATGTGGAAAATGTTTTTACCTTCGCTAATAATATTAATACCACAGAAGGCGGGACACACTTAAGCGGGTTTCGGTCGGCTTTAACGCGCGCGATCAATACATATGCCAAAGGGAAAAAAATTTTAAAAGATGATATTGCTATCGTCGGAGATGACACGCGGGAAGGGTTAACGGCCGTTATCAGCATAAAAATTCCGCAGCCACAATTTGAGGGACAGACAAAAACGAAGCTCGGGAACTCTGAAATTGAGGGCATTGTGGCGTCTTCAACCTTTGAGGCCCTGAGTACTTTTTTTGAAGAAAACCCAGCGGTTGCGAATAAAATAATTAGTAAAATTATAGTGGCGTCCCGGGCCAGGGAAGCGGCAAGGAAGGCGCGAGAATTGACGCGTCGAAAGGGAGCGCTTGACAGTGGCGGGTTACCTGGCAAGCTTGCGGACTGTTCGCAACGAGACCCCAGTTTGTGTGAGTTGTATCTTGTCGAGGGGGATTCGGCCGGCGGTTCGGCCAAACAGGGCCGGGACAGGACATTTCAGGCGATCCTTCCGCTTAAAGGTAAGATTTTGAATGTGGAAAAATCCAGAATGGATAAGATTTTAGGGAACGAAGAAATCCGGACTATTATTACAGCTTTGGGGACGGGCGTCGGGAGCGACTTTAATATTGAGCGGTTGCGATATCATAAAATTATCATTATGTGCGACGCGGATGTGGATGGGTCCCACATCCGGACGTTGTTGTTGACGTTATTGTATCGGCAAATGTGTCCGCTCATTGAAGGGGGGTTTGTCTATATTGCTCAGCCGCCGCTTTATAAAATCAAAAGGGGCAAACGGGAAGAATATATCGAAACCGAAGAAGAGATGAACGAACTTATGCTGGATCTCGGCATAGAAGGGTTAAAGCTGAGTTCTCTTAAAGGAAAACAAATATATAATGCGGCGCAATTTAAAGATATTTTAGGGGCTTTAACCGACATGGAAAAGCTTGTGGAAATTATGAAAAAGCGGGGCATTGAGTTTGAAACATTTGTTTCAACATATCATCCCCAGAAGAAGCGCTTTCCGAAATATAAGGTGAAATCAAAAAACAACACCGCGTTTGTTTACGATGATAAGGAGTTGGCCGAGCTAACCGCCGGGGATGAAGAGGCCCAATATATCGAAATTTTTGAAGCGGAAGACTTGTTGTTCATTCAGCAGAAACTAGAAAGCCTCGGCATCCGATTGGATACTTTTTTGAAGGAATCGATCACGAGCGACAGTGGGACGAAAAAACAATCGGACGGAGTCCACTTTAAGCCTCTTTTTATGATAGAAAATGAAAAAGATAAATATGAATTTTATTGCTTAAAGGATGTTTTGGATTTTGTTAAGGCCCATGCTTATAAGGGAATGCATATTCAGCGCTATAAAGGTTTGGGGGAAATGAATCCACAACAGCTGTGGGAAACAACGATGGATCCGAGCAACCGGACGATTTTAAAAGTCACCCTTGAAGATGCCGTTGAGGTCGAAGAAACATTTTCTATGCTTATGGGCGATGATGTCGGGCCTCGCCGGGAGTTTATCGAAAGTAACGCGCACGACGTCAAAAATTTGGACATATAAATAACGTCTTGCTGCGAGAGCCTTCGCATCGACGTCAGAGATATCAAAAGAAAGGTGTTTATATAGATGGACAGTGCACCGATAAAAGAAAAAATCATTCCTGTTTATATAGAAGAAGAGATGAAAAGCTCTTATCTTTCTTATTCTATGAGCGTCATTGTGGGGAGAGCTTTGCCGGATGTTCGAGACGGCCTTAAACCTGTACACCGGCGGATTCTTTATGCCATGAAAAGCTTGGGCCTTGATTCCGGCAAGCCTTTTAGAAAGAGCGCGACCATTGTTGGGGAAGTGTTGGGGAAATATCATCCGCACGGAGACGCCGCGGTGTACGACACAATGGTTCGGATGGTGCAGGATTTTTCTCTCCGTTATCCGTTGATAACCGGGCAGGGAAATTATGGCTCTATTGACGGAGATAGCGCGGCGGCATATCGTTATACGGAAGCGCGCCTGGCCGCCATCTCCGAAGAGATGCTGAAAGATATTGACAAAAATACGGTGGATTTTTCACCGAATTTCGACGGGAGTACGAAAGAGCCGGAAGTTCTTCCTTCCGGGATTCCCAATTTGTTGGTTAACGGCTCCAGTGGGATCGCTGTTGGTATGGCGACAAACATGGCGCCCCATAATTTAGGGGAAGTCATTGACGGGTTGATATTTTTTATTGATAATCCGGACGCCCAAATCAAAGAGATTATGAAATATATTAAGGGCCCGGATTTCCCCACCGGAGGCATTATTTGCGGAAAGGAAGGCATTCGAGAGGCGTATGAAACGGGAAGAGGGAAGCTTCTTGTCCGGGCAAAAGCGGCGATTGAACGGCAAAAAGGAAGCAAAGACACCATTATCATTACGGAATTGCCTTATCAGGTCAATAAAGCCAATCTCGTTAAAGCGATCGCGGACCATGTTTCGAACAAAAGTGTTGATGGGATCGTAGATATCAGGGACGAGTCTGATAAAGAAGGCATACGGGTTGTTGTTGAACTGCGGCGGGATGTGCAGCCGCAAATGATATTGAATTATTTATACAAGCACACACAGATGGAGACGACGTTCGGGATTATTAATTTGGCCCTGGTGAATAACAGCCCGAGGGTTTTGACTTTGCGGCAGATTTTGAGTCATTATATTAATCACCGCCGCATTGTCATCCGGAGACGAACGCAGTTTGATCTAGACCGGGCTTTGAAGCGGGCGCATATTTTAGAAGGATTGCGGATCGCGGTTAAATTTATAGAAGAAATAATCCAGCTTATCCGCTCGTCTAAGAGCACCCCGGAAGCTAAGGTTAAGCTGATGAAGAAGTTTAGCCTTTCCGAGATTCAGGCTCAAGCCATATTGGAAATGCAGCTGCAGCGATTGACGGCGCTGGAGCGAAACAAAATAGAAGAAGAATATAATGCGTTGTTGAAAGACATTGAACGGTATCGCGCTATTTTGGCCTCGGGAAAAAAGGTCGACGGGATTATTAAAGAGGAACTGATACAGATCAAAGAGAAATATGGGGACGAGCGAAGAACAGAGATTGCGGCTAAAGCCGAAGAAATCGAATTGGAAGACTTGATTGCGGAAGAAGACATGGCGATCACGATTAGCAATACAGGATACATTAAGCGTTTGGGGGTGGGCGCTTATCGAAAACAGCGGCGGGGGGGCAAAGGCATCAACGCTATGGCGACCAAAGAAGAAGATTTTGTTAAGCAGATTTTTGTCGCCTCCTCTAAAGATTATTTGTTGATATTTTCCAACAAGGGCATCGTCCGCTGGCTGAAAGTTTATGAAATCCCGATTGCTTCCCGCGGGGCTAAAGGGAAAGCGATTGTTAATCTCCTCTCGTTTGATAAGGAGGAGTATATAAGCTCTATTGTCGCTGTCAAAGATTTTCCGGAGGACCGTTATGTTGTGATGGGAACGGCCCAGGGGAATGTTAAGAAAACAACGTTATCGGCTTTCGGGAACCCGCGCAAAGGTGGCATTGTCGGGATAAATCTTGACAAAGAAGATTATCTGATAGGAACCGCCATTAGTGGAGGAAAGCATGAAATTTTGCTGGCGACGAAACAAGGGAAAGCCCTTCGTTTTTCGGAAAAGCAAATCCGGGACATGGGGCGTGCGGCGAGGGGGGTGAGGGGCATCAAATTATCGAAAGGCGATATTGTTGTTTCTATGCAGGTCTTCCCTGCCGAGATGGACCGGACCGAAAGCACATTGTTAACCGTTACGTCGCTTGGTTTTGCCAAACGGTCTTCTTTTGGGGAATACCGCATACAGTCCCGAGGAGGCAAGGGAATCATTAATATAAAAGCGACTCCGAAAAACGGTACGGTTGTAAGTGTTTTGGGGGTTATGCCCGAGGACGAGGTGATGGCGGTTACTAAAGCCGGCATGATGGTCCGTTGTCCGATTGTTGATATCCGCGAATCTTCGCGCAGCACGCAAGGAGTCAAGTTGATTTCTTTGCAGCAAGGGGATGTTGTTATGTCCGTGGCGAATGTTGTTGCTAAGGATGAGTAACGGGACGGCTGTGTTCAGAAACCCGGAGATCGTTTCCCGTCCGTCTTTTTTCTTGACCAGCATGGAATCTAGAATATAATAGTAAAATTACATTTTGACTTTGTATCTATCGACCCCATCGTCTAGCCTGGTTAGGACACAAGCTTTTCAAGCTTGCAGCGCGGGTTCAAATCCCGCTGGGGTCGCTAATTGGGGGGGCCGAGAAGGCCCCCTTTATTTTTCGGGGCCGCACCTCCGGTCTTTATTTACACAATCAGCTGCCTTGCAGGATCTCCTGTTGATTTTTGTCCCTTTCCATTCCTTCTCACAAACGCGATCGGCTAGAAAATGTAAAAAAAGATGTTCAAGCAATTAAACATCTTATATATTTATTATAGGGGAAACCCCCTAAAGCCGCGCCGAATCTATGAATATTTTTTACCGGTGATTTTGAAACTATCCTGTCGGGAGAACCCGGTCGAAAATTTTTAAACACACCCGCGGTTAAAGACGAGCCGTCTCATGTTTATGCGCCCCAAGTTCGTCGGGATATAGGGTTTTTATCAACGAAGAATGTTATTAGAAAGCGCGGGGGAATGCGAGTTGCTGTTGTTCAAATCCAGGCACAGGCTCATAAGGAAAAGAATTTTAACAAGCTGTTTGATTTTTTAAAGCAAGCTGTTGGCCAACAAGCAAAGCTGATTGCCTTGCCGGAAATTTTTAATTATCGGGGATTTTTGAACACCAGGGATATTCGAGAGCATGTTTTTGAAACCATCCCGGGTCCTTCTACTTTGCCTTTATTGGATTTTGCAAAAACGCACCGGGTTTCCATTTTGGCGGGGTCGGTCTATGAGCGTTCTGGTGTCTTGGACAAGGCCTATAATACTTCGATAGCGATAGATCATCAAGGAGAAATTCTTGCCAAGTACAGGAAAAGGCATCTTTTTGAGGCCGACCTTGGGGCCCAAACAATCAACGAGACTCAAACGTTTCTCCCGGGAACCCAGAGAAGAAAATTTCAAATAGGCCGGCTGTCTTTCGGCATGAGCATTTGTTTTGATTTGCGTTTTCCTGAGCATTACCGCAAGTATGCGCAAACAGGCTGTCATGCTTTTTGTGTTCCGTCAGCGTTCACTTACGCGACGGGACAGCACCACTGGGAACCTCTGTTGAAAGCACGGGCTATTGAGAATCTGACGTATGTGGTGGCCCCGAACCAGGTGGGAAAAGACGAATGTGGGACGACTTGTTTTGGGCACAGCATGATTCTTTCTCCCTGGGGCGAAATTCTGTCAGCGGCCTCAGCCCATAAGGAAGAAATTATTTACGCAGATTTGGATTTGAGCACCCTCCTGAAGACAAGGACGAAATTGCCGGGAGTATTAAGGAAAAAAAATATTAACATAAAAAATTAGTAGTTTATATAATCTTACGGCTAATAAATGCAAAAGAATGTAAAAATAACTATAACTGGGGCAGCCGGACAAATTGGGTATGCTTTTCTTTTCAGGCTTGCTTCGGGAGAAGTTTTTGGTCAAGATACAGACATTCACCTTTCTTTATTAGAAATTGAATCCGCCTTGCAAGCTTTAAAAGGAACAGTTATGGAACTGCAGGATTGCGCCTTCCCGCGATTAAAATCTATAACCGTGACATCTTCTGTCCAAGATGCTTTTTGTGATGCCGATTGGGCAGTACTCATCGGAGGCGAGCCGAGGAAAGCCGGGATGGAAAGAGGAGATTTATTAACAATTAATGGAAAAATTTTTTTGGAGCAAGGGAAAGCCATTGACCAGCACGCAAAAAAATCCTGCCGGATTTTGGTCGTTGCAAACCCTTGTAATACAAACTGTTACATTGTAAAAGCCGTTTCTAAGCGGATTCCGGAAAACAATTTTTTTTCGCTTATGATGCTTGATCAAAAGAGAGCCGAAGCCCAGCTAGCCATTAAGGCCAACATAGACAGCATTTTTATTAAAAATATTGCAGTTTGGGGGAATCATTCTGCCACACAGTTTCCGGATTTTTATCATGGGGTCATTCAAGAGCAACCGTTATGTACGGTAATATCTGATATTAAATGGCTAAAAAATGATTTTATTGATATAATTCAGAAAAGAGGGGCGGAAATTCTTAAGTTTCGTGGCTTATCCTCGGCCGCCTCGGCCGCCAATGCCATTGTGGAAACAATAAAAAATTTAATTTATCCGACGGAAGAAGGGTCTTTTTTTTCCGTTGCTGTCGTTTCAGACGGTAGTTATGGTATTGACAAAGATTTGGTCTTTGGCTTTCCGGTTCGTTCCGATGGCCACCATTGGAGCATAGTTCAAGGAATAGAGCATGGTTCGTTTGCACAAGAAAAAATAGAAATTACACGAAAGGAATTGTTACAAGAAAAAAAAGCTATTAGAGAATTATTATTTAATTTTATATAAAATTAATATATATATATATATTAAATAAATAAAACTAATTAATAAAAAAAATGGCTTTACGCTTGTTTTTTGATAGTTCAAAGGGTATACTTACATTTGTAACATTGTAACTTAAGGAGGAGACATGTCGTTCAATAAACAAAAATTAACAGTTGTTGTGGGCTTTTTTTTATTTGTGTTTGCTTTTGGGTGTGAAAAAACATCGTCATCACAAACCAATCTTTCGCAGAGCGTAAAAACGAAACCAACACCTGTCGTTCAGCTAGCACAAAATACCGCACCGGTTAAGCAGCTAGTTGCCCCTCCTGCTCAAACAGAAGAAAAAAAAGCTGTTTCTCCTGCCCCGAAGGAACCCGCAAGCCCGGCTTCTGTTGCTGGTAATGTTTTAGCCAAGGTGGGGAGTTGGGTTTTAACGATAGAGGAATTTAAGGAAAGGCTGGCAGCCCTGAAAGAAGTCGTTCCGGATTATGACCCTGCTGATGTGGAGCAGAACAAAATGATATTGGAAGAACTTATTCGTCAACAACTTTTAGTGCAGGACGCTGAGAACTCAGGAATTGCTAAAGATAAAGATATATCAGAGGCGGTTGAAGAATTTCGCCGGACCCTGTTGGTCAGAGAGGTTGCCAGCCGACTCACAAAAGATATTGCTGTTACAGAAGAGGAAGCCCAAGAATATTATGATGTGAATAAAGAAGAGTTTACTGAGCAGGCCCAGTGGAGAGCCCGAGAACTTGTCGTAGAAACAGAAGAGGAAGCGAAGCAGATTTTAGTGGAGCTATATCAGGGGGCCGATTTTGTTGAAAAGGTAAAAGAGAAATCAAAAAGCAACTCCGCCTGGCAAAAAGGGGATTTGGGCTTGAAATCAGAATTTGACTTTCCAAAAATGCAAAAGGTTGTAGAAGCGTTGGAAGTGGGTGATGTGAGCGGGGTTTTCCAGGGTCCGAATGGCTACTATATTGTTAAATTAGAAGAAAAACAAGGCGGAGAGCCCCAGAATTTCGAGGATATTAAGGAAGATATAATTACAGGGTTGACTTTATTAAAACAACAACAGGCTATTTTAGAGCATTTAGAAAAGATACGACAACAGACGGATATACAAGTTAACTTAAAATTATTAGAGGAGTAGGCCAATGAATTTAGAAAACAAAAAACAAATAGCCATTATTATTTTGGCTGTCGGGCTCGGGCTTGTGGCTTCTGTTGGAACTGGCCACTATATTCAAACCCGGGTTGACCAGGAAACAGCCAAAATATCGGAGGAGTTTGAGAATAAAAAAGTCAAGCCTATGATGCGGGAGATTGATTCTTTGCGCAAGGAAATGCAGAAACTGGCCAGTATGCAGGCGGCTACGGCGACCAAGGTTCAGGAACAAAAGCCGGCAGAGTTGCCCGCGGTGCCGAAATCGTCTTTGGCGTTGCGTACCCCGGCAGGGAAAAGAGCTTATACGGTCCGCATTGATTCTTTGTCTGCGGTTGGCGGTTTGGTCAATCCCGGAGATTATATCGACGTGATTGCGCATATGGATATTCCTGATCCCGTGTCCAGTTCAGAACAAAACGTGTCGTCGATGGTTTTTCAGAATATACAGATATTAGCGGTGGGAACGAATCTCCAGGCGCCGGGCGGGTATGAACAACAGCAGACCGCACGGTCGCTGAATATTACGTTTGCGCTGACTCCGGAAGAGGCCAGCTTAATGTCTTTTATTGAAAAACACGGCAGAATGCAGTTGATTCTCCGCGCTCCGGCTGAAACAGAAACCGAAATTATTCAGGCGGCTTCCTGGAGCGCATTAGCCGATTATGTGTTTGAAAAACAAGGAACGGAGTTAATTATTCCTAAAGAAAGAGCGGTTATACAGCCTGTTTCTACCGGTCGAGTTGATGAAGTAAAGCCGTTTATTCAAATCTTTCAGGGAGGCAGAAGCCTCTAAAACGTCCGTATTTTAGAGCATCCCGATGATTTGAGCTTAGAGGGGTTTTTCGGATAAATTATTCTGATGGCAAGGGAGTGATTGTATGCACAAAATAACTAGTACTAAACAATTAATCGTTAGGGGTGTTTTTGCTGTTTGTTTTATTTTATCTCAGTTTTCCGTAAGTCCGGCCTTGGCTCAGGTTCAAGATGTTTTTGATTCCGCCGAGACACAGGATGTCTATCTGTATAAAGGGGATTTGATTTCATTAAAGGTATATCAGCTGACCAGGATCGCCATCAGCAAACCAGGGGTTATTGAGATTGCGAATGCGGATATTGATGAGTTATTGATCGTGGGGCAAGCGGTTGGGGAAACACAGCTGTTTATCTGGGATGAATATGGAAAACGGCAGGTTTTTGTCCGGGTTTTGGCTGAGGACCTGGATTCGCTTATGGCGCGCCTGCAAAGGCTGTTGGACGCGATAGGCGTATCGACGGTTAAAATGGAAAAAAATATTTTTGAACAAAAGATTATTTTAACCGGGACCGTGCTTGATCAAAAAAAAGATGCTTATGAACAAATTTTGGGCCCGTTTTCCAATTATGTGTTTAATTACGTTGAGGAATACAGCGACCTTATTCAGATTGATGTGCAGATTTCCGAACTGAACACGACTTTACAAAAGGCCCTGGGGATTGATTGGAATACCGGCGCCGACGGGATGATTTTGACCTATGAGGAAACAATGCCCGTTATTGACGGCAGTGTTAAGGATTTGTTTAAGATTGGGGATTTTAAAAGGACCTCGGCTATACAGGCTATTGTGACGGCGCTGATTGCGGAAGGGGAGGCCAGGGTTTTGTCGAAACCCAGTATTGTGGTTAAGAACGACGAGCCGGCGTCTTTCCTGGTCGGAGGGGAAATCCCGGTAAGAAGCACCACAACGTCTACCGGCGGCTCCAGCGTTCAGGAGAACGTTGATTATACTTCTTACGGGATTGACGTTAAGGTTACGCCAAAGATTATCGGGGAGAAAATAGAAGTTAAATTAGCTGTCGGGATTAGAGACATCGATGCCTCCAACGCGGTGGGGGAGAACGTGGCCTTTACGAGCAGGACCGCTGACACAATCCTTTTTTTGGATGATGGGCAGACCATCGTTCTGGCAGGGCTTATTAAGCACAATAAAGCTGAAACGGTTACCGGGGTTCCTTTTTTGCGAAGGATCCCGGTTATTGGCTTTTTGTTCCGCAATAAAAATTGGCCGGCGGACACGGAACAGGAAGTGGTTATTTCTTTGACGCCGCGTATTGTTACGCAGAAAAACATGAATCTTGAAAATCAGGAAATTCGTAAAAAATATTCAATAGCGGAAGATTTATATCAAGAAGAGTCACAAGCACAGCCGGAGGTTCCTGCGGGCAAGGTTGTGGCCGATGAAGAGGAAGACGCCTCGCTAGAAAGATTGGATTCTATATCAGATGAAATCGATGCTATCCTTGCGGAAGATTTAGAAGAAACAGAGGAAGAGGACGTTTCGGGAGAAGAGTTTTTGGATCAGGAAATGGAAGAGGCTCCCTTCGGAGAGGAATCCATGACGGAAAAGACGGAACTGATGGAAACAGAAGAAGTCGACATGTCTCAGCCGGCGGCTGAATTTGAGGAAGAAACGGCGGTCGACCTTCCGGCAGAGCAGGTTCCCGAAGCAGCGACGGAACCATCCCCCGAGACAGCTTCTCCTGAAGGAGGGGTAAGTATTGACGATGCGACGTCCCAGGCGATTACAGAATATGTGCAAGCTATTCAAAAGAAAATTTCCCGGGCGATTTCGTTCCCCATGGAAGCTAAAGAGCAAGGGTGGGAAGGCACGGTGGTTCTTTCGTTGGTTATTTTAAGTGATGGGACGCTTAATGATGCTCGTGTTCAGACGTCTTCCGGGCAGGAGGCTTTTGATAAAGACGCAATTAATACGGCGCGTATTTTAGCCCCATTTGCTTCTTTCCCTGAAGCGTTGAAATTAGAAGAATTGGTTGTAACCATCCCAATTGTTTACAGCCAGGAAGCTGTTTTAGAGGGGACAGGAGCGGAATAATTTTGTAGTTTATGTAAGCGGAATAACATCCCCGGTTGAAGAGCCCCGCATTCTTTTTGCTGCCCTTCTTCAGCCGGGGATGTTTTGATTTCCTTCCAAAGAATTCTTGCCAAAAGCATGTTTCGTTTGTATACTAAAAACTATTAGTTAAAAGACATTTTTAGAAATCAACAGCATAATTATATTTTAAAAGACTATGAGTTCAAAAATAATCAGTGTCTTTAGCAATAAAGGCGGCGTAGGGAAAACGTTTGTTAGCGTTAATATGGCAACGGCGTTAGCTTTGTCGGGGAAGAGGGTTTTGTTGCTTGATATGGATTTTCAGGCTACGCATGACATGGCGCGTATGTTAAACTTGGCGCCACGAAACAGCTTGGTTAATTTATTGGCCGAAATTGAAAAAAGCGAAGATGCGGAAGTTATCAAAAAATACGTCAGTTCTCATTCCAGCGGGTTGGATTTCCTTCCGGGCGTTTTACATGCCAAACAAGCCGGACATATCTCGTCTGAAAACATTAAACCTTTTTTCAGAAAGGTCGGGCAGGTTTACGACTTTATCATTGTTGATGTTGGGAAGTTGTTCAGCGAAACGATGTTAACGGTGCTTGATCACTGTAACGTTATTTTTCTTGTCGCAACCCCCGATGTTTTGGCCGTATACCAGGTGAAATGGTGTTTAGAGATGTTGCAGAGTCTGCATTTCCCGTTAAAAATGGTTAAGTTGATTTTAAACCGCGCGGAAAGCCGGGGAGGCGTTGCTTGGCAGGAGGTCCGTTCGGCTTTGGCCTGCGAAATCTTCTCTCGTATTCCTTCGGATGGGCGCGCTGTAGGCATGGCCTTAAATCGCGGCGTTCCCGTGATTATAGATTCGCCCAAGAGCCTTGTCACCGAAGCCTTTAGCCGGATGGTGAACGACCTGAAGAAAGAAGAACTTTTTGTTCAGGCCTTTGAAATTGAAAAAGAAAGAAACACCGAAGGGCTAGATAACCCGGGCAAGTTTTGGGAAAAATTTGGCATTACGCCACAAAACATTCCCGGGGGTGTTTTTTCAAAAGAAGAGGACGAAATTACTTCTTTAAAGAGAAGGATTCATGAAAAATTGGTCAGCCGGCTTAATATAGAGGATTTAAGTCCCGATAATCTCAGCGATCCGGCTAAAGCGGCAGAATTGAAAGATGACGCCAGGAAAATTGTCAGCAATTTACTTATAGAAGAGAAAGGGGCGATGATTTCTTCTCACGAAGAACGCCGGAGGCTGGTAAAAGAAATTGTCGACGAGGCTTTGGGTTTAGGAGCGCTAGAAGAGTTTTTGGCTGATCCCGACGTGTCGGACATTATGGGAAACAATAAAGATGAGTTATATATTGAGAAGCATGGGAAGCTTATTTTAACGAACAGAAAGTTTGTTTCCGACCAGCAAATGCGGGCGATCATTGACCGTATTATCGCGCCTTTGGGACGCCGCATTGACGAATCAACCCCCATGGTGGACGCCCGCCTTCCAGATGGGTCCCGTTTTAACGCCATAATTCCTCCGCTTTCTTTAAATGGCCCGATGATTACCATTCGTAAATTCGGCGCAGAGAGACTGGATGTCGAAGACCTGGAACAAAAATACCGTAGTTTCAGTAAGACTATGAGAGAATTTTTGCAGGCGTGTGTTCTTGCGAGAAAAAATATAATTGTTTCAGGCGGGACCGGATCCGGAAAGACCACGTTATTAAATGTTATTTCACAGTTTATCCCGGATAACGAACGTATTATTACGATCGAGGACGCTGCGGAATTACGGCTGAAAAAGAGTCATTGGGGACGGCTGGAATCACGACCGACGAACATTGAAGGCAAGGGTGCGGTGACTATTCGGGATCTTTTTATAAATTCTTTACGTATGCGGCCGGACCGTATACTTATTGGAGAATGCCGAGGCCCAGAAGTCCTGGACATGTTGCAGGCCATGAACACGGGGCACGACGGCTCTATGACGACATTGCATGCTAATTCTACCCGTGATGTTTTGGTTCGCATGAGTTCCATGATCCTGCTAAGCGGCATTGAGTTGCCGATGCGGGCCATTAACGAAATGATCTCTTCGGCCATTGATCTTATTGTCCATGTGGCCAGATTTTCCGATGGCTCCAGGAAAATTACCGGGATAACAGAAGTTATTGGTTTGACGAGTGACCATGCTTTGGATTTGCGGGATATTTTTATTTTTAATCAGAAAGGCATTGACGAGAACGGAACGATTATCGGTGATCATGAGGCGACGGGGTATATTCCGAAAAGTTTTGAAGACTTTGTGACTATGGGGCTTTCTATTGATAAACAGATGTTTTCTAAACCCTCCAAAAGCTAGTGCGTATCATTAATCAAACAAAAAATACGCTTATTGCCGAACGGGCTCAGTTAGCCGATACTATTGTGTCTCGCTTGGTGGGTCTTCTTAATCGAGGATCCCTGTCTCCAGAAGAAGGGTTAGTGATTACAGAGTGCCGGCAAATCCATATGCTTTTTATGCGTTTTGCCATAGATGTTATTTTTGTTAATAAAGACAATAAGGTTTTAGGTTTGGTCAAAAATATTAAACCCTTCCAAATAAGCCCATACTTTTTCCGGGCGAAAAAGGCAATAGAATTACCCGTTGGGGTGATTGTTTCTTCTCGAACAGAAAAAGGAGACACCCTTCTCCTGGAGGAAGAAAATCCGAATCCTAAAGGGGGCTGTTAAACCAGGTCTTCTGGGTCAATATCTCTGGCGGCCTGTTCGATTTCGTCAAGCCATCGTTTACAATGCCGGCAAAATTTAGCTTCCAATAATATTTTTTTTCCACAAAAAAGACAATGTTTTTTATCCAGGCTAGGGAAGTCTGTGGTTATCACGAAATCAATGATAAATTGTAAACAATGTGGACAACGGAGATTTTCTTTTGAAGGAAGAATTTCGTAACAGTAGGGACATTTGATCATAAGAAATTTATTGGTGAACTTAACGTTTATTTTTTCGCGTGTTTGATCGCTCAGACATAAAATACGGACCAATAAATTATATATATGTTTTCCCTTCTTGACCAATATTTGTTGAATTTTTTATTATGTAAAATTCTGTTTTGCCAAGACCAATGCGCGGCCTAGAGAGAGCGGCTGATTTGTTATTTTTTGTTTTGGACAATAGTTCTTTGTTTTGTGGGTGATTATGTTATACTGTTTGTATTAATGTCCAATCTTTTTTCTTCCTTTTATGGGTGTCGTATATAAACTTACAGAAGAGGTTATTGATTTTATTGTGGCTGAAAAAGCTGCGAGTCCGGCTTTAAGTTGCCGGAAGCTTTCCGATTTAGTTTATAAAAAATTTGTAATTAAATTATCTAAATCTTCTATTAGCGCTGTTTTGAAAGAGGCCAACCTTAATAGTCCGGTAGGAAGAAGAAATTTAAACTCGCCTTCAGAAAAAAGTCCTTTGGCACAGAGAAAAAGGGCCAGAAAATCATTAATAAATAAGTCCGCATTGCAAGCATATCCCAAAGATCTTTTGGAAGTAAAAACGAATATTCAAGAAGAAACTTCCTTCCCAAGCATTGATACACAAAAAAAAGATTGTCAGGTTATTCCAGATGTTGGTTATATGTTTATAAAAGCAGCCGAATGGGAGCTTTTCCGGGAATCTTTTTTGGCAGAGATTTTTTCCGAAAGGTTCTCGTTTTTAGAAGACATTCAAATTAACAGCTTCGTTGAAAAGTTGCTTTATATGGAGATTTTTGAAAAAAACGAAATTTCTGAAGGGCTTTGGATAAAAGGCCTTTCCCAAAGCGACAAGAGGGGATTTAATGCGGCAGGCTTATTGTCAGAATTAAGCAGTATGGAGAACTGGGAAGAAATTGTATTGAAATTTATGATAAATTTGCAGTATTACATGACGCAGGTATTTTTTGTTCGGTTGAAGTTAGAAAATGGTGAAAGTTTGTTTTTAGATGCAGAAATGAGCTCAGTCTGGACAAAGGATTCAGATTTGCCATTTTTTAATACCATAACGCAATGTACTAAAACAGTTTCCGATGAAATTATTAACAATGTCCACTCTGCTGTTTTTTGTTTTTGTCCAATCTTAAACGTCAAAGAAAATTTGTCTCAATGCGCATATTGTTCCCGGCAGTTTTTAGATCTATGCGGGGCTTTTGATAATAAGGAAGGGAAAAAAATTATCCAGGTTTCTCTGTTAGATGCAGAAAGGAATGAGGTCGCCTGTTTTGATCATATTCCCGCTAAAAAAAGATACTTCATTACATGTTTATGGCCTTGGCAACCAGAATTTTATCCTTTGCTGAAATCCATGAGAAGTAATAAATTAGAAAAATTCGACGATCCATTTTTTGAGGATTGTGTGTATTTTTTTGAAACCTTAACGACGCTTCCTTTTGATGATGATTTTCAGCCAAGATTAGGTTTGCGGGTTTTCCCGTTAAAAGAAAACCCGACAGCAAGCCCTTTTGCTGTCATATTAACAAATGCTCCCAATAATTTGTATCATGCCAGAGATGTAATAAAAACATACTATCGTCGTTGGCCTAATTTTCAACGAGGATTTAATTATTCAGTTGGAAAAGTCAAGGCCAAAGATTCCCAGTTCATGTTATTTCAAGGTAATAAATATAATATTAATAAAAATAATAATATTAAGAAAATTTTCTGCGAATTTTTGGCACATTATGCTTGGCAAACCTATTTTTCTTCCGGGAAAACAAGCCTGCTGCCTGTGCATTTGAAAGATATAATTCTTCCTCTTTCGGGAACGATTACGATTCATCCCGAGGCGATGCAAGTTCTGCTTATGCCGAGTAATGATTATGCGTGTTTTGAAGAACTGAAGTCGGCTGTGACGCGAATTAATGAAAGAAACATCGTGAATTTTGAGGGGAAAAGATTAATGATAAAAATTTCCTCCCGTCGACAATAATACCTTTTTGCCTCAAGATTCAATCCTTGACATCTTGTAATATATTATGATATACTTCATTCATCACTGGGAAAACAAATGACAGGTCATAATATGACAAAAAATTTTAGAGTTTTCTTCCAGACTGTTTTAAGATATTTAAAAGCGGCAGGGGTTGTCTGCGCTTTTTTTGAAACGGTTTCTTTATAGACTTAAAGAAACCGTTTTTGTTTTAGCTCTTTCATAATTTTAAACTTAGCTTTTTACCCCTTTTGTCTGGGGTTTTATCCTATAGATTTTGGTTATGTTTTTTAACCCAAATCTTATAGGATGCCGGAAATATCCGGTAATATAGCCCGGAGAGAATCCACTCTTAGGTTGCAAGAGATGGGTACGAATCATCTGTGGGCACGGAGGTGAAGGCGCGATGGGGCATAATACATGGAAACAAAAAAAAGGACAAAACATAGTAGAATATGCCATCGTCGTGGCCTTAGTCGCGTCAGCCATGCTTGCCATGAGCACCTACGTGTTTAGATCAATTCAGGCAACACAGCAGGTGATTTCAGAAGGATTCAGAGATTAAAGTGGCGGGAAGGAAAACCCGCCTAGCTTTGAGTGGTATGGATCAAACTATAGGAGGAATTACTAATGGTATACAAGAACAGAAAAAAGAAAGGGCAAAGCACCCTCGAGTATATTATCTTGGTGACAGGTGTTATTGCCATTCTGATTATTTTCTTAAACCCGACTAATGGTATTTTTAACCAAGCGTTTAACTCAACCTTGCGTACGGGTACGAATGGCATGTTTGATATGGCCAATCGGTTACAAACATCTCGTTATGATAATCCGTAATTAATTATCAAGAGACAAAAGTAAATGGAGGAAACATAAATGTTTAGAAAGTTAATTAAAAATAAAAAAGCACAGCAAACAGCCGAATACGCGCTGTTAATTTCTCTTGTTGTCGCGGCGGTCATTGCTATGCAAACGTATGCGCAACGAACCATTCAGGCGAGAATTCGTGACGCTTCTGCCTATTTGACAGATTCCACAAGCGCCTTAGGTAGAACCAACCAGTATGAACCTTATTATCTGGAATCTGATTACAATGTCCTGCGTGATGACAGGGAAGAAGAAGTACAGGGCATGAGGGCAGACTCCTCTGGGTTGTTCCAGTTAGATACCACCAGCAACAGAACCCGTGGTAAGGGCGGTTATCAGACATCTAATTATGACACCAACTTTGGTGTTATTAATGGTATCTAAGATCCAGATAACTTAGTGTAACGAAAATCTGAATTTTATAGGGAGGACATTTCAATGTTTAAGTTTCTAAGAAAAATAAAAGGGCAAAGTACTTTAGAGTACGCCGTCTTGATTATCATCGTCATCGGTGCTCTTTTATCTATCCAGGTTTACATCAAAAGAGGTGTGCAGGGTAGATTAAAGAGTGCAACAGATGATATCGGTGATCAATATTCGCCGGGCAACTCAAACATCCGTCGTGTTGTAACCACTGTTAGCAACACGGCTGAAACATTCGGTTATGGTGTTTCTACGACCACGTTGAACACGGATGAAGTTACCGAGACATTGCAGAACCAGGTTATCATTAACGCTGAACAGGAGTTCTGGGGTTAATTTTGTTTATTAAATAACCAGAATGACTTAATTTAAATAAAGTGTGGCTTACTTGAGGGGGAAAACAACTTTCGGGTAAGCCATACTTTATTTATAATCAGTTTGAACATTAAATAATTTATATGAAACTTAATAAAAAGGGTCAAAACTCTTTTGTTGAATACGCTACGACATTTTTTGTGGTTGTGTCGATTGTCTCGGTCATGGGAACTTATGTCCGACGTTTGTTGCAGGGAAGAACGAGAGATGCTCTGCATTATATGGCAAGCACAGTACAGGATGATTATACGGGAACTTTTTACTATCAATATGAGCCGTATTATAGCAATTCAACGACGACAAGATATACGAACATGCTAACGACCCTGACAGAAGAAGGGGCTTTTCCTATAGGCGCAGGTATTGTCGAACAGATTTACGAGCATCAAATCAGTGCAATCACAAACCAAACACAGTTGCCACCGGCGTTGGCCGATTAAAGTTTTTTAATAAAAAATGAGAAGAAAACATAAAAATTCTGCGCAAACATTTTTAGAGTATGCTATGCTAGTGAGTGTCGTAGTGGCGGTCTTGATTTCTCTTACCCCCATGTTGAGACGAGCGGTACAGGGGATGGTCAGAGTTGTTTCTGATCAGATCGGTAATCAATCAGGAGCGGAACAGCCCGGAGGTCTCGACGGCCATTTGGTCGAGCAGGTTCTGGATACGGACCAAGCTTCTGTTCAACGGTTAAGGGAAGATTTTGGGGAAACACGGTTTGATTATGACGGCTCGTATGCGCGGACGATTTCGACGACAACGACCAATCTGGGTTTTCAGTATAGAGACAATTAAAAAAGTTTTAAAAAAGAGGGCAGAAGCATGAAGTTGCTACGCGGACAAAGCACTTTGGAATATGTGACGCTGATTACAATTATTTTGGGAGTCTTCTTGGGGATGGGCACATATTTTAAGCGGGGAGTTCAGGGGCGGTGGAAGGAATCTGTTGACGGGATGGGAGATCAATATGACCCCAGGGTGACCAATACCGACATTACCGAACGAACCAGCGGATTTTCTTCTACCCGTATTGTCACAATTCCAGTGAATGCCGGGGTGTGGACTATGCGGGACGATGATTCCAATATGCTTGAGGAGAAATACGGGGCATCAAGAGTTGCCGCATATTAATTCGCTGTAATTTTTACGTTATGAAACGAGATTTGCGGACATTTGGATTTTCTCGGTTAGGGCAGTCAGGAACGGAACTGGCTATTTTTGGGGCTATGCTTATTTTTATCATTGGCTCTATTATTAAAGCCGGAATGCAGGCCAGTATGCTTAATAATATGCAATTGCGGGCCTTACGTCTTGCTTTGAGCGAATCTTATCGGACTTCCGAAGGGGAATATATTAATTTTGCCGGTGACGAGGGATCCAATGCCCGGACTTCAGCCTCTGTTGTTATCTTGGAAGACAGATTAAATGTTGATGCCGGTAAAAAATTCGGATCCCGGGACAGGTTCCCTATGACAGCCAGCGCCAGTGCTTCCATGACAAAAAATTTGTTCCGGCCGACACATTGGGGAGACCGAAGCGACCTTCCGCTTTCGGATGTTTATATCAATGGGCAACGTTTTCCGTTGTTAGGCGCGGATTTTAAATCGGTTACACTGGCTAATTCTGATGGGAGCCGGCCATCCTGGATCCCCGTGTGTAATGGCTCGGCCCCGGCGTATTTTAATTCCAACGCCCCGCCCGCAAGCCCTCCTTATGGGCTGTGTTGGTGGAATAATTGTGTTTCTTATTCAAGCTGTGTTTACGTGGGTTATGGCGGGAATTATGAATTAGGTTATATGGGGGAATGTGTTTATGCGAGCGGAGGGTCCGGCACAGGACAATATGATCTAGTCACGAACTCCGCAGGGTGCACTCTGATGTTTACTATTTCAGGGAATTATCCCAAAAGCAAAACATGTTGTTTCGGGACAACATGTACTAAAAATTGCAGCGGGCTACCTCAAGATATCCGCTTTGATTATGATTTTGATGGCGTGTCTGATGTCCCGGCCGGGATGCGGGACGGTATTATGTGGCAGTGGTTTTTAATAGCCGGAGTCGTTGATGGAACAGCGACAACTTTGCCAGGGGCATGGGGCGCGGTGCCGGGAATTTTTGTTGATCCCAGCGGAGAGAAGGAGTCAAAAAATGAAACCGTTGATGTTGATGGGGATTATTATGAGGAGTCGATCTTGAACTATTCTGCTTTGTCTTCCGGAGTGCTTCAAACCGTGAACGTAATTGACAGCGAGGAAGGCGACATGTCCAGCTCTTTTATGTCCGATGCCCGCCAGGCAGGGGAATGGCGCTTTGCCGGAACCATAGGCGGGTCTTGCGGTGCCACCCCGACAGGGAATTGCAATATTGGATCTACGACGACCGGCAACAATACTTTGGGTGTCTGTTCAAATTATAAATGCCTCTCCCGGACGGTTGGGTTTTCAGAAGGCGCCCAGGTCTACACATTTACAGACTCTGATCCAGGACAGGAAACAGGATCGGGAACTTATTTTAGGACGGAAGAAGGCCCTGTTTTTACGGCCAATACGTCGCAATATACCCGAAGCACGGAACGGCATGATCAACTCGATGTTATTGAACGACAGGTTCAGTTGACAAGAGACACGGGCCGGTTTTGTGCTGATGATGTGAATCCCCGACCATGGGGAACTTCCACTTGGGCGCGTGATAATGGCGTTTTCGGAATCCCGAATCCGGTTGAAGTTTGTACTCGGCCAAGCACGGGAACAAATTGTTATATGGCGGGAGTTTCGCAATTGACGTGTTTTGACCGGGATAATTTAATGTTATTCGTTAGAAGCCGGATTGCCGACCTGAGAGGGAGGCGCTGGATTCGAAGATATGCCCCGTAATAAAAATGAGGGGAAGCTTTATGAAAAAAGACGGGAAGTTGGGATTAAAAAAGAATAGTCACCCGGGACAAGTGTCTTTAGAATTTATGTTCGGGATGATTGGGGTTGTTTTGCTTCTTGTTGGCATGATTCAGGTCTTTGCCTGGACAGGCGCTGATTTGATGAAGCGCTATAATTCTCACGACGCCCTGTTGGTTTCTCCTATAAGCACGTCTCAGCCGGCGGGTCCTTTAGAGCAGGTCAGGCCGATGTTTTATTCAATTACTAAAATAAATGCGACAGTTAACAGCAATATTTTTGGAGAAGAAACGCCGTAATTTTAACATTTTTTTATCTTGGGGGCTTACTTGCTGTCTTTTTTATATAAAAGATTAAGAGCGGTGCGGAAATGGCAAATGAAAAAGTGGAATGCTTTTTTCTTGCCTCCCAAAGAAGAAGACTTCTCTTTAACTGTTCCTTCCAGACACCTTGCCGGACAGGTTGGCTTAATTCTGATTTTAGCCGCGGCTATAGGATTAATTTTATATGCGGTCACGGTTAATATTGGCAGAATTTCTCATGGCAAAACCCTGACAATTATTGCCGCTAACACGGCGGCGGCTAAAATGGCGTCTTTTATTGCCAGCTATGGTCAGATGCTGTTTATGACGTCTTTGGATGGAGAAACGAAGGTTTGTGCCTGGACCGGATTTTTGGTGAAATTCCTTGCGGCCATCGTTGTCGTGGTTATTATCGTTATTTGCGCGGCGACAGAGCAGTGTGAAGGATGGGGTTTGGCAGCTGCGATTGTTGCCGCGGTGCTTGTCGTGGCCGCAGCTGTGATTGATGTAACCATCACCCAGCCCGGCATAACGAGTATGTGGAATAAGATGATGAAGGATTCCATGGGGCCGAAAGAAATGGCTGTGGAGTATGGAGTGCAAACCGGGTTGATGACGGCCGTGAATGACCCGGCTCAAATACCGGACTTGTTTGACTTTGATAATGATACTGCCTTTGGTAATTTGGCTGATCCTAATGATAAAACCTCGGCTCCGGATTATATTTCCCGTTTTGCCTATTATTATACCCGCCGGCTTCAAGGCATCCCGGATTTAAATCTGTCAGTTATTGACGAATTTTTAGCTGGACTTGCGGATTTTGTGTATGGAGGCAACCCTAATCGCTGTGCGGAGGCTTGGGGTTGTGACACCGATGATTGGGGTCTTGTTGATCCCATTGATTGTCAGCTTAACCCCGCGCATCCATGCTGCCCGTCTAATCCTCCCGGGGATATGCGTTTTCCAGCGATGTGTGATCCCTGTTGCATCATTAATGATCCTAATATTCGACCGGCCTGCTGTGGTACGGGAACCTGCGTGGAGGAAGCAGGTTTTCCAGGAGGAAATCCTGCCACGTGTAATCAACGAAGTCCGTATCACACTCCTCTTCCTCCGGCTGCGCCGAATGCTTTGTTGTCTTATCCGTATATTTATAGAGGGGTGAACGAAGATTCCACAAATAATAAAAATGCCAGCGGCGATTGGGATCCGGCCAATATTTCATTTCGTGAATGGCTTGGTTTTGACGATGAACATCACCAATACGCGGTTAATCCGGACAGACCGAATTGGAATTATTTGATTGATGGCACCGGGACGACCCTGGATCACTCCCAACTCATCCGTTCCGGCGCTTTGGAATATGATTTCTATATGGAAGACGCAACCGGGTATTATTCTGCCGATGAGAAGCCGGGTATTTTCCCATTCTTTTATAAAATGGCGGATTGGGGCATGGATTTACAGTCGTTAACTTATGGCGCGTTGCCTCCTGATCCTCCTGATCCTCACCCGGCCCGGGACAATTGGGAGTGTCATTTATGTGATGTGGATGGCGTTACCGCAGGAATTGTCCCGAATGTTTGTGCCGGAATAACGTCTTATCCTTCGGAGATTGGCACCGCGCTTGAGCTTCCTGAGACGCCGGATGATGCCTTGTATAGCGGCGGGTGGTGTGTGGATGCCGCAAACACCGGGGCGGACGGAGAGCCCCCGCAATTACTGGATTTGGTCCCGAATATTGATGCTATTTTAGCCGACGACGCTGTTTGCGCGCAGGATGAAGGCGGATGGAAAAGAGGCGCCGATCAATTTTGTGATCCGCCGGATGAGTGGCCATATATGGCCGAATGCAGAAAAGCCGGAGCTCCTTTCGGGGGCGTTCCTCCTTGCACGGAAGTGGATCCAGAAACAGGGACAAGTTGGACGGTTGATTGTGCTTGCGGGACAGGCGGGGCCGAGCCGCCGACGCCGCCCCTAGACAGGACGCTGGCAGCAAATAATTTTGAATATGTGTCCACAAATTGGCCCGATGATAAATTAGACGATTTTATTTATGGTTTGCCGGAATTTTATGATTGGGCGAGCAGAGTTTTTGCAATGACTCGGGATACATTGGAAGACACATTTGATGGGTGGTACGAGGAAGCCTCGACCTGGATTGAAACGCCATGCCCGAGCGGCAATGCTGCGGATTGTCCGGGGAGCTGCACCGGGGATGTGGATGGCGGATACTGGTATGTCTGGCGCGAGGATTTGGCCTCTTTCTATCTTCCACTTGGGGACTGGCTGAATCCTCCCGACGAGGATCTTTATGTTGGTTCCGGGTGCTTTATCAACAGTTCGGCTGTTGACCCGGCGGTTTGGTGTGTTCCTCCCGCGCAGGGTGCTGCTAATAAATATGCGGACCCCGCATATCTGGGGTTTCAGTCAGGATATAACGGTTTGGAGTGTCCCGGGGTAAGCCAGGAGGAGCAGGCCTCTTTTGATGTTAGCGGGGATGGCCGGGGTGACCTAGAGGATATTATTTCTTGTCTGGCATGGAATCTTTTTGATCCGGCGGAAAATGCATCCGGGGCCCCGATTATTTATCCTGTGTCGGGTTCCCAGGCGACGGGAAATTTTGAGAAATTTGATGCATGTAAATGGGATTGTGATAATAATCCTGTAAATTCTATCAACAGTTGCGCAATATTGCCCCGGTCGCTTGTCCCGGGGTTTGATGCCTTACGGTTTACGGTTCCTATGCCCGAGGCGGATTTGATCGCGTTATCTTTGTGTTTGGGCACAGAGTCTGTTCCAACCTGCAATGATGATTGTTCTTCGTTGCCAGGCGGGTATGGCATTCCTGCATTTGTCGCCACATCTAACAACGCCACTTTGCCTGCCCCTGACACGTCTTTGTTGACGAATTTAAGAGACATGTACGAATTTTGTAATACTAACCCGACATTGGATCTTCCAAATCAATGCCGGGATCAGGCAACAACCATTGACTGTGACAGCCCCACGGTTTTGTCCGACGCATTGAATTGTTCCTGTACCTGGTATGGGCTGCCGACAGATCTTTTGGGAACCTGCGGCCAGCTTTGCGGCGTCGGCGCAACCCCGTTCTTTGATGCCATTGAAACAGCGCTGGATACTAACATTGGGTCGTGCGGTGAAACCGACCCCGGAGAATGGAAAGACTTATTAGACCTGAGTGTTGTGGCTGCGGGGAACCAGTCCATGAAAATGGCAAAACGATGGGAAATGCTCTCCGGACGCGAAGAAGAGGCGATAGAGATAAGAAATATATTATGGGATGGGCTTAGCCATATTGATGCTTTCCTTTCCGGCCCGGCTCAGGGGCTTATTGACGCCTGTAAATCTTGGGGGAATATTTATCCTCCGGCCACCACGTCTTTCGCCATCTATGCTTGGCAGGACGAACCTAAAGATGTTTATAATACAATCCGGGGAGACTGGCATGTTGTTAAGGCGGAGGTGCGAACTCCCGGGCGGTGCAACAGCGCATGTGGAACAGATCGGTGGCCGTATATTGATACCTATACAAAAAGCTGGGGGATGAAACGTTGTTATGAATTGAAGGAGTGGACCGGCCGAGTAAAGGCCAGGGTGATTCGTTACGATGAAGACACTGTTGGTGGTAAAATGCGATTTGCTGATGGCACCCTTTTGTGGAAACCGCAATATTATCATCCGGAAGGATCAGATCAGGACCCAACGGATTTGGAGGTCACGTGCGCTATTATGATGGACCCCAACATCGCGGCCCAAACTTGGGAATGGGGGTGGAGAAATGCGTTTATGATTAACCAAACGCCGACAGCTGGTTCCACGCCCCCGAGAGGTTCGGCGGAGTATTTGGATTGCTGGAATTTTATTCACGAAGGTTTATTAAGATACGGATATTCAACGGCAACCTGCGCGCAATATTTTCTGGGAGGCGGTTCCGGCTATAGCGGAGACAAAGGTTTTCGGGTTCGTTTTGTGGAGTGTGACGTAAATTTTCTTAGAGGACTGAACTAAATATTATAACAGTTTGTTTTTAAAGGAAAAACATGTTTTGGCACAAGAAGCATGCCCAGTCTATATTAGAGTATATGACCCTGATAGTTTTTCTTTTATCGAGTTTGTTTGTCTTTCAAGGTTATATTTTAAGAGCTTATTATGGCAGTTGGAAAAAGGCCGGAGATTCTTTTGGTTTGGGACGACAGTATGACCCTAGGCCTTTTGGGAATAACGGAGAAGGAGGCGGGACGTTTGAGTGTTTTTTTGACGCCACGCACTGTACATCGGGAACGGGGCCGACCCGGCCGTGTACGTTGATTAACCGGTGGATTTCACGCGATTGTTACGATGCGGCGCCATGCGACTGTACTTTGCCGCCAGGAACGGCAGGATATATCACGCAGTGTCTGGCGTGTTTGGAAGGATGCAGTGAATCAACCGCAGCAGGGGCGTGGTGTAGGGATGCGGGTAGAGAGCTTGTTGATTACTAGATGAGATAGAAGGGAGTTTGGTAATGTATGTTTCTTTGTTTTGTATATTTATATCGGCCACAATGTTTGGCTATTTTGTTATTCCTTTGATTTATAATAAATCGGTGGAAGTCGGACAGAAACGGGCACACAAACTTTCCACCAAACTCGACAGGGTTTTGCCTCGTTCCCAAGTCGAAAAAATTACCCGATTTTATGTTATCGCGCCCATTGTTTTTGGGGGGGGCTGTTATCTGTTTTTCCCGGAAGATTTGCGGCTTTTTGGCATAGGAATCGGTTTGGTTTTTGGTTTAATTTTTCCTGGGGTTTACAACAACCTTCTTATAGGGCAAAACAGGAGGAAATTCGATGACCAGTTGATAGATGCCCTTATGATTATGTCCAGTTCTTTCCGCGGAGGATTGAGTTTGGTTCAAGCTATGGAAGCGGTTGTGGAAGAAATGCCGGATCCTATAAATCAGGAATTTTCGATTGTTTTGGGGGAAAACAATATGGGGGTTTCTTTGGACGAAGCCCTGAATCACCTTTATAATCGGCAACCTTCTCCTGCTGTCCAGCAGATGACAACGGCTATTTTGTTGGCTAGGGAAACAGGCGGAAATTTGCCCAGCATCTTTCAGCGTATTGTGAATGTTATTCGTGAGCAAAAAAGAATCAAATCTCAGATAGATACGTTGACTGTTCAGGGGAAGATACAAGGCGTTGTTATGTCGGCTCTGCCTGTTATGTTTTTTATGATTATTTATGGGACAAATCCGACCTTTTTTGATCATATGTTTAAATCCACGATAGGCAGGGGGATGCTGGTTTATGCGGTTTTTTCGGAAATTCTAGGGGCCGTTATGATTTGGAAAATTAGTAGTTTTAAAGATTTTTAATAAAAAGGCTAATTAAAGAAGAGGGTTCGATTATGTTTATGCTGACATTTATTTTAACGATGTGTTTCTTGGCGGGATTTAGTTTTGTTGTTGGGCTTTTCCCTGTAGAAATGGAGAGTCGGCCGACATTGAAAGCTTTTGGATATGAAGTAGCTCCGGCGAAGAAGAAAAAAAGTGCCACGTCCATATTGCGAGCCTTGGCTATGTTTAATAAACCATTGTGTTCAGGTGGGTTGCGGAAAAGGATTTCCAAGGATTTGTCTGTGGCGCATGTCAACATAACCCCCGAAGAGTTTTTTTTAATGAAGGAAGTCGGAATCATATTGGTGCTTTTGTTAACTTTTCAAATGATTCAGCCGGACATGGTCCTTTTTTGGCTTTTTATGAGTCTTTCGATTGGTTATATGATGCCGGAATTTTGGCTTAAGGGAAAAATTAAAAAAGTAAAAGCTGTTATCGTGAAAGAATTGCCTAACGCTATTGATTTGTTGGGGCTTTGTGTTAATGCCGGGTTGGACTTTATGTTGGCTTTGAAATGGGTTGTTGAGAAGTCAACCCCGTCAGTTATGATTAATGAGTTGAATATTCTTCTTCAGGAAATCAACGTTGGAAAAACCCGCCGTGATGCTTTAAAAGATTTGGCGGTCAAGTTTGACCTTACGGAAGTTTCTTCTTTTTCTAGAACCCTTCTTCAGGCAGACAAAATGGGGACTTCGGTTTCTGAGGCCTTAAATCTTTTGTCTGAAGACATGCGCCTTGCCCGGTTCCGAAGAGGAGAACAAATGGCGATGAAAGCTCCTATGAAGTTGCTTGTGCCGCTTTTGTTCTTTATTTTTCCTGTTGTCGGAATTCTTGTTGCCGGTCCGATATTTCTTCAGTTTATTGAAGAAAATCCGATGGCCCAGTTGGGTGGCGGAAAATAAAATCAATAGACAGGGTTTATAAACAGGGGCTTTTTTTTGATCAAACATCAAAAAAGGCCCCTGTTTATTTGTTTTTTGTCAAAAGTTTCAACAAAAAACGTCCACTCTGTTTTTTGTCCATTCTAAGACATAATGCAGATGGTTATCAAAATATAAAATTTATAAAAATTATAAAAAATAGAAAGCGGTTTCTTCGTTTTTTCAAAAAAATCTGAAAGACAATTTTGAGAAATATTTTTTTTGGCGCGTAACCTATTGTGAATAAAGAACATTTTTTTAAAAAAAAATTTGCTTATTCATTGTTGCCCCTCTATAATAATGCTATACTTATAGGGCAGGTGGTAAAAGGTTGCCTTATAAGAATCTCCTGAAAGAGGGCCAACAAAATAATGTTATTATTTCAATTGATTAAACTCTTCAGAGTATTCAAGTAAATTATTGGGCTACCAAGAGACCACTTGGTAGCTTTTTATTTTTTAGAAAAAAATGATAGAAATTTATAAAAAAACAGGAGGAATGAACAATAAATTAATTGATTTTGGGTTGGTTTCTTTCACTATGCTTCAAAATATTCCTTCCACTTGCATTCACGGGCACCAGTTAGCCCACGGTTTCTTTAATAAGCTGGTTAATTTTTAAGATAAAAAATGAATTTTAGATTGGACAAAAAACAGGGTGCCAAAACTGTTTCTAATGCATTATTAGAGAATAGGTTAGATTCTACATCTAATGTTATTGTCCAAAATGAATATAATGAAGAAGTTTTTAAAAGCCGTTTTAAATCGTGGATTCGTACAGTTGCCCTCCTTGTTGTTTTAGTTTTTCTTCCGGAACAGGTTAGCTGGGCTTTTAACTATAATCCCGCCGTTCTTTGGGGAACATCTTCTACTCCCGTTCAAGTAATGACGCTGGATCCTCAGTCTCCTCAAATTTCTCAAGAAGAAATTATGACGGCACAGATCTCTTCCGGCGTTGCTAATCTTTTGGAACAAATTGAAAACAAAGAAAATGCCCAAATTAAACTTGGTTTGTCTTCAAGTGATTCGGATCCTGTTTCTCAAGAAAATAGTGTTTTAATTTCTTCGAAAAGAAAAATTACTCCGGATTATGTCCATTCTGTTAAAGCGTGGGTGAGTGATCCAAACATTCATCCGTTTAACTGTGGGGTTTATGCGTTAAAAGATGTGCTTGAGCATAATAAAATTCCAGCTTCCTTGGCTGAGGTTGCGGTAGCGACTCTTTCTGTAGATTTGTTGAATAATATTGTGGAACCAGGAGAGAAATTTTTAAAGACTTCGCTTTTTGCAATTGAGGAAGTTGCCCGTGGATACAGGTTGAATGTTCAGGCTGTCAAGGTCGATACTCAAGATATTCTTTATTTAAATACCCCATTTATTGCGAATTTCGGTTCCGAGCACTTTGTTACTGTTACATCTGTTGATGCGGAAAATGTTTACTTCTCTGATATAGGCAAGCAACAATCCATGCCGCGCAACGAATTTAAAGAAAAAATAAGCGGTTTTGTCTTGGCTGTTAATTTGGACCGGCAGGAAAATATGGAATATGAACCTATATCAGACGCCATGAAGGCGTTTGTTTGGGGGAATAAATGGGTCGACAGGTCAGACGATTTGCCGGGATTATTGTCAGGCTCGGACGTTTTTGCGGCTGTGCTCTCCATGGTGATTTCGTGCATTATTTCTTTTATTATGGGTGGCCCTCTGGGAGTTATTGTTTCTTTGGCTGCTTCAACTTTTGGTTCTGCCGTAGGGGAAGCGTATTATGTTAATTGTGTGAATGACGGTGGGGACGATTGTGAAAGCAACGCTTTTATTTTAAGCACTGCCATTACAATTGCTTGCTCTGTGGCTTTGAGTTTTATGGGGGGGATCAATGGCCCTAATCAAAAATTTGATGGAATTAATCTTTTTGGCGGTGGAGACGGGGGGGCTTCTTCGGCTGGCAGTAGTGCGCTTGTTAATGGTATAAAAAATGCGGCTGTCGGGGCGGCTATAGGGGCGGCGCTTGGCTATGCGGTTGCGAAAATTACCGGACAGGAAAACGCTGGCAAGGCGGCTCTTATAGGCGGGCTTATCGGGGCGGCCGGTGGGCTTATTGCCGGGTATGGCGGGTTTGGTGAGGGGGTTCAAAGCGCTTGGCAAGGTTTGATGACCAAATTGGGGAGTTTGTGGAACAACATTAAAGGGTTCTTGAATAAGATTTTTGGTTCAGGCGGGACAAGCACCGTTGTGAAGGAAGGGACAAAAATGACTGTGACCCAGGGGCTTTGGGAGTTTGCCAAGGCTTTTGCTAAAGGGTTCACTGTCGGGATGATCAAGGCGTATGTTCAAGTTAAAATCGCCGAATTTTTAGAAGAACAGTTAGATATAGATAGCGAAATTTTGAAGTCGGTTTTAATCGGGTTAATTTCTTCTTTGGCTGCGGATATCGCTGTGGGTGTTGTTGCCATGGGGCTGGATGCGGCGGCAGACGCATTGTTTAAAAATGCGGCTGACGGAGATAATGGGGGATTGGGTTGGCGGGAAATGCTAGGCATGAAGGATAGTTCTGAGAAAGCAAAGACGCAATATGCCAATGAACAAGTAGCTAAAGCACAGATTAAGGCAAAAGCCGAAGGTAAAACGCTTACGGATGCGGAAATTACCAATATCCATTCAAAAGCAAAGACCAGTTATAATTCATTTACCCTAAATTTAGCCGATATGGGGATGATGTGTCTTCAGCGATTGGCCTCAGGATTAGGAAGTTATTTAATAAGAGCACTATTTAAAGACAAAATCGACCCAAGTTCAATGATGTCTCAAATTCTTGGCAATTTTGGGGCTTTAATTGGGGGAACGCTGTTTAACGCGATTGCTTATGGAGATACGTGGGGAACAACGTATGATGTTGAACAGAAAAAAGATGAAAAAGGAAATGTTATATATACATATAAAAATGTAGGAACCAATGAAGAAATAAGGTCTAGCACGACAGAAGACGGAACGGTTGTCTGGTCTACCGGAGCGTCTAATGTCGACATGATTGATCTGGGGAAGAGAGATGAGAATGGAAACATAATTTATGGAAAAGCGTTTGTTAAAGGATCTTTTTTGGGAACTCTTTGGCGGGGGGCTATTCAAACCGGAGTTTCTATGTTGTTGGCGTTGTTGATGTTTGGTAAAGAAGATTTCTCAGAAGCCGAAGGGGCCGATGGAAAAGTTCGGGACAAAGATGAGAGAGCACAGCAATTCTGGGCTTGTTCATTATGGTTTTTGGGGTCTGTTATAACCGAGGGGGCGTTTGCTTCCATTGCCGGATTATTTGATAATTCTAAAGCAAGTCCTTATAGTTCGTCTAATCCTGACGGCAATAAAAAAGAGCAATCTTCCGCATCAACAGTTGGCTCAACATTTCTCAACAGAGTTGGAAATGCTTTTGAAAGATTTGGCGCTTCCTTGGTAGGAGAATGGACTCTCACGGCTCCTAAAAACGGAGCTTTTTCAAGTCTTTCCTCATTTGGTACTTATACAGACTCTTTGCAAAAAATGGGAGGAATTACTTTAGATACGGTGCTAAAGGCTCAAGAAAAAAGAGAAGAGTTGGAAGAAAAAAGAGAAGAAGCAAAAGAACAAATGGGTGGATATAATGCTCCTGAGCAGTGGTATGCCTGGGGTTGGGATGACAGCATGGCAATCCCGGATGACATGAAAGAAGACGCCGAGAAAACTGATGAACAAATAGCTCAGGAAGTAGGGTTTCAGTTCCTTATTATGGCAGATGATAACCGGGTCGGTTTCTGGGTAGATAATTTTTCTCAGGTCGCGGCAAGTTCTGCAATAGCGAACTTCCAACGCGGGGTCGAATACCTTGCTTCTGTCCCAAGGAATGCAACGTATATTAAGATTTATAGAGATTTTTTGGGTTTTACGTTTAGACCTATGGCCAGAGGAGATGTTGGAACGACTTTGGGTAAAGAAAAAGGAAAAAGTGGATTAGAGGGGATTTTAATTGGTGAAAACACGGCCGATGCGCCGGATATGATTACGTATGATATTGTTGGTTTTGGTGTGGGTGGTATGGGGTGGGGCAAGAAAGGGAAAAATGTAATTCTTTATAGTACAGCAGACGGTGGATATTTTGCGGCAAATATTTCTAAAAATTTATTAACAGGCGAACAATATAGGCTTACCGAAGAAGAAGAAGCTAAATTTGGTATTGATCCTAACAAAATTGGCGTGGAAAGTGACGATGGATATTTTGTTAATTTGACAGAAGACCAGAGGCCCGATCCTAGTCTAGAAGAAGACGCAAGAGATAAAATAAAAAATGAGTTTGACAGAAAGATGAAGTTGCATTACGGATTTTTGGAAAGCATGGAAGCGGATATAAGTGTTAATGAAGAACGGGGCTACGAAGAACAATATTATAGCGGGGTTAAAGGTGAAAAGGGTGGATATACTAAAGTAGCAGGAGGGACTTTCCTTTTGAAAGGTGGTTTAGATGGTCCCAGCAACGCTATCCAACAGAACATTGTAGTAAATATGTCTGGGGAAAAGGAAGAATATACTCCAGAAGGGGAAACGACTTCAAAACCAGTATATATAGATCAGACTTCTTTTTCACAAGAAGGTCGGCTTATTGATACGGCTGCATTTGTTAATGATGCTGTGGTTAAAGATATCAATGATAATGTTAAAGCGGCTTATTATGGGAATTTGGCAGGAGGGGAGGCTGGGAGCGCTTCTTTACAGCAACTTTTGGATGCTTATTTGGATGGGCAAGAGGATAATAATTTAAGGAAACAATTGAGAGGAGATTTGAGAGACGCATATGATGAAGGCTATGAGGAAGCGTATGATAAGGCATATAAAGAAACTTATGATAAATATATGAGTGAAGCACAACAAGGATCTGAAGAAGACACGGAAGAAAGCAAAGAACAAGCGGAAGAAACTAAGAAGCAGGCAATCCTTGTTGCGACACAGGCTGGACAGGCGGCGGGAAAGGCTGCGGGGATTTCAATGCTTAAAGCCGCAATTATTAAAAAGAGCATTGAAGCACAACTACAGGGAATAACTATTGAAAAACTGTTAAAAGGGGATTTAAAAGATATTTATGTAGCAAGTTATGTAGCCGCTTATAAACAAGGAGTTAAAGCTGCTGAGGAAAAAGGATTTCTTAGGAGCAGACCGACAACAGATATAAATTGGTTTACTCAAATTTCTCAAACTAAAATTGTTGGGGAAAATGGGGAAATTACTAATTCTGGTAATCCGCGCTTCTTACATTATGCTCCTTCAAATATAAGAGGAGAGGAGAGAGAAAAGCTTGACGAGACATTAAATTCTGATAGTTATTATGAGGGCGAGGGCAATGTATCCGGGCCCAGTTCCCCTGCGAAGGAAGCCTATGAAAAATTGGTTGTTGATTCCTTGGCGATTGAAAGAGGTTTGGCTTCGGTTGGGCCGGCGTCAAAACCAAAGTATGATTACGAAGTATTTGTGTTGGGGAAAGGGAAGGAGATTGTTCGTGATTCTAGCGGAAATTTTAATATTAGCCATGAAAACGACACCAAATTGGTTCTGCAAGGAGGGCGTTCAGTAGCCTCTGCATCAGTAGAAACTAGCGAAGCTCCGAAAAATTTGGTGAGGCGTGGCGGAGCCGCTTATGGTGCGACGACCGTAACATCTGATGTGCTGGCTACGGCTTGGATGCGGTATGGGTTTAAAATGGACGGAGAAAACGATCCCTTTGTTTTTGCTCCACGAGAAAAGGGCGGATATTTGTTGGATTCGACCGGAGAAACAGATAGTCGTTTTGATGGCCGTTTTGGTATGTATATTGCGGAAGAGAGAGATATCGCCTCTGAAAACAACTTGGATGTGTTTTACCGGTCGTTGCTTTCTGACATTTTTTCTGGGCCAATTTTAGATAATGGTTCCCTTAAGAATTTTTATCAAACCGCTTTAGATAATGGTTCCCATAAGAATCTTTATGAAGCCGCTGTATATTATGCACCATCATATGATAGGGCAGAAGATAATGGGATTATCGCAACAACCGATGTTGGAGAGACCGCTGCTAAAAAATTAGTTGAAAATGGTTGGGCAATTGAAACAAATTCAAAAGTGAAATTAGTTGCCAATTTAGAGGATGCAGAAATTACCGCTAAAATGGCAGAAGTCCTTGGGGATGCTTATGCTGGTCTTTTATCTACTTTATCAAAAGAGGCTTCTGAAGATGAGGAGGGGGTTGTTGCTGTAGACGATATTGGAGCAGATGTCGCTAAAATATTGGTCGAAAATGGTTGGGCAACGGAAATCGTTTCCCCCGAATTGCTTGTAGTTGCCCACTTAGATGATAAAGAAACGACAGATAAGATGGCGGAAGTCTTGGGGGAGGATTTTGCAAAGATTTTGTCTGTTTTAAAACAATCTTTGACAATAAAAGAGATTAAATCAGGAAGTATTTTATCTAGGCTGACGTCTCCTCTGGGGATCCCTCAGGATGAAGTCACAAAAATAACGAGTGCAACAACAACTGAAATTGAGGGGGCCAATAGTATTACTATAAGTTTTGATGCCAGAGGGACAGGACGTTTTATCTTCTCTAATAAAAGAGGGGCTTCGGATTCTAATGCCAAAGATCAGGAAAGATTAACTGTTGCTAAAGTTGAAGATTTAACTCAAAACGGAGAATTTGTCCTTTTTGAAGCCAAAGATGGAGCAACAATTACATTAGATCGAGCCCCTATTTTCCAATACCGTAAAGATACTTATGCAAAGCAAAAAGGTGCTGAAGTAGGTCAACAGTATGAGCGTGAGGCCATGGCAAAGGAGGGTGCTTCTGAAGAAGAGATAGCAGCGGCATACAAGAAGGGATATGATATAGGTTATGCACAAGGGCTTGAAGAAGCAGAGGCGGTCGAAGTTGAAAAATATGGATTAGAAGGAAGCACGGAATCTGATTCCAAAAGAACATATGCTTTTGAATTGCAGATTAAAGATTTTAATGTTTTAACCCAGATTGGGGTTTTTGAATTTGGAGATAAGAGGGGTTCTGTTTTTCTGCGTGGTCCGGGAGAATTTGCGGAGAATATGGTTATTGCCCGAGAATCCACAAAACAACCCACTGTTGATTTCTTCGCTAAAGGGAAAAGGGGAGTTCTTTATCATGAAGGTGGGGCAACAGAGTGGTTTGATAATGTGGTTTTTGATAAGAAGAAAGAGGAAGGCGAGCCGAATCCCATCCGCCGTGATCGCATCACTTTTACCGGGGAAGCGAGTGCGTCGGCTACTATAAATAATCCGGCAGAACAACTGGGGAAGGAAACGGATTCTTTCTGGACCGGGATTATTCCTAATTGGAAGATTAATCCAGGGGCTCAATTTTTGTTTACAAAACCTATTTTAGAAGAGCAGGGCTTGCCTTTAGATGGTTCTGAAGCAGACGCCAAGAAAACATTTTTATATAAAATAGATCCTGATTATTCTGCCAAAACGTTGGATGCCCAATATATAGAAGAAGGCGCCAGCACCGCTGATTTTCTTGAAAATGCCATGATTGATGTAAAAGAAAGCCGTATTTTTAATATAGAAGAAGGTTTGCCGGATGTCCATTTTAGGGGAGACCCTGGAAGCCAGGGCGCCGGGATGACCAACCCGAGAACAGTTGCTGAATCTATTTGGGGCATCCCGGCTCTTGACCTTGAGAATGCCGAATTGGCTAGTATTGTGCAGCGTAATCAAAAAACGGATAAAAAAGAAGAGAAAGAAGAGAAAAAAGGGCTTGTTGTTTTTAAAGAAGGAGATGTTCTTGCTAGGGATAGTGTTACCGTTGCCGACGGGAGTATTGTTTCTAGGGACAGCGTAAAGAATGATTATGAATTGTTGAGCAATACTCCTATAGGATATTCTTCTGATGGGGTTCCTATATATAGTATTAATGTCGGCGGCTCAGATGCTAAACTGGCTTTTATGTCAAATCCGTTTACGGATGGATTTACCGGTGCGGTTCTCCGGCCCCAGTTGTATGCAAAAAGTTATGTTAGTTATTATAAGGGAGCCTTTGTGCCAGCCGGGGATGGTACAATGGCTGATTTTAATAATGGTTTAACGACTCATCGGACAACTGTTGGGAAGTCGACTTTTGAACGCAAAATTTATGGCGGAGGATTTTATATTGTTGATGGCGCCATTTATTTGGCTCCCGGAACTTTGTTTACGGCGGATATCAATGACAAGACCAATGCGGGATCGAGATTCCTAGCGGGTATTTATATAAATCCTGATTTATATTTGGTAACGAACATGCTGCAGACGGGGAATGTTTCTCGCAACGGACTGAATGAAAAACATTCTCAAAGTCATAAAATAGCGCTTGATATCTCTCCGGAAATCTTGAGCAAGATTACGTCTATGGATGGAAGTCGTGGCAAAGATATTAACGCCATGATGGATATGGTTACAAAGGTTAAAAAGACTCAAGAGAAGGAAGACAAAGGTTCAGAGGAAATTAAATATACAATAAACCCTGAAATCACAAATCTTTTTCTGCAGACCGGTGAAGGCGCGAATGATTTTGTGTTCTATGATGATGCCAAGCTTCTGTCTAACGCTACAATCACCCAAACCCTTCCCAACGGAGAAATGGTTGCTTCCATATCAATGTCAAGATTTGTCCCCGCATATAGAAAACAGGCAGGAGGATACATTGCCCGGCTAAGCCAAAGTCATTTTCTGGCAACCGAAGGGACATATATAGGGATAACACCATTAATTATAAAAAATAAAAAGGCTGAAGACGGTGGGAATGGGGGGGATCAAACCGAGGAAGAGACTGCTTCTTCGGAAGAAGCAGCGGTTTCTCCTTTGGCGTCTTATTATGTTTTGAAAGGGAGAAGAGACATTGCGGATAATTTGGCAGCCTATACTGTCGGCTCAGCAGCCGTTAAGGATCTTTCGGCATTAGGTTACGGAATAAGCCCGGAATCTTCCGAGCATGTGCAAAAGACGATCAAGGCGTTACAATCTGGGGCGAAACAAACCAGTTTGACCTTTGCTTTAGGTGGGCCGGACGAAAAGGGTGAATGGCAAATGAGTTGGACGCTGATCCCAGATTTTAACGAGCAAGGATCTGTTGGTTTTTGGTCCAAAGACGCCAATCTGTCGAATCCTAATAACGAGGTTTTGTTAGACAAATATATTTCTGGGGAAAACGCTGGAAAAGAAGTAATTGGTGCCGATGGCCAGAGAGGTCGTATGGCTGGGATCGTAACCCAAGAGCAGTCTTATGTGACCCGGCTTAATAATAAGAAGATTTTGGCGGGCGTGGAGTTCACTTCTGATGGGATTAAATTTTTCGGGGCTGGGGTGTTGGGGAAAGAAGCTGTGATGGTAAAAAGGACCGGGACTTCGATAATGTTCGCTTCTATATATCCAGATATGTTACAGAACGTCCTGGCTCCTACGTATCAGCAATTTGAATTAATAGAGTCCGGGTTAATGATGTTGTCTTCGAATGGCGAATTTTATGGAGTGGATGATGCTGCCTCTTATGCGAATCTTCCTTCAAGAGTTCAAAAATATAATGTTGAAGGCTGGTTCTCTTTTGGAAAATTCAAAGATGGGGCGGTTTATTCCAAAGATAAAGCGGAGATAGGGTCTTTCCAGGTCGTTAAAGGCAAGAACAAATTTACCGGCGAGATGGAAGGTCAGCGTTTGGATGTCTGGCTGACTTCCGGGGAGAACGGGGGAAAAGGGACGGCAAAAATTCCGACAAGTGCTACCTTGGTCAATGCGGCGTTCCCTAATATGCGGTTCTGGCTTCCGAACGGACAGCTCCCTGTTGAAGATTTTGAGGAACCCAAAAAAGAGGAAAGCCAAAATAAACTCATAGCGTCTCATTTCGACTCGAGAATGTTAGCTAATAATCGTCGATGTGTTATGGGGTGCCACTCAAGCCCGAGCGATGACAAATTTTCTGGTAGTTTTGCGCTTATGAGTGCCCACCAAGGACAAAACACAGGGGATCAAGACTTCCAAGCTTTACTAGATAAGCTCGCTAAATTAGACAGTTCTAAAGTTGAAACGGCTCAACAGGAAGAAAAAAATGAGCCTCTTAAAGCTGTTCATGATCCCAAGAAAAGCGAGCGGCGTTTTCTTCCTGCTCTAGGACAAACAGAAGAGAATGTTAAACCAATAACTGTTTCAGATGATGTGATCAAGCTTCTTATTGCTTTAGATCAAGATAAGCTGACAACAACTACGTTTGCCACTGACGCCACGTCCGTTGCTCTTGGTCAAGCGTTTCCTCTTACAAAGGGTAAAACATACAGCTGTATAAATAATTGCCATCAGAAATCAGGCCAGTATGATAATCTTGTCCTTTCGTCTCAGTTCCCCGCAATAAATTTTGCGCCTTATGCGGACAACCTTACCCGGACGGAAATTTCCGATATTGATTCTTCCGGAGCCACCGTCGTTTTAGACCCGGCGACCAACAAATCTCTCCGAATTAGTATCGGAGCGGCAGATCCAGAAGGATTTATGACGGTTTATTCTTTAGCCGACGATCCTCAATATACAAAACTTTCAGTTTCCAATGGGAACGTAAAAGGGCAGGCCATAGAAACGCTTTCTGATGAACAGTTCAAGGGTGGTTTGGGCGCTATTAACGTTGGAGAAGGACAATATTTTATTCCTATGTTTCAGCCTACGGCGGCAGAAGGGCAGGTTGCTGTTGCTCAAATGAAGGCTTGGAAATCGGGGACAGGGCCGGAGCCTTCCAGTACAACCCTTGCTATGGCCGCGATTTATGAGAAAATTAGTGGGCTAGGAGCAAAAATAAAAGCTGGTACGGCTACGGCAGAGGAAAAAGCGATATATGCTCAGTATGAGTTCAGCGCCAACATGGTGAATGTTTTTAAGCAGAGATCAGATCCTAGCGGGGTGATGAATCTGGTGCGTGCTGTTATTACAGAAGACCGAGAAGGGGAGTTTGCTCTTATTCCTCTAACCGATGAAGAAGGAAATTCGTTCATTGATTTTTTGAGTAATACCGACCTTAGGGTTGCAGATTCAAAATGGCGTGCAGCAGGGGAAGAAATTGATGTTGATGCGGATAAGGTTTTTTATTTAGAATCCCAAGAATCTTTGACAGTTAGTGGGGAAGAAGATTCTAAAGGCAGCGGCAAGAAAGAAAAGAAGCTGAAGGCTTTAACAGCAGATGAAATACAAGATTATGTACTAAAAGCCAGAGGGTATAAAGGGAAGGGCTTTTGGAATGTTCAAGAAAATGATATTCCTATAGCTTTCAAACAAGATGGAAAGTGGAAAGGGTATTTCGTTGACGGGAAACAGCTGGATGATTTGGTGGAAACAATAGCGTATTATGGATATACTGATGCCCACCGGTATCTTGGTACATTAAAAGGGTTGAATTTCCAAGCTTCTGTTGTTGGGGCGATTTATATTGTGGACGCTGTTATTACCGTTGTTGAGGTCGCAGGAATAGTTGCGGGCGCTATATTTTCGGGTGGTTTAGGTTCTGTGGGGGCGGTTGCCCTTGGCGAGGGTGGTAA
>ENA-UPTA01000232-UPTA01000232.1-activated-sludge-metagenome-genome-assembly--contig:-NODE-232-length-64176-cov-13.759502_pt1 | contig 64176 bp, 57 predicted proteins | sample MGYA00238184_ERZ773361 | MGnify/ENA primary metagenome ERZ773361 (study PRJEB29100, sample SAMN05720205) | activated sludge metagenome | isolation source: anaerobic digester from wastewater... | reverse complement strand
TAAATTACTTCAAAAATTAGCTCAAACTTCAAGTTTTATCAAGGAAAATTATTATTGACTTGCCGTTTGGAATTATATATAATTTACTAACCTAAACCCAGGGAGGGCGATTATGACCGGAGCTTATCTACTAATTAACACAGCATCGGGGAAAGATGAAGCAGCGCTCGCTAAACTAAAAAAAGTAAAGGGAGTTTCTCAGGCGCATCTCTGCACAGGCCTTCATGACATCATCTGCTACATCGAAGAAAAAGACCTGAAAGCGATGGGTAAGATCCTTCTTGAGAAAGTCAGAACGATTGACGGAATTCAAAAAACGACTACCTGCATATCGGTTGCTTAAGTATTTTTATTGCCGAAGTTAACGAGCAGGATACCTGCTAAGATCAGGGATATACCTGCAGCAGTCTGAAGCCCGAAAGGTTCAGATAAAAATATTACGGCGAGTATTACAGTAAAAACAGGCTCCAGCAAATATGCCAACGCGGCTATTGTCGGAGCTATTTTATTTTGTACATAAAACTGCAGAGAGAACGGGATAAAGGTCGCGAACACAGCCAGGAAGGTCATGTAGGAAGCCATTCTCAGGTCGGTCAGAGCGGAAAAGTTCGGCATAAGACCAAGATATCCGATCTCATAACCGAGCATATAAACCAGCCCGATAAGACCGCTCACAATGAACTGAACGAAAAGCAGGGAGAATATATTTTCCGCTTTTGTAAAATGGCTTATGAAAAATATCTGGAACGCGAAAGAAAATCCGCAGCCTAAGGTAAAAAGATCTCCTTTATTGAATGAAAGCGAACTGAAGTCGCTCACCGAAAGCAGAAATACTCCTACGAACGCGATAATAACACTCAAATATACTTTCGCGGTGATCTTTTTCTTCCAAAGAGCCATCTCTATGAAAGGCAGGAAAAGAATATATGTCGCCGTCAGAAAGCCCGAATTCGATGCGGTAGTATATTGAAGTCCGATCACCTGTAATAACATCGAAAAACCATTGATGCCGCCGATCACGCCGCCCTTATAAAGCATCTCCTTATTAATGCTGATCTTTTTTCTGAAAATTATGCCGAAAATTATGCCTGCGAGGAGAAATCTGAACGATATCAAAAAACTGACTGAAAAGACCTCAAGAAGTATCTTGCCGAAAATGAACGTTGAAGCCCAGAGAAGGTTTATTATTATAAGTATGAATATCATTTTCGCTCCGGGTTATATGCAATTTCAAACAGCGGTCAAATTTATGTTATTTCGGGATTTATAGCAAGAATTTTATGAATTATAAACGAAATTCACAGCGGCTGTTTTTGAAATTTCGCCCGGATATTCAGGCACGGGCCGGAATTTGTTCACAGAATCGAAATTAATTCGAGTTTTTAATTGAATTGAATGGAGTTTAGACTTATCTTTCCTGTCCATTTCACAAATAAATTACAAAACGGAGATGCCATGAGTGATGATCTTAAAAAAATACCGCCTCACGATATAGAAATTGAAAAAGCCCTCCTATGCTGCATAATGATGGATGAGGACTGGAATGAAAAGCTGAAGGAGATATATCTTAAGGATGAATACTTTTATTTAAAGCAGCACAGGTATATTTTCGAGGCGGCAAAACAGCTTATTAACGAGAATAACAAGGCGGACCTTTTAAGCCTGAAAGATCAGCTTCACAAGAACGGAAAGCTTACGGAAGCGGGCGGAGCGGCATATTTAGGCGAAGTACTTGACGCAGTGCCTACTAGCGCGAACATCAGGCATTATGCCGCGATCGTGGAAAACAAGTTCCTTCTGAGGTCTTTAATAAATGTGAGTACGGACTCAATTACGGCCGCGTTCAGAGAAGAAAAAAATGCGACAGAGCTTCTGGATAAGCTCTCCGGGGATATATTCAGCCTCGCGGAACAGAAGAACAGAAGCGTTCCGCAGCTTATAGACAAAGTCGTAATGGAAACTTTTAACCAGATAGAAAAATGGGCTGAAAAAAAGGGAGACATTTCAGGTGTGACTTCGGGTTATCACGAGCTTGACGAATACACCGCGGGATGGCAGAAAAGCAACCTGATAGTACTTGCGGCGAGACCGAGTATGGGTAAAACCCAGCTTGCTCTAAATTTTGCGATAAACGCGGCAAAATCAGCGGATAAGGTTCCCGTAGCGATTTTCAGTATCGAGATGGGCAGAAAAGAGCTTGCAATGAGGCTGATGTCCATGGTGTCAAACGTTAGTTTAAAAAAGCTGAGGACAGGGAATCTCGCTGAGAACGAATGGACTGCTCTCGGGCTCGGTATGGGCGAACTTGGTCAACTGCCTATCTATATTGACGACTCATCATCTTTAAATGTTCTCGAATTAAGAACAAAAGCAAGAAGGCTGAAGCAGGACAAGAATATCGGGTTTATTGTAGTCGATTACATCGGTCTGATGGAGACCGATTCGGATGTCGAAAGGCACGAAGGTATATCAAGGATATCCAGATCATTAAAAGGGTTGTCGAAAGAGCTCGACATTCCGATACTAGTTCTTTCACAGCTTAACAGGGAGGTCGATAAACGCCAGGATAAAAAACCGATCCTGTCTGACTTAAGGGAGTCCGGCGCTATCGAGCAGGATGCCGATCTTGTACTTTTCATTCTCCGTCCTGAATTTTACGGGATAAAAGGACCTGACGGTAAAGATCAGGAAGGGCTGGCAGAAATTATTATCGGAAAACAGAGATCGGGTCCTACAGGATCGGTTTTCCTTCATTTCGATAAAAAATTTCTCAAGTTCGAAGACAATATCGACAGGTTCGCCGGCGGCAAATACGACCTGTAGGTCAGACGGGAATAATTTTCTTGACTTATCGGCGTATCTTTATCAAATTTATATGATATAAAATCAATAATTAAGAGAATTTGCGATGGATATAAAGACAAAAATTAAAAAAGCACAGGATTTTATAAAGAAGGACCTGTGGTTTCTGGATATCGAGCATCATGTTTCAGGAGTAAGCAAATTCTTTATAAACGAACTGAGGATGGCAATACTTGTCGTAAAACTTTCTGATAAAAATTTTATTCTTAGCAGAGCTTCCGCACTTGCATTTACAACCCTTTTGTCTCTTATTCCTGTCCTTGCCATACTCTTCATGTTCTTTAAGGCTTTCGGCGGAAACCTGGTCGAAACGAAGATAAAACCGATGATCTATGAATATCTGACGGCAGGCATGGGCGACAGCATAAGCGGGTATATCGATTCGTTCCTCGGTTCAGCCACTGTCGACACTCTCGGAAGCATCGGTTTTATATTCCTACTCGGAGCGGTTTATTCTATCCTTTCATCCATAGAATCATCCTTCAACGCAATATTCCAGGTCAGGAAGAACAGAAATCCGGTCGAGATGCTGAAAACATATCTGACGATAATATTCGTAGCGCCTGTACTTATGATAATGTCGCTCTGGCTTACTTCAAGGCTTGAGTATTACATCAGATCGAGCGAGATCTTAGGCGGACTATTCTCTTTTATGATGTTTTATCTTACTCCTTATATCCTCATGATCCTGATGTTCCTTTTTCTGATAGTAATTATTCCGAACACGAAAGTTAAATTTTTAAATGCGCTTGTCGGAGCAGTGGCAGGAGCGGTCAGTATGATCCTCTTAAAAGCGCTTTTTATTCATTACACGAAACTTGCCGTCAGCTACAACGTTATCTACGGTTCGATAGCTGCGGTCCCGTTCTTTATGCTCTGGCTTTATTTTTCATGGATAGTGGTTCTTGTCAGCGTTCAGATCACGTATGTGCGTCAGAATGTTCATAACCTTACCCATATCGAGCAGAACCTTTTATCGAACAGGGTCGACAGAACAAGGATCGCTCTCATGGTCATTATCAAGATCGCGAAGAATTTTATAGCAGGAAAAGAGCAGTCATCCAAGCTTGAGATCAGCAGAGAGCTGGATATTCCTGTGTTGGAAATTACGGAATGCCTTCATCATCTGGAGCAGAGCGGCCTTATCGTCGAGATCGCTAAAAAGCACGAATCCTACACTCTCAACCTTCCTCTGGAGAGCCTTACTATAGGCAGGATCACCGATACCGTCGATCTAATGTTCATTGAGAACAAGAATTTTAAGAGCGAGAAAAATTTTAAGGAGATATCGAAAATTATTTCCGACAACCGGATAATCGCCGACAAAGATGCTCCATTAACGTCATTTTTTGAAAAATGAAGTATTTAAAATATTTTATTTTCTTATTCTTTTATCTGTTCATTTCCTGCGAGGACAGGATATTTGTCGAAAAAAAGCCCGATATTGTTCTAAACTCGGGTAAGTATAATTTCGATGCGGCAGGCTATGATTTCGATAGAGTGATCTTTTCGAAAGACAGCTCTGTAATTGAACTTGTGAGATGTAAAGAATCAGAGGCTGATCTTTATATTCTGGACAATGAGGATCCCGGAATTTATGATATGTTCGTGATATCCGGCACAGATACTGTTTGTTCCCGTGAAGTTTTTATCGGCACAACGGACCACGAAGCTTTAAATATCTCTGTTCTTGACGTTAAACAGGGCGACAGTTTTATTATTACGCCACCTGACGGCCTATCTTCCGTTATGGACGGCGGTTACGGAACTCTTGGTATTGAATCATGGCAGGGATCCGGATCGAAGATATTATTGAATGAACTTATTTCGCGGAATATCAGCGAATTAAAATACGTTGTCGAGACCCATCACGATAAAGATCATTACGGCGGACTTTATGACTTATATGACAGCGGGATAATCAGTTATTCTGATTCATTGAGTTACAGGGATTCTCTGCCCGCGTTCGGCGATACTCTGTATTTTTCTGAAACTGTGAAGGGAGTGATCCTTCATTACGGAGATCTTCCGAGCGATCCGTCCACTTCTGAAAATGACAGGTCGTTATCTTTAAAAATGATATTTCATGATTTTGAGATGATCTTTACTGGTGATATCGAAGAAGATGCGGAAGATGTAATTCTTACCCGCGGATTGCTCGATCCTCTTGAGGATTACGAGATATTAAAAGTCGCTCATCATGGAAGTTCATCCAGTTCGACACAGCCTTTCCTCGATGCTGTAATGCCGTTATATTCCATAATATCGGTCGGATACGGTAATGATTACGGCCATCCGACAGCAAATGTACTTGACCGTCTGATTTCTAAAGGTTCAAATGTTTTGCGTACCGACCTGAACGGAACTGTCGAGATCTATTCCGACGGCAGTTTTTTTCAGGTGTCATGTAGAAAATAATAATTAGCTCGACATAAATTCATCTCCAAACGGACCCTTTCTCATCAGTCCGATTACTACTTTAAAGCATTTTCCGTACCGGCAGGTAAAGAGGGGTAAACGGGATCCGTTTGGTTATGAATTATGTCTCGCCGTATGACCGGTGGAGGTTGTAATGACCCGATATAATTCGTTACGGATCGACATCCGTTACGTATTTGATCCCGCTGGTACGTGTTGATTGCATAGAAGTTATTGAGAGGATGGCTGCAGGATGAGATCCGGAATGAAGTTATACCGGGTCTGCTATAAATGCTGAGATTTTCTATTTTGATAAAACTAAGGCTGAATAAACAAATGTATAAAAAATTGGAACTTTATTAAAATGCCGGTTGTATAAGAGTGGTAATAAGCTTTGGCGAACACTTCACATAACATACCTCCTACTCTCACTCAACAAAGCCCCGGTCCGAAAACGGGGCTTCTCCTTTTCTATAACTCGGTATGTTCGACGCTAACGCTAAACCCTTTCGAAGACATCATCTTAACGAACTCCTCGGCGCAGAAAACAGAACGGTGACGGCCGCCCGTACATCCGAAAGAAACCTGAATGTTGGAAAAACCACGCTCGAGATACGATTCGGCTGCCTTTTCGACCATTCTTGCGCAATCCTCGACAAAACTTTTCACTGAACGGTATTCAGAGAAAAATGAAATGATCTGTTTATCTAGTCCAGTATATTCTCTGAGCGTAAGATCATGGAACGGATTCGGTAAAAATCTGCAGTCGAAAACAAAACCGCCTCCGTCTCCGAACTCATTCTCGGGAATACCGCTCTTCTGATAACCGAAAGAATAAACAGATATTTTTAAGTTCTGATGATTGGTTTTCATAATAATCCCGGATTTTCTTTAACATATCAAATGTAATAAATTTATTTCAATAATCCAACACGCAATTGACATTTGAATTACTTTCACTTAACTTTATTATAGTATTTAAGTATAAAGAGTTATCATTAACCAAAACGGAGAAAAAAATGAAAAAATTATTATTCACTGCGTTAACAGCGGTTTTTCTGACTGCGAACGCGATCGATCTGGATGCGATAAAACCAAAGACGGGCGATGCGGAATTCGACACCCATCTCAACGAAATGAACGTGATGGAAAAGGCTAGGCTGGAGCTTTTTAAAGCCGAGACCGCAAAAGAGTATAAAGTCGAAAAAAGCCTTATCGACAAAGCGCTTGATCTTAAGAAAATGCAACCGGCTGATGTTTATATGACGATGGAACTCGCAAAAGTTTCAAAGAAAAATCCCGAAGAAGTGATGAAAATTTACGGCGAGAACAAGGAAAAAGGCTGGGGCGAGATCGCAAAAAAACTGGGAATAAAGCCCGGATCAAAAGAGTTTAAAAGGCTCAAAGCTAAGACAAAGTTCAAAAAAGAAAGAGGCAAACGCGAAAGGCTGAAAAAAGAAGATGCTGACGCAAAAAAAGCATATGATGAAAAAGCTAAAGAATTAAAACCTGAAGATGCAAAACCGCAAAAGATAGATAAAAGCGCGATTAAGCCGGTAAAGGAATCTAAACAGGGTAAAAGATAATAAACCATACTGGAGGGGAAGCCGATGCTTTCCATAAATGAAGAAAGAACGGTCGAGAGAATTGAAGAATGGATGCAGAAGATATTCAGGAAGGCCAATTTTACAAAAGCCGTCCTCGGATTGTCGGGAGGTATAGATTCAGCGGTAGTAGCGTATCTGGCCGTCAGAGCGCTCGGGAAAGATAATGTTTACTGCGTAAAAATGCCTTACCGGACAAGTAATCCGCAGTCCGTTAAAGACGCCGACAGAATGATAGAACTTTTAGGTGTAAGATCAATGACGGTAGATATCTCCCCGGCCGTCGATGCATTTTCCGAATCGCTTAATGACGTATCACCTGCAAGGCTCGGTAACATTATGGCCAGATGCAGGATGATAACGCTTTTCGATCTGTCAGCGGGACTGGAAGCTCTTGTGCTCGGAACGAGTAATAAGACAGAAAGGCTTCTCGGGTACGGAACGCTTCACGGAGACCTCGCTTCAAGCGTAAATCCTCTGGGCGACCTGTATAAAACGCAGGTCTGGGCGCTGGCAAAATATCTCGGGATACCTCAGGATATAATAGACAAAAAACCTTCAGCCGACCTTGTTGAAGGGCAGACGGACGAGAAAGATTTCGGGTTCACGTACAGGCAGGCGGACGACGTTCTTGACGCGATCCTTGACGAAAAACACAGTAAGCTTGATACGATAAACCTCGGCTATACTATGGATCAGATCGACGAGGTTCTGAACAGGGTCGAGCACAACAAATATAAAGCGGAAATCCCGTATATTTTTCAGCTGCGGGTAGTTTGATGCACAAAGCGGTTTTTCTGGACAGGGACGGAACGGTCAATGTTGACAAAAATTATCTTATCAGGATAGAGGATTTTGAATTCGAGGCAGGCGTTCCTGCTGCATTGAAATACCTGTATGACAAGGGATACAAGCTTATCATAATCTCAAATCAATCAGGCATCGCAAGGGGATATTTTTCGGTCAATGATGTTGAAAAACTTCACGAACGTATCCGTAATGAAGCTGAAAAACGCGGATTTTCGTTCGCGGGTATATATTACTGCCCCCATTATGCTGAAGGATCTGTCCCTGAATATTCGATCGATTGCGAATGCAGAAAACCCGGAACTGCTCTTATCGAAAAAGCAATGGTGGAGCACGATATCGACAGAAATGAATCCTATATGATAGGTGATAAAAAGGCTGATATAACAGCGGGGAAAAATGCCGGTCTTACGACGATACTTGTAGGCACGGGATACGGTAAACAAACGGCTGAAACTTTCAGGGAATATGATTTTTACATCGAATATTTATCGGAAATAAAAAAAATAATCTGATCGGGAGGCAAAAATGGCGGAACTTGTGCGAAATTCAAAGGAAAACACCATTGAGATCTATCAGGGTTTTCACAGAAGCAAATTCTATGACGACATGAAGCACGAGAAAGTAAAGGATTCGGATATTACTCTATTGACCGGCAGAAAGAAGATCGAAGGAATCAAAATATCGAGTTTCTTCGAGACTACGGAGATAGCATCATTTATCGCAGAGAACGACCTGAGAAAGATATTCGAAAGAAAACAGTACAAATGTGTTTATACCGGAAATTTCATTCAGATGAGCGACAGATCTCCGGATTTTTACCTGAACATAGGCAAAACAAGGCCGGATTTTCTTGTAAAAGTCCCCAACATCGGCATGATCTTTATTGATGTAAAATGCCGCAAGCTTTACGAGATCGGAGGAGACTATAAAGCTGAATATTTCAATCTGAACAAGGAAGAGGTAAATGAACTTTTAACAGTTCAGAACGAAATGGACATTCCGGTATGGATAGCAGTCAAGGATTTCGGAAAATTCAGCGCGTCAAAAAAAGCTTTTTCCGATCATGATTTTTATTTCATATCGCTAACGGTTCTAAACGCCTTCATAAAAAAGATGAATTCGAAAAACGGTTCGAAGTCAGGTCTGTTCTATTCGTATAAAGTGCCTGTCGGGCTTTTCAGGAAGGACAATAAGCTGATCACATTTTCATTCGATGATAAGTTCGATAAGGAAACTGTCGATATGTATTCCGACATGATGCTCAATTCTGTGGATGAGATAAAAGAGGCGATAATCAAAGCTGTCGGAAGCGAGGAATTCTATAAAACTTACCTTCCTTACGTATTAAGCGGATACTATCCTTCAGGAAAAACGAGATCGAAATTTAACGGGATGCTTTCTCATCTCACGCCTCAGGATATCAATTCCGTTCTCTGGAAAATGATAGATGACGGGCAGATAGTTCACGCGAAAGGCAAACCGCTGTCTGTAAAACAGAAAAAGAAATAGAAGGCTGAATGCGCGGTTTTTTTATCATACCGGTGCTGGCATTGATCTTCTCATTATATGCTCAGACAGAAAAAGAGACCGCACAGCCGGATACGGCAATTTTTTATTTCGCGGACAGAATTGATTACAACGCGGCTGAAGAAAAGATCTTTCTTTCAGGCAATTCAAGGCTCAGATACAAGGCAATGACTTTTACTGCCCACAGCATAGTTCTTGATATGAAGAACAATACTGTTTCGGCTTCGCAGAAGGAGGATACTCTTTTTTCAAAAACATCTCCAGGCAAGATAGACAGCATTATCGTTACCGGCGTCCCTACAATTTCCGAAGGGAACGAATCCGTCACCGGCGATAAAATGTCGTACGATCTTGATACGAAGCAGGGAAAAGTATCGTCAGCAAAAACTGTTCTGAAGAGTTCAAGGCAGGAGGACGACACATACTTCCGGTCTGGCGACATGCTCAAATTAGAGAATAACGACATTCACGGGATAAACGCACAGATCTCAAGCTGCGACCTGCCTCATCAGCATTATCATTTCAGGGCGGACAGCATTATCGTAACTCAGAACAACTGGGTCTTCGCAAAGCCGATCAGCCTTTATTTCGACGAGGTTCCGGTCGCATGGTTCCCTTTCATTCTGTACAAGAACAACAAAGGCAGGAATTCGGGATTCATTCTGCCGTCGTATTACTACAGCAGCACGAAAGGCAATTCGTTCAAGCATCTCGGATTTTTCTGGGATATGACGGATTATACTGACTATACTGTAATGATGGATTATTACGACAGATACGGCTACCTTTTAAAACAGAATTTCAGATATAAAAAGAAATATTCTCTGGACGGTTTTATATCGGCCGATTTTACTAACGACCACGAAACCCACGACTGGAGGTTCAGGGGAGTACACAATCATAAGATAAGTCCATCAATGTCGTTAAATGCAAGCGCGGATTACGTGACGAAGAGAAGCCTTGTGCGGGATCTGGGCGAAACGAGCGCAGACAGAATGACGAACAAGCTTTATTCCAGCGGGATCTTCACCAAACGGTGGTATAATTCAGGCGATAATTTTAGAACGATGTCATCAGTTACGCAGTATGTCGATACGGCCATCGTTAAATACACATTCCCGAACGTCAGCTACAGTCTGAGCGGCAGAAGGCCTTTTGCCGATTCAGATCTTCCTTCGGTTTTTAAAAAATTCCAGTACAGCGGATCGTTCAATTCAGTGCGTAATGTGAATGTTTATGAAGATGAGAATATATTCGACGAGAATACTTCATCCGGGCTAAATCTGAGCGAAAGAACGGAATACGGGAATCTGAGGGTCGGAAGCAGCCAGAATTTAAAAATTGCGGACCATAAAAGCAAATATTATGTGTCAGACACGACCGAAGAAGAATATGAGAATTACAACAAAGACTCGACTCTGACGAATTACGGGATCAATACGGCTTCGTATCTTCAGTTCAGCCATAAGGTTTTAAGGTATTTCAATCTTAAGGAAAGCTTCAATTACAAGCATGACGTCGCTTTCAGATACATTGATGAAGATTTGAATATAGTTAAGGGATCGAAAACAAGGAGCACTTACGACCTGTCCGCTAATCTCGATACTAAGATCTACGGTATATTTCAGCCGGAGATCGGGGCTTTCCGTAAACTCAGGCATACAATAGCTCCGTCAATGGGATTCATTTATTATCCTGATTTTTCAAAAAGCAGTTACGGATATTTTGTTAAGGATTCGCTCGGGAACAAGAAAGATATTTTTTCGCCGTCGCTGATCGGATCAACGCCTTCATCTGAGACTATGAAGCTGACTTATTCGCTGAATAATATTTTCGACGCAAAGATCAGATACGGAGAGAACGAGAGCTCGCGTACACTTTTCAACCTGAACTTTTCCGGATTTTATAATTTTGCCGCCGACAGCAATAAAATGTCTGTGATCAACGCGAGAGCTAATTCCAATATCTATAACGGGCAGATCATAGGCGATTATATCAGGCTTTCCGTCAACGGTAATGCTAATTCGGTAATTACTCCCTATACTGCGGACGGCGGAAAGGGCGATTATATTAACTCGAGTTTTACCTTCTGGGACAAAAATCCGTTCAGGATGGAAAGCTGGGATGTGAATTATTCGGTCGAGCTTCCTTTTACATTCAAAGGCACGCTCGGGAAAAAGGCCGATCCTTCTAAAACCGGATATTCAGATACCGGGCTGGTCAATATTTCAAGGGGTAACTATACGAGCATTCCTTTCGATATCAACGGTCGCGTCATGTTCTCAGAACGTTATGATTCGAATGATAATTATACGAAGAATTTTAACGGTAATATAGGCGCGAGGATATCACTTACTGAGAGCTGGTCGGTCGAATATTCCGCCACTCTTAATTTTCTGATGCCCAAGGAAATTACTTCAACAGTGATCAAGGTCGCGCGCGATATGCACTGCTGGCAGGGCGAGTTCGAATGGGATCTTTTCAACAAGGGATTCAAGCTTCTTATAAATACTAAATCAAGCATTTTCTCCGACCTCAAGTTCGACAAGGACACCAGGCAGAGGAAGTGGTAGTTTTTATTCGGTAACCTGTGTGTTATAAATTGCGAGACATAACTTCTTGTAGATACCTTATATAACTTCATTCTGGATCTCATCCTGCAGCCATCTGTTCAATTGCTTGTTTGAGAGCAACACGTACCGGCGGGATCAAATACGTAACGGATGTCGATCCTTCATGAATTATATAAGGTATTATTTGACGATTTATTAATAAACTCCCGTTTCTCAAAATATATGGCTCGACTTTTTAACCTACCCAGGTCACGCGGCGAGACATAATTCATATACAAACGGAACCCGTTTACACCTCTTTACCTGCCGGTACGGTAAATGTTATAAAGTAGCGATCGGCCGGATGAGGCAGGGTCCGTTTTGAGATGAATTTATGCCGAGCATTTAATTTAAAATTCGCTTTTAAATAAGAATATCTCTATGTATATTTTTGTAAAGTACATAATAAGGAACACTCATGTCGCACTTCATTCTCGGTACAGCAGGCCATATAGACCACGGAAAAACATCGCTGGTAAAAGCGCTAACAGGCATGGACACCGATGTTTTAAAAGAGGAAAAAGAAAGGAATATCACGATCGATATAGGGTTCGCCTTTCTCGGATCGGATATCACGATAATCGATGTGCCCGGGCATGAAAGGTTTATAAAGAACATGCTCGCCGGAGTGTCGACGATAGATTTCACACTTTTCGTCATAGCCGCAGATGACGGCATAATGCCTCAGACGAGAGAGCATCTCGACATACTTAACCTTCTGCAGGTAAAAGATGGCGTGATAGTGCTTACAAAGGCAGATATGGTCGAACCGGACTGGCTGGAGCTTGTTCAGGAGGAGATCAAAGAAGGCGTTAAAGGGACTTTTCTCGAAGGGAAACCGATCTATGTGGTAGATTCTCTTTCAGGCAGAGGGATAGAGGAATTGAAGAACATGATACTTGAGAAAAAAGAGAATCATCCCCCGCGTCTTGACAAGGGTATTTTCAAGCTGCCTGTCGACAGGGTCTTCACAATGAAAGGCTTCGGTACTATAATAACCGGCACTATTCTCTCAGGAAAAGTAAAGGAAGGGGACAGACTGTCTCTTCAGCCGAAAAACGTCGAAGTGAGGGTAAAAGGCCTTCAGTCACACGGCGTGAACAGGCAGGAGCTGACAGCAGGTGACAGGGCTGCGATCAATCTTCACGGTGTGTCGGTCGAAGAAGTTGAAAGAGGTAATGTTCTTGTTTCGACAGGCTATCTTGAGCCTTCATATATATTTACCGGGAAGTTCTATCTGCTGCAGTCGTCTAAAGAGCTGGAGAATCGGGTGAGGGTGAGGGTTCACGCAGGAACGAACGAGGTTCTGGGCAGGATCGTTCTTTTAGACAGGGACGTTATAAAGCCGGGCGAAAGCTGCTTTGCGGAATTCAGGCTCGAAGAGCAGATGAATATATCTCCCGAGGAAAGATTCGTCATCAGGTCATACTCCCCGCAGATAACGATAGGCGGAGGGCAGATACTTACGATCAACGCGAAAAAATCCAAACGCTTCGACAATGAGCTTTTTGAAGTTCTAACTGTCATCGAAAAAGGCGATCAGAACAGGCTTGTCGAAGAGACCGTATTCATGTCGCTGTTCAGACCTTTGAGCCTGTCCGAAATATCTAAAAAGGTCGCGTGGGCGGAAACAGAAACTTTGAAGGCGATAGAAAAACTGCAGGCTGAAAAAAAGATCGTCAGGATCGGAAAAGAGATTAAAAAGGAATATTACCATAAATCAAATTACGAAGAACTTCAGCAGAAAGCTTCGGACATACTCGAAAAATTCCATAAGGAATTCACGCACAAGGACGGTATGTCTAAAGAGGAACTGAAAGTAAAAATATCTCCCGTGATAGATGCTGAGCTGTTCGATGCTGTGTTAAGCATAATGTCGCAGAACAGGATAGATATCGCGAACAATCTTGTCAGTCTGAAAAAATTTTCGGTTCAGATAGACGCGAAAATGCAGAAATCGATTGATTCTGTGATGGAATGCTACAAAGAAGACGCATTTACACCCAAGACGGTCAAGGAATTGAGCGAAGATCTCAGGCTGCCTTTAAAAGAGATCAGGCAGTACGCCGGAATGCTGGCTTCAAAAGGTTCATTAGTAAAGATCGACGAGGATTTTTACATAGCTAAAGAAATTCTGGATAAAGGGAAAGAGCTGATCAAATCCGAGATCATCAAAACCGGGCCGGTCAAAGTAGGCAGAGTATCCGAACTGTTCGGCAGTTCAAGAAAATATGTTGTTCCTATCATGGAATATCTCGATAAAACAGGATTTACAAAGCGTAACGGAGACTTAAGAGAGCTGGGGGGATAGATGACTTACGAGATCAACTGGATAGATAAAGAACATATTGATATCAAGGGAAGGATCGGACTCGGAAGAGCACCCGGATACGGTTCGGTCAGATTCGATGATTACCGCTCGATGAAAGAGCAGGGAATATCGAAGATATACTGTCTTCAGGAAGAGGAAGAGCTTGATTATCTTTCAGGCGAGACTGTAAAACAGAGAGAGCAAAGTTTAAAGGAATTCGAGATAGAGTTAATTCATTCGCCTATAGGGGATTTCAGAGTTCCAACACCCGAACAGGCGGTTATGCTGGCTGAGATGATCCTCAATGATGTAAGCGAAGGAAAAAGCATACTAATCCACTGCATGGGCGGACTAGGCAGATCTGGTACGGTTGCGGCATGTACGCTCGTCAAATTCGGGCTTAAGGCGGATGAAGCAATAAATCTCGTCAGAAAGATAAGGCCCGGTACACTCGAGACGGATGAACAGGTCGGGTTCGTAATGGAGTATAGAGCTTCAATTTAAGAATAAAAAAGGCAGAATTATTTAACTGCCTTTGAGTATGAAAAATATGGATCAAAACTACATTACGATCTTCAGCTTTTGACCGATGAGCAGGTCGTTCGATGTAAGATTATTATCAGCTTTGATCTTTTTTATTGTCGTGTCGAATTTATCGGCGATCTTTTTCAGGCTTTCGCCCTTTCTTACCTTATAAGTAAAGCTGGTTATTTTAACTAAAAGTCTCTGGTCAGCCATAATATTGTCGCTTTTCAGATTGTTGGCTGCTTTGAGCATATCGATATTCAGATTGAACATATCTGCGATCTTTCTGAGCGTATCGCCGGATTTTACGATGTAATAGTTACTGTCGCTGATCACTGAACCGTTCCCGTTTTCAGAGTTAGACTTTGAAGAATCAGCAACCGCTGCTGATTTTCTTTCCTCTTTTTCCTCAAGCTCCTGAGCATATTTTTTCGAGATTACAAGCTTCTGCCTCGGAATAATATTATCACCGTCAAGCCTATTCAGATCTTTCAGCTCCCTTATTGTCATACCGAATCTTTTCGCGATCTTTCCAAGGCTGTCGCCCCTTTTAACTATGTAGTAATCCAAAGGCGATGTTGTCTGCTTCATCAGCTTTTCACTGACTTTTACGATCAGACTGTCCACGGGAGCGCATTCCTTAGGGATAAGCACGTTAAAATTTCCCGGCGGCAGGATTATTTTATTGATCGGAGTATATTTCGACCTCTTCTGTTTACTAATTTTTATCCAGGGATTGTTCTGATAGATGTCAGCTACAGTAGTACCCTGAGCCTTCGCCCAGTCCTTGATCTCGTGATACCCCTTCATTGCGAGAGGGACTTCTTTATATTTTTCCTCAAGCGGTTTTTCAAGCGCGAAATTTTCTCCGAAGAGCTCCTTCTGATACTGTGTGATCATTTTTATAGCTATCGCCCTGTAAACATAAAAATCTGTTTCTTCAACCCTCATTATCAGCTGAAAAAAATTCTTTGCGCCCTGCTCTCTGATATCCTTAAGCACATTGCCCATTCCCGCATTATATGCGCACATAGCAAGAAGCCAGTCATCAACACCTTCATTCATAAGGTCATTGTAGTTATCCCTCAAAAGTCTGGCGGCAGCATCTGTAGCTTTAAATACGTCCCTTCTCTCATCAATATAATTGTTCTGCTTAAGTCCGTAAAGTTTTCCTGTTTTAGGCATGAACTGCCATATTCCGGCGGCTTTTGCTGATGATGTGGCGTCAGGATTAAGGTAGCTTTCCGCGACTGCGAGATATTTCAGATCTTCAGGAATCCCGTACGATTTTAAAACTTTATCGAAATACTGAAAATACTCTCCGGTTCTCGGTATATATCTGTGCGCATATCTGAGTTCCGCTTTGAATATCTTCTCGAATTTCTGAAGAACCCTGCTGTTAGTAAGGTCGATCTCGTACCCGGCGAAAGTGTAGGATTTCGGTATCTGAAAATTCTTATCGGCGAATGGGAGAGTGTTGTAGTAATCCAGCTCAGTTTTTAAAGAATCAACCTTATCGAGCAGAAACGCGTTCGTGACAGAAAGACTGTCGACAAGGGTATACAGCGAATCAAGTTCTGAAATAAAAACTACGCTGTCCTGTGAACAATTATCATTTACCGGTTCTTCTTTTATGGCTGTAGTGCTGCACCCTGCCATTATTATAACAGCAGAAATAATCGTAATTAACTTAATTTTTATGTGCATTGCAGACTCTCCTTTACGTAACTTCTTTACACGCCGTGAAATATAATATTCTATATTAAAGATACAATAAAAAAATTCCTTAAATTCCAAATTTAAATAAAACATATTGACACAAGCATAGAATAGTTATAAATTGTATGAAGTTGAAAGGAATTAACCTTTTAACGACTTTTTTCGATGAAAATCAGACATATCAAGATTGAGGAAATTAATGCGTAAAACCATTAATGAAAAATTACAGATAATAAAAGAAGCGACAACTAAAAAGAAAATAAAGATGCTTTCTCTGAAGCACGGAGTATCTGTTAAAACGATCAGAACATGGTTAAAACAATCTAAACCGGAAGTTTGTATTAGCGGAAAGGATAGTATTAATAAAGGAGACATTAAAGAATCTCCGGTACTAAACTCGAGACCATTCTCCTGCATAGTCCTTAAAATATCGGGCATTACTGTTCCGGCTAAGATCAACGGCGGGGTTAAAATTTTCAGATATCTGATCAAAGATCGTAATTACGGTTTTGTTTTCGCAGCGTATTCATTAGAAAATAACAGAAGTAGAATAGACACCTTTGCAGAAACAGTTGTACGGGAACTCAAAAAGACAGGTTATTCTGTAGAAAAAATTCTGACCGATAAAACGGTTCAGTTGTGCGATCTCAAGAACGTAGAACATTGTGTTCGGAGCTATAGCGAACTTAAAAGACACTTTATTTTCTCGAGGAAAAAAAATAACTACATAAAAGACAGACAGAAATACGAATCTTGGAGTGATTTTATATTTGATTCTCTATCTACCGTGTGTAAAATCAATGAACAAAACTCGTGTCTCAATTCGGTTTCAGGCAAAAAGATCATAACAGTTTTGAAGAGCCTTAATTTCAAATTACATAATGATTCTATGTGCATGTAAAGGAATATACTATGTGATCGGTCGCTGGAAAAAATATTGTTCAAAAAATATGATGATGCCTGCGCATATCTTACAGCTTTCGATACTGACAATTCAATGCAGATCCTGGATCAGATCGGTCATATACTCAAAGGTTCGGACATGGAAACCGGCCTGTATTTAAATGTGCTTTTGAAAAAAGCCACAGCATTCGGAATGGAGGGCAGTAATTCTGAAGCTAAACATTTAGTTACATACTCTCTTAATCTGCTGACAAAAACTAAAACAGAGAATGAAAATGAGATCCGGAGAAATTTCTATACTCTTCTTGCGGATATTTACAGATACGAGATGAACAAAAACCGCGCACTTCACTATATGAAAACTGCTTTAGAATACGCCCGAAAAACCCATGATAATAAAGCTGTCGCTATGAATCAAATTTATCTGGGAGCGGTTTATCTTTACTTTGAAATGCCTGATCAGGCAGCGACACATTTCAATACGTCACAGAAAACAGCTGAAGAACACGGACTGTCTGACATTCTGGAAGCTCTGAAAGGATACAGGGCGACAATGTATAAATATACAGGAAATTTTACCGATGCTATTTCTTATTTCAAAAAGAAAATACTAGATCATTCTGCGGGTGCTACTACTTCCCAAAAAGCGTTTTTGTTTGGTAAATATGCCGATTTAATGCTTTACACAGGCGAACTGGGCGAAAGTCTTGATTATTTTAACAGATCTATCGATCTTATGAAAAAGCATCCAGAGATAGTTACTTTAAAAAGGATTCATCTTTTAACCTCGACGAAAAAAGCTCTGGTTCTGATAAAACTGAACGATTACAGAGAAGCTTTGAACCTCTGCGAAGAAAACTTAATAACAGCCAAAAAGCTCGGAGATAAAAATCTTTTAACGACCAATTTATCCTATATTCAGATAATGCATGCGGCTTCAGGAAATGTTTCTGAATCTGAAAAGCATCTGAACGATATTATGGTTCTTTTAAAAAACAATCATAAGCCGGATCTTGAATATAAGTATTTATTAGGTAAAGGTCTGATTCATAAAGCTCTTGGTGAATTTAAAAAAGCCGAAGAATATCTGATCCGGGCAGTAAATACTGCGGAGAAAATTTCGCGCGGCGGGATAGAATATTTTGCGTCAGCAATATCTCTTTCAGACCTTTACTGTATGATGCAGAAGAGCGAAGAAGCCCATAAACATGCGGATCAAATAATTTACAGAGCTTCTGCTGCTAACCTTCATTCCCAGTCGTTCAAAGCAGAAATGCTTAAAATTAAATCCGATTATTTCCTTTATGCGGATCATAAAGGCTATCTGAAGTATCTGAAAGGACTGGATAAAACCGGACTTAATGATGAAATAAAATACTATATTGAGAGCCAGATTTTAAGTGTATCGAGGATCGCCCGCAGAGCTTCAGATTCGTTTTTATAGCTAAAATGGGAAGAAAAATAAAAAAAAAGGTTTGAAGTTGTTTTGCGAATTGTAAATAGTTATTATACAATCACGAAAGCATCCCCGAATGCTACTCTCACTCCCCTAGTGAAAAAAAGACAGAGAAATCTGTCTTTTTTTATTACCGGAAGAATCGTTTCTTGACATTTCAAAAACAAATTCGTAAATTTGCCGGTCTAAAATGATTCCGGCTCGGGTGAGATGGTATAATCCATGCTGGGCGGCAATTGAAAACAAAGGAGATACAAATGATCAGTAAAGAAGTAAAAGCGGAGATAATGAAAAAGTACGGAAGTACTCCGACTGATTCAGGCAGACCTGAAGTTCAGATCGTCATTATTTCTACAAGAGTTAAAGAACTTACAAATCACCTGATGGCGAACAAAAAAGACAATCATTCAAGAAGAGGTTTAAGACTGATGCTGGGTCAAAGAGGTAAACTGTTGAAATATCTTAAGGCATTGGATATTGCAAGATACAGAGCCTTGATCAAGGATCTGGAACTGAAAGACAGATACTAAGGTTTATCAGATTTAACAGGCCCCTCTTCTGCAGGGGCTTTTTTATTTTTCGAATTGTACCAGAACTCGAAAATATCTTTCGCGATCAGAGCGGCCCCGCTTCCGTGCTGGCCGAATTCTTCGAATACAGTGACGGTTATCTCAGGATCATCGTATGGTCCGTAAGATGTGAACCACGCGTGATCATCACCGTGAGGATTCTGGGCAGTGCCTGTTTTGCCGGCGAAGCTGATAATGCTGCTTTTCGATCTTATTGCCGTACCGCCCCAAGTGTTTACAACGAGATACATTCCTTTTCTGACCACCGAAAGTATCTTAGGATCTAAATCTATGGTATCCGATGCTGTTGAATCAAAATACGCGAACTCTCCGTCATTTCCGTATTTATGAAGAAGGTGCGGCGTGAATTTTATCCCGCCGTTCGCGATAATAGATGTGTAATTCGCTATTTGGAGAGGAGTGACTAAAAGCTCACCCTGCCCTATCATGAGGTTGGCGCTTCTTCCGTCAAGGTCGCCGGTTATTCTTTTTTTATAGTATTTAATATCAGGCACCAGTCCGCTTCTTTCGAATCTGAGATCTATTCCTGTCTTTTTCCCGAAGCCGAGCCTGTTTAAAGTGTTTTTCCATTTATCAAGATTTATTCTTATCGCGATATCATAAAAATATGTATCGCAGGACTGATATAACGCCGAGAGCATATCCACATTACCGTGACCTCCCTGCCTGTTCCAGCATTTAATAAATCGGTTTCCGATCTGCATTCCCCCGGGGCAGTTAACCTTATCAGAAGGAGATTTGAGCTTCTGTTCAGTTGCGGCAAGAATAGTAGCCATTTTTATAACAGATCCCGGCGGATAAAGGCCCATGATAGTTTTATTATATAGTGGTTCAGCAGGATCTTCCGACCATTTTTTCCATTCCTCTTTAGACAGTTTTTTATTAAACAGATCGACAGGATAATCAGGTTTACTTACCATCGCAAGGATCTCGCCGTTCTTACAGTTCTGCACGACAACCGAACCTGATTTTCCGCTCAATAATCTTTCTATGTACTGCTGAAGGGTCAGATCGAGGCTAAGATAAATATCTTTTCCCCTCTTTGCCTCCTTCCATTCCTCTTTTTTATATTCCGAGATCTTATTTCCCTTAACGTCTTTGATCTCCATCATCATTCCCTTCTCTCCCCTGAGTAGAGAATCGTAAACGAATTCGATACCTTTTTTACCTACGAGATCCCCATAAGAAATGTCAGTTTTAAGCTCTTCTGCCTCTTTCGCCTCTCCGAGATAACCGAGAAGATGCGGCGCGGAATTTATTATGAATTTTCGGGACCATTCTTTTTTTATATAGATCCCTCTGAGTTCTTTTCTGTTCTCTGTGAATGATGAATATACAGAAAAATCAATATCGCGCATAATTCTGAAAAATCTGTCAGCGTGAACTTCGGGAGCTGTCAGCATAGATAAAAGAGTGTCTTTTTCGATGCCGAGATTTTCAGTAACAAAAGAGAAAGAGCTTTCGTTCTTTAAAAACTGTTCGGGGATCGCATAAAGGTTATATGCGTACTGATTATCGATCAGAAGAGTGCCGTTCCTGTCGAATATCCGCCCTCTTGAAGGTTCGACGACAATAGTCCGGACACGGTTCAATTCCGATCTTTCTTTCAGATCTTCATCGAAGTGCTGAAGATATATGATCCTCGCCAGTATAATAACGAAGGCCGCAAGTGTAAGATAAAAAAATACTTTTACTCTTGAATGATCCATATTATTTTGTCGGTTTTAATGAATGCAGTATTACGGCGATGACCAGAGTATATGCAGTTGAAGGTATAACGACAGTAAGCATATTTCTGAAAAAGCCGAGGCCGGATAGTGTGACCAATGAGATGAGAAAAGACGAAAACAAGATCATAATAAGATATACAAGCGTTCTTTTATATCCGGGAAGATAAGAAATAGTTCTTTTGTAAAATGAAGTAAAAAAGCAAACTATACAATAAGAAAGTGAAGATATCCCTATGACGTCGCCGATCACAAGATCGAGCGCGAGGCCGGCGGAAAATCCCCATATAACGTTTTTACCGGGTTCAGGATCGCTAAAAGATCTCCTAAGCAGAAAAACTATAAGAATGTCAGGCCTAACATTATATACAGAATACAGCCATGAAAATTTCAGGCTGATGAAGATTATCAGGAATAAAAGCAGGGCGTATTTGATGTGTTCTCTTATCATTTTCCGGCTTTCTTTTTTAATACGAACACGTCGTCAAGCTGATCGAATTTCTGCGAAAATCTTACTTTGATCTTTTTGTTGATAGTTGCAGATGAATCGGAAACTGTAACAACTTCCCCTACTAAAAGTCCCGGCGGGTAGATCGTACTGAAATCCGCTGTGAAAATGCTTTCTTTTACGGCTACTTCCGTAGTAATAGTGATCTCTTCGACAGATGCGTAATCCTGATCAACTGGGATAAGTATTCCATTTGCGCGGTTCATCTGCGTCCGGACGGCGATCCTGTTGGAAGGGTTGGATATGAGCTTTACTTTCGATATCCTGTCACCTGAATTGATTATTATACCCACTACGCCGTTCATTGATATAACGACATCGTTCTCATTCACGTTCTTTTCTTTTCCCGCATTGATCAGAATTGTCCGTCCGTAGCTGTTGGGATCAATTCCGGATAAACGGGCATAGATATATTCGAACGAATCAGGTATATCTATGGAAAGAAGTTCTTTCAGCCTTAAATTCTCATCAAAAGCTTCTGCGAATTTTATTCTCTCGTTCTCGGATTTTATCAGACGGGTCTTAAGATCAGTGATCTCATTTTCGAGCTCTCTTTTTTCTCTGAAAGAAAAATAATCGTAATTAATAAGGCTGAACGCGTCCATTCCGTAAGAAGACAGCGTGTCGTTAAAGGATGATTCGTTGAACAATATGAAAAAAACAGATATCAGTGTCGTCGAGATCAGATATATCCAATCCCTGTACAGCTTATGTCTGGGAGTAATTTTCATCAGTGCATTTCCAAGAGAGGGAAGATTTATTCGTTCAGCAGAATTTTATAGTATTTATTCATGTCTTCAAGTACTTTCCCAGTACCTCTCACTACGCAGGTCAGAGGATCTTCCGCCATAATTACAGGCAGGTCAGTTTCTTCTTGGAGTTTCTGATCCAGACCTTTAAGCATAGCGCCGCCGCCCGTTAAAACGATGCCTCTGTCCCTGATATCGGATGAAAGTTCGCCGGGAGTTTTCTCTAGTGCGCTTTTTACAGCCTGGCATATCGAAGTGACGATAGGGGCGAGTACAGTGCGTATTTCTTCCGAAGATATCTCGATCTCCTTGGGGAGTCCCGCTATTAGATCCCTTCCTTTGGCTATCGATTTCAGTTCTTTTTCAAGCGGAGCGGCCGAACCTATCTCGATCTTGATCTTTTCCGCTGTCCTTTCCCCTATAAGAAGCTTATGAACACTTCTCATATAGTCAATTATCGCGTCGTTCATTTTATTTCCGGCGATCCTGATCGAATTCTCGGAAACAATTCCGCTTAAAGATATTACAGCTATTTCAGTTGTGCCTCCGCCTATATCGACTACCATGGATCCCTCGGCCTGATCGACAGGGAGTCCTACACCCAAGGCTGCAGCCATGGGTTCTGAGATCAGAAATACCTCCCGCGCTCCGGCATTTTCCGCTGCGCTCCTTATAATTCTTTTTTCAGATTTTGTAACTCCGGACGGTACGCAGACTATCATCCTGGGTCTTCCACTGAAAGCTCCGGTCTTTATCTTCTTAATGAACTGCCTGATCATTTCTTCAGCCACTTCATCGTCGTCAATAACTCCGTCTCTCATGGGTCGTATCGTTCTTATTGTGCCTGGAGTTTTACCTTCCATGCTTCTTGCTTCGTAGCCAATCGCGATGACTTTTTTCAGTCTTTCGTCCCAGGTAACTACGGATGGTTCGTCAACGACGATCCCTTTTCCCTTAACATAAATTAGAGTGTTCGCTGTTCCCAGGTCTATCGCAACGTCGTGAGAAAAAAAGTTAAATATCGAAAGAAAATCCATGGTATATCCTTATTGTTTATTAATGTCTGAAATGTCTGTTGCCGGCGAAGATCATAGCTATTCCGAGCTCGTCGCAGGCTTTTATCGAATCCTGATCGTTCTGCGATCCTCCAGGCTGAATTATATATTTAATTCCGTAGGACGCCGCCGTTCTTACGGTATCGTCGAAAGGGAAGAAAGCATCGCTGGCAAGAACGGTCTGTTCCGATATAACTTTTCTGAAATATTCCTCGAAGGGTATTTTTATGCCGAGCGAACGGTGTTCGTATTCAAGATTTTCACTAGCTTTCGTCATTGCGAGCTTTCTCAAAGAATCCACCCTGTTGGGCTGTCCGGCACCCATTCCGAGTACGGAAAAACCGTTTTCAGTTTTTCTGCAGAGAACGATCGCGTTAGATTTTGTATGTTTGCAGCATTTGTAAGAAAATTCGGACAGCCTAAGCATTTCGTCCGAAAATCCGGCCTTCGTAACGGTATCGAGCTTTGAATATAGCTGATCGTCAACCGTCTGATACAAATAGCCGCCGTCGATCCTTTTAAAATTAAAGTCTTTGGCTTTTTTTGATGCTTCAAGATCTATTTTGAGAACTCTGACATTCTCGAAATTCTTTTTTGTAGTAATATATTCTAAGGCTTCTTTTGAATATGACGGCGCTATTATCACCTCAATGAATTTCCTTTTAATTTCTGATGGAACGAGTTTATCGTTCTCTACTGTAAATGAAAGGTGCTTTACTTCATCTCCTCTGAAAAACCTTAACGCGTCCATATCGAATTCCCTGTTGAACGCTATGACCGATCCCATAGCTGAAATAGGGTCTGAGAACCAGGCTGTTTCTATTGCTTCTCTGATATTTTTTCCCGTCGCAGCACCGCACGGGTTCATGTGCTTGATCACGACAGCTGCCGGCTCGCTAAACTCAAGAACTGTGTCCAGTGCCGCCTGTGCGTCCATATAATTGTTGTAGGACATTTCTTTTCCGTTTATCATGATCGCGCCGGCAAGCGTTCCCGAGGAATTCTCATCAGTGAACAGAACTCCTTTCTGATGAGAGTTTTCTCCATACCTGAGAACCTGGCCGCCGTTCAGAAAGACGGTTTTCTTCAAATTGTTTTTCAGCTTCTTTTCCAGATATTCAGAGATCATTGAATCATAACGGGATGTTTTCGCGAAGACCTTCAGCGCGAGTTCTTCTCTGAATTCCATGGTCGTTCCGCCATTTTCTTCGTATTCGGCGATAAAGCGCTCATAATCAGACGGATCCGTGATAACTGTCACGTATTTATAATTCTTCGAGCCGCTTCTAAGCATAGCCGGCCCGCCGATATCAATGTTCTCGATCGCTTCTTCAAGTGAAACATCAGGTTTTGCGACCGTCTGTTCGAACGGATAAAGGTTCACGACAAGCAGATCGATCATTCCCACGCCGTTAGAAGAGGCCTGCTCCATGTGCGCCGGATTATCCCTTACGCACAGTAAACCTCCGTGAACTTTCGGATTCAGTGTCTTTATTCTGCCGTCCATCATTTCCGGAAAGTTTGTAAGTTCAGTAATTTCCTTAACTTTTATCCCGTTCTGATCAAGCAGTTTAAATGTTCCGCCTGTTGAAAATATTTCGATCCCCTTTTTATCGAGATATCGTGCGAATTCAATCGCGCCGGTCTTGTCCGATAAAGATATTATGGCTCTTTTTATTTCTCTAATATCCATTATTCTTCCCTGTCCTCAAGTATTTTTATCGCTTCGGAGTATATTCTGTGTTCGATCTCAAGAACACGTTTCTGAAGATTTTCAGGCGTCTCGTCAGGACCGATCTCTATCTTCTGTTGAAGAAGTATCCGTCCGTTATCATAGATCTCATCGACGAAATGAACTGTAGGACCTGAAAATATTTCTCCGCTTTCGATCACCGCCCGGTGCACATTCATACCATGCATGCCCTTTCCTCCGAACTTCGGCAGAAGAGCGGGATGAATGTTAAGTATCCTGTTATTGAATTTTCTTACGATCTCCGGCGGTAGTTTTTTTAGATATCCTGCCAGAATTATAAGATTGATCTTATGCCTGTTCAGAAGATCAAGCTGGGCATCTAAGAATTCGTCTCTTGATAAATTATCCCGAGATATCACGGCAGTATCTATTCCCAGCGATCTGGGATAATCCAGACCTGATACATCTCTGTTAGCTATAACTAGCCTGACTTTTGAAGAAATATTACCATTTAGACTGCTGTCAATTATACTTTTAAGGTTGCTTCCCGAACCTGATATGTATGCTGCAATGTTATAGCTTTTCATCAGGAAAGTTTAGTCAGCTCCTTGTAATTGTTTATAAAGGCGTTATCGATGTCGTTTATAACAAGAGCTTTATCTGTATTTTCCGCCCTTGCTTTTTTAATGAACACTTCAGCAGTCAGCTTGAATCTTGGGTCTCTTGCCGCGTCCAGAACAAGCAGATGACCCATTATAAGATTTCCGGCCATTTCCACAAGTCTTCTTGCATGGAAATCTAGAAATTCCTGATCATTGTGCCTTTCCACTTTTTCGATAGTGTTCACGTATATTTTCCGCATAACGTTAAGTTCTTTTCTTAAAAATTCAAGCTCGTAAGGTATCTTTCTTGAAGTATATTCGTCTATCATTTCGGTGAAAAGTCTGCTCGTGACCCCCTTTATGGAAGCGACAACCTGAAGCTGTGTAGTTCCTTCGTAAATGGAAGTTATCCTAGCATCCCTGTAAAGCCTTTCGACCGGGAAGTCCTTTGTAAACCCGGTTCCGCCGTGGATCTGGATAGCATCGTATGTTATGCTGTTGCAGGCTTCAGATGAAAGCCCTTTTACGAGAGGAGTGTAGAAATCAGCTCTCTTTTTGTATTTTTTCAGATCGTTCTTTTCTTCTGCCGTCAGATCTCTTTCATGTTCGATCTCTTCGAGAGATTTATACACATCGACGAATCTTGATGTCTCATAATAAAGAGTTCTGAGAGCTGCGATCTTAACCTTCATGTCCGTCAGAATTTCATATACCGGTGCGAACTGGTTGATCTTTTTGCCGAACTGAGCCCTTTCCTGTGCGTATTTGAGCGCTTCTCTATAGGCCGCTTCTGATATTCCTATCGCCTGGCCGCTTACTCCGAGTCTCGCACCGTTCATAAGAGACATTACGTACTTTATAAGTCCGAACTTTCTTTTTCCGATAAGTATAGCAGGCGAATTTTTAAAGACCATTTCGCAGGTGGGCGATCCGTGTATACCCATTTTATTCTCTATTCTTCTTATCTGAACGGTATCGTCCCTTTCATAAAGGAGCATTGAAAGCCCCCTACCGTCTTTCGTGCCTTCTTCGGTTCTTGCAAGCACCAGGGAAAGTTCCGCATTACCGTTGGTAATGAATCTTTTTACGCCGTTCAGTCTCCACAGACCTGTGCTTTCTTCAAAATGAGCTTTGAGCTGAACAGCCTGAAGATCTGATCCCGCGTCAGGCTCCGTCAATATCATCGCTCCTGTAGCCTCTCCGGAAGCAAACATTGGAATGTATTTGGCTTTGATATCCTCGTCGGCGAATTCTTTAACCGTTTCTCCGATATCCTGCAGCCCGAAAAGGTTCATAAGGCTGGCATCACCTCTGGAGACCATTTCTATCATCATGCTGTATACGGTAGTCGGAAAATTCAGTCCGCCGTATTTACGCGGCTGTGTAACGCCTGTAAGCCTAGCCTGTTTTAAAGCTTTCAAATTCTCGACAGTACCTTTTGCATAATGAACACGGTTATCCTTCAGGACAGGTCCTTCTGCGTCGACGCTTTCAGCATTAGGCGCGATCACGTCTCCTGCGATCTCTCCGGTTATTTCAAGTGTGGAATCATAATTGTTCAGAGCATCCTCAAAACTGGCCGGTTTGTATTCATCAGGTTTGATCCTGTCTTTACCGTAATATTTATTTTCGGTGATCTTATAGTATCTTTCCTTGAGTTCCGCGACCCTTTTCATAAAAGGATTATTCAGATGGAACTTCAGATCTTCATTATCTCTGTAGAAATTCGTCATTTGGACTGCTCCTTGTAAAACTTGATCATTTTCGGGATCACTGAATGAAGGTCTCCGACGAGAGTAACGTCGGCTATCGAATTGATCGGAGCTTCGGGATCCGTATTAATTGAAATTATCTGAGCGGACGAGTCCATTCCCGCCCTGTGCTGAATAGCTCCAGAAATACCGCAGGCGATGTATAATTTCGGCCTTACTGTCACGCCTGTCTGGCCGATCTGCCTTGAATGATCAGCGTATCCCGCATCTACCGCAGCTCTTGAAGCGCCAACTTCACCGCCGACTATTTTTGCCAGATCGTTGAGAAGATCAAAACCCTCTTTTGAACCGACGCCGAATCCTCCCGCGACGATTATCTGAGCAGCGCCGAGATTTACTTTTCTAGGCTCAATATGTCTTTCAATTATCTTAACTGCAAAATTGACATTGTCTAGAATTTTCATAGTATCAATTTTTTCGATTTTAGTCTTATGCTGTTTCGCGGTCTTTTCCTTTTTCATGACTCCTTCACGTACGGTAGCCATCTGAGGTCTTGTTTCGGGATTTACTATAGTGGCTATTATGTTTCCGCCGAAAGCGGGTCTGATCTGATAAAGAAGGTTTTTGTATTCGCGTCCGGATTTGGGGTCTGAATAATCGCCTATTACAAGATCAGTACAGTCAGCTGTAAGTCCGCATCTCAATTCTGAAGCGATCCTAGGAGCGAGGTCCCTTCCGACGGAAGTGGCTCCGACCAGAACGATCTGCGGTTTTTTTCTGTTTATAATATCCGTCAGCACAGCAGCATGCGGCAGTGTCGTGTACGGATGAAGCCTTTTATCGTCAGCGATATGGATTGTATCCGCTCCGTATGGAGTTATCTGTTCGGCTATTTTCTCAGTTCCTGAACTTATTACGACAGCTTCGACTTCACAATTCAGTTCTGAAGCGAGTTTTGACGCCTTGGAAACTAGTTCCAGGCTCACGTCGGCTACAACGCCGTCCTCTATTTCGCAGTAAACACAAATGTTATTCAATTTATTACCCCAGAGTATGATTTGTTATTAGATCCTGCATTAGCTGCCTGATCTCAGTATCGTTATCGCGTATCACCTTAGAGTCTTTGCTCTGAAGTACGACATTGTCGATCTTTTTTACCTTTGTCGGTGAACCTGCCAGCCCTATTTTCTGAATATCGCATTTAAGGTCGTCAACGCTTAGCTCTTCGATCTGAAGATAATCTTTGTTCCTGACCGACTGGTTCAGGTAATCATCGGCGATCGTCTGAAGTTCTGTAGGTGTTTTCGCATGTTTGTATTTCATATAAAGTTTTGCGTTTTTCGGTCTGCATTTTTCTGCGGAACTGTGTACTGTAATAAGAGCCGGAAGGGAAGACTCTACGACTTCCACACCTCTTTCAAGCCTTCTTTTAACCGTTACTTTGTCTTTTTTTATGTCAATGATTTCTTCCGCATAAGTTATCTGAGGAAGCTTCAGCTTTTCAGCCGTCTGAGGTCCGACCTGCGCCGTATCGCCGTCTATTGCCTGTCTTCCGGATAGTATCAGATCGTAATTGCCTATCTTTTCAACCGCTTTTGAGATGACATATGAAGTAGCGAGAGTATCAGCTCCTGCGAATCTTTTGTCCGTGACCAGATATCCGCTGTCCGCATCTCTGAACATACTTTCCCTGATAATGTCGGCGGCACGCGGCGGACCCATAGTAAGTATAATGATCTCCGTGTCCGCATATTTATCCTTGATCAGAAGTGCCTGTTCCAAAGCGTTCAGATCTTCCGGATTATAGATCGCGGGAAGAGCCGCCCTGTTTACCGTGCCGTCGGATGTCATAGCGTCTTCGCCGACATTCCTCGTATCAGGCACCTGTTTGGCAAGTACAATGATCCTGAAAGCCATCATTCCTCCATGTGTAAATTCATTTATTTCAAATTATTCATTACATCCATTCTAAAAATTTAGAGAATATATTAAAACGCGCGAAATATTGCAACTTAAAACTATTTTTTTAAAAATAAAGTCATTTGACAAAACAACACGCTTTTTATATCTTGCTGTTCTAATTTTAAAGTTTCAGCGGAGATTTTATGTCGAAATTGATGGTGAGCGTCGCGGGGATCAGAGGTGTTGTAGGGGATTCTTTAACCCCCGAGGTAATATTAAGATATGTAAGCTCATATTCAAGACTTCTGGGACCCGGGCCTGTCGTTGTAGGAAGAGATACGCGTCCGTCCGGAAAAGCTATATCGGGACTCGTAAGTTCGGTTCTGAATATGTGCGGAAGGGATGTAGTTGATATTGATATCGCAACTACACCTACAGTAGCGATGGCGGTAGAATTATACAAAGCTGCCGGCGGAATAGCGATAACTGCAAGTCACAATCCTTCGGAGTGGAACGCTTTAAAGTTTATGGACGAAAAAACGCTGTTTCTGAACGAGAATCAAGGCGAAAAACTTCACTACATACTTACCGAGAACAGATACATTTACGAAAAATTCGATAAACTCGGATCTACCAGATTTGAAAGGGAAGAATCAAGAAAATATCATATAAAGAAAATATTAGATATTCCGTACATCAACAAAAGTCTAATCAGAAAAAGAAAGTTCAAAGTAGCCATCGACTGCGTTAACGGAGCGGGCAGCGTTATTCTGCCTGAACTTCTACACGATCTTGGATGCACTGTCACAAAAATAAACTGCGAGCCGAATGGCATATTTCCGCACGGGGCAGAACCTTTACCAGAAAATCTTAGTGAAATTTGCGGTGTAATAAAAAAAGGAAATTTCGACATCGGAATGGTCGTCGATCCTGATTCTGACAGGCTTGCTCTTATAAGCGAGAACGGAGTTCCTTTGGGCGAAGAGTACACTCTTGCCATGGTAGTTGATCTGATACTGTCAAAGAAAAAATCTGACATAGCTGTCAATGTTTCTACATCTAGAGCAACTGAAGATACCGCCGCAAAATACGGATGCAGAACTTACCGCGCGAAGGTCGGAGAGATCAATGTTTCATCTGTCATGCTTGAAAAAGGGCTGATAATAGGTGGCGAGGGGAACGGCGGAGTTATCATGCCTGAAGTACATCCGGGAAGGGACGCTCTTGTCGGGGCGGCGTTGATCCTTCAGTATCTGACAGTGAAAGGAAAATTCGTTTCCGAAATTTTTGATGAACTGCCCTCTTATCATATTGTCAAAGACAAAGTGTCGGTTGAAGGTATAGATTTCGAATCGAAAGCCAGAACGATGATGGAAAATACGCCGAAAAAACTTCTTGATCTTACTGACGGAATAAAAATAAACGGTGAAAATGACTGGGTTCAGCTCAGGAAGTCAAATACAGAACCGATTGTTAGAATTTTTGCTGAAGCGAAAACAAGATCAGCTGCCGAAGAGCTTGTTAAAAAATATAAGGAAATCATAATTGGCTAAAATTATGTCTTCAGTTCTTCTGTTAACCGCAATTATTATGCCGCTCTTTTCGGTGAGCGGCGACGGTCAGATCTTTGATGAGAACGGAATTAAAGGCCTGCCTGTATTCAGATATAATATTTTCAGATCGCTTACGGAAGAGGAAGATAAGTATATACTTAATATTCATGCCGATATAGCAAACGACAGGCTTCAGTTCTTAAAAAAAGATTCGATCTATGATGCTTCTTATTCTATAGCGGCAGCCGTTTATTCGGGAACAGAAACGGATGTGATACCTCAATATCAGAAATCAACAATAAACAGAGTTGTCACAAAAGAGTATAAAGAAACCCAGTCGCCCCGTTCAAAAGAAAGTCACAGTCTTAAATTCGGAATTACGAACGGTGTTTATACGGCCGTGATCACTCTCAAAGATCTCAATACTCAAAAAAAACATACAGTGCGAAGGGTCCTTGAGTTTCATGATAGAGCGGGATTGAAAATATCGGATCTCCGGATGGTTTACTGGACAGACGACAGCGATTTTGAAAAAAGCTATGAACCGCTGATCAATAATGTTGTTGATAAGCAGAACAACTATACCGGAGCGATGTTCGAGATTTTCACAGGCGGAAATGAAGGAGTTAAAGATTTCAGCATAAGGTATAAAATTATCGGCAGTAGCGGAAATACTGTATATGACGACTTGTTCAAAGGAACAATAAAAGACAAACTTCAGCTTCAGGTGCTGAAGATCCCACTTGAAAATATCGGCGCAGGAAATTACAGGATCGAAATGGAAATCGATATCGGAGGATCGAAAATTCAGAGAAGCGCGATATTTTACCTCAGATGGAAGGATCTGTCCCTTAATGTCGCCGATATAAGTGTCGCAGTCGAACAGATGCTCTATATAACCGAATTCGATTCAGTTAGTCATGTATTCAAGATGACTGACGAAGAAAAAAAAGCATGGTTCAAAGAATACTGGAACAGGCTTGAAATGTCTCTGGGGCTTAAATCGAATTCTCTGATGGATGAATATTTCAGAAGAATAGCTTACGCTAACATGCATTTCTCAGTTCCAAAGAAAGCCGGCTGGAAAACGGATATGGGGAAAGTGCTGTGCGTTTACGGAGATCCGGACGAAGTACAGAGTTACCCGTTTACAAAAAACACGAAGCCTTACGAAGTCTGGATATATTATGAGTCGGAGCAGCAGTTCATTTTTGATTATACCGGAGGCGAGTACAGGCTCAGGAAATAAGATGAAACTTTCAGTTCTTTCAAGCGGAAGCGGCGGAAATTCCACAATAATACAGTCATCAGCAGGCAGCATACTGATAGATGCGGGGATAACAGGAAAAAGGCTCATAGAGCGGCTGGAATCTATTTCTGCAGATATAAACAGCATTATGGGCGTGATAATAACGCACGATCACCATGATCATATCGACGGGGCAGGCGTTATAGCAAGAAAATTAAAGATCCCTGTTTACCTTCATAAGCCTAACTATGAATCTTCAAAAGAAAAACTCGAAAAATGCGAGATAAGGTTAATAGAAGGTGATTTTAATATCGGCGATTTTAAAATAATACCTTTTCCAATATCTCATGACGGTACGGCCAACTATGCTTACAATATTATAAAAGACGGCAGGAAGATAAGCCACGTTACTGACATCGGGGTTGTGACAGAGACCGTAAAATTCAGGATCAGAGACTGCGATCTTCTTGTAATCGAGTCGAACCACGATCTGAAAATGCTGCATGACGGGCCGTATCCCTGGTATTTAAAGCAGAGAATTGCAGGAAACACCGGGCATCTGTCTAATGTTTCCGCAGGAGATCTGGTGAGAGGATCAGCGGGATCTACACTAAAGAACGTAATACTTGCTCACATGAGCAAAGAGAACAACGATCCTGCTCTTGCATTCGAGAACATGACTGCTGTCAGAGAAGAGAACGATTTCGCTTTTCGCCTTCATCTGGCGTTTCAGGATAAAGCAACGGAATTTATTGAGATATGACAGGCAATAATATAATATATGTTACAGCGGGTGAAGAATCCGGCGATATGCTGGGAAGCGAAGTCATAAAAGAGATCAGAAAAGTAAATCCTGATATAATAATTAAAGGGATAGGCGGAAAGAAAATGGTTTCTGAAGGGCTCATCCCTGTGTTCAGAACAGAAAAACTGGGATTTATGGGATTTATTGAGCTTTTCAAACACGTTATCGTAATAAAAAGAGCTTTTAAATCCGTACTTAAGAGTATTATTACCGATAAGCCTTCAGTTGTACTCATGATAGACTTTTCGGAATTCCATATAAAGCTGGCAAAAAGAATAAAGTCGGAAATGCCCGAGACGAAAATCATTAAGTACGTGAGTCCGCAGATCTGGGCTTCAAGAGCATCTAGAATTAACGACATAGTCAAATATTACGACTGTCTATGCTGTATTCTGCCTTTCGAAAAGAAAATTTTCGCTGCTCATGCTATCGACTGCCGATATGTAGGGCATCCGCTTCTAGACAGATATAATTTAAAATTGTCTTACGATGAATTTTTAGAAGAATTCGGAATAGACGCGGACAAAACTCTTATTTCGGTTTTTCCAGGAAGCAGAAAACAGGAAATTTCTAAACACATGCCTGTGCTTTTGGGATTTTTTGAAAGAATATCAAAAAGAAATGATGTTGAGCTTCTGATCTGCCGCAGCGCAAATTTAAAAAAATCCTTATTAAAAAAATACTCACTCCCTGAAAATATTAAAGTTCTCGACTCTGAACTTCAGTGGGAGATCATGAGTTATTCAGGGATCGTTCTATGCAAAAGCGGAACGGCAACTCTGCAGACTGCCATAGCCGGGACACCGTCGGTAGTTTTCTATAAAGTAAATCCGATATCGTATTTTATAGCGAAGATTATAGTGAAAACAAAGTTCATATCCCTTCCCAATATAATAGCTGACAAACAGATAAATCCTGAACTAATACAGTCAGATTTTACACAGGATAATCTACTAGCAGAAGTAATAAGACTTCTGGAAAAAGAGGATACCTACAACCTGAGGAAAAACGAACTTGCAGAAGTAAAAAATATGCTGGGTGAAAAAGGCGCGTCTTTCAAAGTAGCCACCGCGGTTCTCGATTATATCTGAGTTAATTGATTATCAGTTTGGTTTTGAATATGTTTCCGGGAAGCAGAATTTATCGCTTCCCAGATGAAACAGTGTGTATTGAGTAAGCTTTCTCTCATTAGCGAGATGTTCGGCTATCATATTGTCAATATCGCTTATCTGATTTAAGAACCTTGCGTACCTTTCACCCTCAAGTTTCTGAGTCGCGATCATCCTTTTTACCATAGGATTTGCCCATTTACCTTTCGGATCCTTGATTCCGAAATGAAGATGAGGGCCTGTGCTTCTTCCTGTATTACCGATAGTTGCTATTCTCTGTCTTGCTTTAACTTTCTGTCCTTTATTTACTAAAATGCGGTTCAGATGAAGGTAATAAGTCTGAGTTCTGTCAGAATGCCTGATAACAATTTTATTTCCGCTCAGACCGTCGTAACCTGAAGATACTACCGTGCCTGCAGCTACGGCATAAACAGGATCGCCTGTTCTGCCTTTGTAATCCACTCCGTAATGAAAAGTTCTTTTTCTGGTTATCGGGTGAATCCTGTAGCCATACGGGCTTGTAACGTGAACCCTGTCCACAGGCATCCTCAATCCCGCATTTATTAAAGCATCTCCCTGTTTAGTGTAATGGGCATTGAAAGCAGAGTTTTTTTCCGGATCGGTATAAAGATATGCGGCTTTGTATCCGCTTCTTCTCCCCGAAAAAGATGCGTTAAGAACAGTGCCTCCTTTCAGTTTTTTCCCGTCAAAATAATTTTCTTCAATAAAGACCTTATATTTGTCTCCTTTTCTGGCATCGGATCTGAAGTTGACTACGCATTCGAGAATATTTGTTACTACCGCGGTCACTGACGGTTCAAGGCCGTGGTCGAACAAAGCCTGATTTAATGTTGTCTGAAGTTCTCCGCTGATGTATCTGTACTTTTTTTCTGTAGGCAGCTTGATCAGCTCGTATTCAAGAGCGCCGTCGATGTTCCTCGTCAGCTTATGCGTCGTAACCTGATCCGGTTTATAGCTGAAACTTTTAATAAGCTCTTTATTCAGATCCGTTTCAATGATAAAATCTTCACCCGCTGTTAAAAAGCGGAGATCCACGTAGGGTTTCAACGATGTAGTGATCTCAAGAACATGATCCATTTTAACGCCTTCAACAGCCATCAAAGACTTTGATATCCCTTCGTTAGGAAGTATTTTCCCCGATAGGAACAATGAACTGTCGGCTGATGAAATATTCAAAGAATCGCTAATAACCACTTCAACTTCATCATAAGAGGGATTGGAGAACAGATCTAATCTGTGTATTCCGTATGAATAAACCAGAAAAACAGCAAATGCAGTAATTATCAGTCCGGATATAATATGATGTATGTACCTGCCCTTACCTTTTATCTTATCTCCTTCAGGCGTGAATTATCCGAATTCGAAATTACCAAATTATTTTATTTTTTGCAAGTGTTTATATATTGATTCAGATTGTTTATTCAAAAATAACTTGACTTCGATCTTCCGAAAAGATATATTTGGCATTTCCGAAACGGCGATTATTCCGGTAGTACCGGTAGACCGTTCAAATCCAGGAGGTAATTTAACAATGAACCAAACAGAAAAGAGTTCCATTCAGGAACAGGATGAAATTTGGATCGATAATATTAACGATCTGAAAGAAGAAGAGTATTCAGAAGCGCAGAAACAGGAAATGCTGGCGATGTACGACACATCTCTTACCGAGATTAAAGAGGGCGAGATAGTCGAAGGCAGAATCGTCAATATCGGGCCGACAGGTGTGGCTGTCGATATCGGATTCAAAAGCGAAGGATTAATTCCTTTGGATGAATTTGACGATATCAAATCGCTAAACAGGGGTGATACAATAAGCGTATTCCTCGAATCAGTAGAAAGTGCGGGCGGCAACCTTGACCTTTCAAAAAGAAAAGCAGATTTCATGATGGTTTGGGTACAGGTACAGAAAGTTTACGAAGAACAGACTATCGTTCAGGGTAAATGTTTAAGAAGAGTAAAAGGCGGGATCGTTGTAGATCTTTTCGGTATAGAAGCATTTTTACCGGGATCACAGATCGACGTTTATCCTGTCAGGGATTTCGATGCACTTATCGGCAACACTATGGACTTCAAGATCGTCAAGCTTAATGAACTTAGGAAAAATATCGTTCTTTCCAGAAAGATCATACTTGAAAAAGATCTTAACCAGAGAAAAGACGAAACGCTCAAAGACCTTCAGGTCGGAGATGTCAAAGAAGCTATCGTTAAGAATATCACGGATTTCGGCGTTTTCGTCGACATTAACGGACTCGACGGACTTATTTATATTACCGATCTTTCGTGGGGCAGGGTCAACCATCCGAGCGAAGTCTGCAAGCTTGATGAAACCATCAAAATTCAGATCCTCGACATTGACTACGACAAGAAAAGGGTTTCCGCAGGTCTTAAGCAGCTTACACCTCATCCCTGGGACGGCATCGAAGAAAGATTTCCCGAAGGATGTAAAGTTCAGGGTAAAGTTGTCAGCATAACAGATTACGGCGCATTTATTGAAATAGAAAAAGGCATCGAAGGGCTTATCCACATTTCCGAAATGAGCTGGGTACAGCACGTTAAGCATCCGAGCGCTTATCTTCACCTGGGCGATGTTGTCGAAGCTGTCGTTCTGAACATTAAAAAAGACGAGAAGAAGATATCTCTCGGATTAAAACAGCTTGAACCGGATCCTTGGGCTATAATCGAGAACAAATATCCTGTCGGATCGAAACATAAAGGCATCGTAAGAAGCTTAACTCAGTTCGGCGCGTTCGTTGAACTTGAAGACGGAATTGACGGTCTTGTTCATATTTCAGACCTTTCATGGACCAAAAAACTTAAACATCCAAAAGATGTAGTTAAAAAAGGCGAAGACATCGAAGTTATCGTCCTCGACATTAACAAAGAAGAAAGAAGGATAGCTCTGGGCCACAAACAGACGCTTGAAGATCCGTGGACTGAATTCGAGAAAATTCTTGTTGAAGGTTACAGAACAAAATGCAAGGTGATCAAAAAGATCGATAAAGGCATCGTTGTAGAACTTGACGATCCGCCGGTAGAAGGATTCGCACCGAAAAACCTGGTTCAGAAATTCAACGACATTCAGGAAGGACAGGAGATAGATCTTACAGTAGATTCATATAATCCTGAACTCAGAAAAGTCACTATGAGAACGAAAGAATCCGCATCGAGAAAGGATATCGAATCTCATGTAGCAAATGCGGAAAAACCCGTAGAAAAACCGGTTGAGGATGCACCCGCAGCAGAATAAACTTTAGACGCATATTTCATAAAAGGGAGCAAAACACGCTCCCTTTTTTATTTCATTATTATTAATAATACGTTAAATTTAGGCTATGAAAAAAGTTTTTGTATATACATTCGGGTGCAAGGTGAATATTTATGAATCCGAAGTGATCAAGGATATTTTCCTTAAGGATGGCTATGAAATAGCGAAGTCTGCTTCAGCGGCGGATGTTATTGTGATAAATACGTGTACGGTGACTGAGAAGGCTGATCATAAATTTCTGCATCTGCTTAAGAAGCTCAGAGCTGATAATCCTTCAGCCGTTATTGTTTCTGTCGGGTGTTATACCCAGCTTGAATCCGGTAACGAAGTTCTGAAGGCTGATTCTAATATTATTCTCGGAGTGAATAATAAATATGATATTATCGAAGCTTTGAATGTGTACAAAGGGAACTCTTTTGTTGCTGTGCCTGAAAATCATGATCTTGATTATGCCGATCACGAGCTGAGGTCGTTTCAGGATCATACGAGGGCGTTTTTGAAGGTGCAGGACGGATGCGATAATTTCTGTACTTACTGCACGATTAAGTATGCGCGGGGTAATTCGAGAAGCAGAAAGCGTGATTCGGTGCTTTCTGATGTTGAATATCTTTCGCAGAAAGGATTTAAGGAAATTATCCTGACCGGGATCGATCTGGGCAGTTATTCAGACGGCGACAATTACGGTTTATATGAGCTTATTTCTGATATTTTGAAATATGAAGGATTCAGGCTTCGTATAAGTTCAGTTGAGCCTTGGTGCTTTGATGACAGGCTGATCGAACTGTTCGTGAAAGAAAAGAGGATATGCCCGCATTTTCATATTCCGCTTCAGTCAGCTTCAAAAAGAGTTTTAAAGCTGATGAACAGGAAATATTCGATCGAGGTTTTTAATGTGCTGATTTCAAAGCTGGCGAAAAGAGAAGATGTGTTCATAGCGACAGATATAATTGTCGGATTTCCGACTGAGACCGATGACGAATTCAATGAATCGGTAAAATATCTTGAATCATCAAACATAGATTTCGCGCATGTGTTTTCATACTCGGACAGGCCTTTTGCGCCTTCGAGCAAATTGAAGCGGAAAGTATCTCAGAGTAAGATCACTCAAAGAAGCAGGATATTGAGAGCGGTATCGGAAACCAAACTTCACTCTTTCTATGCGTCGCAAAAAGGAAAAGAGAAAGAGATAATTATAGAGAAGATAGTTAAGCAGGCTGACGGCAAATTCATCTGTTCTGGCCTGAGTGAGGATTATATTCCGGCAACTTTTTCCACAGAGCAAATTCACAAAAAAGGTGATCTTGTAAAGAAAGTGTTATGAATTACGGAAAATTACAATTTATTAAACTTGATCTGTATTTATATTAAAGCAAATTTTAAAGGCGGACGAATGAAAAGTTCAATATTAATTTTATTAACATATTTATGCCTGTTGAGTGCGGAAATGCCCGAAAGACCAAAAGTATTCATCGACTGCTTATACTGCGATATGGATTTTATCAGAACCGAGATCACGTTCGTCGATTATGTTATCGAAAGGCAGGCTGCGGATGTTTTTATTATGATAACATCACAGACTACGGGAAGCAACGGCGAAGAATACATTCTTGAATTAATAGGAAAGAACAGATTCGAAGGCAGAAATGACAAAATAAAATTCAATACGAAAAACGACGACTCCGCAGACATAAAAAGAAATAAAATAGTAAAATATGTCAAGCTTGGCATGACGCAGTATCTGACTCAGACTGAGCTTTCAGATAGGATCGATCTTATTTATAAAAGCGATGAACCTATTCAGGAAACAGAAGACGGATGGGAGAGCTGGGTTTTCAGTTTAGGAGGGAACGGATATTTTAACGGAAGAAAATATTATGACTCAAGGTACATGAGCGGTTATGCCAATGCCGGCAGAGTGACTGACGAATGGATCTTAAGATCGTCATTTTACATTTCGCATAACTATGATGATTACAGAGATTACGGATATAAAATAAGAAGCGAAAGTAAAAGCGCAGATGTTACTATTGTTAAAAGCCTGACCGACCACTGGTCTGCAGGAATAGTGTCAGGATGGAACAGGTCTGACTATTCGAACAGAGAGAATTACTTTTATCTTTATCCCAGAATAGAATACGACATTTATCCTTATTCCGAATCAAGCAGAAGGCTTTTAAGGATCATGTACGGTGCAGGAGCTAACTATTCCGATTATTACGATACTACTATTTACGGAAAAAAAGATGAATTAAGGTTTAAACACTCACTTGAAGTTGCTCTGTCGGTTAAAAAGGAATGGGGGAACATATATTTGTCGCTCACCGGGTCGAATTATCTTCACGATTTCGATCTGAAAAGACTTGACAGCTACGCTCAGGTGTCCCTTAACATATTCAGAGGGCTGTCGTTGAATCTCAGCGGTGGATATTCGATGATAAACGATCAGATCGGTCTTTCATCAGTAGGTTATTCGGATGAAGAGTTGCTGCTTCAGAAAAAGGAAATGGAAACTTCATACAGCTACTGGTCTTCAGTCGGATTAAGCTATACTTTCGGTTCTATCTATAATAATGTAGTGAATCCGCGTTTTGGGAATTAAAGATCGTACAAAAAAACATCTTGCCCAAAAGCATAAAAATCAGTTATTTTCCCTAAAATTTAACAACGGGATCCGGATGGAAAATTTCATTGAAGGCGGCATTTATCACGGATTTATTCTGAAAAGATCGGTGTTCGACAAAGACATGGATTCTTGGATTATGTCATTTACGCATGAAAAATCCTGCGCAAAACTTACTGCAATAAAAAACGCGGATGATAATAAGACTTTCTGCATAGCTTTCAGAACGATTCCGGAGGACTCTACAGGAGTTGCGCATATACTTGAGCACTGTGTACTGTCAGGATCGGAGAAGTTCCCGGTAAAAGATGTATTCTCGGAATTGAATAAGGGCGGATTATCTACATTTATGAACGCCTTAACGTCTGCCGATTCTACTTTTTATCCATATTCAACGCGCAATCTAAAGGAATATTTCAATTTCATGAACGTTTATCTTGATACCACTTTGTTTCCTCTTCTGGAAAAGAATACATTTATGCAGGAAGGCTGGCATTACAACAAGCCCGAAGACGAAATGCAATTGGAGTATCAGGGGATAGTATTGAATGAAATGAAAGGAGCGATGTCGAATCCGCTCCGTCAGATGTCGATGCACATTTCTAAAGTGCTTTTTCCAGAATCTACCTACTCACATAATTCAGGAGGCGATCCCGAGGCTATTACAGAATTGACCTATGAATATTTTAAAGAATTCCACAAAAAACATTACCATCCGTCTAATTCACTCATATATATTTACGGTAATGCCGATCTTAATGAAGAACTGAGATTTATAAATGAAAATTATTTATTCAGATTTGATAATAAGTCAGTAAGACCGGAAATTAAAAACGGAAAATATGCAGCACCGATGACAACTGAAACCTTCAGTTACCCTATAAGCGCAACAGAGGATAAATCGAAAAAAACGTTCATCGCCATCGCAACCCGGACAGGAGCACCTGCTGATGCCCAATTGAACCTTACGCTGAATCTATTAACGAATATTCTCTTAAATTCAGACGCATCACCATTAAGACAGGCAGTAATGAAGTCGGAGATCGCAGGTGATTTCTCCGGCTATTTTGATGACGGTCAGTACGAAGGGGCTGTTCTTGCCTATATTTCAGGTTCAGAAGAAGCTCATTGCGAAAAATTTATAGATATCTATAGAAGTACTTTGAGAGAACTTGCGGAAAAAGGCATAAGTAAAGAGCTGATACTATCCGAAATAAACCATCTCGAGTTTAAGCAGAAAGAAAAAGAGATCTCAGCGATGCGGGGAATAATATATCTTTACAGGGTGATACATTTAGAATTTTACGGAATTGATCTTTTTAGCGGGTTAAATCTGAACCCTGTGCTGCAGTCCGTAAGAAAAAAAGCCCTTGAAGGCAGATATCTTGAAGATATTATAAACGATCTGCTTCTTGATGAAAAGAAAACAGCCGTAGTAATCTTAAAACCCGATCATAATGCGGGGCAGGAAAAGATTAAGAAAGAAACCGAAAAGCTTGCATCTTTCGAAAGATCACTTACTGCTGAACAAAAAAACGAACTATTCAGAAACATCGGCGAGTTTAAAAATTATCAGGACAAAGAAAATTCGGATGAGGATCTGGCCAAAATACCTAAGCTCGAAATAAAGGATATTGACAGACGGCCGCTTTTTCTGATACCGGAAGCTGAAAAAATTGACGGCATAGAATATTTATCAAACGAGATGTACACCAACGAAATTGTCTATATCAGTTTCGGATTCGATCTGGGAAGGATTCCGGTGGATCTTCTTCCGTATTTGAATCTTCTCACAGATCTTTTTAAAGAAACCGGCACAAAATCCAGGCCGTATGATGTGCTTTTCAGAGAAATTTCAACATATTTCGGCGGATTCGACTTTTCTCTGTCAATGATCGACGACATAAAAGATCAAAGCAGTTACAGGCCGGTTTTATATCTCGAGATACGCACTTTTAAAAAGTATCTTTCTAAGGCTGTTGAGATTATCCGCGATATCTTAACGAATATAATTTTTACAGATAAAGAGCGTCTAAAGGAGATAATTTCATCCAGGCATCTTGCCCGAGAGCTTAATCTGAAGTCGGAAGGTTATAATTATTCGATCACGAGGCTTAAAGCCGGAGTAAACGAAAGGGGAAAATTTCTTGAGGCTGTTAAAGGACTGACTTCATATTATGTTTATAAAACACTTAATGATGAATTTGACAGCGTTCTCGATGATTATATAGTAAAAGTTAAAAAGCTTTTCAGCCTCGTATTCAACAGACAGGGATTACATATAGGGATCACTTCAGATCAGGAAGGAATAAGACTCGCAAAATCATCCTGCAGAGATCTCGTGTCATCGCTCTCTGATATTAAACTTCAAAAAGGCAGAATAATCTATCCTGAAACACCGCAAAATGAGGCATTTATAATTCAGTCGGACGTAAACTTCGTTTCTCTGGGCGGAAACTTTCTCAAAGAAGGCGTAAAATATTCAGGTAAACTTGAAGTAGTAAAAAACTATCTGTCTTCAGATTATCTTTTTGACACGGTCAGACTGAAAGGCGGTGCTTACGGATCATGGATCTATTTTAATAATATTTCAGGGTTCCTGTCAATTACCAGCTACAGGGATCCGAATGTCGGAAAAACGCTGGAAGTATATCATAAAATACCAGAACATCTTCAGAATTTCAGCATGGATCCTTCATCGTTTACAAACATAAAGATAGGAGCTTACGCTGCTTTCGATCCGCTCCTAAGTCCGTATCTTAAGGGTAAGAAATCCAAAGAGGATTATATGACAGGCATAACGCGGGAATTTGTTGAAAAAACGGCATGCGATATTCTGAGCACAACTCAGAAAGATATACGTGAAACTGCCGACCTGTTCGCCGGATTTTTAAATGATTCCGTGATCACTGCTATGGGGAATGAAGAAAAGCTCAAAAAGGATAAATATCTTTTTTCCGCTGTGATCGAGCTAAAATAAAGGGGAGAGATTTATGAAAACAAAATTTATTCTGTTCTTATTTATAACCGGGGCGATATTTATATCATGTACGCCCGATATCGAGGATGATTATCTGAATATCAAATTCAGCAGATCGAACAAGTGCCAGTCATTCAACTCGGGAGCTCTGAATATTGTTTTTGCTAAAGCTGTTTATAACGGCGAACTCAGCCGTAATGGAGTCTTTGTCGACAGCGTTTCATATTCTGAGAACGCTTTACTTAAGTATAACGGAATAACAAGCTACAAGTATTCTGTATACCCGTGCGTCTTAAGCACGGATTCAAATTTATACGCCGTCAAATGTGATACATCGCAGATATATTTCAGAAAGATCTCGATAATTGATCAGAGCAGTCTTATTTACGGAGACACTCTGTTCAGGATAGCTTTTAATAATCCCGAAACAACAGATACTATTCTGAGTTTTGATTCTGCGGCGTTTACCCAGGCTCTGCCTTTTATGAACGATTCGACAGAAGCTTATATCGACAGCCTGAATAATTCCGCAAAATGGTATAAAACATATCGTCAGTGGCAGGATGAGATCATAAATTTAAACAGATAGGTAATCGAGAAGCGCTTCAGCTATAATAAGATCGTTCGGGTCGGTGATCTTGATATTGAATGATCTGCCGTCAACGGCGATTATCTTCGGCTTTCTTCCCAGTATATTTTCCCCGTACTTCTCTGCGAGAGCTGAGTCGTCAGTAGCGTTGAAACCATCCTTTAATGCAAGTTCATAGCATTTAAGTATAAAACCGTACCTGAATGTCTGAGGTGTCTGTACTGAAATAAGAGAATTTCTGTCGAGAGTACTTTCTATCACCGATCCCGATATAATTTTTATCGTGTTCACGGGTTTTATACCGACGATCGAGCCGTCTGCATTTCCTGTTGAAATTATGCATTCATTAATTATATCATGAGAAATGAATGGTCTTACGCCGTCGTGAATAAGGATGATGTCTTCATCGGAAGCACGAATTTCAGACAGCGCGTTAAATACCGACTCCTGTCTCTGTTCTCCGCCCTTTATAATATGTTTTACTTTCGAGAAATTGTATTTTTCAACGATCGATTTTTTAACGAACTCGATATCTTCGGCAGGAACTGCAAGAACGATCTCGTCGACTTTATCGGTAACCTGAAAATTATTGACTGTATGCGCGAGGATCGGTTTTTTACCGATCTCGATGTACTGTTTCCTTGTCTCGGTTCTCATTCTTAAACCGGATCCGCCTGCGGTGATAATAGCTATTACTTTTGACATGATCATTCCTTTTTTTGTCAGGAATGTAATTTAGCAATATGATGCTTTAATGTCAATATTTCAAATTTTAACTATAAAAAATTACCTTGCTTTTAAAATTTAAACCCTTATATTTTGGACTCTTGAAATACGGTCATGTTAAAGAATAAACTTAAAATATAAAAAACAACATGGAGAAAAGAATGGCAAAAGAGAATGTAATCATCATTGGCGCTGCGGGAAGAGATTTCCACAACTTCAATACTTATTACAGAAACAACAAGGACTTTAATGTTGTAGCTTTTACAGCTGAACAGATCCCCGGCATAGATACCAGGGTATATCCGAAGGAGATCGCAGGGAAAGAACTTTATCCGAAAGGAATCCAGATCTATCCCGAAAGCCAGCTTCCCGAACTGATCAAAAAATTTAAAGTTGACGAATGCGTTTTCGCATACAGCGACAAACCTTACGAATACGTGATGAGAGTGAGCGCGATAGTTAACGCCGCCGGAGCAAATTTTACTCTTATGGGCCCTAAAGACACCATGCTTAAATCGACAAAACCGGTTATAGCTGTTGGCGCAACACGTACAGGATGCGGAAAATCACAGACTTCAAGAAGAATAATCGAAGTGCTTACCGAAATGGGCTTGAGAGTAGTTGCAGTACGTCACCCTATGCCTTACGATCAGGATATGAACAAGCAGGTCTGCCAGCGTTTCGCTACAGTAGCGGATCTTAAAAAGCACAACTGCACCATTGAAGAAATGGAAGAATACGAACCGCACGTTGTTTCGAAAAGGAACGTGATCTACGCAGGTGTTGATTACGAAAAGATCCTTAGAGCAGCAGAAAAAGATCCTGACGGATGCGATGTCGTATTATGGGACGGAGGAAACAACGACTTTCCGTTCTACAAACCCGATCTTTTCGTAGGCGTCGCAGACCCGCTTCGTCCCGGCGCTGAAGTAAGCTATTATCCCGGTGAAGTGGTCGCGCGTATGGCTGACGTTATCGTTATAAATAAAATTGATTCGGCTTCTTTGGAAAACATCAACAAGGTCAGAGCCAATCTGGCAAGCATCAATCCGAAAGCCACTATAGTTGACGCGGCTTCTATACTCACAGTTGACAAACCCCAGGCTATAAAAGGTAAAAAAGTCCTCGTTATAGAAGACGGACCGACCCTGACTCACGGCGAGATGAAGATAGGAGCTGGAACAGTTGCAGCTATGAAATTCGGCGCTGCGGAACTTGTAGACCCAAGACCTTACACAGTCGGCGATATTACAACAACATTCAAGAACTATCCGAATATAGGAGTTCTTCTTCCTGCAATGGGTTACGGCGAAAAACAGGTTAAAGACCTGGAAAAAACGATCGCAAAAACACCGTGCGACGCAGTCGTGATCGCAACACCTATCGATCTGCAGCGTTTTGTAAAAATTAACAAACCGTGCGTTAAAGTAGGATACGAACTTCAGGAGATCGGAAAACCGACACTTGAAGAAATTTTAAAGGATTTCGTTAAAGAGCATAAACTTATCGCAAAAAAAGTTTCAAAAAAGAAATAATTCTGCAGTATAAATGTTTTTACAGCATAAGAAAGGGAGCTTTGCGCTCCCTTTTGTATTATAGCAAATTTGTTTACGGAAATAATAATAATTGAACTTGACTTTAAAAGCAATAAACTTTATTTTTTTATCTTATCAGTTATATGCTGCTGATTAGTTCGACAACATGATAAATTATTTGAAAATTTGGAGATTTTATGGCGGACATTGTTGAATTACTCGAAATAACCATTCAGGAAGGCGCATCGGATCTTCACATCTGCGCGGGAAGCCCTCCCGTCATCAGGATAGATGGCGATCTGGTAAGACTTAACAGACCTGTTCTTATGCCTAAGGAAACGAAAGAGATCGCTTACAGCGTACTCAACGAATATCAGAAGAACGAATTTGAGAAAAAGCTGCAGGTCGACCTTTCAACAGGTATCAGGAACTTGGGCAGGTTCAGGGTGAACGTTTACAGCCAGAGAGAGGCAATTTCGATAGCTTTCAGAGCGATCCCGAACGACATTAGATCGTTCGATGAAGCAGGGATCCCGTCGATAGTTTCAACCCTGTGCGATAAACCGAATGGTATAGTCCTTGTTACAGGACCGACAGGATCGGGTAAATCAACAACGCTGGCGACAATGATAGACAAGATCAACAGCGAATATCCCGTGCATATTCTGACCATTGAAGATCCAATTGAGTTTTTGCATAAATCAAAAAAAGCGATTATAAACCAGAGAGAGCTGGGCACAGACTTCAGGCAGTTCCCCGATGCTTTAAGAGCCGCTCTCCGTCAGGACCCCGATGTTATTCTGGTCGGCGAGATGAGGGACAGAGAGACAATGGAGCTTGCGTTAAGAGCCGCAGAAACCGGGCACCTTGTTATGACAACTCTTCACACTAACTCCTGTTCGCAGACCATAGGCAGGATCATAGATACTTTCCCTGAAAACATGCAGGAGCAGATCAGAACTCAGCTCGGTATGATGCTTCAGGGAGTCGTAACCCAGAAACTACTCCCGAAAGTGGGAGGAGGCAGGGTACTCGGCTGCGAGATCATGATCGGAACACCGGCTATCAATTCACTTATCAGGGAAAACAAAGTCCATCAGCTTGACAGTATTATTCAGGTGAGCCAGAAATACGGTATGATGACGTTCAACCAGCACCTCGTACAGCTGGTAAAAGAAGGCCTGATCACAAAAGAAACTGCAATACACGTATGTAATACTGAGATCAGCGTCCTTGTCGACCTGATGAGCAGGGAAGGTATCAGATAGTTATTAAAAAACGAAAAAGGTTGAATCATGGCTGAAGACATTTTTAAATCGAGTATAATAATTATTGACGACGATGATGAACTGAGAGAGACATATTACGATCTTCTGATCGCCGAGGGATTTAAAAATACATTTCAGGCGGAAAATGGCGTTGTAGCTCTGCAGATGGCGAAGACGCAGAAGTTCGATCTAATAATCTCGGATCTTAACATGCCCGAAATGGACGGTATCGAGACCATCAAGAAGATAAAAGAGCTTCACCCGAATGTAATGTCTATGATCCTGACAGGTTTCGGCAACATGGATGTGGCTATAAAAGCATTTTCTGAAAGTCATATTAACGATTTCCTCTCAAAACCCGTTGAGAACGATGAACTTCTTGAAAAAATAAAAAGCCATCTTTCGAAAATGGGTTCTGCCCAGACAGAAACGAATATGTCGGACATGGTAAGAAAAGAATTCGGAAGCCAGAGGAATTATTTCGGACAGTACCTGATTGACAACGGCTACATTACTGAGGAAGACCTTCTTGAGGCCCTTCAGAAACAAAAAGAGACCGGCAAAATGCTGGGAGACACGCTTGTCGAAATGAAACTGATGACGGCTGACGAGCTTGTTAACGCGCTTTCTGAACAGAAAGGCTATTCTATAGCTGACGATAAAACTTTAGCCCAGATCCCTGAAGACGCGCTGATGAAAGTGCCTGTAGATTTTGCAAGACAGCACAATCTTGTCCCGATAGGTATTGAGGATAACAGCCTTAAAGTAGCCATGGTCAATCCTGACGATCTTGCGGTTACCGACAATTTGAAGATGATCGCTCAAATGTCGATCATTCCGTTCTATTCGACGAAGGAAAAGATAGATAAAGCTATCGACCTTTTCTATAAAAAATTGGAATCAACTGCCAGTGCTAATTCCGCACTAAGCGAGATATTCGCAGAAGACGATGTTAAGGTTGAAGAGATTAATGTAAAAGACATTAAAGATGAGGACAATCCCGATTCAGCACCGATAATCAATCTTGTAAACAGTATTCTGGCAAAAGCGGATCTCGACGGCACTTCTGATATTCATATTGAGCCTCAGGAAAAATATGTTCAGATAAGGTTCAGGAAGGACGGAGATCTGTATATACCAACCGGATACGAAAGGCTTCCAAAAAAACTTCAGTCATCTCTTGCAGCAAGGATCAAGGTATTGACCAAGACAATGAAGCTGGATATAAAATTAAGGCCGCAGGATGGAAAGATCCGTATGAAATTAAGAGGGAGAGAGATTGACTTTAGGGTCGGTACATTACCTACTATCCACGGCGAGAAGATCGTGCTCCGTCTCTTGAAAACAGAACAGCTTTTCCCGATCGAGGGAATATTCAGCGGTAACCAGACTTATATAGATACTTTCGTAAAGAATATTCAGAGACCGGACGGAATGGTTCTGGTTACGGGACCTACAGGATCAGGAAAAACAAATACACTGGCATCGGCTCTCAATTACATTAAGAACGTAACGATAAATATTGTATCTGTTGAAGACCCGGTCGAGATCCAGAACGAGGGTATCATTCAGGTTCAGATAAACATTCAACAGGAACTTACATTCCAGACAGCTTTAAGGCAGATCCTCCGTCAGGACCCTGATGTTGTGCTCATAGGAGAGATGAGGGACTACGAAACTGCGCACATAGGATGTGAGGCGGCTCTTACGGGACACCTTGTTTTCAGCACTCTTCACACGAACGATGCGCCTTCAACCGTTACACGTTTTATCGAGATGGGGATCAAGGATTATCTTGTGGGAACTGTAATAAGACTTATCATTGCACAAAGGCTTGCAAGGTCAATATGTAAAATGTGTAAGAAAGAATATGAATACGATAAAAAAGCGCTTATCGGACTGGGATTGACTGAAGAGGACATCGAAGGGCATAAGTTCTATAAGGGCGAAGGCTGTCCGAACTGCAAAGGCACCGGAAGAGCAGGAAGGGTCGCTGTAATTGAAATGATGGAGATGACAAAAAAGATAAGCTCTGCTGTAATGAGAGGAGCAACAGCGCTCGAGATAGGGGACATTGCTAAGGCTGAAGGCGTTTACTGGACACTAAAAGAAGATGCCCTCAGGCATTTCAAGAATGGCAAGATCGATCTTGAAGAAGCTATGTATTTCGCACTGTAAAGCGATATAAAGTTTAATATAAAATGAGGTTGAATTATGCCAAAATTCAGATACGTTGCAAAGGATTTTTCGGGTAAGACCGTAACCGGGGAGATAATGGCCGGAGGTCAGACAGATGTGGTCAACAAGCTTCAGACCCAGAACATGATCCCGATGAGCGTGACAGAGGTCAGCATGCAGCAGAAGGGCGGAGGATTTCAGGCCATCAATGATAAGATAACAATGCTGACTACAAAAGTTACTCTGGCCGATAAAGTGTTCTTTACTAACCAGATGGTGACTTTTCTTAATGCCGGTGTCACACTGACCAAGAGTATCAAGAATATCGCTGATTCACAAAAGAACGTTGTAGTAAAAGCCGTATTAAATCAGCTATACGACGACATTAATGCCGGTTCAGATTTCTCGGCGGCTCTTGCAAAACATCCAAAAATATTCGATCAGATGTACATCAACATCGTAAAAGCCGGTGAAACTTCAGGTAACCTCGACAAAGCTCTTAAATCGCTTGCAGGCTATATGGAGAAAAGCCAGCAGATGCAGTCGGCTATCAAATCTGCGATGATGTACCCGAAATTCGTTGTTATCTTTACAGTTGTTATAGTTTTTGTTATCCTGTGGAAGATCATTCCTGTATTCCAGAGCCTTTTCTCATCATTCGGAGGAGAATTACCGGGACCTACGCAATTGCTGGTCGATGCTTCAGACGTAATTCAGAATCATTTCTTTCTAATCCTTTTAACGATCGGCGGTATCTGGTACGGTATAAAATATGCTTTTAAATTCAAGCAGGTTCGCGATAATTGGGATAAGTTCGTTATAAGCGCTCCATTATTCGGCGAGATGGTAAGGCAGATCATAGCTGCAAGGGTAGCAAGCGTTCTCGCGCTTCTTCTCAGTTCAGGTACATCAATGCTCGAATCTATAGAGATAGCCTCAAAGGTAGCAAATAACAGTGTTTATGAGGATGCTTTAAAAAAATCAGCTACGGACGTAAGTAATGGTATTGAACTGTCGGTCGCATTTAAAAAACAGAACAGGTTCGATGATGTCTTTATACAGCTTCTCGAAACAGGCGAGGAAACAGGTAAGATCGACGACCTGATGAAGAAGATAGCTGAGTATTATGACGGTGAGGTCGCCGTAAAAGTTAAAGGATTTTCATCATTAATGGAGCCTTTACTTATTGTCTTCATGGGTGTCGTGGTCGGAGGTATCGTGGTAGCTATATATCTGCCGATATTTACTATGGGTGAAGTTATTCAGTAAGGATAAGAAGTGCGTAAATTCGGTATCGGAGTAATAATTTTCGGATTATTATTCTTTACATTGAATGCAGAAACCGGGGAACCGAACCATAAAGTTCCCCTTTTTCTTTCTTTTATCTGCCCCGGTGGCGGTCAGATATATAACGGCCGGTATTTAAAAGCCGGAATATATGCTGCAATTGAAGGCGCGCTTATTTACGGTGCGATCAGACAGAATGAAAGGCTTAACGATGCAAAAGACAAGTTGGATTATTACAAAGAGACCGGCGATTTTAATATGATCAACGAATATGAATTTTATGTAGATACATATACAGGTGAACGCAACAATTTCATATGGATGAGTGTTGGAGCAGTTTTTTTATCGGCCGGAGATGCCTATGTTGATTCGCATTTTAAATCTTTTAAAAGGGATTTGTTTAAAGATGGTGATAAACTTGAGTTAATACCGTCAGTAAACAAGCTCACTTTAACTTATGAATGGTAATTTTATAAATAAATCGGAGTTAAAATGTCCGCTTTTGAAAATATCATAAACTCAGAGAAAGGAACGAAGCTGATTGCTCAGGGAAATGAGGCCTTTGCGCTGGGAGTAATTCATGCAGGTTATCACGCCGCAGACGGATATCCCGGTACGCCGAGTACGGAAGTTATCGATAAATATCTGAGCAAAGTGCAGGATAAGATCAATGTCGGCTGGTCCGTTAACGAAGCGGTCGCAGTAGCGGTCGGTATCGGACATTCTATCGCGGGATTCGATACAGTGGTAACGATGAAAACACCCGGAGCTTTTCAGGCCGGCGATCCAATCACGACATCGGCTTTCTATACCGCGGAAGCTGGTGCATTCGTGCTTTATGTAGCTACAGATTATGTTCCTTCAAGCACTCAGCATGTTATTGATCTGAAGTACTTCTTCGCTTCAGCAAGAATTCCCGTGCTTGAACCGAGAGATCATCAGGAAATGTACGATATTGCTTTTACTGCTGCTGATATCAGCAGGAATTTCAGGACACCGGTGGTGATCTTAGCTTCAGGAATTCTTGCTCACTCCGAGGGGCTTATTCAGACAAAGGAACCGAGGAAAATAGTTCCGAAGGAACTGAAATCCGATATGAAGTCATGGATCATCATGCCGGGTGTTGCGAGGAGAAATTACGATGAAGCTACTCAGAAAAGGATACCGGCGGTTCAGGAGTATTTTGAAAGATCGCAGCTCGTCAGCGAGACCATTTCAGCTGAGAGCGAGATCGGGATCATAGTCAGCGGAGAAACGACTATAATTCTTAAAGAAGTACTTGGACAGCTGGGAATAAAACCTTCCTTTATGACGCTGTCAACGCTATACCCGGTGCCTGAAAAGAGTATTCTGGATTTCGCGAAGAAGATCAAAGGAAAAATTTTTATTTATGAGGACGGCGACAGGTTTCTGGAAGAAAAAGTCCGGCTTTTAGGCATAAATGTAATTGGAAAAGAGAAAAATTCAGTTATTACGAACTGGACGCCTGAACTTCTTATGAGCGATCTGTGCAGAAAGCTCGGAATGAAATGCGATTTCACGCCAAAAAAAATCGAAGCTGAACCTTTAAAAAGGCCGCCTTCGATCTGTCCGGGATGTCCGTATAAAGCATTCGGACTTACAGTCAACAAATTCAAACAATCAGGAAAAATATACGCGTCTTTCGGGGATATAGGCTGCTCAACTCTTTTATATTTCATGAACGCGCTCGACACCGTGCTCTGCATGGGAGCAGGCGATTCAGTCAGACAGGGATTTGTCCTTTCAAGACCGGAATATGCGCATAAAACTATAAGCATAATCGGAGATTCATGCGAATGTCATTCGGGACTAGACGCAACAAGGAACGCGGTATTCAGGAACACTCCGGGCGTGAAGGTCGTTCTCGACAACAGGATCACCGCGATGACGGGCGGGCAGCCTGCGCCGAGTTCGGAATTTAATCTGGCCGGAGTTCAGAACAGATTCAATCTTGTCAAGGCTCTTGAGGCTGAGCAGGCGAAAGTTGTAGTAGCGAGATCATACGACATTAAGCAGGTCGAGAAAGTATTAGCTCAGGCTCTTGCCGATGCAGAAAACGGCGAATTTACCACGCTGGTTCTTGAAGGGCCGTGCATACATCAGGTGGAGAACAAGGCTAAAGTCAGAAAAGTTCAATTCAACAGAGAAAAATGCAGACGCTGCGGTAAGTGCAATATGTGTCAGGGGATCGAGTTCGACGAGGATAAATGGCCTCATTTTACTCAGCTCTGCACTAACTGCGCAGGTCATGATCAGGTTTGTAAACAAATCTGCCCTTTCGGTGCTATTGAATTCATCACCGAAGAAACCAAGATACAGGCACCATCTCTGCCGGAAGTCGGAAAATACGAAGAAATTAAGATCGACCCTAAATCGCTTCCATCGTCGCTCAGAGTGGCTGTAAGAGGCATAGGCGGACAGGGAAACCTTTTCTTCGGAAAAGTGCTTGCAGAAATATCACTCAATACTCCTTACGGAGATACTCATATAGTTAAGGGCGATACTCACGGAATGGCACAGCTCGGCGGTCCGGTTATTTCAACATTCGCCTGCGGTGCAGTTCATTCACCGACTCTACTTCCGGGCACAGTTGATGTCATAGTGGTCATGGAAAGATCGGAAATATTAAGAGAAGGGTTCCTCGATCTGTTAAAAGACGGCGGAACAATAATTCTGAACAGCTACAAAGCGCTGCCTCCGAGAACAAGCATTCACGATTATCCGAAAGATGAAGTTATAGATAAAATGCTCGACGGATATAAAGTTATAAGGATAGATGCGGAAAAGATAGCTAAGAACTTCGGGGACGAACAGGGAAAGACGGCAAATGTCATCGTTCTCGGCCTTTTATCAACTATCGAACCGTTCAATAAAATACCTGAAGGCATCTGGATAGGCGCATTAAAGAAATTATCACCGAATGAAAACATATTTAAAGCTAACATTACAGCATTCAACGGAGGAAGGAACCATGATAAATAAAGAACTCGTTAACCCGAAATCTATAGTCGTAATCGGTGCGTCTGAAAATATAAAAAAACCGGGCGGAAAAGTACTGTACAACATCCTTCTCGGCGATTATAAAGGAAAACTTTACGCGATCAATCCTAAAGAGGAGAAAGTTCAGGGCGTAAAGTGCGTAAAACCCGAAGATCTGCCGTCTGTCGAATTAGCGATCATCTCCGTAGCGGTTGATCATGTAAAAGGTTATGTTGAATATCTGGCTAAAGAAAAGAAAACAAAGGCGTTTATAATTTTGTCGGCAGGTTTCGGCGAGATGGGCGAAGAGGGTAAAAAACTCGAAAAAGAAATAGTTGCGATCGTTAATAAATACAAAGCTTCTTTGATCGGGCCGAACTGTATCGGTGTATTGACCACACATTATAACGGGATATTCGCAGGACCGATCCCCAAGCTGGATCCGGCAGGATGCGATTTCGTTTCAGGTTCAGGCGCGACAGCCGTGTTCATTATAGAGAACGGTATCACACTCGGATTATCATTTGCGAGCCTTTATTCAGTCGGGAACAGCGCTCAGATAGGCGTCGAGGAAGTGTTAAAATACTGGGATGAGACATATGACCCTAAAACAAGTTCTAAGGTCAAGCTGGTTTATATGGAAAATATAAATAAACCGGATATGTTTTTAAAACACGCTTCTTCATTAATTAATAAGGGATGCAGGATCGCTGCCATAAAGGCAGGGAGCTCGGACGCGGGATCGAGAGCGGCATCATCCCATACCGGCGCTCTGGCTACACCCGACAAAGCTATTGATTCTCTTTTCAAAAAAGCCGGGGTTGTCAGATGCTACGGCAGACTCGATCTGATTTACACAGCTTCAGTACTCATGAACAAATATCTCAAAGGTAAAAATATAGCGATAATCACCCACGCGGGCGGCCCCGGCGTGATGCTTACAGACGCGCTTTCCAACGGCGGTCTCGAAGTGCCTCATATCGAAGGTAAACACGCAAAAGAACTTCTCGGAAAGCTTTTTCCGGGATCATCGGTTGCCAACCCGATAGATTTCCTCGCTACCGGATCGGCTGAACAGCTCGGGACGATAATTGATTATGTCAACGACAAATTTACAAATATTGACGGAATGGCGGTTATTTTCGGAAAACCCGGACTAGGCGATATCTACGATGTGTGCAAGGTGATCGACGAGAAGATGAAAACTTCAAAAAAGCCGATTTATCCCCTACTTACATCCGCAGTAACTTCCGCTGAAGAGATAGAATATTTCAAATCTCTAGGCAGAATATATTTTTCCGATGAGGTCACGCTCGGAAGAGCTATAGTGAATGTAGCTAACACACCAAAACCATATACAAAATTCAAAGAAGTAAAAATAGACGATAAAAAAGTTAGAGCGATAATAAGCAAAGCTAAGGACGGATATCTAAAACCGGAACAAGTCGCAGAGATGCTCGATGCGGCAGGAATACCGAGAGTTCCTGAGTTCGTCAGCAATAAAAAAGAGAAGATCGTCGCTAAAGCTAAAGAATTAGGCTTCCCGCTAGTGATGAAAGTGGTCGGCCCTGTGCATAAATCCGATGTCGGCGGTATAGCATTAAACCTCAAAACAGAAAAAGAGATCGAAAAGACTTTTGATAAAATGATGAAGATCAAAGATTCAAAGGGCGTCATGATCCAGCCGATGATCTCCGGAAAAGAGTTCTTCGCCGGTATAAATCACGAAGGAAAGTTCGGTCATTCGATATTATGCGGTCTCGGCGGAATATTTATCGAGGTATTCAAAGATACTGCCAATAATCTCGCACCGTTCGGGCAGGATAAGGCACTCGAAATGATCAGATCGTTAAAAAGCTATAAGATCATTCAGGGCGTAAGAGGTCAGAAAGGAATAGACGAGAATAAATTCGCAGAAGTGATCGCAAGACTTTCAAGCCTGACGCAAGCCGCTCCCGAAATCATGGAAATGGATATAAATCCGCTTCTCGGCAACGAGAAAGACCTTGTCGCCGTTGATGCCAGAATAAGAGTGAAGAAGTAAAAAGTTCATATAAACACTAAGCCCCTGATTGACAGGGGCTTAACTTATTTTAATTATTAAGAAAAGCTGTTTTAATTTTGTTACAGATTAAATAATTTCGTATATTACTTATAGGAAATAAAGAGGTTATTTATGATTACTGAAGAATTGAAACAAGAGACTTTGAAACTTAATCCAGTTGAGAAAGTAAAGCTGGTCGAGCTGATTCTTAAAAGCTTGGACGAGATAGATCCTGTAGTAGAAAATGCATGGGTTGCAGAATCAGAAGCCAGATACGGTGATTTTAAATCCGGCAAATTAGATTCGGTGTCTTTAAGTTCGGTCAGGAAAAGTTTAAATAAATGAAAATTGAATTTCTACGACCGGCAGCATTAGAATTAATAGATGCTGTCGAATATTATAATGACCAGCTGCAGGGTTTGGGAGATCAGTTCTTTGTAGAGTTTGAAACAGGTATTGATCTTGTTAGAAAGTTTCCGAAGGCATGGCAGTTGATAGGTACGAACACAAGAAGGTTCATTATGAAAAGATTTCCTTATATGATATTATTTATTTATGAGAAAGACGGCATCATTATTACTGCTGTAGCTCATCAGCACAGACATCCGGACTCTTATATGCGTGAGAAGTAGTAATTTCATAAAACATTTCAGAGGAGGTGCAATGCCTAAAGCAATAAAAATATCTGATAAACTTTCTGTTGAAGCAAAGATCAGTAAATGTGCCGAAGAAAATCCAGAACTGACTTGCGAGCTGATAAATGAAATACTGCTCGGATTAGAGGAGCTCGATAACGGCGATAGAACCGAATATGAGTTCGGAAAAGCTCTATGAGATTCTGGATACTGCATTTCTTAGTTTTGATTATATTTTCCCCGTTATTTAGTCAGTTTAACGAAATACAAACTACAAAAATTGGGATTGAAGATTTACCTTTTGGTATTAAAGTTAAAGGTAAAATAGTCGAAATATTTAGATGGGATGATAAAAATGGTACTAATTACTTTATATCATCTGCAATTGGTCCCCATAGGAAAAGATTTGAAGACCATGAAGATGAAGTATCAAAACAGATATTTGCAGAACAATATGTTATCAAAAATGACAGCCTTGAAATCTTATGGAATTTTGATCTGAAACTGACTTGTCAAATGAATTTAGAATTATTAATTATCCCAAATTCAGTTTGTATTACAGATTTGGACAAAAACGGTGTTACTGAAACAACATTCGTTTACAAAACTGCAAATAGAAGTGACGTTTCCCCAGCAGATATTGAATTAATAATGCATGAGAATAAAAACATATTTTCTTTAAAAGGTAAGACATTTATACGATGTTCAGAACATTTGATGGATATTGATTTTAATGACTACGAATTAAGCCTTGAGAATATTACAGATACTTTAAAGCCGCCTTATTTATTAACAAAAGAATACGGCCGTTACATAAATGATGATGATTTCGCAAATTCACCCAACATATTTCTACAATTTGCAATTCATATATGGAAGAAACACATCGAAGAAAAATGTTAAGTAAATCAATGTCGTTTTAATCATTGACTTAGTATGCATAAATCATTACATTAGTGCATATAGGAGGTATAAAATGAGAACAACGCTCGACCTGCCCGAAGATCTTCTCGTAGAGGCTATGAAAACCACACATATCAAAACCAAAACAATGGTTATAATCACCGCTCTTGAAGACCTGATACGCAAAAATAAGATCGCCGGCCTTAAAAATTACAAGGGGAAGATCGATCTTGATATTGATCTCGATACCTTAAGAGCAAGAACTTGAAGGTCCTTGTTGACACATCGGTCTGGATAGATTTTTTCAGAGACGGGAAAAATTCAGGCAAACTGGATCTTTTGATCGATGAAAATCTTATTGTAACAAATGACCTTATCTTAACAGAACTAATCCCGTATTTAAGACTCAAGAAACAAAACAAAGTTATCGGGCTTTTAACCGAAATTTCTAAGAATGAAATGAATATAAACTGGAAGCAGATCACGGATTTCCAGACACTCTGCCTGCAAAAAGGTTACAACGGTATAGGTATTCCTGATCTGGTGATCGCTCAGAACGCGCTTCAGAACGACTGCGGGATATTTACGCTGGACAACCACTTTGAAATGATAGCATCAATTATAAACATCAAGGTGTTTAAATGAAAAGTGCAAGTAAAATCGCATATAAACACTAAGCCCCTGATTTACAGGGGCTTAATTTTGGAGGAGGAGGAGTAATGAAGAAGTTTGTGTTTGTTACGACTCTTATACATTCCCAAATATTGTAAAGTTCAAAAATAAATTATTTATTTTCATTTTATACTCAAAAAGATTATATTTAAAGTACATTTTATGCGGAGAACAAATGAAAATCCATCTTTTACAAATATCTGTCGATGAAAAAAATACTGAACGGAATCTTTCAAAGGCGGCTGAACTATTCAGAAAAATCGAGGGGAAAGGGATCGCTGTTCTTCCGGAAATGTTCATTCCGGGTTATAACAGGGATAATATGGAATACTGGTCAGATAAGTGGAAAGATGTCGTTCTGGAATTTTCCGGAATAGCTAAAGAAATTTCGACTGCGGTTGTATTTACAACTCCGGTAAAAGAAAAAGGAAAAATATATAACCGCGCTTTTTTTATAGATGATGAAGGAAAAGTTCTGTCGGTTTACGATAAGATCCATCTATTCAGGCTGATGGACGAGGATAAGATATTTCATCAGGGAAACGGGCTTCATGCTTTCGGATTTAAGGAATGGCATATAGGCATGAATATCTGCTATGACCTGAGGTTTCCGGAGAGTTTTAGAAAATTGTGGCTGAAAGGAGCGAATCTGATCATTCTTCCGGCATCGTGGCCTTTTAAAAGGGTAGATACGATGGTCAAGTTAGCTTATGCGAGAGCGATTGAAAGCCAAAGTTATTTCGTGCTGGTCAACAGAGCTAACGGCAGGTCAGACTATCCCGATTACGGCGGAAATTCGATGGTAATTTCTCCAGACGGAATGATCGTTTCAGGGTGCGGAACAGAAGAAGTGATAAAGTCTGCCGATATCGATTTATCTCAGGTTGCCGAATACCGTAAAATGATAGACTGCAGAGCTGACAGACGGGGCGATCTGTATTAGTTTTTTCGGATTTCAGGTTTTTTTGAACATAAAAAAAATATTAATTTATTTTTGTTTAAAGTGGGGAATTAATTAAATTTATTATCTGCAGAGAAAAAATTAAAATAGGCGGGAAATTTATGAAGAAACTGGATCTCACTAAGTACGGAATCACCGGTGCGAAAGAAATTTACCACAATCTTTCGTACGAGGAACTTTATAAACACGAAACAGACCCCAAACTCGAAGGATTTGAAAGGGGTTTCGTGACAGATATGGGCGCAGTTGCCGTTGATACGGGAATATTCACGGGCCGTTCTCCAAAAGACAAATACATCGTCTTCGAGGACGAAAGTAAGGGGAATGTATGGTGGAGAGACGACAAAAATCTTACATCGGATAACAAACCGATCTCCGAAGATGTCTGGAAACACCTTTATCAGCTGAGTAAAAACCAGCTTTCCGATAAAAAGCTGTATGTTCAGGACGGGTATTCAGGGACCAATGAAGGTACAAGGCTGAAAATAAGAGTAATAACAGAAGTTGCGTGGATGGCTCATTTTGTGAAAAACATGTTCATCAGACCGACTGATGAAGAACTTGAGAATTTCGAACCTGATTTCGTGATGCTAAATGCCTGCAAGATATCGAATCCGATATGGAAAGAGCAGAAACTGCACAGCGAAGTTTTTGCAGTATTTAACATAAAAGCAAGGCTTTCAGTAGTCGGCGGAAGCTGGTACGGCGGAGAGATAAAAAAGGGATTTTTCTCTATGATGAATTATTTCCTACCTCTCAAGCATATCGCTGCTATGCACTGTTCGGCAAATCAGGGTGAAAAGGGCGATACGGCTCTCTTCTTCGGCCTTTCAGGAACAGGCAAGACAACTTTATCAGCCGACCCGAAAAGGTATCTGATCGGTGATGACGAACATGGCTGGGACGATGAAGGCGTCTTCAATTTCGAAGGCGGATGTTATGCGAAAACGATAGACCTTGATCCAGCAAAAGAGCCGGATATTTTCAGGGCGATAAAAAAAGATGCTCTTTTAGAGAATGTGGCATTCGACGAGAAAACCGGAAAGATCGATTTTCACGACATTCACAAAACTGAGAACGGCAGGGTTTCTTATCCGATATATCATATACCTAAGATCGTAAAACCTGTTTCAAAGGGCGGTCATCCTAAAAATGTTATATTCTTATCGGCGGACGCATTCGGCGTTCTTCCTCCAGTCTCAAAACTTACTCCGGGGCAGACTGAGTATTATTTCCTTAGCGGATATACAGCTAAAGTCGCGGGTACTGAAAGAGGAATTACTGAACCTGTGCCATCATTCTCGGCCTGTTTCGGTGCGGCTTTCCTTCTGCTGCATCCCACGGTTTATGCTGAAGAGCTTCTCCGCAAAATGGAAGAACACGGCTCTACCGCATGGCTTGTGAATACAGGCTGGATAAAGGGTAAATACGGCGTTGGCGAGCGTATCAGCATCAAGGCGACCAGAGCGATAATCGACGCTATTTTAGACGGATCGTTACTTAAAGCTGAGTATCAGACTATGGATATTTTCGGTCTTCAGATCCCTAAGGCAGTAAACGGTGTCGATCCGGCTCTGCTGAACCCTAGAGAGCAGTGGGCTGATAAAGCTGAATACGATTCAGTTGCAAAAGGTCTTGCTGCCAAATTCGTTAAGAACTTCGAGAACTATACGAACAATGAAGATGGAAAAGCTCTCGTTAAGCACGGTCCGAAATTGTAATCAAATAATTATTTGTTGTAAGGCGGAGAGATCCGCCTTTTTTATTCTATTCATTAATCCTGATATAACTTCATTCGGGCATGCACTCCCGTTTCTCAAAATATTTGACTCGACTTATAACCTCCATAGGTCATGGATCGAGACATAATTCATGAAGGATCGATATCCGTTACGTATTTAATCTCGCCGGTACGCGTAAAGATTGTAGGAGCAATTGAACGGATTGCTGCAGGATGAGATCCAGAATGAAGTTATGTCTCGCTATCCGATTTAAGAGGAGCTTCGATCTTGGCCTTTAAAAACACCATGACTTCGGTTCTTTTGTCTTTCGGAATACGGAGAAGGATGCCTCTGAATGATTCAAGCCGGGTTTCATAGCGGAAAGGAGATAAAAATATTCCGTTCTTATCATTCAGCACTTTTTTATAATAAGAATATTCATGTTTCACCTTATAAAAAAAACGGTCGACGATTATGCCGTTTTCATAAAGCGCATATTTGAAGGGGAAAAATATTTCTGTAAGTGATAATATAGTTAAAATAACAGAGATCATACCGAATGTCGGACTGAACATATAATAAATGAATATATTAACGACAAAAACTGTCAGAACGGCCAGATAGAACTTACGCGGTTCATCCTTTAGCGTGTTCACGACGAATAAATATACAGGTTTTTTTTCTTTATCCATTTGATAATCCCCAAAATTGTGTTAAATTTATGCAATGAAGTGAGAAATTACAAGGCAATTAAATGAACTCGGATAACAGGATAATATTTGCCGACGCACACGGAACTTTAAAGCAAGAGCTTAAAGGAAAGAGCTTTGTGTTCATAACCGATGAAAACGTCTTTGAGGTTTACAAGAACAAATTATACAAAAACTGCGTAACTCTGATACTAAAAAGCGGTGAAAGAACTAAAAGCATCCGCACGATCGAATGTATTTATGAGCATCTCTTAGACATCGAAGCCGACAGAAAGACGGTCATCGTCGGAGTAGGAGGAGGTGTAGTTTGCGATATAGCCGGGTATGTATCAGCTACTTTTAAAAGAGGAACAGGACTCGTTTTAGTGCCGACTACACTTCTTGCCCAGGCTGATGCTGCGATCGGCGGAAAGAACGGGGTCAATTTTAAAAGGTTCAAGAACATAATAGGCACATTCAGACAGCCTGATAAAATAATAATCGATACAGCCCTTTTAAAAACTTTAGACAGGCGGAATTTTAATAACGGAGCAGCGGAAGTTATAAAGACTGCCTCTGTCGGAGATAAAAAACTGTTTAAGCTTCTAAGTAAAAAACCGCTTTCGGAGCTTACAAAAGCGGAGATGAATGAAGCTGTAAAGACTTCTGCGAAGATAAAAGAAGGAATTGTATTACAGGATCCGACAGATAAAGGTATACGAAAAATTTTGAATTTCGGGCACACGCTTGGTCATGCCATAGAACTGATCGGCAAAAAAATGATGCACGGTGAAGCGGTTTCGATCGGGATGGTCGCCGCATGCAGAATTTCTGAAAAACTTTCAGGTCTTGATAAGAAAGTGACTGAAAAGTTTAAGAAGGTTCTCGAAATGAATTCACTTCCTTTTGAAATTCCGGCTAAAATTTCAACCGAACAGATAATAGGATCAATCATTCAGGATAAAAAGAAGGAGTCTGACAACATAGATTTTATCATGCTGGAAGAAATCGGACATCCGGTAATTAAGAGAATAGAGATAAAAAAACTCAGGAAGCTGATAGATGATATTCGTTAGCATATCAAATCCTGATATTGATAAATGCGTTGGGCTTATAGAAAAATATAAGAATGTAGAACTCAGGCTCGATCTGATAAACCCAGATCCTGATGACATCGGAATTCTTCTTTCAAAAGCCGAAACGTCCATCTGCACTTTTTCAGATATTTCAGATATTCCGAAATGTATGGATTATTTAATTAAAAGCATAGATTTTGGAGCTGACCTTGTGGATGTTAGTCTGAATTTGCCGGCAGATGAGATCAGGCAGTTAGTAAATCATGCGAAGAATGAAGATAAAAGGGTCATGCTCTCGTATCATAATTTTCAATCGACTCCCGACCGTGAATTTCTCGACGGGATCATCAATGAAGCAGATGTTTACCAACCGAATTATATAAAGATCGCCTGCTTAGCCAATTCCGAAGAGGACAGTGAGATGCTTCTTTCGCTTATGCAGGTCAATGATCGGATCATACCCGTTCCTATGGGCGAGAACGGCAAAAAGGGCAGACTGAAAGCATATTTTAACGGCTCTCCGATAGTTTACGCATATCCGGATGATGAAAAACCGACAGCTCCGGGACAATTACCATTTTTAGATTATAAAGATATGGATAAAATCTTAAGCCTGATCTACCGTTAGAAACCTGTTGAACCGAAGCCGCCTTCTCCCCTTCGCGTATCTGAAAGTTCATCCACTTCAATAATTTCAGCCTGATATACGGGGCTTATCACTATTTGGGCGATCTTCATTCCGGCGGTTATTAAAAAGTCTTTTTTCGAGTGATTTATTAAAATCACGCCGACTTCACCCCTGTAGCCTTCATCAATAGTTCCGGGGGTATTGAGAACGGTAATGCCCTCTTTTAGCGCAAGTCCGCTTCTCGGTCTGACCTGGGCTTCAGTGTTGGCAGGAAGCTCGATCTTGATCCCTGTTTTAATAAGAGCGGATTCGCCTGAACGGATAAGTCTTTCCTCGTCTGAAAACACATCCATACCCGCATCTCCGGGGTGCGCATAAACGGGAAGTTTTGCCGTTTCAGATATTTTTTTAACTTTTAATTTATACATGGGTCGGAATAAATCAAATTCGAATTAAAAAATCAAGCGGAAAAAAAAATATGCAAAAAAAAGATGAGTGTCATTAGATGAACGTCATCTTTTATTATATTACAATCATGTTAAAACTAATTAAGGAAAGTTAAAAGTTATGCAGGTAAGTGATTACATCGTAAAAAAATACGGTAGGACGGTTATGCCCCGCGAGTCGATGATAGAAGGAAGAACCGAGGAAATGGATCTTGCAGATCTGATAGCGGTTATTTTAGGCAAAGGGTCGAAATATGAGAGCGTGTTCTCGATCTCGGAAAGGATCATAAAGGAATACGGATCAAAAACGATAGCCGGAATAAAAGACCCTAAAAAGATAGATGATATGCTAAAGATCGGGTTGGTAAATTCGTGCAAGCTTGTCGCGGCATTCGAGCTGGGAAGAAGGTTCTACGACCCGCCTTCAAAAAGACGTATTCTCATCAGAGGACCGGAGGATATTTATAATTATTCCAGAGAGATGTCCTCTTACGTAAAGGAATTTTTCAGAGGGATATATCTGAATACGAGAAATTATGTGATCCACGACGAGAATATTAGCGTCGGGCATCTGACTGGATCGCTGGTTCATCCCAGAGAAGTGTTCAAAACCGCTATCGACTGCTCAGCTCATTCCGTGATCGTTGTCCACAACCATCCTTCCGGTGAAAATGAACCGTCAAAGAATGATGACGAAATAACCAAGATTCTCAAAGAAACGGGAGAGATACTTCAGATACCTGTTGTCGATCATGTGATCATAGCTGAAAACGGCTATTACAGTTACAGTAAAGCGGGAAGATTATAAAAAATCTTTAATTCTAAACCTTGACACAGGATTATAATTTATATAAATTAGCAAAAAAACTAATTAATGGAGTCAACTATTAATAAAATGAATTTTTAGAACCGCCCAAAACCCGTTCATTGA